>Ga0265314_10003298_pt1 | contig 15767 bp, 18 predicted proteins | sample 4126metaG_FD_203106 | JGI IMG/M metagenome (GOLD analysis project Ga0265314, IMG submission 203106) | Rhizosphere microbial communities from Carex aquatilis grown in University of Washington, Seatle, WA, United States - 4-1-26 metaG | ecosystem: Host-associated > Plants > Roots > Rhizosphere >... | reverse complement strand
CGGCTACCGGACAGACAACGCATTGGACCGGTCAAATGTCTCAATCAGACAGTAGTGCGGGGTAGAAAAATGGCTCCGATTTTCTGGATTATCGGGTTCGCCGTGCTTGGCCTGCTCTTCTGGCGGGCGCTCAGAGGCAACGGAAACCATGGCAAACAGCGGCGAAAAGCCGAATCCGCGGTGGATTTGGCGCGGGAGAACTACCGGCTCCGCCATGTGCTTGCGCAGCTGTCCGTCGAGAACCACGCCCTGAAGAATTCGCCGCCCGAATACTGGTAGACGCGCCTGAACAGATATTCGACCGTTGGAGGGGTTCAATGGACAGTTGCTGCATCCGCGCCAGTCATGGCGTCGGGACCGCACGTTCGGCTGCGGACACATTCACTTCGCCCGAAAGGGACTTGGTTCAGTTGCTGCGACAGAAGGATGTGCTGTTGCGCGAGATGCAGCATCGCATGGGCAACAGCCTGCAGATCCTCGCCAGCATCCTACTCCAGAAGGCGCGAACCGTGGCCTCGGAAGAGGCGCGGCTGCATTTGCGCGATGCGCATGGGCGGATCATGTCGATCGCCGCGATCCAGAAACGGCTTCAGGTGTCCGAGAGCGGCGAGCGCGTCGAACTCGGGTCCTATCTGTCCGACCTCTGCGAAAATCTCGAGGAGACCCTGGTCGACGGATTGCGGCCGGTCTCTCTGGTCGTGGACGCCGGCCGCGGAATGGTCTGCGCGGAAGAGGCGGTCAGTATCGGCCTGATCGTCACGGAACTGGTCATCAATGCGCTCAAGCACGCCTTCGTCGCGGACGACGCGAACTGCCGGATAAACGTGACCTACGAGGTCGGCAGAGCGGGCTGGCGCCTTGCGGTGCGGGACAATGGCAGGGGCATCCCCTCAAGAGACGCAGGGGAGAAAATGGCCGGCCTTGGAACCACCATCGTCCAGGCGCTCGCCTGTCAGATGGATGCGCGGGTCCAGGTCTCAGCCAATGCGCAAGGGTTCAACGTTACCATCGCGCAGGACGGATTCGCCTAGGCCGGCGAGACGCTTGGCCGTCAGTCGGTCACCGCTTCTTCGTCGTGCCGCTCCACCGTGCTGACGAAATGGCCGTCATTGCGGCGCATCAGCGCGATCACCTGTTCCACCGCCTGGCGCAGATTGTTGGCGAGGAAGTCGCATTCGGTGGCTTCGAAGCTGTCGAGATAATGCGTGTCGTCCTCGATCACGCTCCAGAACCCGGCGATCAGCGGCAGGCCCGGCAGGCGCTTACGCAGCCGGCGCGCGAGGTAGCGGGCATTCTTCGGATTGCCCGGCTCCAGATAGGAGACGCAGACGACGCGCACGCCGTCGCAGGCCAGATCGTGGATGGCGGACGGCGACACGTCTTCGAAGGAGGCCAGCCGGGCGCCAATCCCCTGACGTTCGAGCAGATGAGAGAGCAGATGCGCCGCGGCGTGATCGAGCACGCTGCGTCCGGCGACGCAGAGCACCGGCTTGTGCTGCCAGCCGGTCGGCACCTCGGCCGCCACACTGCCGGCGGCGCGGGCTTCCGGATCCTCGTGCATCGCCAGATTGTCGACGAAGACCTCCACTGTTTTGGCGACGCGCTTGCGGCCTTCCTCGGTCAGCGCGCCGCGGTTCACATCGAGCTGCGCGAGCGCGAGGCCGCGCACCGCGACCTCGTCGAAATAGGCCGGAAGCGAATGGTCGGAGAGGAAGGCCTCGGCCTGCTCCGCCGCCTCGTCGGAATTTCCCGCGAGCATGCGCAGGTAGAAGCTTTCCTCTGGCGCCATGGGCGGGGCATCGCCCAGCATCACGTCGAGGAAGCGCAACTGGTCCACATGCCGGCCGATCACCACCAGGATCATGGTCAGCGGCGTCGACAGCAGAAGCCCCACCGGCCCCCAGACGAAGGTCCAGAAGCCCGCCGCGACGACCACCGCCAGCGCCGACAGGCCCATATTGCGGCCATAGAGCCAGGGCTCGACCGCCTGGCCGGTGATGGATTCCAGCACGACGAAGACGCCGAGCGTCCAGAACGTCACCGTCCAGCCCGGATCGACCGCGATCGACAGCGCCAGCGGCAGCACGGCCGCGATCGGCACGCCGATATAGGGCACGAAGCGGAACATCGCGCCGATCAGTCCCCACAGCGCCGGATTGGGCACGCCCGCCGCCCACAGCCCGACACCGACCAGAAGGCCGAAGATCGTGTTGACCGCGGTTTGGAGAAGCAAATACCGGCTGAGCCGCTCGGCGCCGTCATCGATGGCGAGCGTGGTGCGCTGAAGATCGCGCGGGCCCGCCAGCATGATGAAGCGGTCGCGCAGGTCCTCCTTCTGCAACAGGATGAAGATCACGAAGATGATCACGATGGTCAGATTCGCCAGCGGCTCCAGCAGCGGGCCGGCGACGTTCTTCATCAGCGTGAGCGGATCGGCCGGCGGCTCCTGAATCACGACCGGGATGGCGGCCGTATTGACCTGCGACGTCGTCTTGGATTGGAGCTGCTTGTTGTTGTCGGGCGCGACGGGCACGCTCGAAATCTGTTCGTTCAGATTGTCGAAGAAGGCGATGGCGCTCTTGACGATGCCGTTGCTGGCGGCCGAGCCCTCCACCGACTGGATCTTCGAGACGATGTTCTGCTGGTACTGCGGCATGCCGACCGCCAGCCAGGCGAGCTGCGTGCCGATGAAAGTGGCGATGCCGCTGATCAGCAGGACCGCGAGCGTCACGGTCAGGATCACGCCGGCGATGCGGCCGACGCGGAGCCGGCGCAGGAATTCCACCACCGGCGCCAGCGCGAAGGCCATCAGGATCGACAGCGCGAGCGGCACCAGCAGCGGGCGGCCGAAATAGATCAGGCACACCACCACCGCGGCGACCACCGCGGCATAGGCGGTCTCGCGCAGCCCGGAGTCACTGGGCGCGACTTTCGGCGCGTCGGGCGGGCCGTGCAGAGCGGCGGCCATGGCGAAATCCTCCTCTCTCCGGACGAAAGTGTCGCAAAAACAGGGAATTATGCAAATCGCCGGGTTATCTTGTCCGGCGCGGGCACAACCTATATGTCTGCCGGGCCTTTCCGGACCCCGCCATGCCCCTTCTTCGATTCCTCCCCGAAGCCACCAAAATCAATTTCGTCGGCGCCCGCTATTTCGCCTTTGCGATCGACGGGTTGCTGCTTCTGGCCTCGATCGTCTCGATCGCCGTTCATGGCTTCAATCTCGGCATCGATTTCACCGGCGGCGTGCAGATGGAGGCGAAATACACCCAGGCCGTCGACGTCCAGGCCCTGCGCGAAGAGATCGGCAGGCTTGGTTTCAAGGAGACCGAGGTTACCAGCATCGGAGGCGGCCAGTGCGACACGCCGGCCAATTCCTGCGCCCTGATCCGCGTGCAACCGCAGAGCGACGAGGCCAACCAGGCCGTGGCGTTGAAGATCACGCAGATGCTCGGCAGTTCCTACAAGATACTCAACACCGACGTGGTCGGACCCAAGGTGAGCGGCGAGTTGTTCCAGGCGGGCATCCTGGCGACCTTACTCGCGGTTTTGGCGATTGCCCTGTGGGTCGCGTTCCGCTTCGAGTGGCAATATGGCGTCAGCGCCGCACTGGCGACCGGGCACGACGTGCTGGTGACCGCCGGTCTGTTCTCGATCCTGCATCTCGACTTCACGCTGACGAGCATCGCAGCGCTGCTCACGCTCGCCGGCTACTCGATCAACGACACCGTCGTGGTGTTCGACCGGATCCGCGAGAACCGGCGCAAATACAAGCGCATGCCGCTGGCCGAGCTGATCAACCTGTCGACCAACCAGATGTTGACGCGGACGATCCTGACCAGCGTCGCGACTGCGACCTCGATCATTCCGCTCTTGATCTTCGGCGGCCCGTCGCTGTTCGACTTTTCCGCCGCGATCCTGTTCGGCATCGTGGTCGGCACCTTCTCGTCGATCTATGTCGCGGCGGCGCTGCTGCTCTATCTGCCCGCGCCGGCCGGCAATATCAGCACGGATACGGCCGACGCCAGTGCTTAGCCGCTAAAGCGGGAACCAATCCCGGCTGTCGCTGTACACCATGTAGTGCGCGTTGACGCCGGCGCGCAGGCCGACACCGGTGCGCATCGGCGCCAGCGTCACGCCGCCCGAGCGCAGATAGTTCACACCGATGCCGGCGATGAAATAGATACTGCCCTCGACGCCGGGAAAGCGCTGATAGAGCCGGCGCTCCTCCTTGAGATCGTAGACGAGGGTGAAGACCTTCGAGCCGTTGCCGCCGAAATCGAAGCCAATCGAAGGGCCTTTCCAATAGACTCGCTTGGGCTCCATGTTCTTGCGGATCAGCCAGCCCGAGCCATAGCGCAGGCCCACGACGAAAGCGCCGGAGCCTTCGTCGCCCTTGATGTAGCCGTCGGGCAGGCCGAGGTCCTCCGTCACGCGCTGCACGGCCTTGGCCATCACCTCGGTGGTGACGCCGAAGAAGTCCGAGCCGGCCTGGACGATCTCGTTCGGCGAGAAGGTGTCGCTGTTGGAGTCGTGGGCCGGCGGTACGTCGTCACTGGCCGCTGTCGAGGCGGTCGAGAGCGCCAGCGCGGCAAAGGCGGCGAACAGGGCGCCGAGAATCCGGAAACGTCGCATGTCAATCTCCCAAGCGAATCACGTCATCCCCGCCAGGTGCCATGAATGCCTCATCGGAGGCGGCACGACAAAGGGGGCGTAGGGAACATTTTCGGCCTTTCAAGGCCTTTTGATGGCCGGGCAACGGGATTACCTTCCGCGCGCCGGTTCGGCTTCGAGCCCGGCAAGGGGAGAGCGTCCTCATGACAGGACTGAATGGACCCACACTGGCCGTTTTGGCGGTGGCGGCTCTTGCGTTCATCACTATTTTCGCAGGTGTCAAAGCCGTCCCCCAGGGGCGCGAATGGACGGTCGAGCGCTTCGGCCGGTTCACGCGGATTCTGAAGCCCGGATTCAATCTCATCGTTCCCTATTTCGACCGCATCGGCCGCAAGCTTTCGATGATGGAAGAGGTGCTGACCATCCCGAGCCAGGTCGTCATCACGCGCGACAACGCCACCGTCACCGCGGATGCCATCGCGTTCTATCAGGTGGTCGATGCGGCCAAGGCGGCGTATGAGGTCGCGAACCTCCAGGCCGGCATCACCAATCTCTGCCTCACCAATGCGCGCACCGTGATCGGCGCGATGGATTTGGACGAGGTCCTGTCGAAGCGCGACGAGATCAATCAGCGCCTTCTGTCCGTCGTCGATCAGGCAACCAGCCCCTGGGGCGTGAAGGTCACGCGCATTGAGATCAAGGATCTCTCGCCGCCGACCGACATCACCGAGGCGATGGCGCGCCAGATGAAGGCGGAACGTTTTCGCCGCGCCGAGGTCACCCAGGCCGACGGCGAGAAGCAAGGCGCGATCCTGCGTGCCGAGGGCGCCAAGCAATCCGCGATCCTCCAGGCCGAAGGCCGCAAGGAGGCCGCGTTCCGCGATGCCGAGGCGCGCGAGCGGCTGGCGCAGGCCGAAGCCAAGGCGACGCAGATGGTCTCCGACTCGATCGAGGCCGGCAACGTCAACGCGCTGAACTACTTCCTCGGCCAGAAATATGTCGATGCCTTCGCCCAGCTCGCCAATGCGCCGAACCAGAAATTCGTCATCCTGCCGATGGAATCGGCGGGCCTGCTCGGCTCCATCGCCGGCATCGCCGAGATGACGCGCGAGGCGATCACAACCCAGGCCGCGACCGCCGCTGCGCCACCGCGCGCTCGCGGCCAGAATGCCGCCGGCACGGTTCCGAATGTCGCGCCGCCCCCGACGCGGCCGGCCGGAACCTGAGGAGGCCGCCATGGATGCGATCACGCAGTTCCTGAACGCCCAGCCCGCCTGGCACTGGTGGGCCCTGGGGGCCGTGCTGCTCGCGCTCGAGATCGCGAGCACGACGCAATATCTCTTGTGGCCGGGCATCGCAGCGCTGATCGTCGGCGTCCTGAAATACATCGTGCCGTCGCTCGACGGACGGCTGGCGGTGTTCCTGTTCGCGGTGATCGCCGTCGTCGCGACTGCGGGCTGGAAGCGCTCGGCCTGGGGCCGCGCCGACCGCAATACGCACACAAATCTGAACGACCGCAGCGCGCAGTACATCGGCCGCGTGGTCAAGGCAGAGGAAAATTTCGTCAATGGCCGCGGCGCCGTGCGGGTCGACGATACGCGCTGGTGCGCCGCCGTGGTCGACGGTTCGGCCCCAATCAAGGGCGACATGCTCCAGGTGTCCGGCGCGGACGGCGCGGAGTTGAAGGTGCAGCTGGCGCCCGGTTCCCTGATGCTCGGCGCGGCAGCGACCTAGCTACGCGGCCCGATCCCGAAGATGAACGAGTTTCACTCGGCCGCGTTATCCCAGGATGAGTGGTAGTTTCATGAGCAACAGCGACAACGACAACCACGCCCACCTCTCGCGGGCAGGATGGTTGGCGCTCGTCGTTTTGCTTGGCTTTCTGGGCGTTTCCATCTGGTATGCGGTCTATACTTGGGGCGCGCTGGAAGGCGTGCATATGAGCACCTTCGGCTGGTTCGCCCTGGTCGCGGGTTCGCTCCTCACCATCGCGGTCGGCGGCGGACTCATGGCGCTGATGTTCTATTCCAGCCGCCATGACTACGACCGGTAGCTAGCGGCCGCCCCGCGCCACGAAGTGCGGATTGGTGAATCCCCCCGACACGCGGCCATAGAGAAACGGCGATCCGTCGAGTTCAGTCACGCTTCCGCCCGCCGCAGCGAGGACGGCGTGGCCGGCGGCAGTGTCCCATTCCATTGTCGTTCCGTGGCGCGGATAGATGTCCGCCTCGCCGGCGGCGACGAGGCAGAATTTCAGCGATGAGCCGGCGGTGATGAAATCCTTCACCGGATAAGCGGCGAGATATTCCTCGGTTTTCTTGTCGCGATGCGAGCGGCTGGCGACAGCGACGAGGCCGTCGGCCGGCGGCCTGCGCACATGAATCGGCTTGGCCTGCGCGAAGTCCGGTTTCGCGGCGACGTCTATTTCGATCTCCCAGGCGCCGCCTGGAGCCTCGCCCAGGAACAGCCGGTTCTTGGCCGGCGCGTAGACGACGCCGCGGATCGCGACGCCATTCTCCACCTCGGCGATATTCACGGTGAACTCGCCATTGTGGCTGATGAATTCCTTGGTGCCGTCGAGCGGGTCGACGAGAAAGAAGTGGTTTTCGACCGCCGGCAGGCGGCCGGCCGCGACTTCTTCTTCCGCGACAACCGGCACGCCGGGCGCCAGCGCATGCAGGCCGCGCAGGATATGCGCCTCGGCTTCCTCGTCGGCGTCGGTCACCGGCGAATGGTCCGACTTCGTGCGCGCCTCGGTGCCGGCCGCGTAGTGGCGCATGATGATGGCGCCGGCCTCATGCGCGAGAGCGGCCAGGGCGGCGAGGCGCGGCGACGGCGAGGACATGGCGAAAACCCGATCGAATACCGCCATTCGCGGCGAAGTTCCCGTAGCACATTCGGCGCCGTGGAAGGAACATGCGCAGTTTCGCATGCGGAACCCCGTCATACGCCCTATTGTCGCCATGATGCGGCGTCATTGCCCAAGCCATCCCGTGGCCTACCAAGGTAAGCGCGCGCAAACCTTCGACAAATGGGAACACCAATGCGTCTCGCAGCATTCCGCCGCGCTTTTGCCGCGGCCGTCATTGTCTTCGCCTTTGCGGCACCCGCCGCCGCGTCGACGCCGGCGGAAGATCTCGTCGCGAACAATGTCCACAAGGGTTTCGACATCCTCAACGACACGCACCTGACGCAGGATCAGCGCCGCGCCGCGTTCGAGGATTTCCTGATCGGCGTTACCGACCTCAAGCGCGTATCGATCTTCACGCTCGGCCCCTATGGCGAAAAGGTGACCCAAGCCGATCGCGATGCCTTCGCCACGGCGTTCCAGCACTACGCCGTCGCGGTCTACCAATCCTATTTCCAGCGCTATGCCGGCCAGACGCTCAAGGTCACCGGATCGCGCGCCAACGCCCCGGCGGACGACATTGTCACCACGCAGATGATCGATCCGCAGGACCAGGGCGGAAGGCCGCTGGAGGTCGATTTCCGCGTGCGGTCGGACACCGGCACGCCGGTGATCGTGGATTTCAGCGTCGCCGGCATCTGGCTGGCGCCGGCGGAGCGCGACCAGTTCGTGGCCTTCCTTGCCCGCGACGGCGGCAATGTCGAAGCCCTCATCGCCTATCTGGACCAGCTGCGCGCCCATATCGCCTCCGGCAATTGAGCGCCGTCGGCCGATTGCGGTTGCGCGTGTCTTAAGCATTCCTTGTAGAGCGCACGTCGCGGCCTGCTTCGATGCGTTTCAAACTGTGCGGAAATGCTGGCGTTTGTAACGGCCGGCGCCCTCTTAAATCGCCGCGCGTCTCGGGCCAAGTCGCACGGTCAAGGGACAGGATAAGGGACATTGTGGGCGCGCTCTCCCGTTGTAGGATGCGCGCATGGTCGTCGCCCCACCGCCCCCAACTGGCTTAGACGTTTTCTCGATACTCCTTGGCCATGTGCCAGCGAACCTCGATGCGTCGGCACAGGTGGCGCTTGTCGCAGCATGGGGCGCAATCGTCTCAGCGCTCGCAGCGGTCGCGGCAGCGATCAGTTCGCCACTGATATCTTTTTTGACGGCGCGCGCTCAGATAAGGGCAAGCCTCATATCCGCCAATCGGCAGGCGTGGATCAATGCACTACGCGATGATCTGTCCGAACTCTTTGAACTTTTGACTTGGCTGTTCCTCTTGCGACCAGGAACCCATAGTGGCGAAGAAGGCTACAGGTATGTTGCCGAACGCCGATCCCGTATCCGGCTTCTAAAGAACCGGGTCCGATTGCGTCTCAACCCCACCGAAGAAGCAAACAAGGAACTGCTCTCGACCATTGATGCGCTGCACGGTTGGGCGCACGCTGGCAGCAATGCGACGGGCGACCAAGAGGAACAGTTCACGGCCAGCATGGAGGCCGCGGTCGCCGGAGCGCAGGCGATCCTAAAATCGGAGTGGGACCGCGTGAAGAAGGGCAAATGAGGCTGGCGCAGGTAGTCAGCCGTCCTTGCTCTCGCCGGTCACGATCTGCGCATTCAACCGCGCCATTTCGGACACCGCTTCAGTGTCGCCGGCCAAGAACCGCTTCACCCAGTCGCCGTCACCCTTCAGGCGGTCGCGCTGTAGCAGCGCCGCGTCGCGTGAGCCGGGCGCTCCAATGGGCTGGGCGCCGGTGCCGAGAAGCAGCTTGTTCGCCTCCTCGATGGGAAGGCCTTGCTTCACAAGCTCCTCCGCCATGGCGCGCGACTGGTTCGCGTTCGGCTGCCAGTTGGTTGGTTTGGTGTCGGTCATTTCTGTTACTCCTTGAGACGGGTTGAGACTCTAATTTTTGAGGCGGCGCGAAATAGAAAGCGCTGTAGCATCATCACAGCGGATCGCGCGGGCGGGGGTACGCCCCACCCCACCCCCCTTCCGGCATTGCGAACGCATGGGGCGCCGCGCGGCCGGAGGTGTGATGGCGCTGGCGATCATGGTGACCATCCTTCCTGTTCCTGCTTCTCAGCGTGCGCGCTGGCACGGGCGATCTCCTCAGCGAGGGAGGGCACGGCGGCGGGATCGAAGGCGCTGCCACCGTGCACGCCACAGGGAAAGCGGTTGGTCTCGCCGATGGCACCGGCCGCGTAGCGGTCAAACTCTTGGCGCACGATGAAGGCGAGTTCGGCAGCGCTGAGGAGCGTGCCATCCATGACATGACCGGAGGGGCTTGCGGCGCCCGCGGCGGTGCTGTGCTTCACAAGCAATTGCCAGTCCGCCACCAACGCAGCGATGCCCTCAGCGAGCCTCACAGCGGCAGCGTCACGGGCTTCCAGGTGTTTGCGGAATGCAGCGAGCCGGCTTTGGCGAAGCGCGTCACGCGCCTCTCTGGCGCGCGTGGCGTCGCGATCTTGCGCGGCCCTGACAGCGGCTTGGAGCTTCGCCACACGGTCGCGACCGGCAACGAGGGCGCGTTCGGCCTCTGTCAGCCGGTCGGCACCTTCGCCGCTCTCTGCGGCCAAGGCAGCGATATCGCGGGCGCGCTCAAGATCGGGCAGGGCTGCCGATGCCGCGTCGATCCGGCGTTGAAGCTCGGCAATCGTCGGCGGGCTAGGCGTGACCGCATTGGACAGCCGGGTGAGGAGGGAGGATTTGGTCATTGGGAGCTTCCTTGCAAGGCCGGCAAATAACGTGTGCTTAAGAGGCGGGGCCGGCCGGCAACGCCTGCAAAGCTGCGGAAAATGCGGACATGGCGGCGCTCTCGCGTGGCGATGTCCCTTGTCATGTCCCTCCAAACGTCGAAACCGCCCGCTTTCTGCATCCGCGGGCACGCGCGCGACGGGAGGCGATAAAGTCCCTGCCCGCACCGGCAGGACGACAGGACGGTGCGGACAGGGGTTGCCGCGGGCTGGCGACCACGCGGGAACATGGATTGCGAAACTGCAGCGCTGTAGATCGCGTCTATGCCGTCGCGCGCCGCGATGACCGCGTGCATGGCGTCACAGCGGCCAAGGACGATTTTTTCGTCTACTCGCATGAGGGGCGCGTGACCCAATTCCAGCACCCGGCGCGTCGCCTGGGCCCAGTGGGGAAGAACCACGGCATTCCGGCAATCGGAACCGCATTGGCGAGCGCTGGCCTGAAGCGGCCAAGATGGGGGTATTGATTGACGTTCCCACCTCTGCGGACAATCTCGCACTCCCCTAGAGTGCTGCGATTGTGTCCGCAGAACAGGCGTGCTTGCGGACACTTCTGCGGACAAGTTTTCGCCGCGCGTGTAAGCCACTGATGCGACTCCATTTTTCTGCGGACATTCGCCAGCGGACATCAATTCGCGTTTGTCCGCAGAGCCGAATTTCCTGCGGACACCTCTGCGGACATCGGTTTTGGAATAGGCCCTGGAAATCATCGGCTGCCCTCCTCGATTTCGAGCGTCGGCATAGCCCACAACGTCGCGTCACCGCGGCCTTGGCCATGGTGCGCCACATAGGCCGCGAAACGATCATGGGCGCCGCGGCGAAGGTTCTTCTCTGCCGCGGAAATCAGGTTCACCCCGGCGCCAGGGCCAACGAGGGAGGCGGCAAGGACGCGCGTCGGCACAGTCTCGCCACGGACGGCGCCAAGCTCTATGAGCGCCTTCCCAACGTCGCCACGTTGGACACCGGCAGCCTTGCCGGCCGCGCGCTTGTAATCGTCCGGCGCCACCCAATCGAAGACGAGGCTGCCCTTCGTGCCGGGCACGGGCACCGCGCGGCCCTTCAGGTGGATAGGTTCAATGCCGGCGTCGTCCTTCAGCTTCACCGGCACCAGCTTGGCCGTCAGCGTGTTCGTGTCCGCTTCGATCTTCCACACGTTGCCGAGGCCGGCCGGGATCGCCGTTGACCCTCGCGGCCCGCGATCCTCTATCTTGCCCTCGTGCATGATGGTCAGGACGCAGCAGCGATAGCGGTTGGCCATGGTCTCGACCATTTCGAGGTAGCGGCCGGCGTCGCCAGCATCGTTCTCGTTGAGGCCGGCCATGGCACGCGAAAGCGTGTCAATCACGATCAAGACGGGCGGCACGCGGAGGCCGTCGATTGCCCGGATGTACGTGGCAACTTCCTCCTCGCTCCGCACCAGCGGCAGGCCGTCCGTCGTGAAGATCGGCATACGCTCGCCGGCCGGGATGCCGCGCGCGATGCGCCACGCCTTGCGGCGCAGGCTTTCAAAGCCGGACAGCCCTTCGCCGAACATGCCGACCACGTTGCCCGGCCGATGTACCGCGAACCTACCGAACGCCAGCCGCTTGGCCGCGGCCGCTAGGGCGATGTCAGCGGCTAGGAAGCTCTTGTAGCTGTTGAACGGGGCGTGCCATCCCACCGTGCCGACATCGGGCAACAGACCTTCAACGAGATAGCGCGGCGCCGGCCGGCTGTCCTGCATCGCTTCATCGCGGAGAACGACCACGCGGCCGCTCGATTGCGCGGGCGCCTCTGCCAGCTTTTCGACGGCAGCGTCAAAGACACTCGGTGCGACGGCATAGGCGCCGGCCTCATTCTGTCCGTAGGCGTAGGCGTTGCTGACCTTCACCGCGAGTTCGTCCGGCTGCCAGGGCGGCACGCAACGGTCGTTCCAATGATCGGCCAGGAGACGGCACGCGCTCTCCTCACTGACGCCAAGGTCGCGGAGCGCCGCGGCTGTCGCGAACGTGTGTGCGTCGCCTCCGCTGCCTTCGATGGCGGGGGACTGTCCCTTCAGAAATGCGATGGCGCGCCCGACGTTCGGCTCCGCGTCCAGTTCGATGTTCGCTGGCGCCGTCGCGCGTTCGCTGCGCGCTGTCGCGAGTTCGGCAATCCATGGCGGCAGCGGTGCCATGTCGCGATCTTCGCTGACATCGTAAGGCTTGCCGTTCACAACGCTGGGCGCGATCAGGACATAGGAACCAACGCCGCGCGTGTCGATCTTCGCGCCGATCTTGGACGCGGTGGCGGGCAGGGAGCCGGCAAAATACAAGTGCCGTCCGCCGCGCGGTGTCCGCACTTCGTAGGTATCTGGCGCGCCGCGTTCGCTTAGGAGCTTGGCCCAAGACGCCTCACCCTCCGCGCCGTCGATATCCACAACGCACCAGCCGGCACGCTCGGGCTCAATAGCGACGTTGTAATTGGGGTTCTCAGTCCACCATTGGTCAATCTGCGCAACGTCGCGCGTCGCGTCCTTGAAGCCGTTCGGCGTCGCAGGTGCCTTTCCGCCTTCCACACATGGGAAGACAGGAATGCCGGCCTCTGCGAAATCGCGCGCGGTCTGGTGCAAGTCTGTGAGCGCATCGGCCATTAGAGCCCGAACACTTTCGGCCGCAGAACCTTGAGGGCGCGGGCGTTGCAGATTTCAATGAAGGTCGCGCTGCCATCGCAGACAGCCACCATGTCGGCGTGTGCCGAGTGGAATTTGATGCGGTAGGGGTCGTCACCTTCATAGAAGGCGATCACGATGCCGTCCGTGAGTTTCAGCGCATATTCGCGGCCGGCCGGGACAAGGGCGACGTTGAACCCGACGTGCGAGAGAACTTGCAGGTATGCCTCGGCAGATTGCCGCGCACCGGCGCCATAGATCAGGATCGAGCAGGCTGCAGGCGTTGGCTTTCTGACGGGCGGGGGCACGGCAGCGGGCCGATGCCCGCGAAGCACAGCTTCAATGTCGCGTCTATTCATCGGTGTCATCCTTGCCGCGCGCGCCCTCGACTGCCGCGGACCAATGGTGGGTTAGTGGGAGGCCGCTTCGATTTCCTCAGCGGTGATGGTTCGGCCGATCATTTCGGACAGCTTCGCCACGACGACTTTCTTTCGGCCGGCGCCGCTGAACAGCGGCAGCGAACCGTCGCGGGCGCGCCGATAGGCTGCCGGGCGCGAGAGGCCCAAGAGCCGCGCCGCGACGGGGATTTCGATCAGGGCAGGTGTAGGCATTGGGATTTTCCTTGCTGTGACATGCTCGCTGTGATACACAGTGAACCTGTGAACTTAGAGCAATATTATTGCTGAATGTCAAGCGGTTTCAGCTTTAACTTGCCAAGATAGGTCTAAAGCATTGGCAGAGAACGAAAAAATCTATGTGCAATTGCGGCTGACGCCCGATGAAGCGGCCGTTTTGCGGGAGCGCGGAGCGGCTTCGAACCGAAAATTGCCCGCCGAAATCCTGCATCGCTTGCGCGCGAGCCTTGGGCGAAGCGAGCCGGAGTTGGACGCGCTGTTGTTCGCGGGCTGGCCCGCCGCGGATGTCGAGCGCTTCGTTTCCATTGGTCAAATCGCGGCGCTCTTGTGCGCGCGCATTACGCTGACAGTGGGCCACTCCGACACTGCCGACACCGCGGAGTTGGAATTGGAGCGCGACCTTATTCTGACTCAGACGGCAGCCGCGCTCCGCGAACTATTGAACTCGGTAAGCAGCGGTCGCGTGGCGCTCTCGCCATTCGAGGAGAAGGTTGCCGCTTCCATTGGTCGGGCGATGGCGCACGAACTGCGGCAGTCCGCGGCGATGGACGCAAGCCCGACGATGCAGCAACAGCCGGAACGCGCGGTGCTTGCCGAGTTCGCGAAGACATGGGCGGTCGGGGCAAAGAAAACGAGAAAGGGAGACGACAATGGGTAAGCGCGGGCGCAAGGGCGACGGCAGTTTCAAGCTGCGGCGCCGCAAGGACGGCACGTTGGCCATGCTGATGAAGGTGACCATTGGTGGCGTCGATCATGTCCGCACGATTGACGCGCCAGCGCGAAAGCAAATGCGCGACAAGCTGAGGGACTTCGCCACTGAGGTTCGGAGCGGCGCCTTCGCTGCAGAGAAGGTTGAGCGCGCGAAGTTCGCAGGCCAGCCGACACTAGCGGAGTGGTCGCCGCTGTTCCTGTCAGGGCATGTGAGCTTGGACGATGACCGTCAGGCGACGCGCACGGCATACGGCAACATGATGCGCCTCTACATCGTGCCCGCGCTTGGCACGCACAAGCTCTCCGAAATTACCACGCCAATGGTGCGCGAAGCGCTGCAGGCGATGTATCGGAGCGGCGGGCAGAATGGCCGCGGCCTCGCGATGGGGACCATCAAACTTGTGTTCGCGGTCCTGTCGCGCTGCTTTGAAGCGGCCAAGGATGACGGCTATCTGCAGGCCAATCCCGTTCCCCGTTTCTCGAAACTGAAACTGGGCGACGTTGAAGCCCCGGCTGAGAGCGCGAAGCGTCACGCCCTCAGCAAGCAAGAGGTGGCAGCGCTCCTAGATGCTTGTCGCGACGATGCGAGCTTGCACCTATGGGTTTCGATCATGGCAGCGTCGGGCTTGCGGCCGGGGGAGGCGAACGGACTGCGCTGGCGCGACGTTGACGTGAAGGCCAACGCCTTGCATGTGCGAGGCTCCGCAAAGCACGTCTACAGCGACGTTCCCGGCGAAGCGGGCCGCGTGTGGATTGGCAAGCCCAAGACGCCAAGCTCCCTCCGCACCGTTACCATTGGTCCCGCTCTCGCCGCGGCGCTGGCGTCGGAGCGCGAACGGCAAGAGCGGATGCAGCGGGAACTTCGCGGGCTTGACCCGGCTGTCCGTCATATCCGGTCGTTCCTGCCGGCTGACGCTTGCGTGTTCCCGGCCGATGTCGCGACGGAAGACGCTCTGTGTGCGCCGGTCAGCCCCGACCGTCTCGCCGGGCAGTTTCGACGGGCGGCAGCGCGCGCGGGCTTGAAGGTGTCGCCGCACTGGTTGCGGCACACAGCGATTAGCCACGCCATTGCGGAGGGCACGCCGCTTGCCGACGCATCGAAGCGCGCGGGGCACAAGAGCCCGGCTGTTACCGCGTCGATCTACACGCACGCGGTAGGCGAGGGGCAGTCGAAAGCTGCCGCCATTGGTGACAGCCTACTATTGGAGGAGCCCAGGAAGGTGACGGAGCTTTAGTTCTCTACGCAGAATTTTCGGAGTCGTGCGGGAAGGCTGGAGGCCGACCGTACACAATGTTGCGACCACGCTTGGTCGAGAGCGTAAGGGAAACAATAACGATCATTATCACCAGAAATGGAATTGGGCCGAAGTCTCTAAGGCCTCGCTCGTCAAACGTCACGAGTGAACTATGGTCGGGGTCAGTGCGGTCGTAGTACACATTTATGGGATGGTTGGCCGAAGTCGATTGCTCGCTATTGTCCCAAGCGTCGAACGAGTGGCCTCCAACCGAATAGGTGTAGTGGTAGCGGTTTCCA
>Ga0265314_10003297_pt1 | contig 15767 bp, 18 predicted proteins | sample 4126metaG_FD_203106 | JGI IMG/M metagenome (GOLD analysis project Ga0265314, IMG submission 203106) | Rhizosphere microbial communities from Carex aquatilis grown in University of Washington, Seatle, WA, United States - 4-1-26 metaG | ecosystem: Host-associated > Plants > Roots > Rhizosphere >... | reverse complement strand
GGCGCTGGAAGCGCTCGCCGGGCGGCCACAGATTCGCGAGGGATGAAATCTGTGGGTTGCTCCATGTGTCCAACGGGCATATGGGCGAGACTCTTGTCACCCCACAAAATCTTGTGTCAGGTTGGCTGCCAACTGCTTCGTTTTGCGCCGCGCGTCCGTTCCGGGAGTCAGGCATGACTTTTATCCACCAGGCCGAGTCCGTTAGCCGTGTCCACCCGCTCGACATGCTGGAGCGGACGGTGGAAGAGAACGGCTGGGCGTTCGAGCGTTCGAACACCGACGAACTGAATCTCTCGGTCGCCGGGCGCTGGTCGGACCATCATTTCAGCTTTACGTGGCGCGAGGATTTGCAGTCGCTGCATCTGTCCAGCGCCTTCGACATGCGCATCAATGGCGACACGCGGCGCGCCGACGTGGCGGCGCTGCTGATGTTCGTCAACGCCCGGCTGTGGATCGGCCATTTCGACCTGTGGCCGGAGGACGGCACGATCGTTTTCCGCCACGCGATGATCTTCCCGGACGCTCACGCCAGCCCATCGCAATGCGAAGTGCTGCTCAACTTGGCTCTGGAAGCGTGCGAGCATTACTACCCGGCGTTTCAGTTTGTGCTGTGGGGCGGAAAGACCGCCGAAGAGGCGGTCGCCGCCGCGATCCTGGAGTGCCAGGGACAGGCGTGATGTGAACGATGGTGCCTTCTCATTACCTCCCCCGTATGGGGAGGTCGGCGAGCGCAGCGAGCCGGGTGGGGGGCAGTGCTTGGGACCAGCGATGGTCCCCTCCCGATCCGCCTTCACGTCCTCGCTCTCGCTCGGACGCTTCGCCGGATCGACCTCCCCGCAAGGGGGAGATGAACAAGGGCGAAGAAAATGAGTTCACCAATCCTTCTGGTCGGTGCCGGCAAGATGGGCACCGCACTCATCCGCGGCTGGATCAAGGCCGGCCTCGGTCCGATCTTTGCCGTGGAACCCAATCCTTCGGCGCAGCTTCGCAAGTTGGAAGGTCCGGATTTGATCGACAATCTGGAACGGATTCCACGCGAACGCTGGCGCGCCTGCGTGGTGGCGCTCAAGCCGCAAATATTGCGGGCCGAAGCAGCAAAGCTCAAATCCATTGCCGGCTCCGGCACGCTGATGATCTCCATCGCGGCCGGAACCAGCGTGGGATTCATGGCGAAGCACTGGGGACGCAAGACGCGCATCGTCCGTGCCATGCCGAATACGCCGGGTGCCGTCGACCGCGGCATCACCGCCCTTTACGCCGCACCGACGGCCACCGCGCAGGACCGAGCGCTCGCAAAATCGCTGTTGTCCGCGATCGGTCAGACCGTGTGGCTGAAACGCGAGGCACTGATCGACGCCGCGACGGCCGTCTCCGGCTCGGGGCCGGCTTATGTTTTCGCGATGGTCGAAGCCCTGACGGCGGCGGGCGTTGCCGCAGGCCTGCCTCGCGCCACGTCTGCCGTGCTGGCGCGCGCGACCGTTGCCGGTTCGGGCGCCCTGCTCGACGCCGACAAGCGCGATGCTGCCGAGCTTCGCCGCGACGTGGCGACGCCGGGCGGCACCACCGAAGCGGCATTCAAGATCCTGTTGGCCAAGGACGGCCTGGAGGCGCTGATGACGCGCGCCGTCGCCGCCGCCAAGGCCCGCGCCGAGGAACTGACGCGGGGGTAGGGTAGGAGCGGGCTTGCGCGATATTTTTCACCCTCCCCTTGAGGGAGGGTCGAAATTTGCGAAGCGAATTTCGGGGAGGGGTGCGTGCATCAGCGCGCGGTTCACTTCCGCTCCGCGCCAATTCCAGACCTTCATTCAAAGCGAGAAAGCCAGTGTTTCCAGTTCAAAGAAGCCTATTTGTAGCCAATGAAGCGCGCGGATATTTCGAAGTAAGCGACTGACAATACGAGTCCCAGCGACAGCGCCGCCAAGAACAAACCCCAGTAGCTTCGCCTAATGCGTTGCGGCCAGAAGATCGAGCCGTGGAAAATCAGCCCAAGCCAGGGACCTGCCATAAAGAGTTGTCCCAAAAAGAATGTCGGCCATCCAAAGCGGTAGATTATTAGGGAATGCCAAGCTGCTAAGCATGCCCAGGCGAATGCACCGATTATGGCAATACCGCTTACGATGTTCCGCATTCTGACACCTCCGCGCTATCTTAGTACTCGCCGAAGGCACTGGGAATGCGGCAGCTACGACCGCTATTGGCGCAAAGCAAGCGCCGATGGCGCGCTGAGGCGCGCACCCCTCCCCGAAATTCGCTTCGCAAATTTCGACCCTCCCTCAAGGGGAGGGTGAAGCCACCGCATCGATCCAGACCGAAAGCGCTCTAACCCTCTCCCATGAACGGATAGCGCCAGTCCTTTGGCGGTACGAAGGTCTCTTTGATCGTGCGCGGCGAGATCCAGCGCATCAGATTCCACATCGAGCCGGCCTTGTCGTTGGTGCCCGACGCCCGCCCGCCGCCGAAAGGCTGCTGGCCCACCACGGCGCCGGTCGGTTTGTCGTTGACGTAGAAATTCCCCGCGGCGTGCCGCAAACCCTTCTCAGCGGCGGCGACGGCGCCAATGTCGGTGGCGAAGATCGCGCCCGTCAACCCGTAATCGCTGGACCGGTCGACGAGCCCGATCGTGTCGGCGAACGCGGCATCGTCGTACACATACGCCGTGACGATGGGGCCGAAGAGTTCTTCCCGCATCAGGCGAGCATGCGGGTCCGTGCTTTCCACCAGCGTCGGGCCGATGAACCAGCCTTCCATTGCATCCGCGGCCCCGCCGCAGACGATCTTGCATGCCGGATCGCGTCGTGCCTCTTCCTGCGCCTCGCTCAACTTCTTCCAGGATGCCTCGTCGATCACCGCTCCCATGAAATTGCGGAAGTCGGCGATGTCGCCCATCGCGATGCTATCCACACCGGCTACAAGTCTGTCGCGCAACGCCCGCCACAGGCTCTTGGGCACATAGAGGCGCGAGGCCGCAGAGCATTTCTGCCCCTGATACTCGAAGCCGCCGCGAAGGATCGCGGTGGCGAGCGCGTCCACGTCGGCGCTCGTATGCGCCAGAATGAAATTCTTGCCGCCGGTCTCGCCCACCAGCCGCGGATAGCCGCGATAACGGCCCTCGCCCACCCGCCGCACGATGGCGTTGAAAACGTCCGTCGAGCCCGTGAAATGCACGCCCATGAGCAACGGATGCGCCAAGGCGATCTCCGAAATCTCCGATGCCTTGCCGTAAACCAGATTGATCACGCCGTCCGGCAGCCCCGCCTGGCGCAATATGTCCATGATGAAATGCGCGGAGTATTTCGCGCTGCTGGCCGGCTTCCACAGCACGGTGTTCCCCGCCAGCGCCGGCGCCGTGGGGAGGTTTCCCGCGATGGAGGTGAAGTTGAACGGCGTCACGGCATAAACGAAACCATCGAGCGGCCGGTAATCGACGCGGTTCCAGGTGCCGGGCGCGGAAATTGGCTGATGCGCGTAGATCTGCGCCAGGAATGCGGCATTGAAGCGCCAGAAGTCGGCGAGCTCTGCCGCCGCGTCGATCTCGGCCTGATGCACGGTTTTCGATTGGCCCAGCATGGTCGCAGCATTGAGCGTGTCGCGGCACGGTCCGCTGAGCAGTTCGGCCGCGCGCAGAAACACCGCCGCGCGCTCCTGCCAGGGCGTCGCGCTCCAGCTCGCGCGCGCCTCCAGCGCCGCCGTGATGGCAGCCTCGATTTCGCCCGGTCCCGCCAGATGCGCGTCAGCCAGGACATGGCTGTGGCGATGGGGCATGACCGAAGCCTGCAGCTTGCCGGTGCGGATATCCCGCCCGCCGATGACGAGGGGTAGCTCGATCCGTTCGTGCGTCATCTCCTCCAATCGCGCCTTGATCGAAGCGCGTTCGGGCGAACCCGGAGCGTAAGAACGGACGGGCTCGTTCACGGCTGCCGGCAGGCTGCAAACACCGTCGAGAGAATCGAATCGATTTATCATCGGATTTTCGCGGTCCGCTTTGCTGCGCCGATAAGTATAGGCTCGTCCTCGACCCGGCGCATCGTTCGATCGCGATAAGTCGTGGCCGCGAAGAATCGAACGGAAGAACCAGCGCAGCCAGAAAAAGATTTCACGCTCGCGCGGCGTAAGGATCGTTTCTTCTTCTACACCGGCAGCTTGATCGTTGCGCGCAGGCCGCCTTCGGGACTTTTCGACAGCACCAGATCGCCGCCATGGGCGCGGGCGATATCGCGGGCGATGGTCAGTCCAAGGCCGACGCCGCCTGTCTGCTGATTGCCGTCGAGGCGATGGAAGGGACGAAACGCTTCCTCGCGCTTGTCTGCGGGAATTCCCGGCCCGTCGTCATCGACGCGGATTTCCGCGGTGCGCTCCTCGCGCGCCAGCGAAACGTGCGCGCCTGTCCCGTGCTTGAGGGCGTTGTCGATCAGATTGGCGACGCAACGGCGCAGCGCATTCCTCTTCACGGCGAGCAGGATGCCGTCCGGCGCATCGAGTGTGATCTGCCCGCGGCCGGCTGGGTGGATGCGGGTCGCGGCATCCGTCACGTCGCGTAGCAGAGCCCCCAAATCAGCCAGTTCGGCCTTTGCGCCATCTTCGCCGCGCGCGAAATCCAGATACTCGTCGAGCATCCGCTCCATCTCGGCGATGTCCTGGCGAAGCGCTTCGACCTCGGCGCCCGGCTTCATCATGGCCAGTTGCAGGCGGATGCGGGTGAGCGGCGTTTTGAGATCGTGGCTGACACCCGCCAGCATTTCGGTGCGCTGCTGCACATGGCGCTCGATACGTTCGCGCATGGTGAGGAAGGCTTGCGCGGCGCGGCGCACTTCGGTTGCGCCATAGGGCTTGAAATCCGGCACGGCGCGGCCTTTGCCGAAGGCGTCGGCGGCACGCGCCAACCGTTCGATTGGCCTCACCTGGTTGCGCAGGAACAGGATTGCGACGCCCAGCAGGATCAGCGAGGACCCCACCATCCACAGAATGAAAATGTCGGGGGCCGAAACGGTAATCCGCTCGCGCGGCACCAAGATACGCAGTGTACCGTCATGCACTTGCACGGCGATGGTGAAGGCTTGCCCGTCGCTGTGGGTGGCGAAAGCGCGCCCTTCGCCGATCTGCTGACTGATGGTCTCGTCGAGCGCGTCGTCGATGGTGCTGTGGCGGGCATGCAGCGGCCGCGGAGCGACGCGGGCGCCGAGCACGAAACTGAGATCGTAACGCAGCATGCGGGCGGCAAGGGCTCTTAGCGCGATGCGTTCCTGCACCGGCTGGCTATCCTCAAGCCCGATCAGCAGCGCCGTATCGGCGGCGACGTCGCGCGCCATGCGCCGCGTCGTGGTGTCGAGATCGCGTTCGAAGAAGATATAGGAGACGATCGCCTGCAACAGAAACATCGGCGCGACGATGATGATGAGCGAGCGGCGGAACAGCCCGCGCGGCATGAAGCGCTTGATGAGCCGCCCCGGCCTGAGCCGCGCGTAACGGCCTGGAGGAGATTCAGGCGACGCTGTCTGGAACAAGGATGTACCCCACGCCGCGAACGGTTTGAAGATAGAGCGGAAGCTTGGGATCCTCCTCGATCTTGCGTCTAAGCCGCGTCACCTGCACGTCGATGGAGCGCTCCAGCGCCACGCCAAGCCGGGCGCACAGATCGGTTCGGGAAAAAGACCGCCCGGCATTGGCGGCAAAAAGCTGCAGCAGCGCGCTCTCCGAGCTCGTCAACTTCACCGGTTTGCCCTTGCGCCGGAGCTGGCCGCGCTCCGGATCGTAGACGCAGTCGCCCATGCGCACCTCGCTGTGGGCTGCGCGCGCCGGCGGCGCAGCACGGCGGAGCAGCGCGCTGATGCGCAGCACCAGTTCGCGCGGCTCGAACGGCTTGGGCAGGTAGTCGTCGGCGCCACGCTCCAATCCTTGGATGCGATCCTCCGCTTCGCCTTTGGCGGTCAACAACAGGATCGGTATGGACGAATTGGCGCGGATCGATTCGGTCAGGTCGTAACCGGATTCGCCCGGCATCATCACGTCGAGGATCAGAAGATCGAAAGCCATGCTCTTCATCAACGCGCGAGCGTCCGCTGCGTTGGCCGCGACGCTGACGCGGAAACCGTTGGTGGAAAGATAGCGCTGCAGCAAGGCGCGCAACCGCTCGTCGTCGTCCACGACCAGAAGATGGGGATCCTGCACGGCCGCCGGGGAACTCATGACTTGCCTTTCGGGCCGATGATGCCAAGCAGAACCTTGCGGAATCCGTTCACCGCGTCCTGGCCTGCCGCCCTAAAGGCGGAGGCGAGCAGGGGGCGCTGTGTCGCCCAGATCGCCGCCGCGAGCGCATCGCCTGCCGGCGTGAGCTGCAGGCGCCTGATGCGACGATCCTGCATACCGGTCTTGCGTTCGACGAACCCGTCTTTCAGCAGATCATTGAGCACGCGATTGAGGCTCTGCTTGGTGACTTTGAGAAAGCCCAGCAATTCGGCAACGGAAAGCCCCGGGTTGCGGGCAATGAAGTGTAAGGCGCGGGCGTGCGCGCGACCTAATCCTGCGTCGGCGAGAGCGCGCGCGCTTTGCGCCGAAACATCGCGGGCGGCGAAGAACAGCAAATCCAAGCCTTGCTTTAGCGCCTCGTCGCTAAGGTATAATGCGCTGGTATCGGGTAGAGGCCCGCCGTATTTTAAGTCAGGCATACTGACACAAATAAGCCGCCTGTCATGGCATGGCAAGGGGCCGGAGGACAATGCAATGGCCGATGTAATTCCGTTCGATCAACGCGACGGTTCGCTGTGGTACGACGGCAAGCTGGTGCCCTGGCGCGAAGCCAAAACGCACGTACTGACTCATGGTTTGCATTACGCTTCGTGCGTGTTCGAAGGCGAACGGCTTTATTCCGGGCGGATCTACAAACTGAAGGAACACACGGCGCGTCTGTTCGAAAGCGCGCGCATCCTCGGCATGAAAATTCCGTACACGGAAGAAGAGATCAATCAGGCTTGCATGGAAGCGACGGCGGGCTACGAGGACGCTTATGTCCGCCCCGTGGTGTTCCGCGGCAGCGAGATGATGGCGGTTTCCGCCCAAACCACCAAAATTCACGTCGCCATTGCGGCGTGGCAATGGCCCTCCTACTTCGACCCGGCAACCAAAATGAAGGGTATCCGGCTCGACATCTCCGATTGGAAGCGTCCAGGACCCGATACGGCTCCGACCAAGGCCAAGGCCGCCGGGCTCTACATGATCTGCACGATGTCCAAGCACAACGCGGAAGCCAAAGGCTATGCCGACGCGCTGATGTTCGATTATCGCGGACTGGTCGCCGAGGCCACCGGCGCCAACATCATCTTCGTAAAGGATGGCACGCTGCACACACCGATCCCGGACTGCTTCCTGGACGGCATCACGCGTCGCTCGGTGATGGCACTGGCGCGCATACGGCAAATCCCGGTGATCGAGCGGCATATCGAGCCGCAGGAAATGGCAAGCTTCAGCGAATGTTTCCTTGCCGGGACCGCCGCCGAGGTGACGCCGGTTTCCGAGATCGGACCTTACCGCTTCAAGCCGGGCGAGATTTCCGAAACGCTGATGCACGCTTACGCCGACGATGTGCGCCAGCTCGTCTCGCAGATAGATTTGGCCAAACTGAGTTAGGATTCCGCCCAAACCAGCAGCGCGCAGCCCGCAACGACCAGCACGATACCGGCGATTTCGCGCGGTGTGGTTTTCTGCTTGAACAGGAAATGCGTCGTGGCCTGGGCGAACAGCACTTCCACCAGCGCCAGCGTGCGCACGCTGGCGGCCGTGGCGCGTGCGAAGGCCAGAAACCAGAACTGCGACGACAGCGCCCCCATGACCCCCGCGAACAGCGAAGGTCTCTACAAGCGGGCGATCGCGCCGAGGCTGCCGGTCAACTCGCGCTGCATGGCGTTGCGCGCCGTCTGGCCGAGCGAACCGGCGACGGTAAAGACCGCCAACAATCCGTTCATCGCCGCTTCCAGCGCTCCAGCGCTTCACCGTCCGATGCTCGGGCTTCGACCCAGCGCCTATTCTCGCCGCGGCGTTCTTCTTTCCAGAATGGCGCTTCGGTCTTCAAATGGTCCATCAGGAATTCGCAGGCCGCGAACGCGTCGCCGCGATGGCGTGCGGCCACCGCAACCAAAACGATGCGCTCGCCGGGCTTCAATTCGCCGACGCGGTGGACGACGGTGACGCCAAGCAGCGGCCAGCGACGCCCGGCTTCATCCACTTGGCGGGCGATCTCGCGCTCGGTCATGCCGGGATAATGTTCGAGGACCAACGCCGACAATCCGTCCTCGGCCCGTACGGCGCCGGTGAACGTTGCGACGGCGCCGGCCTCGCCGTGCGACAGCTCTTCCACCTCGTGCGTGAGATCGAATGGCTCGGTTTGGATGCGAATGGTTGATTTCGCCATCACGCCGGAATCCTGATGTCCGCCCGGAGGCCCCCGAGAGGGCTGACGTGCAGGGTCAGATCGCCGCCATGGGCGCGCGCGATGTCACGCGCGATGGCCAGGCCCAGCCCTAAACCGCCCATCTGGAGGTTGCGCCCTTCGTCCAGCCGGTGAAAGGGGCGGAAGGCTTCCTCGCGCCGAGCTTCGGCGATGCCCGGCCCGTCGTCGTCGACCAATATATCGGCGCCGCGTTCGTCGCAGACCAGGCTCACCGCCGCATGGCGTCCGTGCTTGAGCGCATTGTCGATCAGATTGACGATACAGCGCCGAAGCGCATGCGGCTTGACGCTCGCCATGACCGTGCCCAGCGCGTCCACCGTCAGCCTTTCCGACGAACCTCTGGCCTGCGCCGCAGCCTCCGCCGCCTGACGGACGATTTCGGCCAGATCGCAGGCTTGTGCGGTCTCGCCGCCTTCGCCGCGTGCGAAATCGAGATACTCGTCGAGCATGTGCTCCATTTCCCCGACATCGTCGCGCAACGCCGCGCTCTCGGCATTATGGCCCATCAGCTCAAGCTGCAGCTTGATGCGGGTAAGCGGCGTCTTCAAATCGTGGCTGACGCCCGCCAGCATTTCGGTGCGCTGCTGCACGTAGCGCTCGATGCGTTGGCGCATGGTGATAAAGGCCTGCGCGGCGCGACGGACCTCGGTGGCGCCATAGGGCTTGAAGTCCGGAACGTCGCGGCCCCGGCCGAAGGCGTCGGCGGCGCGCGCCAATCGCTCGATGGGTCGCACCTGGTTCTTCAGGAACAGCACTGCGACGGCGAGCAGGACCAGCGACGAACCCACCATCCACAAGATGAACAGATCGGGAGCCGACACGGTCACACGGTCGCGCGGCACGATCACGTGCAAGACGCCGTCATGCGCTTCAACTGAGACTTCGACGTTGTCGCCGGAGCTCTCTGTGCGGAACTGCCGGTCGCCGCCGAATTGCTGCGCCACGATTTCGTCGAGCGCGCGGTCGAACGTGGCCAGATGCTTTGCTTGATGCTCTGGGGCGGGGATGTGCTGGCCCGGCAGAAACGTCACATCAAAATGCAGCATGCGGGCGGCCAACGCGCGCAGCCTTTCGCGCTCGGGAGACGGATAGGTATCTTCGATCGCGGTCAGAAAGGCCGTATCCGCCGCGATGTCGCGCGCCATGCGCCGCATGGAGGTGTCGATGTGGCGCTCGAAAAACACGTAAGAAACAATGCCTTGCAGCAGGACCATGGGGGCAAGGATGATGAGAAGCGAACGTCCGAACAGTCCGCGGGGCAGAAAACGTTTGATGGAGAAACCGCGGTTGGGTTGGGCTGCGCCGGACGGCGTTCGTATCGTCTCGATCATCATCGGTTACCCGCCCGTCACCGGCGGGAAGAAAGCGATTTCATCGTTGGGTCCAATGCGCGTCTCAAAGCCGACATGTTCGCGGTTTGCCGCCGCACGCAAGCGCGTCAGATCGCCGAATGCATCCGCATAGCCGGGACCCAGGCCGCAAAGATGGAGCGCAAGCTCGCGTATGGTGGAAATGTCCGCCGGAAGAGAAAGAATTTCCTCGTTCTTGCCGATCTTCTGCCGGACCCAGGCGAAATAGAGCAGCTTCACGCCGGAGTCTCGCTCTGGTCGCGCGGGCGCGCATGCGCCAGTCCGGCACGCAGATAGACGTAGCCGGTTCCTACCGTCAACGCGGCAGCCACCCACAGCGCGACATAGGCGAAGGCCAGCGCGCCGGGCACGACCTTGTCGGCCATGGGACCCAGGATCATTGCGCCGATCGCGAACATCTGGATGGCGGTCTTGATCTTGGCGAAGAAGCTGACGGGTACGCTGACGTCGGCTCCGGCCAGGAACTCGCGCAGACCCGAAACGAGGATTTCGCGCGACAGGATCACCAAAGCGGGCACCAGCTTCCAGCCGTCGAAACTGCCTTCCGCCACCAGCATCATCAGCGCCACGCCCACCAAGATCTTGTCGGCGATGGGGTCGAGCATGCGGCCGAAATCGCTGCCGGCGTTCAATTTGCGCGCCGCCAGTCCGTCAAGCGCGTCGCTGATCCCGGCGATACAGAAGATGGCGAAGGCCGTGAGCCGTGCGGTCTCGCCGGGAATCCAGAAAGCGATCGCGAACACCGGCACGAGTGCGATGCGCAGCACGGTCAGGAAGTTGGGCAAGCGGACCATGAACCCAGCTTACCTCTCTCAACCGCCGGGATGGAAGAAGTCATAGATTTTCTTGGCCAGCGTGCTGGACACGCCGTCCACGGCCTCGATATCGCCCAGTCCTGCGCCGGCCACTGCCCGTGCCGAGCCGAAATGCTGCAAAAGCGCTCGCTTGCGGGCGGATCCCACGCCTGCGATCTCGTCCAGCGGGTTCACGCCAATGGCCTTTGAGCGCTTTTTGCGATGGCTGCCGATGGCGAATCTGTGGGCTTCGTCGCGCAGGCGCTGCAGGTAGTAGAGAACCGGGCTCTTCTGGTCGAGACGGAACGGCGCCTTCCCGGGCAGGTGGAAATGCTCGTAGCCCGCGTCGCGCTCCGCACCCTTGGAGATAGTGACGAGGGCCACATCCTCCACGCCCAGATCGGCGAAGACCTGGCAGACCACCGCCAGTTGACCCGGCCCGCCGTCGATCAGCACCAGGTCTGGCCGTTTGGCCTTGGCGTCCTCGTCCTCCTTCATCAGGCGCGAGAAGCGCCGCGTCAGCACCTCGCGCATCATCCCGTAATCGTCGCCAGGGGTGAGCTCGGCCGTCTTGATGTTGAACTTGCGGTATTCGCCTTTTTCGAAGCCGTCCGGACCGGCCACGATCATGCCGCCCACCGCGTGTCCGCCCTGGATGTGCGAATTGTCGTACACTTCGATGCGCTTGGGCGGGGCGTCCAGTCCAAAGACCTCCGCCACGCCATCGAGCAGTTCGCGCTGAGCCGCATTCTCCGCCATGCGCCGGCCGAGCTGTTCGCGCGCGTTGTTCAGCGCCATCTCCACCAGGTCGCGCTTTTCGCCGCGTTCCGGCACCGCGATCTGCACCTTGCGCTCCGCGCGCAGCGAAAGCGCTTCGGCCAGCAAATCGCGGTTGGGGATATCCTCGGACAACAGGATCAAGCCGGGCGCAGGCCGTTCGTCGTAGAACTGGCCGATGAATGCTTCCAGCACCTCGCCGGTGGAGAGCTCATCCGCATGGCGCGGGAAGTAGGGACGGTTGCCCCAGTTCTGTCCGGCGCGGAAGAAGAACACCTGCACACAGGTCTCTCCGCCCTGATTGAAAGCAGCAAACAAGTCCGCCTCGGCGAAGGCGGCGGGATTGATGCCCTGTACGGATTGTACCTGGTGCATGGCGCGCACTCGATCGCGCATTCTTGCCGCATGTTCGAAGTCGAGGGCTTCGGCAGCCGCTTCCATGTCCCTCACCAGTTCGGCTTGCACGGTACGGCTTTTTCCGGCGAGGAAGAGTTCTGCTTCGTCTACCAGCTTGGCGTAGGCGGCTTCGTCGATGCGCCCGACGCACGGTGCGCTGCAACGCTTGATCTGGAACAGCAGACAGGGGCGGGTGCGCGACTCGAACACCGAATCCGAACAGGAACGCAAAAGGAAGGCGCGCTGCAGCGTGTTGAGTGTACGGTTGACAGCACCGGTGTTGGCGAACGGCCCGAAATAAATGCCTTTCACCGTCTTGGCGCCGCGATGCTTGAGCAATTGCGGAAAGGCATGATCCTGACGCAGCAGGATGTTGGGGAAAGATTTATCGTCGCGGAACGAGACGTTGTAGCGCGGCTTGAGCCGCTTGATGAGATTGGATTCCAAGAGCAGCGCTTCGGTTTCCGAGGCCGTGGTCACGAACAGCATGTCCGCGGTTTCGGAAATCATGCGCGCGATGCGCTCGGTGTGGCCGCCGGTCTTGGCGTAGGACGCCACACGCTTCTTCAGGCTCTTGGCCTTGCCGACATAGAGCACATCGCCTTTGGCATCCGTCATGCGATAGACGCCCGGCGCATCGGGGAGCGTCTTTACATAAGCCGCGATGCGCGCGATGCCGGTGAGGAGTGGTTCGGCGTTATTGTCGGGTCCGGTCGTCATTGCGAGTTATATAAAGATATTTGCTGCTTCCCGCGAGCCTGTCGGCTCGGCTTACGCCGCGACGGCGTTGCCGACCTCCGCGCCGCGTGTTTCGCGAGGGGCGATGCAGCGCGAAGCAGGAAACGAAATCGTGCATACCGTTCCTTTGCCGGGCTCGCTGCTGATGACCAGTTGTGCGCCATGCAACTCTGCCATTCGCTTGCAGATGGGAAGACCAAGACCCATTCCCTCAGTCGCATGTTTCAAAGGACTTGCGATTCGGCCAAAAGGTTGCAGGGCAAGCGGGATGTCTTCAGCCTTCATGCCGATTCCGGTGTCCCGGACGACGAGGTCGATTCCGCCGTCCATCGCGGGAAAGACCTCTATCGAAACCGCGCCATGCGAGGGTGTAAACTTGATCGCGTTGTCGACGAGATAGAACAGCATCTGGCGGATCTTCGCATCGTCGGCGCGGACGCGCGGCAAATTCGGCGCGACGATGCCTTTCAGAGTCAGCTCTTCCCTATGCGCGGAAGGCGCCATGTCATCCACACACTTTCCGACGACCGCCGCAAGGTCCACGGAACTCTCATTGAGCTCCAGCTTGCCCGCTTCGCCCTGGGACAGTTGAAGGATTTCGACAGCGAGTGTCAGCAGATGCTGGCCGCTCGAGTGCACGTGCGCGGCATATTCCCTGTACCGATCGTTGCCGAGAGGTCCGAAGAACTGCTCGCGCATCGCTTCGGAAAAGCCCAGGATCGCGTTCAGCGGCGTTCGCAATTCGTGACTCAATTGCGCCAGCGTGGACCATTTTTCCGTCCGTGCGTTATCGCGCTCGATGAGGGCCTGCTTCAACGAATCGCGAAGGACTTCGTTGTCAACCCGAATTTCGATGGTCCGGCTCACAGACTGGGACAGCGTCCTCGCCGCAAAACCGATAACCAGGAGGTAGAGAAACAACAGCCCGCCGTTCGCGGCGATGTTGCCGTCCGGTTGCATCAGCAAGGCGGCGGCGAGCGGTAGGATGAACGAACCGGCATAGGCGAGATAGGCCGGAAGATAAGCCACGATCGTCGTCAAGGCGCCGGCGCTCATGCCCGCACCGATCAGCGTCAAGAGGACGAACTGGTTTGTACTGCCCCAGAAGGGGAGGCCGAGAGCGATCCCGCCCCAAAGCAGTCCCGATGCGAACGACCCGAAGCAGAATCGGAGCGCCCAACATGTATTGCACCGGTCGCTCTCGGCGGTCCGCAAGAAACGGCTGAGAAGCAGAAGGCGCAGGCCCGCCACAATCGCGGTTGCCGCAAGCCAAGCGACAAGGACAAATCGCGGAAACGAATCCCGCAGAACATATGCGACGACGAACGCGATCACGAGGTTGGCCGGAACCGCAAAATTCCCGCGATAGAGAAGCCGCAGCTTCTCGGCCAAAATCCGATCGTCGCGGGCTTTGGTGTTCGAGACTGGATTGACCATCCGTCTCTCCAGCGGGAATCGATCCCATCGGCAAGGCCCATAGGGGCCCGCAACGTACGGTGCGCTTTTGACGCTTAATGAATGATGAAATACACGCCTGCCGCGTTAACACAGTAAACGCGGGTCCAAACAAGACGATCAAAAAAGGCCGCAAACGCCGCCTTTCTTCGGGGGTGTTGGTGAACGCCCGAAGGCCGCGCCCGCCGGCTTGCGCGTCGTCGTTTCAACGCGCCGTCGCAGCGGGTCTTCGCCGTTCAATCTCGACACCGGCGGATTCCGCGCCGGGCAAGGCATGGAGCTTTTCCACGCGCACGCGCGCGGTCTTCACGCGCGTATCCTCAAAGCAGACGGCGGCGATGCGCTCGGCCATCGTTTCGGCCAGATTGATATGGCCTTTGCCGATCAATCCGCGAATTTTCCGCGTGATTGCCCCGTAATCGACGACCTGGTCCAAGCGGTCTTCGATGATCGCCGCATCTTCCACCGCCAGGTCTACATTGATCCGTACGGGCTGCATCTTGCCCTTCTCGTGGCCGTGAACGCCGATCTGCGCCAGCACTTCGAGGTTGCGGATGAAGACGTGGCGGATCGCATGTTCCGCATCGGCGATACGAAGGGGATGGACATTGCTTGGCGTACTCATGCCTATTCCTTTACGCTGACGTCCGGCGTCTGCCAGATCAGATGCTGGCCCCCGTCCACCGCGATCATCTGGCCGGTAACGGAGGACGCCTCCAGAAGATAGCGCACCGCATCGCACACGTCCTGAGGCTCGGCGCCGCGCCCGAGCACGGTGGCCTCGCGCTGGCGCGCAAAATCGGCCTGACTTTGCCGCGCATTGACCATGGTGGGACCGGGCCCAACCGCATTGACCCGCACGCGCGGCGCCAGCGCCTGGGCCAGCGTCGTGGTCAGCCAGTAAAGGCCCGATTTGGAAAGGCTGTAGGATAGAAACTGCGGTGTGGGTTTAAGCACGCGCTGGTCGATCAGATTGACAATGGCGCCGGTTTCGTCGCGGGGCACCTGGTGGGCGAAGGCTTGCGCCAGCACAAAAGGCGCGCGCAGGTTGACCTCCATATGTTTGTCCCAGCTTTCGCGCGTGACGCTGTACCAGTCGTCGTTCTCGAACAGCGAGGCGCTGTTGATCAGCGCCGTGAGCGGGCCAAGTTCCGCCGCCGCGCGCTCGACCAGCGTGGTCGTTTCGCTTTCGCGGCCAAGATCGGCCTTCAGCAACGCCACCTTGACGCCGGTCGTGGCCGCATCGGCGGCCGTGGCGCGCGCTTCCTTTTCGGAGGAGTTGTAATGCAGCGCGATCGACCAGCCGTGACGCGCCAGATCGAGCGCGATGGCGCGGCCGAGTCTTTTCGCGGCGCCGGTGACGAGGGCAGTTTTGACGGCAGCGGTCATGGCCCGAGTTTAGCGCAACTCAGCCAAGGAATCCCACCAGCCGCTTCACGTCGGCCAGGATAGGCGCCGCAAGGGCATCGGCGCGCGCCGCACCCTCGGCCAGGATGCGGTCGATTTCCGCCGGATCGGCGAGCAGGCGGCGCATTTCGGCGGCGATGGGCGTCAGCTTGGCTACCGCCAAATCCGCCAGCGCATTCTTGAAGCCGGAGAATTGCTGTCCAGCGAACTGGGCGATCACCTGTCCGCGCGGCTCATCCGCCAAGGCGGCGTAGATGTTGAACAGATTCTCGGCTTCGGGCCGGCCTTCCAGACCTTTCTCGGAATCGGGTAGCGGCGCGGGGTCGGTCTTGGCCTTGCGGATCTTCTGGGCGATGGCATCGGCGTCGTCGGTCAGATTGATGCGCGAAT
>Ga0265314_10003293_pt1 | contig 15779 bp, 12 predicted proteins | sample 4126metaG_FD_203106 | JGI IMG/M metagenome (GOLD analysis project Ga0265314, IMG submission 203106) | Rhizosphere microbial communities from Carex aquatilis grown in University of Washington, Seatle, WA, United States - 4-1-26 metaG | ecosystem: Host-associated > Plants > Roots > Rhizosphere >... | reverse complement strand
CGCCACGCCCGGGAAGCCGTTGTTGCCGTCGGACACGTCGTTGAAGACCGTGGCGTACACCGACGGCACCTTGCTGATCCCGTAGAGCGTCGGGTTCGGGAAACCGAGCGACGGGACGCCGGCGGCCTGCCGCCGCTCGTTGATGAGCGCCGTGAACCCGGCCCAGAGCGGCGTGGCGACGCTGGTTCCCCCCTCGGTGTGCACGGTGCCGTGCACACCGCCGATGGTCTCGAAGGTCTGCACGCCAACGCCGCCCCCGATCAACGAGACGTCGGGGATGTTGCGCTGGGTTGCCGACGCCTGGTTACTGGCATTGGCGACGCCGGCCTGGAAGTCCGGCAAGCAGGTGCCGTCGCCCTTGAGGTAGACGCTGTTCGGGCAGTCGACGAAGCCGGCGCCGCTGTCCTGCCAGCCGTCCTCTTTGCCGTAGACGATCGCGCCGGTTGAACTGGTGGCCATGGAGAGCGCGGTCTCGCCGACGTAGGTGATGTTCGCCAGGTCGTAGATCGTGTCCGCCCCGAACCCGGTCTTGCCGTGGTCGCCCGAGGACTGGAAGAACGATTGGCCCTGCATCGCCATGCGATCGAGGGACGGCTGGTAGAACTGCTGGGGGATCTGAACCCATTCGAACGACGAGCTGACCTGCTTGCACAACCGGGGCGCGCCGCTGGCGATGTTCTTCAGCGCCGTCACGAGATCATCCTGGGGATCGAGGCTGCCGATGCCGTACATCACCACCGCGTCCAGATGGGGCGCCATCGCCAGCGCCATCTCGATGTCCAGCGTGACCTCGCTGTTCGGGGCCTCCGTCGACTGCGCGCCCACGATGGGCACGAGCTGGGCGTCGGCGAGCCCCATGTCGTGCTCGAAGGCGGTGATGTCGACGCTGTTGAATCCGCCTTGGCCGATGATGTCCACGCACTGCCCCTCGCCGCCGAGGGGGAGCGCGCAGGACGCGTAAGCGGACCGGAGCTCCGGCGGGCGATAGGAGCTGTTCATGCCGGTCCCGAAGACGAAGGCATCGGGAGGCGGGAGCAGCCGCGGGAAGGTGTCGAGCCCGGCCAGGAAGAGCACCGGCGTGGCCACATCCAGCGCCGGCTCCTGGTCGGGAGCAACGAAGGTCGACCCGTCGGCGCGCTGGTAGACGTTGAGGTTGACGAAGAACGCCTGCTCGGCCTGGGCAGCCGTCCCGCTGACCTTCAGCAAGATGTGCTCGCTGTCGCTCGCGACGACGGTGAAACCGCGCGACGTCAGGTAGTCCTGCAAGGCCTGGTAGCTGGCGAGGGTCGGGCCGTACGTGGCCGCGAACGCGGCCGGCGTCAGGAACTGGAGGTACTGGGGGTTCGACGGGTCCGACACCGCGGCCGCCAGCGTGTGCACCTGCGCGGCGTTCTGCAGCTGGAGCTCGACGGTGATCGGCACCACCGTCGACGGCGGCAGCGGGCCGACCAGCGGCGCCCCCTGCTCGCCCGCGAAACGGTGCCCGGAAAGCTGCTGCGTGTGGCGCGGCAAGCGCAGGTCGACGAAGTCCAGCGACGTGCCGAAGCTGGAGCTCGAGCCGTTCTTCCCGGTGACGCTCAGCCTGACCTCGTAATTCCCATAGGCGGCCACATGCACGGTGCCGACCTCGATAGTCACGTAACCCGGCGTCGCGGCGTAGCCGTCAATCACGGGCCCGACGTTGGTCGTCGTGTTGAAGATGGTCTGGAACCGGCCGCGGTCGGGGCCGGTCTTGTAACGCAGCGCCAGGATGTAGTCGCCCGGCAAGCTCACGGGGAGCGTCACCTTCTGAAAGTCGCCGGCAGCGTTCAGGCGCGCGACGTCGAGCTTACCGGCGCTGGCGGCGGCGTCGTTCGTGATCGTGTGGCTGTCGCCGCTCGACACGATCGAGCCCGAGGCCTCGGCCTCGAAGCGCTGGCCGTGCGGGTAGAGCCGGATGACGTCGACGCCGACCCGGAAGGCCGACGAGGCGGCGTTCTTCCCGGTGACGAGGAAGCGGAACGTTCGCGCCGTGGTCGCCTGCAGATCGATCTCGCCGAGGTCGGCCTCGACGTAACCTGGAGTGGCGGCATAACCGTCGCCGGGGCCACCGACCGGTGCGCCGTCGACGGAGAGCTGCGCCAGGCCGCGATCGGGGCCCACGGCGTAAGTGACCTTGACCTCGTAACGGCCGGTGACCGGCACAATGAGCGCGAGGTCGGCGGTGCCGCCGTTGCCCGGGTCGGCCAGGAAGTAGTGTCCGTTGCTGGCCGCCGGGTCGCTGACGATCGACGACGTCCCGCCCGAGAGCGTTTGCGACACCGTCTCGCCCTCGAAGCCGAAGGGCGTCGTGACGCACGCGGTGTTCGACGTAGGCGCGGCGGTGGTCGGCACCGCGCGCACCCGGTAGCAATATGCGGTGTCGTAGGCCCTCGAACCGTCCGTCCATTGGGTCGTGCCGGCGGCGAGCAGCAGGATCTGCGACCAGGACGTGCCGCCGTTGGTCGACCGGTCGACGAAGAAACCGGTGCTGCCGGCCACGTCGTTCCAGTAGGTCTTGACGGTGTTGGCGGCGGTGGCGACCGCGATCAGCTTGGGCGCCGCCGCGGTGAGCGCCCCGCGCGTCAGCTCGAGGCGGTCGCCGTCGCTTGCCCCTGGCGTGCATCCGACACTCGCCAGCGCCCATCCCGCCAGCAAAACCCGGCCTGCCTTTACCAACGTCCGTCCCATCGGCAACCCTCCGCGCAATCAAATGATGCGCGGGGGAGTGTCCTGGGCGCGGTCGGAAGGCTCAGCGCCCATTTTTGACAATCGGGGAAAGGTCGCCGGAAACAGAGCGGCACGACATGCTTGCGCAGTCGGTCCGCATCGTCCGACCACGACGCCAGCGGTAGCGTTCCCACGGGCTTGCCGTCGATCGAGACGTGCGCGCCCTTGCTGCCTCGCACGTCGACGGGCCACGTGCTTCCCGGTCGCCGCGGGCGTGTCGGGCGCTCATTGCACCTCGACGACGAGCAAGGAGCGGCGACGCAGGCGGTGCGGTGGTGGCGTGTGGATTCGGCGCACGTGATCTGCAGCGCGCCCGAGGCCAACGCCGGTCACTCGCATGAAAGATCGCGGACGCCCTCCGTTACTGAGGCGTGAAAACAGCAAAATTCGATAGACCGGCGCGGGCGCTTCGGAACACCTTGACGCGGGCGAGCGCCGGCCTTTGGGCATCGTCGGTCCTGTCAATCGTGTGGTGCTTGATCGGTTGTTCCCCGACACGCGGCGAGGCGACAGCGAAGACATCCCAAGCACTGACGCAATCTGGAGGTCCCGATGCATCTCCCGGTCGCGCGGAATCCTCTCCAGGCGACGACGCGGACCACGCGGTCGAGCTGACGGTTCAAACCGCCGGGCGGTCCCAGGATCTGATCATCTCGGAGATCGGGTCGATCGCCCGGATCGAGGGTGACACGAGCACGGGCGCCAGTGCGCTGAAGGCGATTGTCGACTATCGATCGGGCCAGGTTCTGATCGAAAACACCACGAATCAAACCTATGGCGCGACCACGCTCGCCGAATACGTGAGCCAACAGCAGCCCACCGTGTCGAGCGAGGGCACGATTGAGCCCGTGCCGAAGCAAACGGTGCGACGGACCGATCTCGAGACGAAGATCGCGGGGCTCGCCGCGCGCGCCTATCTGGCCACCAACAAAGGCGTAACGACGCGAGTCTGGTACTCAGAGGATTTGCCGCTGCCACCGCCCAGCATCAGGCGGCAGCTGACGGCGATCGGCCCCGTTGCCGCCGAGGCCGCCCCCGGTTGCGATGCCGGCCCGCGCCCACCCTCCGACGACGACGACGACGACGATCACCGTGACGACTCCGGCCGCAGCGCGAGAGGACACGATTCTCCCGTGACGGCAGAAGAGCTCGCGGGACGAACCGTTCTGCGGACCGAATCGCAAGACGCTACCGGGCGGTGGACCATCATGAGTGACACGCTCGCTGCGAAGCGGACGCATCTCACGCCGCAGGATCTCGCCGTTCCTTCGGGCTTCGCGCCCACGCCGCTTCCGTCCGTCCCACCCACGATCAACCAAGCGTTCAACGACCCCATCGCCTGCTCGGCATCCGGAGACCCGTCCACGAATTTGAGCTACAACGGCGGGGACACGCTCCATAACATCCAGGTTTACGTCAACTACTTCGGATCGGGGTTCGCGGCGGCGCTGCTCGCCGACCCGACGGGATTCGACAGCGTATTCACCAGCGGTATCTCGCTACCGTTCAGCGCGCCGTACCTGAACGGTTTGCAGCAGTACGGGGTCCAATCCGGCCAAGTGAAGCCGTCTCGTTTCTTCCCGGCGCCACCGCCAGGGTCGTTCAGCGACCCAGTATCCGACGTGGCGACGGTGATGGGCCTCGAGACGTCCCAGGCGGTCCCGAGCTTGTGGTGGAGGACGGACAAATATGCGCCGATGGTCTTTCTCGTCTTCGACGACAGCGTATCGCCTTCGTCGAGCGGTGCCGGCTACCATTTGGCCGCGCCGTCGACTCCCTGGATCTACCTCCCCTTCCCGCTCAACCTCGCCGCCTATCCCCTCATCCCCTATGCCGCCGTCGTGATCTCTCGAGCCGCGCTGTCGGTGACGGCGTCCGCGCTCGGCCAGCGAGACCAGGAGAGCTGCGGCGGCAGCTCGTGCGCGGCGATCCAGGCGCTCGACGATGGGACCGAGGCGCTTTCGCATGAGCTGGTCGAGGCGATCACCGATCCATTTCCCTTCTCGGGCTGGGCCAATCTCGGCCTCGTCCCGGCGTGGTTCGACGGCGAGATCGCCGACATCTGCGATTCGGCGTGCCAGGACGGCTCCAACTCGTTTCGTGTCGCTCGCCTCGGCAACACGGTCCTCTCCACGTACTGGTCCAACTCAGTCGGGGCGTGCGTGCCCGCGTGGCCTCGACTGGCCATCACCGTTCCCGGTTCCGGGAGTCTGTACTCCCTGGACAACGCCAGTGCCGGAATCTTCGTCGAGGCCAGCGTATCGAATCCAATTGATCAGGGCGATCGCCTGGGCGCCGCCGTGCAATGGAGCGTCGACGGAGTCCTCCAAGGGTTCGGCACCGGAAGCGCGACGGGCACGGACGTGAGCAACACGCTTGTCATTTTCGGCGCCGGGCAGCACACCATCACCGCCAGCTACTACTCGGCGAGCGACTCGATCACGATCAATGTGCGCGACCAAGGTCCCGTGCTGGTGATTGATTCGCCCGCCGATGGGACAACGGTGCCGGTCGGGACGACAATCACGCTCACAGGCCACGGCACCAGTGTGGACAACCCCGATGGCATCCCAGGCGATGAATTGCTGTGGGTCGAAAACAACGCTCACCTGGGATCTGGAAGCTCGCTTTCGACGACCCTCGATCGAGCGGGTGACGTGACGATCCTTCTCGAGTCCGAGGATCGAGCGGGGCTTTCGGGCGAGGCATCGATCACGCTCCACGTCGTCGAACCGTCAGGAGGGCCCACCGTGAGAATCACGAGCCCCGCCAACGGCTTCGCGCCCGAATGGTCGATCACTTTCGCTTGCAACGACGACCCGTTCACATGTCCGGTCACCGTCACCTTCGCGGCGATCGCCATGAACCCCGACGGCACGCCGATCAGCCCGAGCCAGATCCAGTGGAGTGATGCGCAAGACGGCGCGCTCGGGACCGGGGCTTCGCTCACGCACACGTTCAACGTTCCGGCGTGCGTGAGCTCGTCGGCGTCCATGACGGCGTCGGTACCCGGCCCGAACGGTCTATCCACCGACTCGGTGGTCATCTCCTTCGTATCGCACGGTTGCTGAAAATGGCCCGAACGCCGTCACACGGGACCCTCGAGATGACTCGGGGATGAGGTCGCCGTTCGCATGGTAGTCGTGCGCGACCGCGTACGGCGCCCAAGGACCTGCGCCCTCGCGAGCTCGTATGCAACTGCGGTCGGCAGATACCGTCGCTACCCGTCCGCACGCTCGACGAAGTCACAGGCACGACTGCACCGTGTCGTTCTCGGTCATCGGCTGGCACACGATCGGTCCGAGGAAGGCGCAGAGCTGGAACGTCGCATTGATGGGAGCGCCACACGCGGCGGCGTTGGCGCTGGTGACACAGAGATTATTCTGCACCTTGCAACCGGTCCCGGCGCAGCCGGCGGAGGGGACGCAAGCTCCGTTGACGATCGCGCATGTCAGCGCCGAGCAGGTCTGGGCCGGGTAGTGCAGCGTGCTCTGGTTGTCGCAGTTGTAGTCGTAGCTGCCGCACGCGTCGGGCGACGAAAAAAATTGCGTCTGGCCGGGGAATGCCTGCGAGTCCATGTCGCAACAGTCGCCTGTGTTGGAGATGTAGGAGCCCATGGTCTTGTCGCCGTTGGGCAAGACCTGGCATGTACCCGGCGCCGGCTGGCTGCAGGAGAAGACCGGCGCGCTGTTGGCGCCGAAGCCGTCGGAGTCGCAGTCGAGGTACCAGGCGAGGCATTGCTGTCCCGTCGAGCAGATCGCGGCGGCCACAAAGGCCGCCTGAACCTAATCTCAAAGCGACGACAGGGGAACAACGTCATGTTGGCGAATCAGCTTCAGAAGGCTCAGCAACCCGCGCGCAAGATCATCTACCGCACGCGAGGAGAGACGGGCGGTCCCATCACGCGGCTCATGAGCCCCTCCGATCTCGGCCAGCTCATCAAGCCGTTCGTGTTCCTCGATCACTTCAACTTCGACGGGCAGGGGCGGCGCATGCCGATGGAGCTTGGCTGGCACCCGCACTCGGGGATCGCCACGGTGACCGTGGTGCTGGAAGGCGCGGTCCGGTACGCGGAGACGACGGGAAAGGCGGGCGTTCTATCAGCGGGAAGCATCGAGTGGATGCGCGCGGGCAACGGCGTGTGGCACACGGGGGCGGCCGAGCCCAAGGGCGTGCGGGGATTCCAGCTGTGGGTCGCGCTGCCGCCGGAGCTCGAGAACGCGCCCAACGCGAGCCACTACGTGATGCCGGGGGAGTCGCCCGTCGACGGCCCCATTCGCGTCATCCTGGGCTCGCACGGCAAAATGAAGAGCCCCATCGACGCGCCCCCCATGAACTACCTCGTCGTGAGTCTGAAGGCTGGCGATACTTCGACGCTAAGATGGACGCGGCCGCCGTTCAATGGAACACCATGGGCCTCTCGATAGCCAACGCCGCCAAGCACAAGCTGGTCGGCGTGCTCGCCAAGAAGCTGGAGAGCGACGGCATCTACGTCGGCGAGGCGATGGTCCTGGGCTCCATCAAAGGGGCGGCCTTCGACAACGGCACCGCCACGATCGCGGCGAGCACGGTCGCCGCCAAGCTCTGGGACCTCTACCGCGCACGCACCGGCGTCGTCGTCGACATCAGTGGCAGCGCCCACGGAGCGTGACTGCCAGCGCGGGACCGTTCGACCGTGGAGCGTCAGCGCCAGCCGGGCGGACGCGAGAGCCGGGGAGCAAATGTCGGCATGGTCACGAGCCTCTTGTATCCGAGCCGCAACGGCTCGAAGACGAGCTCGCCGCTGGTGCGGATGGCGATCTCTGAAACAATGGAACCGAAGCGATGGAGCGGCCAGTTGCCGCAGGTCGCCTCCAGCGCCGCCGACGAAAATGATCGGCCCCTGAGATAGCGTTGCTGCGAGTCGAACGACGAACGTCGCTCGGCCCACCAGGCGCGGATGCTGTCAGCCGCTGGATTGGGCAATCCCTCGGTGGGCGCCAGCGTCAGGTCCTCCTCCAGATCGTCCTGGTCCGTGGGGCCCGCGTGATCCTCCTCATTGGGCGGTTTCGGCGCCTGGGCGAAGCGATCGTCCTCCAATGGGAGGCCGGTGATATGAGAGATGGCTTCGACTGCCCATCGGGCGGTGGGACGGTGCTCGTGATCCAGATGCTGCACGCAGGCGTCGACGGCAACCACCTGCCCGGTGAAGCCAAGCGCGAACAGGGCGCCCGCGCACCGTTCGGGCCGCTCCAGCGCCGCGACCAAGGTGTCCAGTGTCTCTGGTCCATCGAGGGATGCCGCCCACGCCATCGCGCTCGGCGTTCCTGCGGCGGTCTGGGTCCGGCACTCCTTCCAGGCGAGACGCAGATTCCAGATCAAGCCGGTGCGCAGTGACGCAGACCGGACCGATTGCGCCGGATGTGATAGACACCGTTCGACTAGAGAACGATATTTGTCGCGCGCGTGCTGGACGACGGTCAGAGCGCCCAGACACGCGGACAGCGACTCATCGGTCGCGCTGGCCGCCAAATCGTCGAGCGCTTCGAGCGGGTGCGGCGCCCTACCGCGCGCCGATAGAGCCGCGATCAGATCCGCCCTCGCGTCGATCGTCTTTGCCGCCGCCAGCGCGCGCAGCATCCGCGCAACGATATCGCCGCGCGCCGTGAGCCTGAGCGCCAGACCAATGGCGCGCCGGAGCTTCGCCTCCGCGGGCGAATCCAGAAGGGCGATCAGACGATCGCAAGCGTCTCCGTCAGGCTCCCAGAGCAATGCCAGGCCGGCCGCCGCGCGGCGACACACCGAGGAGTCGCCATCCTCGATGAGCGTCGGCCATAGCACTCGCGCGGCAACGGCCTCCCCACCGACGGCCAGCGCGTCCAGCTGGGCGGCCAGACGCGGTTCGATGCTCGCTTGCAGCAAGTCGAGATTGAAACGCAGCGACCCGGTCGCCGCGAGCCACTGCCCGAGCAAGAACTCGGCCTCGCCGATCAGCTCGTCGACGACGTCCCACAGCGCGGGTTCCTCGGCCGCGGCCAAGCGCTCTTCGGGGGCAACGTCCTCGCGGATATCGTGGGTCAAGGCTGGCTGCTGAGCGTGTTGATGGCAGAAGCCGCCGCCAGTCGGACGTCTTCGTCAGGATCCTTCAGAAAGCGGCGGATGGCGTCGATCGCGCGTCGGTTGCCGAGGTCGGCCAGCTCGTCGATGGCGTTCTGCCGCACGAGAGCGTCGGAGTCGGTCAGGAGCCCGGTCAGCACCAGCAGGGCTTCGTCGGGGAGCAGCGCTCTCCTCGCGAAACGAGCCACGGCGCCCCGCAACGGAGCGGCTTCGTGCCCGATGAATGTCCCCACTTCCGGCCACAGGTCCAGATGCTCCGAGTGGCGGAGTGCGTCGATGGCTTCGCCGACGATCAACGGGTCCGCGTGGTTGAGCAACGCCGCCAGAGCTGCCCTCTGCTCCGGACCTCGGTCGGTGGAACGCCCCAAACCAAAGACGGCGCCGCGCAACCGAGGGCCGCTGTAGGTCGCGAGCTTACCGAGAAAATAGCGGGGCTCGAGGCGCGTGAGGTTGAACGCGAGCACATCGTAGAAGTCGTCGTCGTCGCTGACCTCGCAACCAAACAGGGCCTCGAGCTCGCCGAGTTTCTTGTCCGCAACGAAGAGGGTTTGCATGTCGCTTGTGTCTGTCACTTGCTCTTTCCGCATTCCTCCCTGACCTGATTCAGGGTCTTGCCTTTGAATCGGGGGGGAAATTCGTTTTGGCCAACTCGTCGAGCCCTGGTCGAGGATCCGCATTTCGCTGCTCGTACAGCTCGCCTCTGCCGGTAGCCTAACGCGGCGCCAAGCGGAGCGACCACCGCTTGTCGTCCTGCTCGAAGCCAGCCGCCCTGAATGCCGACGAGTGTCCCCGGTGCGTAGAACTGACTCCCGCCGTGTCGAACGGGTATCCCTCGACGATCGCGGCTCCGTTCTCGCGCGCATACGCGACAGCTCCCCGGAGAAGCGCGGCTGTCACGTTGCGGCCGCGGTACGGTCGCGTCACGAAGAAGCAGAGCACGACCCAGGTCGAGGTCGCAGGAGGAGTCGCTCGGTGCATTGTTCTCGAGCGCCCGAGCTGGACGTAGGTTTCTCGCGGCGCGATCGAGCACCAGCCGACCGGTAGGCTGCCGTCGTATGCCAGCACGCCGATCGGGGTGGCATTCTCGACGAGGTCTTTCATGCCCTGCCGCTTCTTGGCGTCGCTCATTTCCCGTGAGCCGTGAAAGCGATGGGGCGTGCACCAGCAATAGTGTGGGCTGCCCCTGCTCTCGAAGAGAGAGGTGAAGTCGGCCCAGTTCTCGCGGGTGACCGGCCGAACTCGCACGTTGGTCGCGTTGCTCAATCGAGACCATTTTACTGCGCCGACCACGGCAGCAGCGACCGTCATGGGTGAAGACTTCTGCAGGACGACCGTTGATGAGGTAGAACGATGGAACGAGATCTAGGCTGCGGTTCGCGGCGTCGCCCCCGCTTCCCTCGACGCCATCAGCCGGCGCCTTAGCCGACGAACGCCATGCGCGAAATCCGCTACGAGCTCTGCGATGTGTTCACGGACCGACCACTTGCCGGAAACGCACTGGCGGTTTTCATCGATGCCGATGATCTGGACGGCGCGACGATGCAGGCACTGGCAAGGGAGACGAACCTGTCTGAAACCTCCTTCGTGCTGAGACCGGCCACCGCTGACGCGAGTGCCGCAATTCGGATCTTCACGCCGACGATGGAGCTACCATTTGCCGGCCACCCGACGCTGGGAACCGCCTTCGTGCTCGCTGCCCGCCGGCAGGAGACCCTGATCAGTCTCGAAACTGGCCGCGGCGTCGTCAGAGTCCGCCTGAGTTACGAGTCGGAACGGCCCGCGTTCGGATGGATGACCCAGCCGCTGCCCCAGATCGAGCCATACGGCTCGGCCTCCACGCTGCTGACGGCGCTCGGCGTAACGTCCTCCGTACTACCGGTGGAGCTCTACGACAACGGGCCTCATTACGTCTACGTCGGGCTCGACACGCTGGACGAGGTCGCGGCGCTGCAGCCGGACCTGTCGCGCCTGGCCGCCCTGGGGACCACCGCATTCTGCGTCTTTGCTGGTGAGAGGCGCGCCTGGAAGTGCCGCGTGTTCGCGCCTGGCGAGGGAATCGCGGAGGACCCCGCGACTGGCGCCGCTGCGGGACCGCTCGCCGTACACCTGGCCAGACATGGTCGGATCGCGTTCGGCGATGAGATCATCATCGAGCAAGGGGTCGAGATCGGACGACCATCGACCTTGCATGCGTGCGCGCGGGGAGGCCCAGATCGCCTCGAGAGCGTCGAGGTCGGCGGGCACGCCGTCATCGTGGGACAGGGAACGTTCAGGCTGCCCTGAGGTCCGGGGCGAGCGGAGGTGAGCGGCGTTGAGCAACGCGCTGACCAGCAACGCAAGGAGTCTCACGGCTCGACGTGATTCTACACGGGCCCGGCGACCGCGAAGACGCACGTCGACGCGGGCGCCGATGGAACCTGCCGCGGCATCGCCCCGATGGGTGACGGGACGGCGCCACTCTGCGGCATGCGTCAACCTGAGCAACACGTGACAGAACGACGACAGCCCGCACACAGAGTCGACTCTAGGTTCGAGGAATGGAACTCAACCCGATCTCCCACTACGCGCATGAGCTCAAGCGCGACCTCCCTGCCGGAATTTTCAAACCCGCGCACTCGCGGTTGGCATGGTTGCCGGTCCACGTGGCGATCATCGCCCTCGCCACGGTGCTGATCGCCGCAGGGTGGGGAGGTTGGCCGATCGCGCTGCTGCTGGTGCCGGTGATCGGGCACAGCCTGGCGGGCCTCACCTTTCTGGGTCACGAGACTCTGCACGGCGCTGTCGTGCGGAGTCGATCGCTGAGGTACGTGATCGGATGGATTGGATTCCTTCCGTTCGTGGTCTCTCCGCGGTTCTGGATCACCTGGCACAACAAAGTTCACCACGGCCATACGGGCCAGACAGGTGTCGATCCGGACGCGTACCCCACGGTGGACCAGTATCGAGACAGCCGTTTCGTCAGGGTCGTGACGAACCACCTGTCCCTCGGCCCGCGCCGGTGGGCGGGCGTCCTCTCGCTGCTGATCGGTTTCAGCGTGCAGAGCGCGCACGTCCTGACGCAGGCTCGCACGCTCGTCGGGATGTCGCGTCGTGAGCATTGGCGCTCGATCGGTGAGAGCGTCCTCGGTATCGGGTTCTGGGTAGCGCTCGCATGGCTCATCGGCGCCTGGGCGTTCTTGTTCGCTTTCGTTCTTCCGCTCCTCGTCGCCAATGTGCTGGTGATGTCGTTCATCCTCACCAACCACAGCCTCAGCCCGTTGACTGAAATCAACGATCCGCTGCTGAACTCGCTCAGCGTGACCGTGCCACGCCTCTTCAACTGGACCACGCTCGGTTTCGGCTTTCACGTCGAGCACCACCTGTTTCCGTCGATGAGCCCGCGTCATGCGCCTCGCCTCAGGCAGCTGGTCCTCGCCCGGTGGCCGGAAAGATATCAATCGATGTCTCTGTTTCGTGCGCTCACGCAGATGTTTCGCACGGCTCGCGTCTACAGAGAGCCCACGGTCCTCGTCGATCCCCGGGACGGGCGGGAGTGGCCGACGCTGGCTCCGCGTTCGGGCAGCTTGCGTCTTGTGCCAGGTCAGATCGCGAAAGACGACGCGCAGAGTCCGGCCATCGTCCCGAAAGCGACCGACATGCTCGTCGCCTCGCCCGCCAGTCGCCTGCAACCATTCTTCCAGGCTGTCTTGTTGCAGCTTGGGCGAGTTCGCTGAATCGCGGCCAGGGCATTCAACGAGTGCCGGGTCAACGGCCGCGTGGTGGCGGTCGCGCAGGCAGGCTCCCCGGGGCCGCCTCGATCACGCTAGCGCGCCCCTTTCGCGGGCGAACGCGCCGCTTCTCAAGTGCCGATTCCCTCCCGCCGACAGCAACGTCGAAGTCTCGGCTGAGGTGAACAGATGGCTGGTGCGAAACCGGATAGCGACGCTCTCTCGAACGCGGCCTCGATCTGCGCGCCGGGTTTCGCGGCGGTCAGTCGTTTCGTGGTCGCGAACGGGATGGTCGCCGAGGTCAAGGCCGCGTTCCGCAGCCGGCCGCACCTGGTCGACGATGCGGCCGGCTACCGCCGCATGGAGGTGATCAGCCCGGTCGATCGACCCGAGGAGATCTGGTTGCTGACCTTCTGGACCGACGAGATGAGCTTTCGCGCGTGGCACGAGAGCCACGCGTACCGGCAGTCGCACCGCGGCCTCCCCAAGGGCCTGAAGCTGATACCGGGCGAGACCATGTTGACGCACTTCGAGCACGTGAGCTCGTAGGGGTCATGGACGCGCGATCAATCGGGCCGCAGGCGAGCGACGCGGTCAACGAACGACGGAGCGAGATCGCCTTGGCTCTGGTGGAGCGCGAGTTCGCTCGCCACCCGGAGCTGGAGCCGCGCTACGGAAAGCTGGGTCGTGAGAAGTCGCTCCAGGACGCGGGCTATCACCTGTCGCACCTGGCGCAGGCGCTGGCGCTGGACAACCCGACGCTCTTCCTCGACTACGTCGCCTGGGCCAAGGTGATGCTGGTCCAGCGCAAGGTGCTGGCCTCCGACCTGGCTTTTCACATGGAATGTCTCGCCGAGGTGCTCCAGGAACGCCTGCCGGGAGCGGTCGGCGCGCGGGCGGCCGCGTTCGTGATCGGCGCCGCGCGCGCCATCCCGGCGATGGCGGACGACATGCCGACCTTCCTGCACCCAGGCGAGCCGCAGTCACCTTTGGCGCATCAGTATCTGCAGGCGTTGCGGCGCGGCGAACGTCACTTGGCCAGCCGGCTGGTGCTCGACGCAGTGGCCGCGGGCGCGCCGGTCAAGGAGGTCTATTTGCACGTCTTCCAGCCCGCGCAGTACGAGATCGGCCGGCTGTGGCAGACCAACCGCATGACGGTCGCGCAGGAACACTACTGCTCGGCCGCCACGCAGCTCATCATGTCGCAGCTCTACCCGCACGTCTTTGCCAGCGCGAAGATCAATCGCAGCATGGTCGCGACGTGCGTCTCGGGAGATCTGCACGAGATCGGCGTCAGGATGGTCGCCGACTTCTTCGAGATGGAGGGTTGGAATACTTTCTACCTGGGCGCCAACATGCCGCACGCGGGCGTCATATCCGCGATCGTCGAGCACCACGCCGACGTGCTGGCGATCTCGGCCACGATCTCCTATCACGTCGGCGCCGTGGGGGAGCTGATCCAGGCGGTCCGCCAGCACCCGACGGCGGGCCGGGTCCGGGTGCTCGTGGGTGGCCGTCCCTTCAATCAGGATCTCGAGCTGTTCCGGAGGGTGGGTGCAGACGGAACCGCGTCCGACGCCCAGCGCGCGATCGCGACCGCCCATCATCTGTTGACCGCCGACGCGCGATGATCGCCACGGCCGACGAGCGAGGCATCGTCCTGGTCTGCGGAGACGAGGGGACGGTCCTGCGGCTCCTGCGCGACGACCTCGGTGTCTCGTCCGAATTCGGCGTCGGTTCGCGGATCGACGCGCTGGTGGGCCCCGATGGACACATCAAGGCAGCCTTGTTCCTGGCAGAGGTGCGCGACCGCCACGCCGCATACGACTGGGAGATCCCGATCCTCGTGGGCGGACAGTTTCTCCTGCTGCATTTTTCGGGCGTCACGCTCGACGGCGGAACGCTGGTGATGGCGGCCCCGTCGCGTGCGGGTCTGGCCCACCTCAACGACGAGAGCCTCATGCGCATCAACAACGAGCAGGCGAATCTGCTGCGCACGACGGCCAAGGAGCTCGGGCTGGCGCGGGAGGGCGCCGGCGGGCATCACGAGGACGACTATGAGGAGCTGACCCGGCTGAACAATGAGCTGATGAACCTGCAACGCGAGCTGGCCAGGAAGACCGCGGACCTGCAGCGCTACTACGACGCCGCCGAGGAGGAGCAGCGCATCGCCAGCCACTTGATGAAGCAACTGGTACGCGCCGACCAGCTGTGCGACCCCTTGCTGCGCTGCTGGATCGAGCCCGCGCACAGCCTCAGCGGTGACGTCATCGCCGCGGCGCGCACCCCGGCCGGCGTGCTGCACGTGCTGCTGGCCGACGGCACGGGACACGGCCTCGCCGCCTCGCTCAACGTGCTGCCGATCGTCGATCCGTTCTACGCGATGACGGCGAAGGGGCTGGGGGTCGGGACGATCGCCAGCGAGGTCAACGACAAGATGAAGCGCTGGCTGCCGGTCGGCCGCTTCGTGGCGGCCGCGCTGATCGCCTACGATCCCGGCCAGGGGATGATCGAGGTCTGGTGCGGCGGCGTTCCACCTCCGTTCCTCATCGACGGCAGCGGCGCCGTGATCCACGAGTTTGCCAGCCGGCACGTGGCTCTCGGCGTGCTGGCGCCGCGGGACTTCCGAGCGCAGACCGAAGTGATCGAGGTCTCCGGCGCCAGTCAGCTCATCATGTGCTCAGACGGTGCGACGGAGGCAGAAGGCCCGGATGGAACGCCGTTCGGGAACGCGGGGCTGCTGAGGGCGCTGCGCGACGCGCCCGCCGGCGCGCGCCTGGAGCGATTGAAGCAGGATCTGACCGTGCACTTCGGTGGCCGCCCCACCGTGGACGACATCTCGGTGGCGATCATCGACTGCGCGCGCGGCGCTCGAGCTCTGACCGAATAGGCGAGGAGCCCTTTCGTCCCCCACCCCTATCCCAGTTGGGCCCTACCGGCGGTGCAGGACAGCGCCGTCGCTGCCGACGACCCACACATCGTGCGGGCCGCTGGCCCAGACGCTGTCGAGCCCGAGGCTGGTTCCGCTCTCGAACAGGCTCCAGGCGCTGCCGTCGTAGTGGACGATGCGGCCGCTGCCGCCCGCGGCCCAGATGTCGTCGGGGGCGACGGCGAACACGCCCGAGAGCAGGTCGACCACCGGCGACGGCACGGGCGTCCAGGCGCCGCCCGTGAAGTGGAGCGCGGTCCCCTGGGCGCCGACCGTCCACGCCTCCCCGTTGCCCGAGC
>Ga0265314_10003290_pt1 | contig 15784 bp, 9 predicted proteins | sample 4126metaG_FD_203106 | JGI IMG/M metagenome (GOLD analysis project Ga0265314, IMG submission 203106) | Rhizosphere microbial communities from Carex aquatilis grown in University of Washington, Seatle, WA, United States - 4-1-26 metaG | ecosystem: Host-associated > Plants > Roots > Rhizosphere >... | reverse complement strand
GCCCGGCCCTTCACTGTGCGCTTCGATCCGCCCCCCATGAAGCTCCACGAGCTGCTTTGCCAGTGCCAGGCCGATCCCCAGTCCCCCCTGCGACCGGTTCAGCGTCCGGTCCACCTGCGCAAACATGTCAAACACCTGCGGCAGCATCTCCTGCGGAATCCCCATGCCCGTATCCTTCACCGAAATCACCGCCTCGCTCCGCTCGCGCCGCGTCGTCACCACAATTTTTCCCCCCTCCTCCGTGTATTTCGCCGCGTTGTTCAGGAGATTCACAAATACCTGCGCCAGACGAATCGGATCCGCATCCACCACCATCGTCTCCCGCGACGCCTCCACCGTCAGCGCGTGCCCCAGTTTCTCGATCAGCGGCCGGCTCATTGCGGCGGCATTCTGCATCACCACCGACAGGTCCACCTGCTCGCGCTTCAGCGATATTTTGCCGCTCGTGATCCGCGAGACTTCCATCAGGTCATCCATCAGCCGCGTCAGTTGCCGCAGCTGCTGCTGCATGATCTCCTGCAGCTGGTCCCGCATCGCCGGGGTGACCGATCCCAGCCGGAACAGCTCCAGCGTGCTGCTCAGGGGCGCCAGCGGATTCCGCAGTTCGTGCGCCAGGGTCGCCAGAAACTCATCCTTCCGCCGGTCCTCCGCCCGCAGCCGCTTGAGCAGCCGCACCCGTTCATATGCCGTCGACACATAATGGCACAGCGTCCGGACGAACTGCAGCTCGTCATCCTCGAGAAAATCCCTGCTCCGGCTCACAAAACAAATCGTGCCCGCCAGCCGATGCCCGATCGGCAAAGGCTCGCACACCGCCGAGCGAAATCCCATTCGCCTGAGCTCCGCATGCAGGGGATCGTTCGATTGCCCGATGAACTCCGCGGTCACTGCGTGCCGATCCGCCGCCACCTTTTCCGAAATCTCCCGCGCGAATTCTCCACGACCCTCCATCCCTTCCGCCCCCTCCAACCCCACCGCCGTCAGCAGCATCAGCCGATGCGTCGCCTCATCCATCGCATAAACCGCACACGCATCAAGACCCAGGTGCTTCCGCACCCGCAAAAACAGGCCCCGCACGATTTCGTCAGGCTCCTCCGCCGCCAAGAGATGCCCCGCCGCCTCGTTGAGCAGCCGCAGTCGCCGATTTTGCTTCTGCAGCGTCATGCGCGCATTCCGCTGCTCGGTCACATCGCGCGTCAGTGCCAGCTGAACCTGCACGCCATCCGGATTCGTCAGCGGAACAGCATACGTTTCCATGCTCCGCCGCGTCCCCGCCAGTCCCACGATGTCAAACTCCAGCGATCCTTTTTCTCCCAGGCACACGCGTGTGTTGAATTCCTTGAAGGCTTCGAGGTCCGCCGGCGCAATCAGATCATAGACGCTGCGCCCTATCACCTGCTCCCCCGAGGCCGCGCCCAGCATCCCCAGCCCCGCCGGATTCATCTCCAGCAGCGTCCCACCGGCGTCCACAAGTTTGATGCATTCCGGCGTCGTCTCAACGATCGCCCGCAGAAACCCCTCGCGCTCCCGCAACAGCTTGGCGGCCTCCTTCTGGTCCGTGATGTCCCGCGCGATCTTCGAGGCCCCGATCAGCTTCCCCTCCGAATTCCGCACCGGCGAAATCGTCAGCGAGACATCCAGCCTCCGCCCGTTTTTGTGCAGCCGCACCGTCTCAAAATGATCCACCCGTTCCCCGCGCCGCAGCCTTTCAAGGATCCGGTCCTCCTCCTGCGCACGGTCCGGTGGAAACAGAATCATGATCGGCCGGCCCACCGCCTCCTCCGGCGTATAGCCGAAAATCCGCTGCGCCCCCCGGTTCCAGGAGGTGATGATCCCGTTGAGCGACTTGCTGATGATCGCATCGTCCGAAGAATCCACGATCGCCGCCAGCAGTTGCCCGACATCCATTTCCTCGCTGTCGCGGCGCTTCGCCGCGGCCTCCAGCGAACGGGACCGCTGCCGCAGAAGCGCCTCGACCGGATTCCCTGCTGCGCCCACATCCATTTCCGCGGGCTCGGCCCCCGTCAGGAACACCCGGTCGTGATGCGCACAAATCTCTGCGAGCGCCTCGCGACATCCTTCCTCTGCCATGTGTTGGATGGGGTACGCGCACAGAATCGACAGCGGGTGGCGCTCACACAAATCATTCCAGAACATCTCAAGCCGCGCCGCCCCCTTCAGGTTGCCCCGCTGCCACAGCACCGACCCCATCTCGCCGAATCCCCGCAGCGGCCGCCCCGCCGCCAGCAGCTCCGCCACCGCGCCCCCGGCGATCTTCTCAAACAGCGCCTCGTCCGGTTCCCCGTCCCGCAAAAGGAGGTCCAGCGTCTTCTCCGCGTCCATGCACCGCAACCTCCCCGCCCGCTTGGCACCCTCCGTGTCCACGCCCTCGCGGACCAGCATGTTCTCGAGAGCCCGGCGGTGCGGCTCAGTCACCATCGCCAGCACCGATTCGCCTCCCTCCAGCCCCGCTTTGGCGTATTGCGTCACGGTCTCGATCAGGTACGCGTCGTTCTCGTAAAAATGCACAGCGTGTCGCGCGCACCCGGTCCGCCGGCCCCGCTCCCTCACGGACTGATCATCCGTCCTCTCTGATGTCTGCATGGTTCACTCAAGGCCAGCGCTCAACCCGACCGCTTTCTGGCTTTCCCGGGTTTCCCCGGAAGATAGGACCGCTCCGCCTGTGGCCGTGCTGGTGCACCGCGTCCGCGACGGAAGCTTTACCCCATGCAACTTCCGTACTTTCACCTATTTACAGGCGAACGCTCGCTCTGCTCAAGAAATGCGCCCCGGAAGCCCCGGCAGACTCGCCAGATTGTCGTGAATTTGTGCGCCAGAATGGCCGGCCCCGCCCCGGCCCGTTTGAATCGGCCTACCCGGCCTTCTTCGCCGCCCGATCCTCGAAAAACTGCTTCGCTTCCCCCACCAGGTAAAACGAACCCGTCACCGTCACCAGGTCTTCCCGCGTGATCGCCCGCTCCGCGATTTCCATCGCATGATGGAACGACTCGGCCACCTGAGCCATCTTCCCGTAACGCTCGGTGTATACGTTCGAGAGCTCCAGCGGATCAGCCGCCTTGGGATTGTTGCTGCTCCGTGTGAAGATCACCTTGTCGGCGCCCAGCGACACCTGCTCCAGCATTCCATCAATGTCCTTGTCGCAGTTGCAGCCAAAGATCACCACCATCGAATCGTATGGCACATGCTGCCCGATCCCCCGGAACAGCGCCTGCACGCTCGCCGCGTTGTGTGCCCCATCAATGATCACATGCGGATCGCGATTGACCACTTCCAGCCGCCCCGGAATCTTCACCCGCGCCAACCCCTCGAGCGCCTTGGTCACATCAAACGAAAGCCCGCGCGCCTTGAGCCGGTCCAGCATCGCCAGCGCCAGCCCGCAATTCACCGCCTGGTGTTCGCCCATCAGGGGCACCGTCAGATGCTCGAACCGATTCATCTCGGTCGTCATGCACACCCGCATGTGCGGGCCGATCGGACGGGTAATCTCAAACCGGTATGAAAATTCGATATCCTGCCCCACCACGCTCAACGGCGTCTTGGCGCCCGCAGCCACCCGCTGCAATACCGCCATCGCCTCGGGGTCCTGCACGCAGGTCACCGCCGGAATGTCTTTCTTGAAAATCCCGCCCTTTTCCGCCGCGATCTTCGCCAGCGTATTCCCCAGAACCGCCATGTGATCCTTCGAAATGCTCGTGATCGCACACACCTCCGGCGTGATCACGTTCGTCGAATCCAGCCGCCCGCCCATCCCCGTCTCGATCACCGCAATGTCCACCTTCTGATCCGCGAAATGACAGAAGGACATCGCCGTAAAAATTTCAAAAAACGTCGGCCGCTCGCCTGAGGCCGCCATCCGCTTCACCACCGGCTCGACCCGCTTCACCAGCTCCACCGTGTGCGCGTGCGAGATCAGCTCGCCGTCGATCCGGATCCGCTCCCGCATATCAATAATGTGCGGCGAAGTATAAAGCCCCGTCTTCAGCCCGCCCGCCTGCAGCATTGCCGCAAGCATGTGACACGTCGAACCCTTCCCCTTGGTCCCGGCCACGTGCGCCGTGCGGATCCGGGCCTGCGGATTCCCCAGGTGCCGGAGCAGCGTCCGCATCCGATCAAGATTGAACGTGGTGGTGTTGTACCGCACCACACGCATCTTTTCGTAATCGGTGTGCGACATCAGAAATTCGATGGCCTTGGCATATCCCGGATGCGCTTCGCGAGGCACCGGAGCCGCTGGCGCTTTGATCGGAATCACCTTCCGACGCGCCGGCTGTGCCGCAGCGCTCGCCCGGCTGATCTCCCCGGGACGCCGGCGTGACGGCTTCGCCGCCTGCCTTATCGCCGCCTTGGAAATCCTGATTTTGGCTTTCGCTGTGCCGGTCCGAACATGTTTGGACTTAAGAGAAGCGCTCATAGATCGGCGAAATTACCACACCTTCGGGAGGGATTGCAAGCGACGGGCTCACTTCGCCACGCTTTGTCGGGCGCTCCATCGCGGCGCAACCCTAATCGTGCTCATCGCTTACCACCGGCCGAAGCGCTCTCCGACAATTGCCCCATTATTGCCGGGCAATCCGTCATCCGCAAAAGCGGACATCTTGCGTTTTGAGTTTCTCACTCCACCCCAACCGCTTCCTTGCCCGCCTTCATCCCCTTTCCCTCCGTCCCCACCTTGCTCTCAATAACTTCCATCGGCACCGTATGTTCGGTCTTCGCCACGCCCGGGCCCCCCGGAGCAATCACTGCCAGATTAATCGCCGAATTCGTGCTCACCGCCGGCCCGCCCTGGAAGATAATCCCGATCTTAAACGCCGCCACTACAATCCACCCGAACAACACCATATAAACGCCAATCGCCAAAGGCGTCGGCATGATCACAATGATCAGGGCAAAGCTCACAAATATCGCCGCAATCCCGTAACTCAGCAGCACCGCCCGCCGCACCGACAACCCCCGCTTGATCAGAAAATGATGGAAGTGATTCGAGTCCGGCGAAAATATCTTCTTTCCGTTCAGCTTCCGCCGGACAATCGCCAAAAGCGTGTCCATCATCGGCAGCCCGAACATGATGATCGCCGCCAGAAACCACTTCACCGCGCTGAACTGCCCGAACATCAGGATCATCGTCCCGCACATGTACCCCAGGAACATCGACCCCGTATCCCCCATGAAAATCGACGCCGGATTGAAATTGAACGGCAAGAACCCCAATACCGCCCCCAAAAGCGCCAAAGACAGCGTGATCCGCACCGGATCCATCGCCCCCGTCGGCGCTCCCACCGCCGAATGCGCCAGATACACCGCCAGCACCAGATATCCGATTGACATCACCCCCGTCACCCCGGAGCAAAGCCCATCGAGCCCATCCAAAAGATTCGTCGCGTTGCACGTCGACACGATCACGCACACCGCCACAATCCCCGAAAACACCGCCGCCCCCGCAATCACGTAGTGATTATTCAGCGTTTCAGGCAGTATGTATCCGCGATAACTCAATGCATCCAGCACCATCCACGCCGGGCCCTGGTCCTTCCCCAACAGAAAATCCGTCCCCGCCGTCCCCGGCAGCCGCAACACACCCGGCAACATCAATAAAAACGCTGCAATAAACTGCCCCAGCAATTTCATCTTCGGCGTCAGACTGTAAATGTCATCCAGCAATCCGAACAAGACCACCGTCATCGCCCCCAGCAATACCCCCGGTGGCACCTGCACCGTCGGCGTCACATCGTTATGCGGATGCAAAAATACCGCCACCGTCATCCCCGCAATCCACCCCAGAAAAATCGACACCCCGCCCAGATACGCAATCGGCCGCGTGTGCACCTTCCGCTTGTTGTCCGGGTCATCCACCACCCCATGCCGATGCGCCAACGCCTGCATCAACGGCGTCAGCGTGATCGTCACAAAAAACGCCACGTAAAACACCGGGATATACGGCGGCAAAATGTCGCCGTATCCGTAAATCGCGTTCGGCGTGATATCTGCCATACTGCTTACCCTGGCCGCCCGGGCCCCGTCCTCAGGCTCAGCCATAATTGCCCACTATAACCGGCCCGGCACTATCGCCCAAATCGGTTCAATCTTCCACTTCCTCATCCGGAAACGGATGCATCCGCTGGTACAACCCCAGTGCCTGCTCGATTCGCTCGCCGAGGATCGGCGAGATCGCCTCCAGCAAACCGCGGGCAACCGCCGAGAGCGACGAATTCCCCGGCGCGTCCTTTTCCATATCGCCGGGCCGCCGCACGCGGAAGATCACCAACACCGCAAGGCATTCCCGCGGCGTCTGGCAGCCCGTCGCCAGCCATTGTCTGCCGAGAAGTGTACGGGCGTCGTCGCCGAACAGTTCTTCCAGGGTGCGATCGTCTTCAATCACCACCGGGTGCGGTCCGCGGGCCTGCTCCACCACCGTCCGGCCCAGCGCTTCGATCAGCAGAGCATCCGCCTGCGTGTCGAGATTCAGATAAGCCCCGAGTGCAAAGTGCCCCTCCCCGTTGGGCAGATAAATTGCCGCATTCAGCGGGCCCAGTTTCATCAGAATCCATTCCATCGTCTTGCGAAGCACGCCCTCGACGTCCAGCTCCCGCTGCAGGGCATGCGCAAATTCCGCCGCCGTCTGTGTGAGGTTCAACTGCTGCGCCATCTCCTGGTACGCCCGCACCAGGTCATTGCACAAGAGATCCACCTGCTGGCTGATTTCGTGGCGAGCCTTATTGAGCCGCCGGCACACATCGCGCAGCCGCTGATGCCGCTGCGCCTGCCGGTCTGATTTCATCCGCCGTGCCGCGAGGTTCTCAAGCGCCTTTTTCACATCCGCCTGTCCGAAGGGGGAAAGCAGCATGTCCGCTGCCCCGGCGCGCCAGGCATCCAGGCAAAGTTCCGTGCGCTTCGCCCGGGAGACCGCGATAAAGTCCGTCTTCGGATACCGCTCTTTCAGCCGCGCAATCAGATTCACGCCCCCATTGTCCGCCGTCTGCAGGTTCACCAGCACCACGTTCGCCGGCTTCCGCAGCATCTCGGCCTCTGCGGCCGCCACGCTCGACGCGCAGCGTACCTGTGCCGCCGCTTTCTGCAGTTTTCCACCCGCCTTGCCCATCACTCCGACGCCTGTAGCGTCCTGGATTTCCGCCGCCGCCGCGCGCACCATCGTCGCGACGCCCGGATCGGCATCCACCACAATCAAATTCCAGACCCCTCCCTGTACCGCTGACTCCAATCCGTTCATGCTCCACTCCGATAGGCGAAACCCTGCGCGAGCCCCGCTCGCACGCTGTCTATCGACTGCAATGAACCCCGGCTTTCCCCCCAAAACCCCCTTATCCCGCAACCACTTGCGACAGTTTGCTCCGCCGGCGCGAGCGCCCGAAATCAACACGGGCAACAGCGCCACGCCAGTACTTTTTTTCAGACGTTTCCCGGAGGCGCCCGGTCATCCCGCCGCCCCTGAAAAAAGGGGCAGTTCTTTAATGGCCGTTGCCGTCTCGCCTGCTGGCCACAGCCAAATTTTCGTCAAAAGTCGCCGTATAGGCGATTTTCTCAATTATTTACGATTTATAGTTGCCTATTAGGCAACATTCTGATAATATCCCAGCAATGAAGACCTTGCACCAGCATGCCGATGATCTCGTACTCACTCTGGGCAAACGCCTCCATGCGATGCGCGAATCCCGCGGATGGACCCTCGACGAACTCGCCGAGCAGGTGGAACTTTCCAAGGCCTACTTGAGCCGCCTTGAAGCCGGCGAACGCCAACCCTCCATCGCCGTGCTGTCCTCGCTCGCCCGCGCCTTTGGCGTTTCGGTGGCCACCCTTTTTGAACAGCCCGACGATCCCTCCGAGTGCGTCATCGTCCGCGGCGGCAGCGCCTTGCCCGAGAAAGCCAACGGTCTGGAATTCATCCCCCTCTCCAGCTCCACCAAACCCTTTAATCTCCAGCCACTCGCCGTCACGATTCCCGCTGATCGCACCGGACAGGAAACCTATCAGCATGACGGCGAGGAATGGCTCTATGTCACCGCCGGGCGCGTGCGGCTGACCCTGGGCAAAAAAATCCATGAACTCGAAGCCGGCGACGCAGTCCATTTTGACGCGCGCCAGCCACACCGTCTCGACGCATTAAACGGGCACGATGCGAAGATCCTTCTGGTGGCCTGCCCCATCCCGCTCACGCTCAATCGCCGCCGCGAGGCAACGGCAGTGATGGCGGAACGCTTCGCCGGCTGAGAGGCGGGCGGCGCGGAATAAAACGGGGCACGCGGCGGAAAACAGGAAACGACGAAAAGCCAAGGCGGTCGGGGAACCCCTGCGGAAGGTCCACAGGCCAGTCAGCGCGTTGCTGCGGTGTGGAACTTTCAAGGAGCCGGATGTTTTTCAGGAGTTTCCCTCATGAGCACCCCAGAGTACGCACTGACCGTCAAAGAAACCCACACCAGGCTGAAGACCAACGCCCTGAATTTCTGGGAGATTCTCGCGCAGGCCATCGCCCTGATCTCCCCGAGCATGACCGCCGCCCTCATCGTCCCCCTTATGTTCGGCACCGCCGGCACCTTCGGCTGGCTCTGCTATCTCTTCGGCACCATCATGCTCCTCTTCGTCGCGATCTCCCTGAATCAATTCGCCAAACGCTACACCTCCGCCGGAAGCATGTATGAATACACCGCCAAGGGCCTGGGCCCCAAGGTCGGCGGCATCTCCGGCTGGTCCCTCATCTGGGCATACCTCTTCATCGGCATCGCCGGCGTCACCGGCTTCACGCACTTTGCCTCCAAGCTCCTCGTTCAGGCCGGCGCGGCCGATGGCTTCGTCCACGCCGCCTGGATTCCGCTTTTCGCGATTTGCGTGATCGCCGCGTGGTTTCTCGCCTACAAAGACATCCAGTTTTCCACCATCCTCATGCTCATCCTCGAGGGCGTCTCGGTGATCATGATCGTCGTGCTCGCCATCGTCGCCCTGGCCAAGACCGGCGTCGTTGATACCGCTCAGCTCCATCCCACCGGTCACGGCATCAAGGACGTCGGACTCGGCGTTGTCGTCGCCATCTTCAGCCTCGTCGGTTTTGAATGTGCCACCGCCTTCGGTGAAGAGGCCCGCCGCCCCTTGATCACCATCCCCCGGGCCGTCCTCGCCAGCCTCATCCTGACGGGCGCGTTTTTTGTCTTCATCACCTACGTCGAAACCCACGCCCTCGCCAACAACAACCCCACCCTCGACGCCCTCGACGCCCCGCTCTCCACACTTTCTGAAAACCTCGGCATGAAATGGATGGGCGTCGTGATTTCCTTCGGCGCCATGGTCAGCTTCTTCGCCCTGGCCCTTTCCTGCCTCAATGCCGGCGCCCGAATCCTTTTTACCATGGGCCGCTACGGCATCTTCCCCATCTCCATCGGAAGCTCCCATAAACACAACCTCACCCCCCATGTCGCCATCACCTCCTTTGCCATCATTCAATTCCTCATCCCCACGCTCGGCATCATCGCCGGGTACATCGGCATCGGCGGCTGGTCGATGGCTCCGCTCGATGCATTCAACGACGCCGGCCTCTTTGGCGCCATGGGCTTCTGTGCCGCATACGTCCTGATCTCCCTCGCCACGCCTTTCTTCCTCAAAAAAATCGGCGCCGTCAAACCCCTCAACTGGGCCATCATGGCTATTTCCCTCGTGCTGCTGGTTGTTCCCATCGTCGGCACCGTCTACCCGCAGCCGCCGTTCCCGCAGAATTACTTCCCCTACATTTTCGGCACCTACATCCTTGCCGGCATCATCCTCGTAACCATCCGCAGTAAATCCGTTGCCGAAATCGAAAGCGTCCGCAAAGTCCTCGAGGAAAACGCCATGTCCGCCGCCCCCATCACGACTTCGAAGCCGGCTCCGGTGCCCGCAGGCGCCAGCCCCGCCATCGCATGATCGAATGTCACATACTACGCATGGAGATGCAAAGATGTCCTCTCTCGCCACCGCAGGCTCCCTGGTCAGCCTCCACCGCTACCCCGTCAAATCCATGATGGGCGAGGAAATCAACGCCGCCCAGGTCACCCCCCGAGGCGTCTATGGCGATCGCGCCTATGCCCTCTGCGACGTGGAGACGCGCAAGATCGTCAGCGCCAAAAATCCGCGCAAATGGCCCAACCTCTTCAGCTATCGCGCCGCCTACGTCATCCCGCCTGAAACCGAGCCCTCTCTCCCCGCCGTGCGGGTGATGCTCCCCGACGGCCGCCTCGTCCGCAGCAGCAGCCCGGAATTCGCCCCGACGATTTCCTCCGTCCTCGGCCGAAAGGTCGCCCTCGTCAGCGCCCCGCCGGAAGGTGCACAACTCGAAGAATACTGGCCCGACATCGATGGCCTTTCCAACCGCGACGTCGTCACCGATGAAGCCATGCCCCCGGGCACCTTCTTCGATCTCGCCATGCTTCACATCCTCACCACCGGCACCATCAACCGCCTGCGATCCCTCTACCCCGCCGGCCGCTTTGAACCCCGCCGCTTCCGCCCCAACCTCATCATCGACACCGGCGATGCCGAGGGCTTCCCCGAAAATGCCTGGATCGGTAAAACCCTCGCCATCGGCCCGGAAGTCAGAATCCAAATCACCGGCCCATGCCCGCGCTGTGTCATGACCACCCTCGCCCAAAGCGACCTACCCAAAGACCCTGGCATCCTCAAAACCGCCGCCCAGCACAACGAAGTCCGCGTCGGCGTCTACGCTTCCGTCATCGCCCCCGGCACCATCCGCCTCGGCGACGCCGTCGCGGTGCAGTAACCGTCTAGCCTTGCGTGGCAACGCAAGGCCATAACCCCTCGCCACGCAAAGGAGGATCCACACTCGCATGAACACCCCAACCCTTCGATCCATCCAAATCGGCAAACCCCAAAACTACGGCTCCGAGTCCGCCGCGGAAACCCACGACAAACCCTGGACCACCGGCTTCTTCAAAACTCCCATCACCGGCCCCATCTTCGTGGGCAGAACCAACCTCACCGGCGACGGCCAGGCCGATCTCAAACACCACGGCGGCATCGACAAGGCCGTCCTCGCCTATTCCGCGGATCATTACCCCCGCTGGCTCGCCGACATCGGCAAAGACCTCCCCTTTGGCGCCTTCGGCGAAAACCTCACCATCGCCGGCCTCTCCGAAGAACGCGTCCACGTCGGCGACATCTACCAGATCGGCGAGGTCCTCTTCGAGGTCAGCCAGCCCCGCCAACCCTGCTGGAAACTCGCCCGCCGCTGGCGCATGAACGAACTCGTCCCGATGGTGATCAACAACAGCCGCACCGGCTGGTACCTCCGCGTCCTCAAGGAGGGCCCCATCGAGGCCGGCCTCCCCGTCAAACTCCTCGAACGCCCCAACCCCGACTGGCCCATCACAAGATGCAACCGCATCCTCCACCACCACAAAAAAGATTTGGACCTCACCCTCACCCTCGCCGCCGTCCCGCGCCTGGCCGATTCCTGGGTCAACGAACTCCTCGAACGCGCCGAAAAACTCCGCGCGCCTGCCGCCGTTTAAGAACTCCTGCTGTGACCTGATTTCAATCCCATCAATTGCCGTTTGCGCGCGCGGGTGAACTCCATCCAGACAACCAGCGGCCGGGGGCCCGCCGCATCAATTAACCCCTGTGGCGAGAATGACAGGGAATCACGGAATGGGAAAAAATCTACTCCCGGCCTCACGACCTTTCTCTTTTCTCGGCGCTTTTTCCATTTCCGATCCGCTTGATTGTCGCGAACAACTCGCTAGGGTGGTGAGAACATGGCCCCCGCCCGTTAAAGAGTGAACCGTGGGGGGTGAGTATCCTGGCATTCCGTCGTGCCGGTTCTTGTTGCCGGCGCCCTGGACACAGAGTAGCGCCGAACTTGCGAACGACAACGGCGGTTGTAGTTTTTGTTTAGATATGCCAATGAATCCGAAGATGTGAAATCGTTGGCAGTTTCGAAAGGAGCTTTACATGGGACGTGGCGATCAACGCACACGCAAAGGGAAGATCTTCGCTGGTTCGTACGGCAATCGCCGGCGCCGGAAGATGAAAAAGCGCGAGAATCTTAAATCCTGACCGCTCGGGTTGGGGATACAGAATCCGCCACGAGGCTCCCAGCTCCTGTGAGTCCGCCCGCGCGCGGCGAGGGTGCTATAACCCTCACCGGCTGGTCTTGGCCGGGCCTGAAGCCGCAGGAGTGGATTCCCCAGCCGGCTCCGCATTCAGCGGCAAAATGATCACTGCCGTCGTCCCCGCGCCCGGCGTCGAATCCAGCCGGATCGTTCCGCCGTGGTTTTCAACCCACCGCAGCGCCTTGGCCAGCCCCATGCCGCGGTTCCGCCCCGCCTTCTTGTCTGAAAAGAACGGCGCGAACGCCTTCTTCATCACATCCTGGCTCATGCCGATGCCCTGGTCGCTCACCTGCACGATGATCTGCCTGTCCAGCGAATCGAACCGCACCTGCACATGAACCGCATGGCTCGTGCCGCGGCGGGCGTTCGGATCGGCGTGGGCGACGTTCGTCGCCTGCATCGCGTTGAGCACGATCTCGGCGATCGCATTCTTGATCTGCCCCGCATCGCCGCGCGCCTGTGGCAAATTTGATCCCGTCTCCGCGTTCACCGCAACGGTCCCGCCCGCGCCTCCCAATGCCGCCGCCCGGTCGGTCGCGATCCGCACCGCTTCCTCCACCACCTGGCCGAAGTTCAGCGGCCCCATCTTGGGTGACACCGGTTTGGCGAACTCCATCATGTCCGTGATGATCTGGCTTAAGCGCTCCCCCTGCTGCGCGATCAGTGCTGCTTCCTGCTTCATTGCATTGTCATGGATCTTGGCCGCCAGCAATTGCGCCCGGCCGCAGACGACCGCCAGCGGGTTGTTCATTTCATGCGCCGCCCCTGCCGCCATTTCGCCCAGGCTCGCCAGGCTCTTGGCGCGCACCAGCTGCTGCTGCGCCGCCCCGCGCTCCCGGTTGGCCGCGGCCAGCGATTCGGTCAGCACCGTCTGCTGCTCGCGAATCTGCGCCGTCCGCAGCGTCATTCCCCAGCTCTGGCTCACCAGCAGCATGTCGCTGTTTTCAGCCTGCCATGTGGCACCCGGAATCGCCCCCTGCTTTGCGCCCGCAGGCACATTCGATGCCGCCCACACAATTCCGCCCACCGGTTCATTCCCGCATAAAAGCGGCATGAACCAGCACGGCTGGTTCCCCAGAAAACTCCGCACCCGCTCCAAAAGCCAATCCGCCTGCGGACTCGCGGGGCGGGCGAAGTTCTGGTTCGGCCGGCCGACACGCTGGTCGCCGGCGTAGGTAGGCATCTGCATCAGAAAACTGTCATGCGTCGGCTGCGAGGGATCAAACATCAGCACCTCGCCCACGCCGCCGGTGGGCATTCCCTCGGCCGGTTCATTTTGCGACTGGTCCGGATCCTGGGAGAAAAGCACCAGCCGATGGGTTTCCAGATACGGATGCGCGACAGTGCCGATCTCCGTGAGCAATTGCGCCGGGCTCGCCGCCGGCACGATCCGCTGATAGAAGCGGGTCATCATCTCAAAGCAGTTGCTGCGGGCGGAGAGCCGGCGATTCTGGATTGCCAGCTGATGATTCACCCGGCCCAGCTCCGCATTGGCATTGGCGATGGATTCCAGATACACCTGCCGCGATTCAACGTCATACAGCCCAATCGCACGGGCCCGGGCCTCGAGGGCGTCGGCAAGTTGTGTGGTGACTTCGTCGACGTCCTTGTTCGTGAGTCCGAGGTGCTGGGTGTATTGTTCAACCTCGTAGGGGAAAAGGTAATTGCCCGAGAACCCGATGTGCTGCCGGCGGACCAGGATATCCGCGAGCCCGACCAGCACCACGATCCCGGTGTTCACCAGGCCGGTACCTTTGGCGGGTCCGGCGGGATTGTTTTGACCGGCGGCGCTCGCGGAAACCGGTGGGGGGGCTCCGTGAAGCCAGATCGCCTGCGTGATCACCTGCGGCAGGTTCCATGCCTCGGCCAATCGCTTCCCCGCAAGGCCATGATCGAGGCCGATGACGCGGCGTTCGATATCCGCGATGTCGCAGCGGGTCAGGGAAGCCATCTCGACAACCCGGGCAAAGCTCTTGGGCATGACGGTATCGAAGGCGACCTTGCCGACATCGTGCAGGAGGCCGCAGACGAAGGCGTCGCCGGCGTTGATTTTTGGCTTGGCACGTGCGGCGAGCATTTCCGCGGCCGTGGCGACGGCCAGCGAATGCTTCCAGAATTCCTCGCGGTTGAACGCGGGCGCTTCAGGGGCGCCTCCGGATTCCTCGCGCTCCGGCGCCTGCTGGAAGGCCTCAAAGACTTTTACCGAAAGGGCAAGATTGCGCAGTGTTTCAAAACCCAGCAGCACGACCGCCTGCTGGACGCTGGTCACCGGCACGCGCACGCCCGAAGCGGCCGAGCCGGCCAGAGAAAGCAGCTTACCGGTGAGGGATTGATCGGCCGAGAGAAGCTGGACCACTTCCTGGATGCGCGCGTCGGAGGAATTGGTGAGGGTAAGCAGACGCACGACGATGGCCGGTAGCGTGGGAAGCGCATCGAGCTGCTGGAGGACAAGTTCGACTTTGCGGGTCTTGATTTCTTCCGTGGCGGCAGCGCTCATAAAACGTCCGTGTTGAAGATCGTGACGGGTCAATTGAGTTAACTGGGTTAATTAGGTTAATTGAGTTAATCAGGACTTCGCGGCCGATGCTCGAGAGCGATCCGCTATTGATTTGTGCTGGCGTGGTTCCAAATTAACTCAATTAGCCCAATTTACTCAATTAACGCTGTCTCATGCCAGCTGCATCAATTCCGCCATGCGTTCGATCAGCTTCTCGATATTGAACGGTTTTTTGACGAAGTCATCGGCGCCGGCCTGGAGGAGCTCGTTGATTTCTTCCTGGTTCACCACGCCCGAAACAATAATGATCTTCATGTGCTCGAACTTGGGGTTGTTGCGGACGGTCTGGCAGACCACGTTGCCGTTGATGTCCGGGAGCATGTAATCGAGGATCATGAGGTCGGGATTGAATTCCTGGGTAAGCACGCCGGCGTCGTAGCCGGAGGCGGCGGTTTTGACTTCAAAGCGGCCATCACGGGTGAGGACGTCGACAAAGAGTTCCACGATTTCGGCATCATCGTCGACGACGAGCACCTTGCGCCGGCCGGAGTCGAGGTTATCCAGCGGTATGCCGTTGTCTTTCATGAACTTAACGAGTGCATCGCGGGGGATGCGGCGGAACTTGGAGCCCGGGACGCGGAAACCGCCGAGGCGGCCGGCGTCGAAGCAGCGAATGATGGTCTGCTGGGAGACCTTGCAGATTTCAGCGGCTTCACCGGTGGTGTAAACATCCTTGGCGGTTGGAGATGCGCCATTGGGGGTCCCATTTGCGGCAAACGGTTCCGGAGTGCCCGGCGTGTCATGTGGTGAGTTCACGGCGATCTCCATTCGGCCCGCGCGGGCCCTTGGCTGAGTGGACTTGGCGAAGTTTACCTCGCTTTCCAAGTCTGCTCAAATTTCCCATCTTTACATCGGCCAAGCGGTGGCGGGAATTTACGCGCGCAGGGTGTTTATGGTCCAAGAACGCAGGAACTGTGGCTAGCGCTCCAGAAAAGTGGAGATTCTCGGACTGTGCCTTTTTTCGGGCGTTGAGAGCCAAAAAACGCTGAATCTGCGCGCCTCCTAGGCGTATGAGGCGGCGGGAGAGGCATTTTCGGGACATTATCATGGACGATCAGCGGACACAGGATCCTCATACACCGGAGCGGGCGCTCGATTA
>Ga0265314_10003289_pt1 | contig 15786 bp, 14 predicted proteins | sample 4126metaG_FD_203106 | JGI IMG/M metagenome (GOLD analysis project Ga0265314, IMG submission 203106) | Rhizosphere microbial communities from Carex aquatilis grown in University of Washington, Seatle, WA, United States - 4-1-26 metaG | ecosystem: Host-associated > Plants > Roots > Rhizosphere >... | reverse complement strand
CGATCGAGCTCACCTTCGTGCCGGACCCGTCGGTCAGGCAGGTCTCCCGCCTGGAGTACTGCATCGGCGGCCCGCAGGTGACCCCGCACATCGTGGCGCAGAAGCGCCTTGAGCCCGGTGAGAGCCTCTACGTCGCGATGACCTACCCGCAGGGCCGGTACCGGGCGCGGGTCCAGGGGATAACCGTCCAGCAGGCGTTCCGAATCGAGGCCGGGGGCGCCTCCTCAGTCAGGCTCGACGTGGGGCCCAGCCCGGCGCCGGTCGACGAGCCCGTCGTGGCCCCTGACGGCATCCTGCACATCCAGAACGTAGACTCCGCGGGCCACCAGGTGGTCATCGAGCGCGTGGCCTGGAGCGACCAGTCCGTCACCGCCTCCGACGTCACGTCCCGGCAGATTTTCCGCGACCTCTTCTCCCGGGACATCCTGCGCCAGGGCGAACGCATCTCGGTCGGCACGATCACGATCGTCTTCACGGACCTCAAGAACTCGACCCAGCTCTACCGGGAGATCGGCGACGCACCGGCGTTCGGCCGCGTCCTCAACCACTTCGACACCATCAAGGCCGCCGTCAGCGAGGAGGGCGGGAGCATCGTCAAGACGATGGGGGACGCGGTCATGGCCGTGTTCGTGCATCCTGCTGCGGCGCTCAGGGCCATGAAGGGGGCCCAGGGCGCCCTCTCCGCCGCGCAGAAGGCGCGCTCGCCGTTCGCCCTGAAGTGCAGCATCCACCAGGGGCCCTGCCTCGCCATCAACCAGAACGACCGCCTGGACTACTTCGGCACGACCGTGAACATCGGGTCGCGCCTGTGCTCGCTCTCCACGGGAACGGACATCGTGGTCTCCGACCCGGTGCTCAGGGATCCCGAGGTCACGGCCCTCCTCTCCGGGGACAGGCCCGCCCTGGCGGCGAGGGCGGACGCCGCCCCCCTAAGGGGCATGGGCTCGGCCCCGTTCGATTTCTGGAGAATCACGGGTTGAGTTTTTATGCGTGCCCCCCTGCCATGAACCCTGCACACCTCTATAGCCCGTAAATGAACATCCACGAGTACCAGGCCAAGGCCCTCCTAGAGAAATTCGGCGTGCCGGTCCCCAAGGGGGCCGCGGCAAAGACGCCCGAGGATTTCATCAACGCCCTGACGGAGCTGCCCGAGGGTCCCACGATGGTGAAGTCGCAGATCCACGCCGGCGGCCGCGGCAAGGGAGTCTTCACCGACGGCTACAAGGGCGGGGTCAAGTTCTGCAAGACGAAGACCGAGGCGAAGGAGGTCGCGGCGAGGATGCTCGGGAACACGCTCGTCACGGCGCAGACCGGGCCGGCGGGGCGCAAAGTGCAGACGATCTACTTCACGGTGGCGAGCGACATCAAGAAGGAGTACTACCTGGCGATCCTCCTGGACCGGGCGGCGTCGCGGCCGGTGATCGTCGCCTCGACCGAGGGCGGGGTGGAGATCGAGAAGGTCGCCCACGACACACCGGAGAAGATCTTCAAGGTGGTCGTCGACCCGGCCTACGGCCTGGCGGAGTTCCAGGTGCGCGAGCTCGTGACGAGGCTCGGCTTCGTTGCGGCCGAGGCCAAGAACGCCTCGAAGCTGATCCGCGCCCTCTACGCCATGTACTGGGAGACGGACGCGGCGATGGTCGAGGTGAACCCGCTGATCAGCACGCCGACGGGGGATGTCCTGGCCCTCGATGCCAAGGTCTCGTTCGACGACAACGCCCTCTTCAGGCACCCCGAGATCGTCGCCCTGCGCGACTTGAACGAGGAGGACCCGAAGGAGGTCGAGGCGTCGAAGCATTCCCTCAACTACATCGCGCTCGACGGCGACATCGCGTGCCTGGTGAACGGGGCGGGCCTCGCCATGAGCACCATGGATATCATCAAGCATTTCGGGGGGAGCCCCGCGAACTTCTTGGACGTGGGCGGCGGCGCGACGCGCTCCCAGGTCGTGGCGGCCTTCAAGATCATCCTCGGCGACGCCAACGTTAAGGGGATTTTCGTGAACATCTTCGGCGGGATCATGGACTGCAACGTGATCGCCACGGGCATCGTCGACGCGGTCCGCGAAGTGGGCCTGCGCCTTCCGCTGGTCGTGCGGCTGGAGGGCAACAACGTCGAGGCGGGCAAGTCGACCCTGGCCTCCTCGGGCCTGACCATCGTCTCGGGCGACTCGATGGCCGACGCGGCCCAGAAGATCGTGAAGCTCGTGGCCAAGGCCGCCTAGCACCCAACCCGGAGAGAACCATGATTGCACACGTCAACGTCAAGGAGGTGGCCTTCGTCTTCCACCCGGTCGCCGACATCGCACGCGCCCGGGCCTTCTACCAGACGCTCCTCGGACTGAAGATCGGCCTCGAGATCGAGCTGCAGCCGGGGATGTGGTGGATCGAGTACGACGTGGCGGGCGTCGCGCTCGGCATCTCGAACATGAGCCCCGCGGTGGGGGGGGCGAGCGGCGCGAGCCTCGCCCTCGAGGTCGAGGACTTCGACGCCTCGCTCGCGGCGATCAAGGCGGCCCAGATACCGCTCACGATCGAGCCCCAGGATTTCCCGCCGTGCCGGATGTTCGCGATCAACTCCCCCGACGGGCACAGCATCATGTTCCACCAGCGCAAGGCCTAATCTACCATGGCGATTCTCGTTACCCCAGAAACCCGGATCCTCGTGCAGGGCATCACCGGCGACTTCGGCGGCCGCCATGCAAGGCTCTCGCTCGACTACGGGACAAAGGTCGTCGCCGGCGTCACCCCGGGCAAGGGCGGCCAGTTCTTCGAGCACGGGGCGCACCGGGTGCCGATCTTCAACTCGGTCGCCGACGCGGCCCGCGAGACGGGCGCAACCGTCTCGGCCATCTTCGTGCCGCCGCCCTTCGCCGCGGACGCCATCCTGGAGTGCGCCGACGCGGGGCTCGACCTGGCCGTCGCGATCACGGAGGGGATCCCGGTGCGGGACATGATCCGCGTGAAGCGCGCCATCGCCGAGAAGAGGACCCGGCTCGTCGGGCCCAACTGCCCGGGGGTCGTGACGCCGGGCCCCGGGGAGAAATCCTATGGTGGCTGCCGGATCGGCATCGCCCCCGGCTACATCCACAAGAAAGGCCGGGTGGGCGTCGTCTCCCGCTCGGGGACCCTCACGTATGAGGCCGTCTACCAGCTCACCGTCCGCGGCATCGGGCAGAGCACCTGTGTCGGCATCGGCGGGGACCCGGTCAATGGGACCTCGCACCTCGACGTCATCCGCATGTTCAACGACGACCCCGAGACGGTCGGCGTCGTGATGATCGGCGAGATCGGTGGCAACGCCGAGGTGGAAGCCGCCCGCTGGATCAAGGCCAACTGCAAGAAGCCCGTCGCGGGCTTCATTGCCGGGGCCACCGCCCCGGCGGGCCGGCGGATGGGTCATGCGGGCGCCATCGTCGGCGGAGCCGAGGACACCGCGGCGGCCAAGATCGCGGTCTTCAGGGAATGCGGGATCGAGGTCGCGGTCACCCCCTCCGACATGGCCGACGCGCTGATCCGCGCCGCGAAGGCGCGGGGCGTGGCGCTCAGCTAGGCGTCGTCCCCCGGCGAAAGCCGGTGCTCCAGGAGCTTCGCGTGCTTGTAGAACGAGTTCTCGAACCTGAGGACGGCGATGACCAGGCCGGGCCCCCCGTCCAGGAACCCGAGCTGCAGGACATAGGCCTTGAAGAAGGCCCAGCACGCCCGGAAGAACGCCTTTGAATACCCCGCCGACGCGCCCTGGCGCACCTGCTTGCCGACGCCGAGGGACGTGTAGCGGTTCATCTTGCCGATCGCCTCGGACAGTGTCCGGTACGGGATCTGCGTGATCGGGTTCTGCATCCGGCCAAGCCGGCCGTCGAGCACCCAGCCCTCGTGGACATCGTCCTCGGCGGCGTACCGCATGCGGCCCCGCCTGAAGAGCTGGGGCTGGCGGTAGTCGGGATACCACCCGCTGCGGCGGATCGTCCGGCCTAGGAGGATGTTGCGCCGAGGCACGAGGTAGGCGTCCGCCGAAGCGGGGTCGGCGACAATGCGCAGGATCTCGTCCCTTGCCTCGGGCGTGCAGCGCTCGTCGGCGTCCAGGCTGAAGATCCAGGGCTGGGTCGTGTGCTCGATCCCGGCCTGCCGGAGCTCCCCGAACTTCTTGAACTCGATCTGGACGACCCGCGCGCCGTGCCCCGACGCGATCTCGAGAGTGCGGTCCGTGCTGAACGAGTCGATGAGGACCACCTCCTGGGCCCAGGCGACGCTTTCGATCGCTGGCCCGATCTTCTTCTCCTCGTTCCTCGAGAGGATGAAAACGGATACCGGGGGTTGGGTTGCCATGGCGGAACTCGGCCGGGAAGCCTCAGACCATTCCCAGGGCAGAGCGAGTGATTTGATACATGTAGCCGCAGGACCTCCACGCCCGCACAAGCGCCCGCTTAGCCCGGTCGCCCCTGAAGCCGACGAAGAACACGAGCGCCGCGGCGCCAAACCCGATGATCTTCAGGGCGCTGCCGAGCGCCCTCGACGCGAGGAATCCGTAGCGCGATCGGCCGCAGGCCCGCAACGTCCTCACGTTGTCGACGACCCGCGAGCGGGCCGAGTCGAACGCGTGGCGCAGCGCGTAGCCCAGCGTCAGCCTGCTGGCGGGGATCTGGTGGCGCGCCTTAGCCCCGGGAACGAACCACGCCTCGAGGCCGACGGCCCTGATCCGCCGGATCATCTCGCTGTCCCCTCCCCCGAAGAGCATCGCACCCTGCCTGTCGAGCTGGGTGTCGAACTTCCCGAAGCGCGTGAAGACCCACTTGGGGAACGCGAAGTTTGCGCCCATCGGCGCCTGCTCCGGCGGAAGGGGCCCCGGGTCGGTCCGGAACCCGAGCGCCCTGTGGGCCCCCTCCAGCCACGGGGGTATCCCGTCCGGGAACACGGGCTCGACCTCGCCGCCCACGACGCCGATGGAATGGGACCGCTCCGAGGTGAAGGGGGCCACGAGCTGGGTCAGCCAGGTGGGATCGACGATGATGTCGTCGTCGACGAGCGCGACGACCTCGCCCTTGGCCTCGTCGATCGCCCGGTTTCGGCCGTGGTCGAGCCCCTGGCGCATCTCGAGGACGTAGCGTGGCGACGGAGTCGCCGCCATGAAGGACGAAACCACGTCCTTGGTGTCGTCCTTCGAGTTGTTGTCGATCACCAGAAGCTCCCAGCTGTCGGCCGGGTAGTTCTGGCGGACAAGCCCGGCAAGCGTCTCCCGGAGGAACCGCGAGCGGTTGTAGGTGATGACGGCGACGGTTATCCGCTGTTTTGGCATCTAGGATCGAAGTCTAACGTGTATGATTTTGGTTTGATAACCAACGAGTTGCAATTAACCAAGCTCTAATCCGAAAAAAACTCTGGACGGATCGGCTCCAGTTTTCATGATCCGCCACGCATCAGGAACGAATCGGCCCTCAAAAGCCGGTTCTGCCAACCGGGCCGGGAGCGGCCACGGTGGAACGGGCGAAAGCCCGGATGTGCGGGGCCGAAAGGCCTCGAACCGAAACGCTCCCGAAAACGATGACCGACCTGATGCAAGGGTCGGTCTTTTGTTTTCACCCTGTTGCGCGATTAAATCCACAAAGATCATCACGCACCATGACAAGCACAGCCGAACACTCCGGTATCCGCATCTCGGCGGATAACCCCAACCACCACCTTTGGAACAACCACGGGACATGGTTCCTGCACTACACCGTGCACCCCACGCCGTTCACAAAGGAGCGCATCCGAAGGTCGCTCGGGACAAAGGACCTGGAGATAGCGCGCACGCGGCGGGACACCTTCTTCGAGCATCTTGGGCGCAAGCAATTTGCGGCCTAGCGCGGCATCAGGCCGGAACGCCGGCCCGGCGGTCAAAGGCGAGCATGATCTCCGAGCCGATCGAATCGGCAAGGAGCCGACCCTTGGGCGTCAGCCGGACGCGCGAGGCGTCGCGCGACGCTAGGCCGCCCTCGACCAGCCGCCCGAACAGGGCGTCCACGCCCTCCCACGGGGCGTCCGGGCACCGCTCGCGCAGGGCCGCTGGGTCTACCCCCTCGTTCATGCGAAGCCCGAAGACCAGGGCATCCTCGGCGAGGAGTGCGGGGGTCAGGTTCGTCCGGTCCTCGGTCAGCCGCTCGCCGCGGCCGACCCGCAGGCCCCATTCCTCGAGGTTGGCGATGTTCGAGGCCCGCAGGCCCCCCTGCTGGGAGGCCGCGGACGGCCCGAGGCCGACCCATTCCGCCATGCGCCAGGTGTTGACGTTGTGCGCGCAGGCATGCCCCGGGCGCGCAAAATTCGAGACCTCGTACTGGGCGTAGCCCGCGGCGCCCAGCCTCTCCCACGTCCGCTCGTACATCCGGGCCTCGTTCTCGGGATCGAGCCTGACCCGGCCCTGCGAGAGCTTGATCCAGAGCGCGGTGTCCTCCTCGAAGGTCAGGCAGTAGGTCGAGATATGGTCGGGACCGAGCGCGACCGCCTTGTCGATGTCCTCGTCCCACTCGGCGGCGGTCTGCCCCGGCAGCGCGAACATGAGGTCCAAGTTGACGCTGGGGAATCCCGCGGCGCGGATCCGCTCGTAGGCACAGTAGACCTGCTCGCGGGTGTGGGCCCTGCCAAGCCCGTCGAGGAGCGCCGGGCTGAAGCTCTGGACGCCAAGGGAGATCCGGGTCACGCCGGCGGCCCTGAGGGCGCCGAGGCGCTCCTTGGTGACCGATGCCGGCGCCATCTCCACGGTCCATTCCGGGGCGCAACCGCCGCCCGGCAGTCCGTGGACAACCTCCGCGAGCCGGGAGAGGTCGGAGGGCGCCAGGAGACCGGGTGTGCCGCCGCCCCAGAAGACCGTGGCAAGGGGCCGGTTCCAATCGACAAGGCGCGCCTCGGCCGCCACACTTTTGATGAAACTCTCAACCGACCTTGCGGTCGGACTAACCTGATAAAACGCGCAGAAGTCGCAGGTATGGGCGCAGAAGGGTACGTGGACGTAAAGCCCGAGCGGCCCGGCATCCTCACCTTTGGCTTGCTCCTCTGTGGCGACAGCCCTCATTAATATCATCGAAATGGACCTCAAACGATTTTCTTTCGCGAGACAATTCCTGCCCGCGACCGGCGCTGCCTTTGCCATGGCCCTGTTGGGCGGATGCGCCACAATGAGCCTGACGAACCTCACCCCTTCGTCGCTCCCCGAGAATCCATCCGGGATTTACACGTTCACGCTGCGCGTGACCCCCAAGTCGAGCGCCGTGGTGCCTGACACCGTCGCGCCCCACATCATCGTCGGCGAGGCGAGCCACGACATGAGGCGAAGCGATGAGATCCCGGGCATCTACGAATTCGACTACAAGCTGCCGCCCGGCCAGAGCAGCATCGGCTACTACTACCTCGTCAACTACCAGACCGCGGGCAACGGCGTCCTCGACAACCGGCAGGCCTACTCCGAGCTCTCCCATGCTTCGATCGTCAGCCGCTACGTCCTGTCGCTCGAGGTGAACCGCGGCCCGGTCGGCGCCAGGATCGGCGTCCTCGGCAGGGGCTTCACGCCCCAGGACCTGATCGGCTTCGACGGGACGCCCGTCCGCACGGTCTACGAGTCCCCGACCTCGCTCGGGTTCTTCGTCCCGGCGCTCGCGTCCGGCAAGACCTACCGGGTCACGCTTTCGAGCGCTGCGGGCAACTCCGTGGTCGGCACGTTCCGGGTCGACTCGAGCGACGTGACCGCGATGCCGGGGGCCCTGAGCCTCACGCCCGGCCAGAAGCAGAGCCTCACCTTCTCGATCTCCCATCCGGCCCCCGCGGGCGGTCTCCTGCTTGACGTCACGACCGACGTTCCCGAGAGCGTGATCATGCCCGAGGTCATCGTGCCCGAGGGCCAGACTTCGGCCACCGTCACGGTGGAAGGCGGCAAGCCCGGCACGGGAAGCCTCTTCCTGAAGGGCTACGGAAGCGGGGAAGTCTCCGTTCCCGTGACGGTTGCGGCAAAACACTGACCGTTTCGGGCGCGGCCGCGCCCGCAGGCCAAAGATAAGTTGAAAAGCCGTCGTCCCGGCGCAATCCTGTGCGCCGTGGACAAAAAGGAAGCTAAGCTCTCGTTTGAAGAGGCCCTGACCAACCTCGAGACCATCGTCGAATCGATGGAATCGGGCGATGTGAAGCTGGCCGACCTCTTGGCTAAGTTTGAGGAGGGGAACAAGTTGCTTAAGCACTGCGAGGCCCGGCTAAAGGAGGCTGAGCTCAAGATCGAGCAGCTCAAGAAGGAGCGCGACGGGGTCTCGTTCGCAAAGTTTGAGACGGAGCGCGAGGGGTAATGAGCGAGAACCCAACCCGGCTCCTGGATGGGATCAGGGGACCCGCCGATGTGAAGGCGCTGGCGGCGGCGGACCTACCCCGCCTGGCGCAGGAGATCCGCGACGAGATCATCACCGTCACGGCCCGGCGCGGGGGGCACGTGGGCCCCAACCTGGGCGTCGTCGAGCTGACGATCGCGATGCACCGCGTCTTCGACACGCCGACCGACTCCTTCGTCTTCGATGTCGCCCACCAGGGCTACATCCACAAGCTGCTGACCGGGCGCGGCGGGGACTTCTTCCAGAACCTGCGCCAGAGCGGGGGGGCCAGCGGGTTCCTCTGCCGCTCCGAGAGCGCCCACGACGCCTTCGGCGCCGGGCACGCCGGAACGGCCCTGAGCGCGGCGCTCGGCATGGCCACGGCGCGCGACCTCAAGGGAACGGGCGAGCACGTGGTCGCGGTGTGCGGCGACGCCGCCTTCACCTGCGGCATCACGCTCGAGGCGCTCAACAACGTCGTCAGCTCGACCAAGCGCCTCATCGTCGTCCTCAACGACAACCAGTGGTCCATAGCGCGCAACGTCGGGGCGATGGCGAAGTACCTGAACCGCCTGAGCACGAGCACGACGTACAACCGGATCCACCACGACCTGGAGAAGTTCTTCACGGGGCTGCCCCACGGGCACGAGATGAACCAGCTCTGGGTGAAGTGGAAGCGCGAGACCAAGGACTTCTTCGTCAACTCGAGCCTCTTCGAGAAGTTCGGTCTTCGCTACATCGGCCCGATCGACGGCCACAACCTGGAGGAGCTGCAGAAGAACCTGGAGTTCGCGAAGCAGTGCGACGGGCCGGTCCTGATCCACGTGATGACGGTCAAGGGCAAGGGGCTGGAGGCGGCGCTCAATTCCCCGGAAAAATTCCACGGGGTCGGCGGGTTCGACCCGACGACGGGCGACAGCCTGAAGCCGAGGCCGGGCACCCCCCCCGCCTACCAGGACCAGTTCGGCAGCGCGATGGTGCGCTTCGCGAAGGCGGACCCGAGGGTCGTCGGCGTGACGGCCGCGATGCCGAGCGGGACGGGCCTCTCGAGGCTCGCGGCGGAGCTCCCCCGGCAGTTCTTCGACGTCGGCATCGCCGAGGAGCACGCCGTCCTCTTTGCTGCCGGGCTCGCGACCAAGGGCATGCGGCCGGTCTGCGCCATCTATTCGACCTTCCTGCAGCGCTCGTTCGACCAGATCATCCACGACGTCGCTCTGCAGAACCTCCCGGTCACCTTCTGCATGGACCGGGCGGGGCTCTCGCCCAACGACGGCGCGACCCACCACGGGCTCTTCGACATCTCGTACCTGCGCTGCGTGCCGAACATCACGCTGATGCAGCCCAAGGACGAGGACGAGCTGGTCGACATGCTTCACACGGGGATCGAGCTCGGGAGCCCCGCCTTCATCCGCTACCCCCGCGGCCCGGGAACCGGGATCGGGGTGAAGGACAAGCCCGAGAAACTCGAGATCGGCCACGCCGAGGTCCTGCGGGAGGGCTCCAATATCGTCCTGTGGGCCCTGGGGCCGATGGTGCGCGACGCCCTCCAGATCGCCGAGCGGCTCAAGACGGAGGAGAACCTCTCGGTCGGCGTCGTCAATGCGCGGTTCGTCCGCCCGCTGGACCGGACGCTCCTCCTTAGCCAGGCGGCCGTCGTGCCGCTGATCGTCACGCTCGAGGACCATGTCCTGACCGGCGGCTTCGGGAGCGCGGTCCTTGAGGCGCTCCAGGAGGCGGACTGCACGGCCGCGGTCGAGCGGATCGGCTGGCCCGACAAGTTCATCGAGCACGGATCGAATGTCGAAATCCTGCGCTCCGCGCACGGGTTGTCCCCGGAGGACATGCACCGCCGGGTGCTTGAGCGGTGGCGAAAGCTGAGCGCCGAGCGGGTCGAGGCCGACGTGTGAGGGCCCAAGGCCTCTAGAGCGCGGGCGCCACGGCCGCGACCAGGGCCTCCCGGGCCTCGATGTGCGGGTTGTGCCCGCAACCCTCAAGGGTGACGATCCGCGCCGCGGGGAAGTGCGCGAGGATCGCCTCCCGGTCTCCCTCCCCTATGTAGCTCGACTTTGAGCCCGCGATGAAGAGGGTCCGCCCCGGGTAGCGGTCGCCCGGGCTGAGAGGGTCCGCCTCGAGCGAGGGCAGGGCCGCCGTGATCGCCGGGAGGTTTACCTGCCATTTCCAGCCGCCCCCTTGGACCCGCTCCAGGTTGGACGCGATGAACTTCCTCATGGCCCAGCCGGGGACGCGCCCCTCGAGGCGGACCTCCGCCTCCGCCCGTGACTTCAGGTCCCCCAGGTCGAGCTCGTTCATCGCGGCGAACTCCGCGCGGCGGGCGGGCCAGTGGTACCTTCTCGGGGCGATGTCCACGACGACGAGGCTCGCGACCCTCGACGGGTGGGAGCAGGCGACCCGCATGGCGACCTTCCCGCCCATGCTGTGGCCGAGGAGGCTCACGCTGCCGAGGCCCTGGGAGTCCAGCCACGCCACGACATCGGCCGCCATGGCCTCGTAGGTCATCTCGTCCGAGTGGGGCGATTGGCCGTGGTTGCGCAGGTCCAGGGCCACAACCCGCCTGACGGCGGCCAGGTCCCGTCCGGCGGTCTGCCAGTTTCGGCACGAGCCCAGCATCCCGTGGAGGATGACAAGTTCGGGCGCACCCGTCCCGCCAAGGTCCCTGTGGTGGAGGGGGACGGTCGCGGGTTGCGGGGAGGAGGGCATGGCGGGAGGCCCCCATCCTGCGCAATGCTTTCGACGCTCCAACATTGAATTCCGCAATTCTTGGGGTTCGAATGGCCCGTGATGGCCGAACCCGAGAAACTCACCCCGATGATGCAGCAGTACTTCGAGGTGAAGCGCGGGCTCCCGAAGGACACGCTGCTCCTGTTCAGGCTCGGGGACTTCTTCGAGCTCTTCTTTGACGACGCCGTCATCGCCTCTCGCCTGCTGGGGCTAACGCTGACGAAGCGCCAGGAGCACCCCATGGCGGGCCTGCCGCACCACGCGGTCGACACCTACGTCAGCAAGCTCCTGGCCGCCGGAAAGAAGGTGGCGATCTGCGACCAGGACGAGCCCGCCCAGGCGGGCCGGCTCGTGAGGAGGAAACTGACCCGGATCCTGAGCTCGGGGACCACCCTCGCGGCGAACCAGCTCGAGGCCTCGCGCAACCGCTACCTGTGCGCCCTCTCGCTCGACAAGCGGGGCCTTAGCGCCGCGTGGATCGAGCTCTCGACCGGGGAGTTCCGGGTGGCGACGGCTCCCAGGGTCGACGACCTCCTGCCGGTCCTCGTCTCGCTGGACCCCGCGGAGTTGATCGTCCCCGAGGGCGACGTCGAGCGCTGGAAGAATGCCCCCCACGACCAGGCGCCCCTGCATGCGCTCCACGCCTTCACGGCGGGGCGCACCGTGACCGAGCTCCAGGCGTACCACTTCGAGGCCCCGTCCGGGGCCCGCGCGGTCGCCGAGGCCCTCGGGGTGCTCAACCTCCAGGGATTCGGGCTGGAGGGCGACCACCCGGCCCTTGGGCCCGCGGGCGCCTTGGTCGCCTACGCGACCGACAACCTCCGCGCCAGGCCCGAGAACCTGCGCGGCATCCAGGAGTACCGAAGCGCGAGGACCCTCCTCCTGGACCCGTCGACGCTCCGCAACCTCGAGATCTTCACCTCGGTGCGCGGGGGCCGCCAGGGAACGCTCCTGTCGGCGATGGACAGGACCGCGACCGCGGCGGGCGCCCGGCTATTGGAGCGCTGGATCGCGGCCCCTAGCCTCGACCTGCCGGAGGTCCGCAGGCGCCACTCGCTCGTCGGGGAATTCATTTCCCAGCCCGCGCGGCTGGCGGAGCTGACCGGATCCCTGCGGGCGATCCGCGACATCCCCCGGATCCTCGGGCGGCTGCAGAACCGCCTGCGCAATCCCCGCGAGCTGTGCGGCATCCGCGACACGCTCGCGGGCCTTCCCCAGGTGGGCGCGGCGCTCGGGGCCCTTGGGCCGCGCTCCGCCGAGCTCAGGGAGCGGATCAGGGAGCTGCCGCAGCTGAGGGAGCTCCTCGCGGCCTCACTCGCCGACGAGCCCCCGACGGACGTCGCCGAGGGAAACTTCGTTCGGGAGGGCTACGATGTCGAGCTCGACCGGCTCAGGGGGCTGATGAGCGGCAACAAGGCCTGGCTCGCGGACCTGGAGCGCGGCGAGCAGGAGCGGACGGGGATCCGCAGCCTGAAGGTCAGGTACACGAACAATTTCGGGTACTACATCGAGGTCACCAAGGCTAACCTCCACCTCGTGCCGGCGGACTACGTGCGAAGGCAGACGACCGTCGGCGGCGAGCGCTACGTGACCGACGCCCTCAGGCAGAAGGAGCGCGAGATCCTGCACGCCGAGGACAACGCGCTCGCAAGGGAGAAGGAGATCCTCGAGTTCCTGATCAAGGCGGTCCTGACGCAGTCGCAGGACCTGGCGGCGACGGCGGACGCCGTCGCCGAGGTCGACGTCATCGCGGGCTGGGCCGCGATCGCGCGGGACTGGGGCTACTGCCTTCCCGAGATCGACGAGGGCGACTCGCTCGAGATCTCCGACGGACGGCACCCGGTGGTCGAGCAGGGCTTCCGCTCGGGACAGGCCGACGGGACCGCGCAGGCCTTCGTCCCGAACGACACGGCGCTCGCCTGCGACGACGCGCAGATCGCCCTGCTGACCGGGCCCAACATGGCCGGCAAGTCGACCTACATCCGCCAGGTCGCGCTCATCGTCCTCATGGCCCAGGTCGGATCCTGGGTGCCGGCCCGCTCGTGCCGGTTCGGCGTCGTCGACCGGATCTTCTCGAGGGTCGGCGCGAGCGACGACCTCGCGCGGGGTAACTCGACCTTCATGGTCGAGATGAACGAGACGGCCAACATCCTGAACAACGCCACCGACCGCTCGCTCATCATCCTCGACGAGATCGGCCGCGGGACCTCGACCTACGACGGGCTGAGCATCGCGTGGGCCGTCGTCGAGCACCTGCACCGCGACCCGCTGCGCGGGCCCCGGACGCTCTTTGCGACGCACTACCAGGAATTGACCCAGCTCGACAAGCACCTGCCGAGGATGCGCAACTTCTCGGTCGCGGTTAAGGAGTGGAACGACGACATCGTGTTCGTGCGCCGGGTCGTCCCGGGCGCGGCGGACCGCAGCTACGGGATCCAGGTGGCGAGGCTGGCGGGTCTGCCGCACAGCGTCATCGACCGGGCGAAGGCGATCCTCTCGAGGCTCGAGGGGGACGACTCGACGGTATCGCTGCCCTCCCCCCAGGCCCGCCCGAAGAAGAAGATCACGGTCGCCCCGGCGGACGAGGGTCAGCTGGATCTCCTCTAGTCCCCCGCCCCCCGGGGCCCATGGAGGATTGAGGTCGACAAGGGCGCCGGGGCCCAAACCATGGCACCTGACATGGGGCAACTTGACCACCTCTTCGCCCAGAACCGCGAATGGGCCGACGCGATCCGCAGCCGCGATCCCGACTTCTTCCTCAAGCTCTCAAGCCAGCAGTCGCCCGACTACCTCTGGATCGGCTGCTCCGACAGCCGCGTGCCGGCCAACGAGATCGTCAACCTGCTGCCCGGCGAGCTCTTCGTCCACCGCAACATCGCGAACGTCGTGGTGCACACGGACCTGAACTGCCTCTCGGTGATGCAGTTCGCGGTCGATGTGCTCAAGGTGAAGCACATCATCGTCTGCGGACACTACGGCTGCAGCGGCGTGCGCGCGGCGCTGCGCTGCGAGAGGATCGGGCTCGCGGACAACTGGCTGCGCCACGTGCAGGACGTCTCGGAGAAGCACCGCGGCTGCGTCCACGCGCTCCAGGGGGACCAGGCCCGCACGAACCGACTGTGCGAGCTCAACGTGATCGAGCAGGTGGCCAACGTGTGCCAGACGACGATCGTGCGCGACGCCTGGGAGCGGGGCCAGGCCCTGACCATCCACAGCTGGATCTATGCCCTGAAGGACGGATTCCTGCGCAACCTCGGCATGAGCGTCGGCGCGACGGCGGAGTTCGAGCCCCAGTACCGGGCGGCCCTTGCGGCCCTCGAGGCGGGCCAGCCCTTCACGGCGCCCGTCTAGGCCCCCCAGCGGCCTAGCCCCCGGCGACCTCGCTGTGCCTTAGCGCCCAGATCTGCCTGGCCTGGGCGATAGTCTCGGCGAGGACTGCGGGGGTAAGCGCCTGCTTCGGGTCGTCCCCGATGCCGTGGCTCGGGTCCACGTGGGCCTCGATGCACAGGCCGTCCGCGCCGTAGGCGACGGCGGCCAGGGCGCACGCGGGCACGTAGGCGGCCTTCCCCACCGAGTGGGACGGGTCGACGACCACGGGGGCCCAGGTCTTCTCCTTAAGGAGCGGCGTGATGCTCTCGTCGGGATGGTTGCGGTAGCCGTCAAGGGTCGGGGACGTGCCCCTCGGGCAGAGGACCACGTTCGGGTTCCCGAAGGCCGCGATGTACTCGGCTGCCGAGATGAACTCGGCGAGCGTCCCCATGTGGATGCTGCGCTTGAGGAGCACGACCGTGTCGCGCTTGGCGACGGCGCGGCCGATGGAGCGAAGCAGCGAGTAGTTGAGGGCGTTGCGGGCCCCGACCTGGAGCATGTGGACGCCGGCCTCGAGCGCCATGCGCAGCTGCTCCTCGTCCATGACCTCGGCGTCGACGGGCAGGCCCGTCAGGCGGCTCGCCTCCATCAGGATCTCCATCGACTTGCTGTCGCCCTGAAACGTGTAGGGGTTGGTCCTCGGTTTCCAGACGCCTCCCCTTAGGACATGCGCCCCCGCCTCCTTGACCGCCGCCGCCGTCTCCAGGAAGTAGTTGGGGTTCTTCGGGTCGATCGTGCACTGGCCGGCGATGATCGCCAGCTCCTCGCCCAGGGTCACGCTGCCGATCCTGATCCTGTGGGTCGCAAGGTCCGACCTGCGGTCCATGAGCTTGAACGGGGACTGGATCCGGTCGATGCGCTCGACGTAGTCGAGGCCCTCCAGGCGGTTGATCATCAGCTCGTCCCGCTCGTCGCCGACGATGGCGTAGATCGTGCGGACGGCGCCGACGATCGGCTGGATCGAGCATCCGAATTCCCCGACGATCGAAGTGACCTCGGCAACCTGCTCGGGCGTCAGCCTGTTGGACTTGGGCAGAATCATGGGTGTGGGCGCGCGCGGCGCGGAACGATGACCCTGCCAAATTCAGCCCCCACCGTCCATTCCGAACTCAATCGAACTGCTCGAACTCGGGCGGAAGCGGCGCCGATGCCGAGAACGCATAGCTCTTTCCCCCAAGGTCATACGTGAATTCGACGGCGAGCGAGTGGAGGAACATCCGCTTCGGCCCCCCTGCCCTAGAGAATTCCCGGTTGGCCCCGAAGTTACCATAAGTGCGGTCGCCGACGATCGGAAGCCCCCGCTTGGCGCACTGGACCCGCAATTGATGGCTGCGGCCCGTGTGGGGCTCGAGCTGGAT
>Ga0265314_10003288_pt1 | contig 15788 bp, 13 predicted proteins | sample 4126metaG_FD_203106 | JGI IMG/M metagenome (GOLD analysis project Ga0265314, IMG submission 203106) | Rhizosphere microbial communities from Carex aquatilis grown in University of Washington, Seatle, WA, United States - 4-1-26 metaG | ecosystem: Host-associated > Plants > Roots > Rhizosphere >... | reverse complement strand
GGAGATTCTCGAAGATGTGCTCGTTGACGCGCCGCTCGACCTCGGCGCGCTCCTCGGAGCTCAGCGCCTGCGGATGCGTGAAGTCGAAGCGCAGCTTGTCGGGACGAACGGCGGAGCCGGCCTGCTTGACGTGATCGCCGAGCACCTCACGCAGGCACTGGTGGAGCACATGCGTGCCGGTGTGGTTCGCCTGCGTCGGGAAGCGCATGTTCCAGGCGACGGCCGCTTTGACGCGGTCGCCCGCTGCGAAGCCGCTCCCTTCGAAGAGCAGCACCTGGTCGTTGTCGAACCGGTACGCCTCGCGCAGCGTCGCGCGCGATCCGTCGTCCTGCTCGAGCCAGCCCGTGTCCGTGACCTGGCCGCCACCCGCCGCGTAGAAGGGCGACTCGCGGAGCTTCACCAGAAACAGACCGTCCTCCAGCTCTTCGAGCGCGCCGATCTGCGTCAACGCCTCGGTCTTCTCGTAGCCGACGAAGTCTGTGCGGAAGCCTGCGGCGTTCGAGAACTCCGCGGCGCGCTGCGCGTTGCCGCCGGCGACGCCTGCGCGCGAGATCTCGCGGTGCTCTTCCATGAGGCGCGTGTATTCCTCGTCGTTCACCTCGAGCGCCCGCTCGCGCGCGAGCTCCTGGGTCAGCTCGATCGGGAAGCCGTACGTCGCCTGCAGCGTGAACGCGTCGCCACCGGTGATGTGTCCGCCCGCGGCGGCCTCCTCGAACAGCTTCATGCCGCGCTCGAGCGTCTCGCCGAAGCGCGCTTCCTCTGCGGCCAGAACCTGTTTGATCTGCACACGGTGCTCCACGAGCTCCGGATACGCAGCTCCCATCTGCTCGATCACGACATCTGCAAGCTCTGCAATGAAAGGCACAGCCATGCCGATGCGCAGGCCGTGCTGCGCGGCTCGCCGGATGATGCGCCGCAGCACGTAGCCGCGTCCCTCGTTCCCCGGCGTGACGCCGTCGCCGACGAGGAAGGTCATGCCGCGTCCGTGGTCGGCGAGCACGCGGTGCGCCTTCGTCGCGTCGGTCGAGTCGCCGTACGCGACGCCCGACTCTCCTGCGACCCACGCCATGATCTGCTGGAAGCCGTCCGTGTCGTAGACGGACGCGACGTTCTGGACGATGCGCGCGATGCGCTCGAGCCCGAGGCCCGTGTCGATGTTCTGCTTCGGGAGCGGGGTCAGTGTCCCGTCGGGGCGCTGCTCGTACTCCATGAAGACGAGGTTCCAGAACTCGAGGAAGCGCTCGCAGCGGTCGCAACCCGGCTTGCAGTCGGGCTCGCCGCAGCCGGCCTCCTCGCCCCAGTCGTAGTAGATCTCCGAGTCGGGGCCGCAGGGCCCGGGACCGCCGACCGACCAGAAGTTCTCCGAGGAGGGCAGCGGCACGATCCGCTCGGGCGGCATGCCGATCTTCTCCCAGAGGTCGATCGCGATCTGGTCGGGCCCGAGCTTGAACTCCGGGTCGCCGGCATGGACGCTCACCCAGATGCGGTCCCAGTCGAGCTTCAACCGCTCCGTGACGAACTCGGTGGCGAACTCGATCGCACCCTCCTTGAAGTACTGCCCGAACGAGAAGTTCCCCAGCATCTCGAAGAACGTGAGGTGGTAGGTGTCGAGGCCGACCTCGTCGATGTCGGGCGTGCGGAAGACCTTCTGCGCGGTCGTCGTCAGCAGCGCCGGCGGCGGCTCACGCCCGAGGAAGAAGGGCATCTGCGGCTGCATGCCCGCGGTCGTGAGCAGCGTCGAGCGATCGTCGGAGCGCGGCACGAGCGACGCCGACGGGCAGCGAAGATGGCCCTTCTCCTCGAAGAACGAGAGAAAGCCCTCGCGGATCTCAGCCGTGGTACGCACGGCGGCCATTGTAGGCCCGGGCCCAGGCGGCAACGATTGAGGTCATCAGACGCGCGCCGTATGCTCGGCGCCGTGGCTCCCGACCTCCTCGCTCCGGCGGCGTACGCGCCGCAACGGAAGAAGCGCTACCGCTATCGGCTGCGCCGCCTCACGCCCGTCGGCGTGGCGGTCGTGCTCGCCGGAGTCAGCGGAGCGTGGGTCGGAGCGCACCAGTCGCCGGGGCCTGTCGCCTCGGCCGCGACACCGCAGGCGTCGGCACAGCTCGCTGCGCCGGACGCCTCCGCAGCGAAGGCCGCCCCCGAGCGGCTGCTCACAGGGGGTGCGCTCGTCTCGCACACCTTCAAGCCGAGCCTGCTCGGCTCGACGGCGATCCTCGTCGACGAGAAGACCGGCCGCGTGCTGTGGGAGCAGCGTGCGCACGAGCGCCGCCAGGTGGCGTCGCTGACGAAGATCATGACGGCGCTGATCGCACTACGAAAGCTCCGGCCCCACGACATCGTGCAGGTCGACAAGTCGGTGCCGCGCGTGCCGCTCGTTCGGGAGGGTCTGCGCACCGGCGAGCAGGTCGAGACGTGGAAGCTCATGTACGCGCTGCTCCTCTACTCCGGCAACGACGATGCGCTCGCCCTTGCGATCGCCGCCGGCGGCGACAAGTGGAAATTCGTGCGCGAGATGAACGACGAGGCGAAGACGCTGGGGCTCAGCGATACGCACTTCGTCTCGCCGAGCGGTGTCGTGGACGTCGACAACTACTCGAGCGCGTGGGATATCGCCGCGCTGACACGCGTCGCGATGCGCAACCCGCGCTTCCGCACGATCGTTCGCACGCGCGTCAAGCACGTCTCGTGGGCGGCGCCGACCTACTCGAAGATCTACGTGAACAACAACCGGCTGCTCAGCACGTATCCCGGCGCCACCGGAGTCAAGACGGGATACACGCACAAGGCCGGGCCGTGCGTCGTGGTCTCCGCAACGCGCGGCGGCGTGTCGCTCATCGCGGTCGTGCTCGACTCCAACGACATGTACACCGACGCGAAGCGGCTGCTCGACTTCGGCTTCAGGACGCTCAACGCCTAGCCGCGTCGGGCGGCTCAGTCGATGCCGCCGAGAGCCTCGACGACCGCGGCGTCGGGTGTCAGCAGACGCCCGGCCGTGAGCGACGACTCGACGGTCTCCGCCGTGAGCGCCGACGCTGCCGAAGCCAGCAGCTCGTCGTACCAGCGGCGGTAGTCCGGCGCCCGTGCCGCGCCGATCGCCTCGCGGAGCGCGTCGGCGGCGCCGAGCAGCAGCAGACACCGCGCCGGCTCTCCGCGCGCAATGCACCCCCTCGCCCAGCCTTCGAGCCAATCCGCGAGTGAGCGCTGGTCGCCGATGCGGCGAACGAGCTCGAGGCTCTCGAGGAAGTGGGCTTCCGCAGCCTCGAGCTCACCGCGCGCGAAGCGGACGCGCCCGATCGATCGGAGACACGCGGCAAGCTCGTGGAAGTCGCCGGCCGAACGGGCGGCATCGATCGCGTTCTCGATCATCGTGACGGCGAGGTCGAGGTTTCCCTCCGCCAGCTCGAGCAGGCCGAGATTCTCGCTCAGCGTCGCGACGCGACGCAGCGCTCCCGTGTCGCGCGCGAGCCGGAGACCCTCGACGTACGCTTCGCGCGCGGAGCGGACGTCGCCCTGGAAGAAGGCGATGTTCCCGAGATTCGCGAGCGTCACCGCCGTACGTCCGGTGTCGCCTTGGGCGCGCGCGAGGACGAGCGCCTCCCCGAACGCCTCGGCGGCCGCGGCAAAGTCTCCCTGCTCCGCCGCAAGGATGCCGACGCCGGTGAGCGCGCGCTCGCGCAGCGCCGGGTCCGCCTCGCCGGCCGCGGCGAGCGCGTCTTCCAGCAGCCGGCGTCCGACGCCGTAGTGCGCACGTATCCACCAGAAGTGCCGCAGCGCCGCCGCTGCGGTGAGCGCATCGTCGCCGCGTCCCACTGCGAGGGCGTACCGGATCGCCGCGCGAATGTTCGCCTGGTCGACCTGAAGCCGGTCAAACCACTCCGTCTGGCGCGTCCCGGGCAGTTCCGGCTCTGCGGCTACGGCAAGCGCTACGAACCAGGCGAGATGCCTATGTCGGACGCGTTGTTCGTCCGGCGACTCGGCGAGGCGTGCAGCGGCGAACTCGCGAATGGTCTCGAGCATCGCGATGCGACCGTCTGCGATGCGCAGGAGGCTGTTGTCGGCAAGTCTCTCCAGCACGTCGACGGTCGTCTCGCAGACCGCTTCCGCCGCTTCGAGACGACTGCCGTCGGAAAAGACGGAGAAGCGCGCAAACGCCACCCGATCCTCAGGCTCGAGCAGCTCGAAGCTCCAGGCGATCGTCGCTTCGAGTGTTCGCTGCCGCTCGGGCAGGTCGCGCGCTCCGCCGACGAGCATGGGCAGCCGGTGCTCGAGCCGTTCGAGCAGCAGATCCGGCGGCAACACGCGCGTCCGGGCCGCTGCAAGCTCGATCGCGAGTGGCAGACCCTCGAGCCGCGCGCAGATCTCTTCGATCGCGGCGGAGGGCTCGAACGACGGCTGCACGGCCCTGGCACGCCGGCAGAAGAGCGCGACCGAGTCGTCGCCACGAAGCGGCGGGACGGGATGCTCGTACTCCGACAGCAGGCGGAGGGCGGCGCGGCTCGTTGCCAGCACGATCGCGCTCGGTGCGGCGGCGAGCAGGTCGGCAATCCGCGGCGCCGCATCGACAACTTGTTCGAGGTTGTCGAGCACGAGCAGCGTCGGTTGCCGGTGGAGGACGCGCGCGATCGCGTCGACCTCCGCCTCATCCGGTTCGGGCACCACCGCAAGCGCGCGTGCGACGGCGGGGAGCAACAGCGACGCCGAGCGAACCGAGGCGACGTCGACGAAGCACGCGCCTCCGGCCAGCCGGTCGTCGAGCTGCCGCGCCGCTTCCAGTGCGAGCCGCGTCTTCCCGACGCCGCCCGGGCCGGTCAACGTCACGAGGCGTACGTCGTCGCGCAGCAGCAGGCCGGTAAGGGTCGCCAGCTCGTCGTCGCGACCGATCATCGAGCTCGGCGGTGTGGGCAGCGCGCGCCGCGGCTTCGGCGGCGGCGCGATTTCTGGCGACTGCGCGAGGATCGCCTGCTCGAGACGGCGCAGCTCGATTCCGGGCTCGATGCCGAGCTCCTCGACGAGCAGCCGCCGTGTCTGCCGGTAGACCTCGAGCGCTTCCGCCTGCCGTCCGGAGCGATAGAGGGCGAGCATGAGCTGTGCCCGCAGCCGTTCGCGCAAGGGCTCGGCCGCGACCAGCGTCTCGAGCTGCGGCAGCGCGTGCTCGTGCCGGCCGAGAGCCAGCTCTGCGGCGAGGAGATCCTCGAGAGCTGCGAGCCGGAGGTCGGCGAGCCGCGCAGCCTCGAGCGCGGCGAACCGCTCGTCCGCGATGTCGGCGAGCACGTCGCCGCGCCAGAGACCGAGCGCTGTGCGCAGGCATGCGGCCGCCTGTTCGGCGTCTCCGTCGGCGAGAGCGGCCCGGCCCTCTGCCGCGAGTCGCTCGAAGCGGCGCGCGTCGATCGCCTCCGGCGGTGCCTCGAGGGCGTAGCCCGGCGGGCGCGTGACGAGGACTGCCGCACCGGCGCCGAGCGCCTTGCGAAGCGACGAGACGTAGACGTGAAGCGAGCGCGTGGCCGCCGCGGGCTCTGAATCCGGCCACAGCTCGTCGACGATGCGATCGCGGGGCATGACTTCATTTGCATGGACGAGGAGCAGGCCGAGCAGGGCCCGCTGCCGCCCGCCCCCGAGCGCGAGCGCGGCGCCTTCGCTCCGCACGACGAGCGGGCCCAGCATCTCGAACTCCACTCGCACCCCCCCTTCCTCGCTTTGACCGGGCTTTGAGGGGAGCTTAAGGCGCTCGTCGCATGCTGGCCGCGTCCCCGATCGAGGAGGTTGAGATGAACACGACGACGACTACCGGCACGCTCCGCATCGTGGCCGGCCTTGCTTCCTGGGGCCCGCGGGCCGGCTCTTCTTCGTGGGGCCCGTGCGCCGGAGCGAGCTCGTGGGAGCTCCCGCAGGCCGGCGCTGTCGGCTGGGGCCCGCGGGCCGATTCGTGCGCGTGGGCGCTCCCACAGGCCGGTACGTCCGCGTGGGACCTGCCGCGCGCCGGTGCGTCCGCGTGGCGCTGACGAGCAGGAAGGGGGCGGCCCGCAGGGGCCGCCCCCTCGCACGACGGCTCTCGAGGCTCGTCGAGCCCCTGCGGGAGCCGTCCTTCCGGCGGCTCGCCGTGGGCCGGTCGATCTCGGTGCTCGGCGACTGGTTGCTGGTGGCCGGGCTCGTCGGGTGGGTCTACGGCCGGACGGGCTCGACGGGCCAGGTCGCGCTGCTGATGATCGTCCGGCTCTTGCCGCCGGTCGCGGGAGGAGCGGTTGCCGGGAGCCTCGCCGACCGGCTCCCTCGGCAGCGGCTGCTCGTCGCAGCGGAGCTGATCTGCGCTGTGGCGGTTTCCGGTGCGCTCGTCGGAGTCCTGCGCGGCTCGGAACTGATCGTGTACGCGAGCGTCGCACTCTGCGCGTTCGTCGCGCCCCTCGGTGCCGTCTCGATGAACGCGCTCGTGCCCGACCTCGTGCCGGAGGATCGCAGACCGACCGGTAACGCGCTGCTGCAACTCGGCCAGGAGCTTGCGATGGCGAGCGGCGCGCTTGCTGCCGGAATCACGCTTTCGAGCGGCACCGCGGCCGCAGCGCTCGTACTCGACCTCGCGACCTATGCGATCGCTGCGCTGCTGTTCGCGCGCATTCGCGTTCCCGCCGCGGCCGTTGCCGCTGCGACCGGACGCTCGGGCGTGTTGCCCGGCCGGTGGCCGGCCGTCCGCCACATCCTGCAGAACCCGAGCCTCCGTGCCGTGGCGCTTGCGTTCCCACTCGTCACGCTGGCGACGGGTCTGACCAATGCGACGCTGCCGCGCCACCTCACCGACCTCGGGCTCGGCGCCGGCGGCTACGGCTACGGTCTCGCAACGCTTGCGCTCGGCTCCGCGGTCGGCGAGCTCGGAATCGGCGCCGCGGCAGCGCGCCTCGGCACACGCACGCTCGCCGTCGCTACGGGCCTCTCCTGCATTCCGTTCGCGGCGCTCGCGTTCGCGTCGACCGGCAGCGCCGCGATCGCCTCGCTCGGAGTGATCGGCCTCGTACAGGGTGCGTCCGAAGTTGCCTTGCTGACCGTCGTGCAGCAGGAAGCCGCACCGGAGTTCCGCGGTCGCGCGTTCGGGCTCGTGTCGACGTTGATCCGGACGACGATGGTGAGTGCGGTCGCAGCTGCCCCACTCGTGAATCGGCTCGGGCCGCCGCGCAACGCGATCCTCATCACGACCGCGATCACCGCGGTGGCGGCCGTGGTGGCTGCCGGTCCCCGTCCGTGGGCTCGCGTGCCGCGCTTCGCCGTGCGCTCTGCCGCGTAGCGGCGACGGGGCTAGCGGCCGGTGCCGCTGTGCGTGCTTGGCTCGTCCGCCGCGATCTCGCTGCGGATCTTCTCGAGCGAGCGACGGATCAGCCGGGAGACGTGCATCTGCGAGATGCCGACCTGCTGGGCGATCTGCGACTGCGTGAGCCCGTCGAAGAAGCGCAGCTGCAGGATCTTCCGCTCGCGTTCGTCGAGCACGCGGAAGCCCGGCGCGAGCACGGCGCGGTCCTCGGACACCTCGAACTCGTGCTCCACCGTGCCGATCGACTCCATCGGGTCGAGGTCCTCGTCACCGTCGCCGCCTCCCCCGCCCGTCGAGAGCGAGAGCGACGAATACGCACGACCGGACTCCAGCGCCTCGAGCACCGCCTCCTCCTCGACACCTGCCGCCTTGGCGAGCTCGGGGATCGTCGGCGAGCGGCCGAGCTCGACCGTCTGCGACTCGACGAGACGGGAGAGCTGCACGTTCAGCTCCTGCAGGCCGCGCGGCACGCGCACCGACCAGCCCTTGTCGCGGAAGTGACGCTTGATCTCGCCGATGATGTTCGGCGTCGCGTAGGTCGTGAGCTCGACGCCGCGGTCGAGGTCGAAGCGGTCGATCGCCTTGATGAGGCCGATCGCACCGATCTGCACGAGATCCTCGAGCTGCTCGCCGCGGTACGAATAGCGACGGGCGAGCGAGCGTACGAGCGCCATGTACTGCTCGATCAGCTTCTCCCGTGCCTGAAGGTCGCCCTCCTCGTGATACTTGCGGAGGAGAATCTTGTCGTCGAGCCGCGGCATCAGACGGCGCCTGCAGGTGACGTCGTCCTCTTCGTCAACTCCACCCACGCGCCGCCGTCGCGTTCGTCGATCTCAAACGTGTCGCACACCGTCTCGAGCACGCGGTGCAGCCCGAGGGGCGCGTCACTCCGCTCGAGCGCGTCGAGCGAGCCCGCGCCGAACGGCCCAACCGACGCCCGCACCATGCCGTCACCTGCGTCGACCGTGACGACGATGTTGCCCTCGTCGTCGCGGCAGCCGAGCAGCGCCTCGAGCGCGACCTGGAGGTCGTCGAGATCCTCGAAGGTCAGGTCGAGCCGGACACCGAGACCGCCTACGACGAGGTGCGCGACGTGGCGGAAATCCTCCTCGGCCGGCAGCGTCAGGCGCACCTGGTCGGTCACTGTTCGCCGCCCGCGTCCTGTAGCTCCTCGCCGAGCTCTTGCTCGCGCCGGGCCGCCGCTTCCTTGCCTGCCTGCACGGCGTGCTTCCAGTCGTGCTTGGCCTTGAAGTCGGATGCGCCGTAGCTCAGGGCGGCTGCGAAGCCGGAGATCTTCTGCACCGGGCGCGTCACTGCCATGCTCACCGCGCGCACGGCGGTGTCGACGCTGTCCGCCGCGTCGACGGCGCTGTCCGTGATCTGGTCGACCTTGTCGAGTTGACCGTTGATGCGATCCACGCTGCCTCCGACCTTGTTGATCACCGGCAGGATCTCCTGCTCTGCCCCACGTATCAACGCCGAAAGGCGCCCTACGGTTCCGCCCAGGCGCACGAGGAGGTACGCAAAGGAGAGGCCGACGGCCAACAGGAACACGGCGAGGGCAAGCCGCCAGAGATCTCCCCACGTGAATGCGGCGACGAGCATCCCGTCCGATCTTAGTTGTCGCCACCGGACGAGACGAGGCCGCACCCCACGACGGCGTCGCCCTCGTAGAGAACGGCCGCCTGCCCTGGTGCGACGCCGTACGCCGGCTCGTCGAGCTGAAGCTCGAAGCCGGCGTCTGTCACGCGGACAGTGGCTGCGACAGCAGGTGAGCGATACCGGAGCTTCGCGTCGGCGCGGTCGACGTCGACATACAGCCTGCCGGCCGCGGCAAGGCGCGTGCGGGCGAGCGACTCGCGCGGCCCGACGCGCACCGTGTTGGCGTGCGGGTCGGCGCCGAGAACGAAGAGCGGACGCTCGGCCACGACGCCGAGCCCCTTGCGCTGGCCGGGCGTGTAACGCCAGAAGCCGTCGTGCTCACCCACCGTGATGCCGTCCTCGTCCACGATCGCGCCCGGCCTGGGCTCGAGCCCGTGCCGCGTGAGGAAGGTGCGGTAGTCGTCGCCCGCGAGAAAGCAGGCCTCCTGGCTTTCTGCGCGCTGCGCGGCCTCGAGTCCTGCGCGAACGGCTTCGGCGCGCGTCTCTGCCTTGTCCTGCTCGCCGAGAGGGAACCAGATGCGGTCGAGCTCCTTCGGGTCGAGCCGGGCAAGCATGTACGACTGGTCCTTCTGCGGATCGGCGCCGCGCGCAAGCAGGCGGCGGCCGCGATGCTCGACGACGCGCGCGTAGTGACCTGTGGCGAGCCGGTCGCAGCCGGCACGTGCGGCGAAGGCGAGCAGCTCGCCGAAACGGAAGCTGCCGTTGCAGCGGATGCACGGGTTCGGCGTCTCGCCGCGTGCATAGCTACGCACGAAGGGCGCGACGACCGCGGTGCGAAACTCCTCTCGCAGATCGAGCGTCACGTGAGGGACGCCGAGCTTGTGGCACGTTGCGCGCGCCTGCAGCACCGCCTCGGGCGAGCAGCAGGCACGCTCGGCGTCCGGCCCGTCAGGGTCGAGCCAGAGTCGCAGCGTGACTCCGATCGCCTCGTGGCCTGCGCGGAGCAGTGCGACCGCGCTGTCGACGCCGCCGCTCATCGCGACCGCCGTCCTTCCCACCTTCGGCTCGGCACGGAACACCGGCCCGAGGGCGTTCGCGAGCGCGTCTGTGGCGAGCACGTCGCCACCGACACCTGCAGCCTCGAGCAGGGTCAGGCCGGCGAGGCTGCGCTCGAGGCCGGGCGCGTCGGCCTCGACGATACGGTCACCGTCGACGCGCAGGCGCACCGCTGCCCATTCGCCGTTGCGGGTGGAGTCTCCGTAGCTCTCGATCACACGCACACGGTAATGGACAGAAAACGGGCGGGGCCTTTCGGCCCCGCCCAAGATCTCCACCCTGCCGATTTGCCCCGACTTATGTGAACCTGGCGAACCAGGTGGGTGCCGTACCGTTCTCCGGACGCGTGAGCGTCCTCGGTCGGGACACAAGCTCCCTTTATGTAGGCGTTGGTTCTACATTGAAGCCGGAACGACGCACAGGGTCGAGCCGACGCAGCGTACACCTCAACGCGCGAAACGCCACTGGATCGTTTGGGTGCCGTCGAGGCGCAGTAGCTTGGCGAGAGCTTGCGTCAGGTCGAACTCGCGACCCGGCACCGTGTGGCCCCGGTCGATCACCTGAGTGAGCACTTGCTTGCCCTTGTACTCGACGTACAGCTTGACGCCGCACGGCAGCAGCTGGTGCGAGACACCGATGGTCTTTGGACCGATCGCGACGCCGCACGCACTCTTCGTGCGTCCTTTCGAGGGCGTGTACGGGGCGGCGAGAGCCGTGTACCAGGGCCCGGCTGCGACAGGCAGGGTGGCGGTGCTCGAGTGCCGATGGATTGCGAACACGATCGCGACGGCGACGAGTGCGACCGCAGCGAGGATTGCGGCGCGTACGCCGGGCGAACGGGTCACCGCGTCCCCACGAGCTCCCCGAAGCTGTCACGGACAAGACCGTCGAAGTCGAGCGGCAGCAGGCCGGCCGGGTCGGCGAACTCACGCAGGTACATGAGCAGGAACTGCCGCTCTTCGTCCTGGGCGACGTCGACGCCTCCGTGCTCGCGCGTGAGGCGCTCGAGGTCCCAGAGGTTCCATTGCCGCGGCCCGGCGCCGACTCCGATCGGGACGACGGTCGACGGCGGCGGCGGAGGCGCCGGTGCGACCGGCTCGGGCTCCGGTTCCGGTTCCGGCTCCGGCACGGCGGTGAGTTGGGGCCGCTCCGGGACGGGCTCGGGCAGAGGATCGGGCACCGCCTCGAGCACGTGCTCGGCGACAGGCTCGAGCACAAGCTCGGCGACAGGCTCGGGGGTGGGCTCGGGCCGCAGGACCCGCACGTGCTCGGTCGTCACGGCGGTGAACGACGGCGCGCTGACCTCTGCCGGCACGGGCTCCGGTGCGCTCGCCGGCTCGGCAGGCTCAGGCGTGGCTGCGGCGCCCTCGACGCTGCCCGAGACGACGAGCACCGACTCGGGCTCCGAGAGCTGAGCCGGCTCACGCGACTTGACGAGCGCCGTCCGGGACGGGATCCGGATGCGCGAGCTTCCGGGCTCGCGGGCGCCCTCACGCCACAGCGTCGCCTCGAGCACGAAGATGAGCAGGTACGCGACCGCGCTCGCGGCGATGATCGTCCACATGCCCGCGCCGAGCGCCGCTGCAACGACGGGTACGGCAACGAGGAACGCGGCCTCGACGGCCGTTCTGGGCCCGAAGACGCGCCGCATCCCCGGAGCCTAGGGCTGGGGCTCGGACGGCTCCTCGTTCGCGGCTGCGTCTTCCTCAGACGACTGCGCGGACGAACCGCCCGAGACGGGCGGCGGAGCCGGGGACGAAAGGGGTGGCGGCAGCGGCGACCCGGACACGGGAGGACCGGACACGGGCGGGCCGGATAGGCCGGGAGCGTGAGCAGGGGGCTCAGGCGCCGTCACAGCCGCAGGGCCGGCAAACGCGGCTGCGGGCGGCTGCGGCCGGCTTGCCTCGCCGGCGCTCTCCGCTGCGCGCATGATCGCGCCCGCGACCTGGCCGATCGCATCCTCGCCGAGACCGGCCGCAGAGAGCAGCTGCTCGGCGCCGTGCTGGGCCCGGGCGAGCACCGCGGAGGCCTGCGCGCGCGCCCACTCGAGCGTCTGCTCGACTTCGGCACGGGCGGCGTTCGTGAGCTCGGTGGCCTGATGGCGCGACTGCTCGAGCAGGCGGCTGCCCTTGGCCTCCGCCTCCTGGAGCTCGCGGGTCGCGTCGGCGTGAGCCTTGGCGAGTAGCTCGCGCGTCTCGTTGCGGGTGGCGTTCAGCATCTCGGCCCGCTGGCGCTCGCTCTCCTGGCGATACCGCTCGATCTCGGCCTCGCGATCCTGGAGCTCGTGCTGGCGGCGGCTGACCTCTTCCTCGGTCTTCGAAAGCTGCGAGCCGGCTGCGTTCTGCGCGTCGCGCTCGATCGTGTCGGCGAACTCGGCGGCGGCGCGGATCAGGTGCAGCGCGTCCATACGGACGGCATGGCCGGTCGGCTCGACGGACGGGCCCGTACGGTCGCCGGCGGCCTGGAGGACGCGCAGTTGCGCCTGCAGTTGGGCCGCATGGCGGCGGAACGCGTCGAAGGCGTCGCGGACTCGTGCCGCGTCGAGGCCGTCCCCGACCTGGGGAATGTCCTCGTAGCGCGGCAGAGACGTCAGAGACGGGGCCCCAGCACGGCCCGGACCTTCGGTAGCCATCTTGTCGTTCCTCTCGTGTTGAACTGCGTCGACGCGGCGAGCCGCTGTCAGAAGTATGACTTCTTCATCGGCTGTCCGTTCCCTCGGCTTGATCGGGACCGGCGATCGAGCGGATTCCGAGCTCTCGGAGCACCCCGTTCGGCATCGAGGTCGGAGCCCCGGTGAGGGGGTCGGAGCCGCTCGCGACCTTCGGGAACGCGATCACCTGGCGGATGTCCGGCTCCCCGGCCATCAGCGCGACGAAGCGATCGATGCCCATTGCGAAGCCGCCGTGTGGCGGCGCGCCCATGTGAAGCGCGTCGAGGAGGAAGCCGAACTTCTCCTGCTGCTCCTCCGCGCCGAGCCCCATCGTCGTGAAGACCGCCTGCTGCAGCTCGGCGCGGTGGATACGGATCGAGCCCGAGCCCATCTCCCACCCGTTCCAGATCAGGTCGTAGTGCTGCCCGATGACGTTGCCTGGATCGCTCGAGATCTGGTCCTCGGAGCCGGCAATCGCGGCGGTGAAGGGATGGTGGAGGAACGTCCACTGACCGCCGTCCTCGTCGCGTTCGAAGAGCGGGAAGTCGATGACCCAGTGGAATGCGTCAGGCTGCCCCTCGGCCAGCTGCAGCTCGCGACCAAAATGGGCGCGCAGGCCGCCCAGCACCCGCGTGACGACGTCTTCCGAGTCCGCGGCGAAGAGGGCGGTCGACCCGGCCTCGGGCGTCAACGCCGCGAGCTCCTGCTCTGAGAGGAACTTCGCGATCGGCGAGCGGATCTCGCCGCCGTCGTTGACCAGATAGGCGAGGCCCTTTCCACCCCACTCCTTCGCGAGCTCCTCGAGCCTCCCGAGCTCCGCACGGGAGAAGGCGCGCGGCACGGCGATGTAGCGGACGACGGGCGCCTTCGAGAAGACACCGAACTCCGACGAGCGGGTCAGCTCGGTCGCGTCCTGGATCTCGAGGCCGAAGCGGAGGTCGGGCTTGTCCGAGCCGAAGCGCCGCATCGCGTCCGTATAGGTGAGCCTCGGGAACGGTCGGGACGGAGCCGCGCGCCCGACCGCCTCGAACGATGCGACGACCGCGACCTCCATCACGTCGAGCACGTCCTCGCGGTCGACGAACGACATCTCGAGGTCGAGCTGCCGGAACTCGAACTGCCGGTCGGCACGGAGATCCTCGTCCCGCCAGCACGTCGCAATCTGGTAGTAGCGATCGAGTCCGCCGACCATGCAGAGCTGCTTGAAGAGTTGCGGCGACTGCGCGAGCGCGAAGAACTTCCCGGGCTGGAGGCGCACCGGCACGAGAAAATCGCGCGCGCCCTCCGGCGTGCCCTTGGTCATGCTCGGCGTCCATACGTCGACGAAGCCGAGCCCGTCCATCGCCCGGCGGATCGCGGAGATGACGGTGTGGTTCAAGCGGAGGTTGCGCTGCATGCGCTCGCCGCGCATGTCGAGGTACCGGTACTTGAGCCGCAGCACTTCGTCGACGTCCTCGCCGATCTGGAACGGCAGCGGCTCGGAGCGCGAGACGATCGTCAGCACGTCTACCTGGATCTCGATCTCGCCGGTCGGAAGGTTCGGATTGACGGCGTCGGGTGCGCGCAGCACGACCTCGCCTTCCGCCTGGAGGACGAACTCGCTCCGGATCTCGTGCGCGAGCGCGGCCGCGTCCGCGGTGCGCTCGGGGTTGATCACGAGCTGCACCTTCCCGGAGAAGTCGCGCAGGTCGATGAAGACGAGCCCGCCGTGGTCACGGCGCGTGTCGGTCCAGCCGGCGACCTTGACGCGCTTGCCTGCGTCGGCGGCGCCGAGGACGCCGCAGGTGGTGTCGCGCCAGCTGCTCACGACGCAAGCCGTTCGAGGAGCTCGTCCGCCTGCACTTCGACATCCTGCTCCCCGCGGCGGCGGAGGGTGATCGAGCCGTCCCGGAAGATGACCGTGTCTCGCGCGCCGGAACGCTGCGCCTGCGTGAGCTGGCCCTTGACCGAGCGGCCGGCGTAGTCGGTGTCGGAAGCGATGCCGCGGGCGCGAAGCCCGGCGAGCAGCGCGAGCGCGTCGGCGCGCGATCCGCCGTCGACCGCGAGGAATACGTCGAGCGCGGGCGGCTCCGTGGTGACGCCCTCCAGCTCGAGCGACAGGATGAGGCGCTCGATGCCCGCTCCGAACCCGACGCCGGGAGTCGGCGGGCCGCCGATCTCCTCGATCAGATAGTCGTAGCGCCCGCCCGCGCTGATCGTCGAGCCCTGCGTCGACTCGTCCGGCCCGACGAACTCCCACGTCGTGCGACTGTAGTAGTCGAGTCCGCGCACGAGCGTCGGCACGATCGTGTACTTCACGCCGTAGGCGTCGAGATATGCGCGCACCTGCGCGAAGTGCTCGGCGCACGCGTCGCACAGCGAGTCGCCGATCTTCGGTGCGTCCTTCAATGCCTCGCGGACGCGCTCGGTCTTGACGTCGAACACGCGCAGGGGGCTCGTCGCGCGCTTCTTCCGCGCGTCGTCGTCGAGGACGTCCGCGTGCTCGTCGAGCCACGCGTTCAGCTGCTCGAGGTACGCGGGCCGGCACTCGCGGTCGCCGATCGAGTTGAGTTGGAGCTCGTACCGGCTCACGCCGAGATTCCGGAGCAGCGTGTCGTAGAACTGGATCACCTCGGCGTCGGTTGCTGGATCGTCCGAGCCGACGTTCTCGACCGAGAGCTGCCAGTGCTCGCGATAGCGGCCCCGCTGTGGCTTGTCGTAGCGGTACATCGAGGCGATCGTGAAGAGCTTCACCGGTTGCGGCTCGCGCTGCATGCCGTGCTCGAGGTACGCGCGGCAGATCGGCGCGGTGCCCTCGGGGCGCAGCGCGAGCTTGCGGCCGCTCCGGTCCTCGAAGACGTACATCTCCTTCTGCACGATGTCGGAGCCGGAGCCTGCCGTTCGCTGGAAGAGGTCTACGTCCTCGAACACGGGCGTCTGGATGCGCCGATAGCCGTAGAGATCGCACAGCCGCGCCATCTCCCTCGTCACCGTCTGCCAGAGCGGCTGCTCGGAGGGAAGGACGTCGTGCGTACCGCGCGGCGCCTCGATGCGCGTCACGCGCGGAGCTCCGCGAGGAACGGGTTGCGCGCGAGCTCGTCGCCGAGCGTCGTGGGCATGCCGTGACCGGGGTAGACGACGGTCTCGGGCGGATAGCGGTCGATGAGCGTGCGCACGGACGTGAGGAGCGTGTCCCAGTCC
>Ga0265314_10003287_pt1 | contig 15788 bp, 17 predicted proteins | sample 4126metaG_FD_203106 | JGI IMG/M metagenome (GOLD analysis project Ga0265314, IMG submission 203106) | Rhizosphere microbial communities from Carex aquatilis grown in University of Washington, Seatle, WA, United States - 4-1-26 metaG | ecosystem: Host-associated > Plants > Roots > Rhizosphere >... | reverse complement strand
TTGATTGAGATTTCGAAGTCAGACCGTAGTTGCTCGGCCTCCTCAAGTGGCATTGGTTTATAGAACGTAAGTGTTCCTGTCTTGGTGTCCTCATATGCACCGACCAGAATGACGCCGCCGAAAGCGTTCGCGAAGGCGGCAACGTCCTTGGCCATCTCGGTACGATCGCGGCCCGAGTACCTTCCCTTGAAATCGATGACGTCGCTTTCGCGACTGCTGCTGATCGGAGGCAGGTCAGTCGTGACGGATATCGGTGTGAACATGGGCACGGAGTGAGAAGTTACCTCGAAAATCAACCGCCCGCCGGGCGACGGCTGGCTTCGCGAGCAAAGGTTCGACGGCTATCGCATCGGCCTTCAGGAGCCGCCACGCCAACGGCTGGAAGGCGTTCTCGGAGTTGGTTCGGGCACCACGATGGCGCAGCCCCTGACATCGAAGGGCGCCACGCGTCGCCGTCTTTCCTCCACTACCCCTGATGGATGTATCGCTGGTACGCTGTCTCGATCGACGGAGCAATCTCGTCTCCAAGGGCTTTCCACGGACGGTGCTCTACATCGGGGAGAGGTACGGTTTCTCGGTTCAGCCACTGGTTCCAGGAGTATCCGACGAGTCTTTTGAATGTCTCTGCCGCGGCGAGATGCGGGCCGTCTCCCTTTAGATCCTGTTCGGCTTGCATCAGGTCCCGTTCCCAGTATCGACGCGTGAGTCGGCTTTCCCAGGCTCCGTCAGCGCGGCGTCTGATCTCGTGTTCCTTTCGTCCGTAGTCCTTCCATTCTCTCTCTGTCCATCCCTCATTTTGAGGTCCGCCGTCCCATCCCTCTTCCGCCTTCGTGCTCAGGTAGTACAGGGTCTCGCCGTCGGCTCCCTCGTAGGTGGACTCGACGATCAGCATCATCCGGTCAAAAAGGACCTCAAAACTTCCTGCATCGTCCTCCTGTCTCCACGTCGCCAAGGCAGACCTGCCGGGCTTGTCGTCCGCGGCCGCAAGGTCGGGGGAGTTGGTAAAGATCCAACGAATTCCGAGGAAAGCCCATATGGCGAGGGTCCAGGCCCAGGCCACTGCCAAGTAGGCGGCGACCCCGATGACAATGCTCCAGGCCGCCTCGGAGCCGTTGAAAACGACGACCGGTACGAACGGCACGGCCAAGACAAGAGCGTCGAGTATGACCCGCCGGACTATGATCTTTAGCACCTGAGTCCACGTCGGGGTCGTCTTCCTGAGAAGCTTCATGCTCAGGACGCCCGCCACTATGGCCGCGCCGATGAAGCCGCCGATCGAATAGGCGTTCACCATAGGCCGATGACGGTACCGTGAGATGGAGTTGACGGGCACGGTGGAATTGGCCGGCGAGTCCCCTGCGGACCCGCCAGCGCCACATCGCTTGCGCGCTCCTCTGCCACCGCAATGGCAGCTGCCCGGCTCATCAGCCCATGGTGCCCGGGCCTGGCTCGAGCACGCAAGACTGCGCGTCTGCACAGGGGGGACCAAGCTCCACGGCGATGCGGCCGCCGATGACCTACCGAGCGACCACGTCGCCGCAGAGCCGGCAGAGGATAGGGCCGCGGCCTCCGTCCCCGAGGGTAGCAACGTCGACCCAGGCGTTGCGGGGGTGGCGGCATCGGGGCGTCGCGTCGCCTCCGGGGTGCTGGTCTTGGCTGGCGGCGGGGGCGGCGGGCTGGTTCACGGTCGTGTTCTTGTCGCTCATGGTGTGCCTTTCGTGTCGGGGTTAGGAGTCCTACTGGGAGAAGATTGGGGCTGCGCTCCTGCGTTTTCGTTGCCCCCCCCGGAAGGTTGTGGCCCGCAAATTGGAACGCCCCCATCCCCGCCCGCGCCGCCCGTGCCGGAATGGCCAGGCGCGCCGCCCGAATTCTGTAAACAGAATTGCGGCATGGCCAAGCGCGGGCGAAAACCGAAGCACGGCAGGGTGGCCGGCGTCCTCGCTTTCGCGTTCCGCGTGTCGAAGGACGAGCGAGCCCGAGCGGAGGCTGCCGCTGCGGAGGTCCGCCTGACGCCGAACGACTTCGCGCGCCGGGCCCTCCTCCTGGCTATCGACGGTATCCCCCTGCCCAAGCCGCGGCGGAAGCGGGGGCGACCGCCCGGCGCTGGCATGCCCAGCGGCCCCGCCGCGGCGCCCGCGCGCGCGCCCAAGCCACCGGCGGCGCCCACCGGCGGCGGCTCACTCTGGCTGCGCGACGAGTGGTCCGAGCTTCACCTCCCGGACCCCGCGATTTCTGTTAACGGAATTGAAGGGGAATGATTCCGCGCCCTTCGGAGTAGACGCCCTAAAAAGAGCGGCGCTCGCGTCTGGCAGATCTCGAGCGCGGGGGCCTGGCGGAAAGATCAGCTTCGAGGGAGCTCGCCCGTAGCGTCCTCGATCCGTGGCCCGACGAATACCAGGTGCGCCGCGCAGACGACCGGAGCCGACCGGCGGGCTGTGCGAATGCCGAAGACCGCGAAGAGCGGGAGGGCGGCTGGCTCACCTGGGGGTACGCGCGAAATAGTCGACGAGAGCCCCCGGCGAGGTCAGCCGGTCGAAGCGACGCGATGAGGTCCTGACAGCCCATCTCCGAAGAGAGGGTTGCCACGGATCCGCGCGGCGCACGATGCGAGCAAAATGTACGGCCTCGCAGGTAGCACTTTGCCTGCTCTGTGACACGGTGCATTTTCTCTCACGGTATGTCTACATTTTATGTAGACATACGACGAGGAGGGTTTAATATGTAGACATACCGAATCGGCAACACGCCGAAACGAAAGGGAAACCGACATGGCACGCAAGGCATACACCCCGACCGCAGAGCAAACCGAACGACGCCAGAAGACCCTGGCCCTCGTGGAACGCATCGCAGCAATGACCGAGGCCGAACGCCAGGCAATGCTGGACGCTGCAGGGGCCCCGATCGTGACCTGTGAGGCCCGGGCCCTGTCTCTGACGAACGCTTGTCTTGTCCTCTCCCAGCTGCCCGGCGCGTCGATGGTCGGGGGTTTCCGCCAATGGCTGGCCGCCGGTCGCTGTGTGGCCAAGGGGCAAAAGGGTTTGGCCATTTGGATCCCTCGGTCCGCTCCAAAGGACGACGGCAAGCAGGAAGGGGAGATCTCGGCCGCTGACGTCAAGCCCCGCTTCGTCCTCGGCACGGTTTTCGACATCTCGCAGACGGTCGTTCTGACGGCCGAGTCTGCCGCCGAGTCCTCCGACCAAGTCGCCGCCTAACCGGAAAGGGAAACGCCACCATGACGAACGAAGCCGGGACCGTTACAAGCGCAACGCCGATCGATTTCATCGAGTGCCGCCTAGGCACCTACGTGGCCAAGCTCGCCCTCTCGTGCCCCGGACAGGGTGCCCCGACGAGCGAGAAGGTCTGGACCGGGGGCCGCTTCGAGCAAGTGGACCGGAGAAAGGAGACGAGCCGGGGTTACGACGCTCGCTTGCGTGAGTGGACCCGCAAGGCCCGGTCGGTCGTGACGGCATGGAAGGGCCCGCTCTTTCGTGGGGCCGAGTTCCGACTCGTCTACACGGACCGTCGGTCGGACCCAATCAACCTCACGAGCGTCTGCGCGATGTTCGACGTAACCGCACCAAAGGAGACAACCAGCATGAAGAAAGCCACGAAACCCGCAACGGCCAAACCGGCCAAGGCACCAAAGGGCGAGGTCACGATCAAGCCCTCGGCCCCGATCCTCGTCACTAGCTTGATACCCAAAAAGGCCGAGGCGGCGACCGAGCCGACGACGGTACGAGACCTCCCGACGGCCCTCTACACGATCGGCTATGGCGCTGGCCTTTCCGTCTCGACCCTCATGGACATCATGAAGGCCCGGGACATCGGCTATGTGGTCGACACCCGCCCGAACACCGCGACCCGCGTGCCCGGTTGGTCTGGCCAGAAACTCCGGGAGGCCTTCGGAACCCGCTACCGAAGCGTACAGACCTTGAGCGACGTCAAGGCCTGGATCGAACCGGTGAAGTGCCCGCGGGCCATCTTCATCCGCAAGGAGGAAGCGCCCGGCGACTGCAATTTCAACCTGGAAATCGCCCGCATCTATCCCGTGACCCACCTCTTCCGAAACGAGGCCATCAAGGGAAACGAGCTGCAGCGGGCCATCGACCAGGGCGACGACTACGAGTGCGAAATCGTCGACGAGGTCGTGGTCGAGGCGTTGGCCTCGGCCGTCGGCTGATTGCTGGCCCTTCGGGGCCCCGACGCTGGTCGGGGCCCTCATAGGGTCCGCAATCGCAACCATCAAACGAGGGGAACGACGCCATGACGACCGCGAGCCACGCTCGAGATTCCGATTGCACGAACGTCAACACCGACGGCGCGTGCCTGGACTGCCGCACGACAGCCGGCGACCCGTGCGGCGTCTGCGCGGGCGAGCGGTTCCACCGCCCGAACTGCCCGAACGCCAGCTCCCAGCCGAACCTCGGAGGGTGCGGGTCGTGCGCCTTGGGCATCGTGCCGTGCGGGCCGGACGGCACGCTCCAGGCCTGCGATGACTGCGTCCACGCCGGCCGTGGCTTCGCCGGTCCTGCGAAGACCTCGGACGACGAGTACGCGCAGTCGTTCGCGTTCTTCGCGCTGCAGCGCCTCGAAGAGGTGCGGGAGATCCTGTATCCCGCCGACGACCCCGAGGCCGAGTGGGACGCCAGTACGATCGAGGACGTCGCGCGCGCCCTCGCGTTCCTCCGGCCCGCGAAAGTTGGGGTGTGATGACCATCTCGGCGACCTACAGCCCCGAGGACGACAAGCTTCGCCTCTACGCGAGCGCGCGGCTCGACAAGGAGACCTACGCGCGGGTCAAGGGCGCCGGCTTCCGATGGGCCCCGAAGCAGGACCTGTTCTTCGCGATGTGGTCGCTGGCGGCCGAGGACATCGCGATCGAGCTCGCCGGGGACATCGACGACGAGGACACGAGCCTCGTTGACCGAGCCGAGGAGCGGTCCGAGCGCTTCGAGGGGTACCAGGAGAGCCGGGCCGCCGACGCCGAGCGCGCGCACAAGGCCGTCGCCGCCATCGCGGACAACATCCCCCTCGGCCAACCGATCCTGGTCGGTCACCACAGCGAGCGCCACGCGCGCCGCGACGCCAAGCGGATCGAGAACGGCATGCGCAAGGCCGTGAAGATGTGGAAGACGTCGGAATACTGGCGCGACCGCGCGGCCGGCGCGCTCCGGCACGCGAAATACAAGGAGCGGCCCGACGTCCGGGCCCGACGGATCAAGGGGTTGGAGGCCGACCTGCGCAAGGTCCAGAAGACGCACGCCAGCGCGATCCGCTTCCTCGGCCTCTGGCGCGCGCTGCACGAGCCCGACAGCCTCAAGCGAAAGGACGGCCAGCCGACCACATTCCTCGATCGGGCGCTGCACGTCGCGAACGTCGACCAGGGTATCGGGTACGGCACATGGTCCGAGCTCCGCGACGGGAAGACGACGCCCGAGGAGGCGCAGGCGAAGTGCATCGGCCTGCACGAGGCAACGATCGCCCGCTGCGAACGCTGGGGCGCCCACTACGAGAACCGCCTGCTCTACGAGAGGGCGATGCTGGCGGACGCCGGCGGGACGGTCGCCGAGAAGACCGGCCCCGAGCGCGGGGGCGCGTGCAGGTGCTGGGCATCGCCGGGCCGGTTTGATGGCGGCTGGAGCTACATCGTGAAGGTCAACAAGGTCAGCGTCACGGTGCTCGACAACTGGGGCAACGGCGGCGAGAACTTCACCCGCACGATCGAGCTCGATAAGCTGACCGCGGTGATGACGCGCGCCGAGGTCGAGGAGAAGCGCGCGGCGGGCCTGTTGGCCGAGACCGAGGACAAGCGGGGATTCTTCCTCCGCGACGCTCCCGCCCCCGCGCCGCGGCCAGCGCCGGCGCCGCCGAAGCTGGACGCCGCCCCGTTCAAGGCGCTCGAGGCGTCGCTCAAGGCGGGCGTGAAGGTGGTGGCCGCCCCGCAGCTATTCCCGACGCCCCGCGCGCTGGCCCGGCGCCTGGCCGAGGCCGCCGACATCGAGGACGGCGCGCGGGTTCTCGAGCCGTCGGCCGGGACCGGCGTGCTGGTCGAGGAGATTCGGTCCGTGAGCGGATTCACCGCCGCGGTGACGGCCGTCGAGATCAACCGGGCGCTGGCCGACGCCCTCGGCCGCATCAACGGCGGCGGCTCGTGCGCGGCGATCCACTGCCGCGACTTCACGGAGATGGAGCCCTCAGACCTGGGGGACTTCGACCGCATCGTGATGAATCCGCCCTTCGAGCGCGGCGCCGACGTGCGCCACATCAAACACGCCCTGAGGTTCCTCCGCCCGGGCGGCCGCCTCGTCGCGGTGTGCGCCGCCGGCCGGCGCGAGGTGCTCGAGCCGCTGGCGCTGGAGAGCGGCGGCACGTGGGAGGACCTCCCCGACAGCACGTTCTCCGAGCAGGGCACCGACGTCCGCGTGGCACTGGTCGTCATCGAAGGGCAGCCCGCCACCTCAGCCGCGCGGGTCGAGTGCCCCGACGACGAGGCGGCGAACGATGTCGACCAGCCGGCCCGCGAGGGCGGCTCGCAGCTCGACCTCCTCGACAGATTGTGCGCGCTCACCGGAAATATGTAGACATAGGCCCCCGCGGAGGGATATGTAGACATGCAGGGGTGCCGGCGATGCCACGACAAAAAGGGAAACCGAAGGGCTACACCGCGGACGTCGGAACGCCCGTGTCGTTCCGCGCGAAGGCGGACCTGATGGATGCTCTCAAGGCGGCGGCCGAACTGCGGGGCGGAGGAGTGACCCACCACCAGATCGCCCGCGAGTGGTGCGAGGCCGGGGCCGCTGCCTGGCGGAAGTCACAGGCCAAGGCTGCCAAAACTCACGGCGGCGGCACCACGGTGCCACCATGAGGGCGGAGGTAACCGAACATGGCGAAGTCGAAAGGCAGAGCAGCGAAGGGGAAGTCGAAGAGCAAGGGCGGCAGCCGCAAGGCGAGCAGCTCAGCGGGCAGCCGCTCCAGCGGAAGCTAGCTGGCGTCGCTCTTCAGCGTTTCCACGCGTCGTCCCCCGAGCTCTGCCAGTACGTGGCGGGTGTCTCGGGGGACACGTGCTTTCTGAGTTTCAGCGCGGGCAAGGACTCGATCGCCGCGTGGATCCAGGTCCGCCGATACTTCAAGCGGGTCATCCCGTTCTACCTCTACCTGGTGCCCGGCCTCGCGTTCATCGAGGAGGGGCTGCGGTACTACGAGGACTTTTTCAAGACGGAGATCATCCGCCTGCCGCACCCGTCGCTGTGGCGGATGCTCAAGCACTTCGTCTTCCAACCGCCGGAGCGGTGCGCGATCATCGAGGACGCGAACCTTCCGAACTGGGACTACCGCAGGCTCGAGGCCTACGTCCGCAGCCAGAGCGACGCGCCCGACGCGTTCGTGGCCATCGGCAGCCGAACAGCCGACTCGCCGATCCGGCTCGCGAACATGAAGCGCTTCGGGACACTCACGCCGGCGCGCCGGTCGTTCTTCGCGGTCTACGACTGGAAGATCGACGACGTCGTCCGCGAGCTCCGCGCGGCCAACTGCAAGCTCACTGTCGACTACCGGATGTTCGGGCGGTCGTTCGACGGAATCGACTACCGATTCTTGGGGCCGATCAAGGAGCGGTACCCCGAGGACTACGCGCGGATCCTGGATTGGTTTCCCCTCGCCGACCTGGAGATCTTCAGAAGGGAGATGACGCGATGAAGGACACGCCGAAGACCGGGCCGTTCGCGCTCCCGGCGTTCGACCTGCCAAAGTTTCAGATGCCGAGGATGCCACGGCTCGACCTGCCGACGTTCGCGCTTCCGGGCATGCGCGAGAAGCCGGGCGCCACGCCTGACGTCGACATCCGCGAGCAGACCGAGGCCGAGCTCGAAGCGCTCCGCTCTGACTTCCAGAAGCGCGCGCACGCAGAGCAGGACCGGTTCACCGACGCGACTGACTCCGAATACTGGGTGGCCGTCTGCTTCCACACGCGCCAGCAGAAGGAAGAATTCCTGGCGGGCATGAAGCTCGACGACCTGGGGGACAAGTACATCGACGGCGTCGAGGCCGCGCGGCGCCTCAAGATCCTGCTGACGCCGGTTGGCGAGGTGCGGCGGACCAGGGCGCCCGGCCGAAAGCTGACGGAGTTGGCCCTGCCCGCTGACGACGAAGCTTGACGGCGCCACCCAAGCGAGGAAAGGCCGAGAAGAACGTCAGCCCGACCATGGCGATCAGGACGCGAGATTCGCGAGCCCCGTGCGGAACCCGTCCCTAGGGCGGCTGTCCCACATCGTTCACCTCAACAAACACATAGACCTCGCCGGCTTCAAGACCAGGTATCGCGTGACCCACGGGATCTGACAAAGGAATGCCAGCATCTTTAAAGGCGGCTAGCATGGCCTTTAGCGCCGGTAACCCCGCGCTCTCATCGCGGAGGCCGAGGAACATGCCGACCGTCTGCCCATTTTCGATCAAGAAGATAGGCGGTTTTGGCTTGCACCCCGCGGCGGTCAATGCCTCCGCTATCTGCTGGCCGTACCTCTGGCTTTCCAAGTTCCCCGGCACAGCTCGCACGGACACATCGAACGGACAGAAATCGCGGAGAAATGCCACGAACTTTTCGCGTTGGTCTCCGCTTAGTTTTCGCTGAGGAGGGGCGTAATAGTTGACGGTCGGATTGCCGTAGTTGTCTCTTCCTATTGCGACCCCTCCAGGTGCGTTCACCGTAATCGTGCGAGCCTCGCCGTCCCTTTCGTGATCCGGTTTGGTATGCCCACCGGAACGAGGTCGCCGCTTGGTCTCTGGCGTTGCCAAACCTCCGGAACGGCCCCCGAATCCAACTCCACCCCCATGGCCAGTGCCACCAGGTCCCCCTCCTTCGGAGGCACCTCCTGGCCCTCCGATCGCGCGCGAGATATCAGGCGGCTTTGGAGAGTGGTGCGCCAGGGCGGACTCACCCAGCATGACAAAGACAGCAATCGGAGGAACGAGGACGACCGCCCAAGCGATCAATCTCCGGCGCTCCGTTCTTGAGCGGGCGCTGAGGCGGTTACCGCGATGGTCCACGAGGCCATCACCGTTGCTTTCGTCGCTGGTGTCGCTTGGGCGGTTGGAAAAATGCAACCACCCGACTCCGAGGGACGCGACACAAAGGATCGCGACCCAAACTCCAGGCCCCCCCGCATTCCTAAACTTGGCCCAGAACTCATGCACCGCCGAGGCGTCCCCAATGAGGCCTGCCGCCCTGAGTAGCGGGCCACCGGTAATTGCCCAAACCGCGGTTACAAGCGTACCGACGAATGAGACGATTTTGATCGGCCTCGGAGGCTCTCCCATGACGACCGACCCTACCACCGGCAGCATGACGTGGTTTTCGCGGGGGCTCCCTCAACCGGCGGTCACTCACTTCTCCCACCCGGGACCACTCCCCGCCATTGGCGCCCGGTGCTCGCTATTTCGGCTTGGGGCGAATCGGTGGGGAAAGGCCGAGCGATGCGTCACGGGGCTCCGTAATTACTCCCGGCTCCCGCGCCATACCCATCATGGCGGGGTGAGCACCGAGAACACGAACGCCCCCCACGCAGAGCAGCACGCGAGCCCCGAGGTGCTGGGCGACCTCCGGAAGTTCAGCCCGGAGATCGCCGAGAAGATCGTCAACTTCCTCCGCGCCGGCGCGTTCATCGAGACGGCCGCGGCCGCGGCCGGGATCACCAAGAAGACCTTCTACACGTGGCTCAAGCGCGGGGCCCGCGCTGAGACCGGCCTGCTCCGGGAGTTCTCCGACGCCGTCGCGGAGGCCCAAGGGACCTTCGAGGTCATGGCAACAGCCGGAATCGCCGGGGCGGCGCAGGATGGCAACTGGCAAGCGTGGGCGTGGCTGCTCGAGCGGAAGTTCCCGCAGCGGTGGGGCAAGAAGCTCGAGGTCAGCGGCGCTGGCGGCGGACCCATCGACGTCCGCTTCAGGGGCGCGGCGCGCGCGAAGCTCGAGGCGGCGATCGCAGCAGTCGAGGGAGCGGCGGCCGGCGAAGGGGACAACGGCGAGGCACCCGAGGGCGGCGGCTGACCCCCGGCCTGACCAGCGGTGGCTGAGTCGCTCTACGAACGCGCCCTCGCGACCATCGGCCCGGTCGCGCTGAAGGCGCACCTGCAGTCCGTCTCGGTCGACGAGTACATGGACGACCCCCCCGAGGGCGCCGACGGGCTCACTGCGTACGAAGCGCTCGATTTCCTGTGGGAGTTGATGGCGCGCCCCGAGCAGCTCATGCCGGAGGGCGACCACTGGGACACCGCGCTCTTCCGCGCCGGCCGCGGGTGGGGGAAGACCCGCGTCGGCTCGCAGGCAACGATCGAGGTGGCCGAGGAGGCCGCGCGCCTGGTCGAGGCGGGCAAACTCGCGCCCGAGGAGGCGAAGATCCACTTGGTGGGCGCGACGGCGGCGGACGTACGCGACGTCATGATCCGCGGCCCCGCCGGCATCTTGCGGTGCTCGCCCCCGTGGTTTCCCGCCCGCTACGAGCCGTCGAACCGTCGCATCGTCTGGCCGGGCGGGGTAGAGGCGATCCTCTTCTCGGCGGAGGAGCCGGACCGCCTCCGCGGCCCCCAGTGCATCTTCGCGTGGGCCGACGAGCTCGCCGCGTGGAAGTACGTCGACGAAGCGTGGGACATGCTGCAACTCGGACTGCGGCTCGGGCCGAACCCGCGCGGGCTCGTCACCACCACGCCGCGCCCGATCAAGATCATCAAGGACCTGATGGCCGACCCGCGGACGATCGTCCGCAAGGGTGAGACGAAGGACAACGCCAAGAACCTTAGCCCGAAGGCCGTCGCGAAGCTGTACGCGAAGTACGGAGGCACGCGAATCGGGCGCCAGGAACTGTCCGGCGAGGTCCTGGACGACAACCCCAACGCGCTCTGGAAGCAGTCGGAGATCGACGCGCATCGCCTGCGACCGCCGGCGGGCTGGCGCTCGCCGGACGACTCAGGGTGGTCGGAGGACGACAAGCCCGACTTCGCGAAGCTGCTGCGCGTCCTCGCGCTGCGCGCGAAGGCAACGCTCTCGATCCTGGAGGCCCACCGCATCGAGCTCGAGCGGATCATGATCGGCGGCGACCCGGCGGTGTCGAACAACCCGAATAGCGACGAGTTCGGCATGGTCTGCTTTGGGATCGGGATGTGCCGCTGCAAGGGCGGCAACCCGGAGCGCCACGGCTTCGTCCTTGAGGACGTGTCCGGCGTCTACAGCCCCGCGGAGTGGGGCAAGCTGCTGGTGCGCCTCTACGCGGTCTGGAAGGCGAACAAGATCATCGCCGAGATCAACCAGGGCGGCGCGCTGGTTGAGTCGAACCTCCGGGCGACCGAGGGCGGCCAGAACCTGCCCTACAAGGGCATCAACGTGAAGAAGGGCAAGCTCATCCGCGCTGAGCCCGTGGCCACGCTCTCCGAGCAGGGGATGATCCACTTCGTCGGCAGCTTCCCGAAGCTGGAGACCGAGCTCACGACGTGGGACCCCCAAGACCAGAGCGCGAAGAGCCCCAACCGCCTCGACGCGATGGTGTTCCCCGCGACCGAGCTCATGATCGAGGGCGGCGTGGCGAGCTTCGCGGGCATCCCGCAGATCACCTCGTCTTTCCGACGGGACTGACCGGGTGCCCGCGGGCGGGACTCAGCGGAGGGGACCGGGTCGTGACCCGCGCTTTACAACTCGCGCGCCGATCTGACGAGGGCGAATGAACAAAAAAGCCATGGGCGGGAGCGTTCCAGGGGACGAGGGCGAGGAGGACTACGTTCAGGCACGCCGACCTGGACGCCATCCAGAGGAGGCCGGGACATGCTGTATCATCGTCGAGTGCGGTTCCTGACTCATCTCATATTCCTGGCGATGGCGTGTTCGACGGGGGGATGTGAAAAGGTCTGGCGAATCATCAGACTGTCGCCGACCTTCGCAAATGGCGACTACATCGTGACGAGTGAGATCGAGTCATCGGACAAGGAATGTCGGAAGTTGCGCGAGCTGTATAACCCGGTCTGGATCAAGCGGATGAGCTGTGCGGCATCGGATAAAGGCGGCGACATTGTCGGGGCGAGTTGTGTCGAAAACGGGCCTCGATCCCTGGACGTAGACCAAGAGTTCACCACCTTCATGTACGCGAAGGAGAACAATTGGATCGGTACGGGTCCGGCCGCGTTATTCAAGGGCGACCACAGGCTGACCAACAAGGATATCGACCGAGTGTGGTCGGAGCGCGCATGCACGACGAAGCTTACCCTCAGCAAATTATGAAGGCTGAGGCGATCCGTCCAGCCCGTTCCAAAACTGACGCCCACACCCGCGCCTACCCCATCGTCCTGGGGTGGCGCGGCCGGACACCCAAGCCCTAACCCAGTTCCCTGTAACCTGGCCCCTCTACCGGGAGCACCAGCGGCGCTGGGAGATCGACCAGATCCTGCGCCTGCACGACGGGGGCTACTTCGCGGCCTCGGCCGGCCTGGTCGACGAGATGATGACGGACGACCGGATCGCCGGGGTGACCGACCAGCGTGCGTCGGCCCTGCTGTCGAAGCCCTTCGAGTTTCGCCCGTCGGGTGACTCGGAAGACCACCTCGGCATGAAGGAGCTGCTCGGCGGCGACGGGCAGGACATTCAGGGCCTGTGGCGGCAGATGGCCAACACCGCCGCCCTCCGCGAGGTGATGGGGTGGGGCTGGTACATCGGGATCGGTCTCGCCGAGATCGTCTGGCTCAAGAACCCGCGCGCGGAGTACGGGCAGAAGTGGCTTCCGCGGCTCGTTCCGTACCACCCGTCCTGGATCCGCTGGGACTGGACCTACAACACGTTCGTCCTCAACACGCCGGAGAACGGGCAGATCCTCCTTCCGCGGCCGGACGAGCAGCCGAACGGCGACGGCAAGTGGTTCGTGTACTGCCCTTGGGGCGTGCGCGGAGGCTGGCGGCGGGCGCTCGTGCGGTCGCTCGCAGACAAGTACATCCAACGGAAGTGGAACGAGCGCGACTGGGCGAGGTACTGCGAGAAGAACGGTCTCGCGATCGTCGTGGCGAAGGTGCCGATGGGCGCCAGCAACGCGGAGGACAGGCAGCGCTACTTCGACTCCGTGAAGAACCTCGGGTCCGAGACGACCGTCTTCGCGCCGCAGGGCTCGAACGGCGAGGCCTCGTACGACATCGACCTGAAGGAACCCACGGCCCAGACCTGGCAGGCCTTCCAGGCGTGGAAGAAGGCGCTCGACGAGGACATCGCGATCCGAATCGTCGGGCAGCTCGACACGACGTCGTCGGCGAAGGGCGGCGTCGGGAACACCGGGAACCAGAACCAGGGCGACGTCGCGCTGAACATCCTCGGCGAGGACGCCGAGATCGGGTCGGCCCTGAGGCAGCAGCTCTTCGCGTGGCACGTCGAATACAACACCGGCCACCGCGAGCTCACCCCGTACTGCGAATTCCAGGTCAGTCCGCCGGACGACGAGAAGACGACCGCCGACGCGCAGGCCTCAAAGGGGGCAGCGGTCAACGCATGGAAGCTGGCCGGCGCCGCTGTCGACGTCGACGCCGAGGCGGAGAAGGCCGGCATGATCTTGCTCCCGCCGGAGAAGCGCCACCTGGCGCTCGCGCCGCCCGCCCAGCGGCGGGCGCTCCCGCCGATGTCGGGCGGCGACGAGGGCGCCGCGGTAGGCGAGGGCGAGCCGGCGGACGGAGCTGAGGGCGAGGCGCCGCTACCAGGCGAGCGGCCGAAGGCCCGGACGAAGCTGCGGTCATACCCGCAGGCAGTCCGCGCCCGCTACCCGTTCCAGGGACTGCCGATAGCCGTCGAGAACCCGAAGGGCAGCGTCAGGACCTGGCTCGGGCCCGACGGCCAGCCTGGGCAGACGACCATGCGGTACGACTACGGGTACATCGAGGGCTGGCTCGGCGAGGACGGCGAGGACATCGATTGCTACATCGGGCCCGACGAGAGCGCGCCCGACGTGCACATCGTCCACCAGCTCGCCGCGCCCGACTTCAAGAAGCACGACGAGATGAAGGTCTTCCTCGGCTTCGCCGACGCCGCGACGGCGAAGGAGGAGTTCCTCGCGCACCGTGACGACGCAGGGGCCTTCGGCGCCATGACCACGATGCCGCTGGACCGTTTCAAGGCGAAGCTGAAGCGCCGCGCGCCGACTTCCACCACCAGGATCCGGGCGAGGGCCGACTTGGCCGGCGCCGCGGCGCTGCGCGCGCCGAAGGTGGCCGCCGGGCGCGATCGCGCCTCGATCTACGTCGACCAGCTCGTGGCGTCCGCCAAGCGCCAGGGGGCGAAGGACGTGCGGCCGTTCCTCGAGGGCCTACTCCGCGCGGTGAGAGATGGGGAGGACTGGGAGGACGTGAAGCGGCGGAGCCTCCATCTCCTTCGGACGAGCAAGGGCAGTACGAGCGTCGCGCAGACGATGCTGCACACCCGGATCATGGCGCGGATGATGGGGAGGGCGGCGATCTTGGAGCAGCACGCGGGCGAATAGCGGGTAGGCTCAAGGCGGTTCTGCCCCATGAATGGTCCCGGCGGAAACACGGGGCAGGCTCCCGAAGTATGGGGCAGGTCGGCCTGCGGGTTGACGGGGGTCGGGGAGGCCGGGGTAGCCTGGCGTCATGCCGGATCCGGTCGCCGTAGTTCCGAGCCCAGCTCAGTTGAACATGGGGGCGATTGCCCTGGTCGCCACTGCCATTGGCGGGACCGCAGCCGTGCAGTTATCCAAAAAGTTTCCAAAGGTCGACAGGGGATATTTCGCCGCGCTAGCGGCGCTTGTCATCGCTTCCGCCCTGGCGTCCATTGCCCGCTGGGGGATTCCATCCCTCCCTGGCATCGACACCATCAATCGAGTCGCCACGGTGACGGGAATCGGCATGTGGATGATGATCATCGTCCATCTTGCAGTGACGACCAACCGAAAGATCGACACCGCCATCGTCGACTTGGCCAAGCAGATCGGCGTAAGCGCATCCGGATTGGAAGCAAAAATAGGCCAGCGTGCGGCCAAAGACTCCGTCGCATCCATGTTGGATGCCTCGCGGAAAGAGATGCAGTCGGTGATCGATAGCAACAGGGTTGAACTCATTCAAGCGCTCTTGGCCGACGCCCAGCGGGCCATGGCCCTGCACGGCGAACTACAGGACAAGGTTGATGTACTTCGAAGGGGACAGGACGCCATCAGGAGATCCCTCAGGCCAGAGACCGACGTGGAAGCGATCAAAAACGCCCTTGCGGGGAAGAAACTCCCCTAGTCTAGGCTTCCCTGGCTTTCTTCCGCGCGGGACTTGTTGCGCCAGTCCTTGTGGGCTTGGCGCCCGCTGCATCGTCGGTGTCCCGCTTCAGGTACTCGACCATGTCGGCAACCTCTGGCAATTCCTCGGCTGGCGGCCCGTCGATGCCCGGCAGTGTCAGCGTCTCGCCGGTCTTTCTCTTGTCCCGCGGGCCGGTCTTCAGGGCATCCTTTACGAGCGGCAGATCTAGACGCCTGTGCTCCTCGATGATCTCTTGGATGGTCACGATCTGGATCCTGTCGTAATCGCGCTCCATGAGTTCGTGTCGATATTGGCCCGCCGCCTTCGCCTCGCCGATCATGGGGGCGGTTGCCTTTGCAAGAGTAATCAGCGTGGCCATCTCCGCTCCCTCGCGTTGCATGTCGCCGCGCAGTTTGGCGATGTCCCCCCTGTTCACGATTCCGGACTTGACCTGGATCACCATGGCGGCGTTGGCGGCGGCGCCGGTCAAGAAGTAGACCCGGCCATCGATTCCGCCATCTGCACCTTTCTTCTCGTTGATG
>Ga0265314_10003284_pt1 | contig 15797 bp, 10 predicted proteins | sample 4126metaG_FD_203106 | JGI IMG/M metagenome (GOLD analysis project Ga0265314, IMG submission 203106) | Rhizosphere microbial communities from Carex aquatilis grown in University of Washington, Seatle, WA, United States - 4-1-26 metaG | ecosystem: Host-associated > Plants > Roots > Rhizosphere >... | reverse complement strand
CGAGTGCCCGAGCGGCGCCGGCGTAGGTGCCGTGGGGGAAGAAGCGCAAGTAGTCCTCGGCCAAGGGTCGCGCCGCGGGTGCCCCTTGCGATCTCCAGGTGGCGACCATCTTCCGCCCGAGCGCCTCCGAGGCATAGGCCCCACGCGGCGACTCCTTCAAATAGCGATCATACCAGTCGATTGCCTTGTTCGTCTCCGCCTGGCTACCGGCATGCTCGTTCGCTTCCTCGACGCGTCCGAGAAGAAAGGCCGCCTCCTCGGCTCTTCGCGACCCGGAAAAGCGATCGCGCTGTGCAAGCAGAGCGGCGCGGGCCAAGTCGTACTTGCGCCGGTAGCGGGCGGCGTCGGCCAGCGCGGCCAGCGACTCGCTGGTGGCGTGTGCCATCACTTGGGCGATTCCGCGGCGCTCGGCATCGGCCAGCACGAAATCCACGTCACCAGCCGCGAGCGCGGCGGCCCAGGATCGCGCAGCCACGCGTTCGCGCACGCGCGGCGCGGGAGCAGGCGCCTCCTCTTGGGGGCGTTCCGTGGGGAGCGCGGAAGGATTTTCTTCCGCAAGGGCCAACCCCGTCGAAGTAGCCGCTTCCGTTTCTTGCAGCCGCACCTCTTTCTTCTTGAGGTCGACCGACAATTGCTGGCCGGCACGAATCACGATGGGCTCTTTGGACAAGGGGCCCTTGACCGAAACCAGGCCTTTTTCGAGACGCACGCCAAGGCGCTCGCTCGGGCCATCCCAGTCGACCGTGAAGACCGTGCCATGCACGGTGACCAAGAAGGGGCCTGCGTCGAAAAGCCACTGGGCCTCGGGGCGATGCACGACGCTGACCGTGGCAAGACCCTGCTCGATGGCGAAGCGCGCGCCCTTGTCGTCGACGGAGAGCAGGCGACCGCGCGTCTCGCTGGGCAGTCGCACCTCGGTTCCTTCGACGAAGTGCAGGCGAACGCCTTCGGGATCCGAGGCCCGCACATAGCCGCCCTCGACCAGTTGACCACCCTCGACCCAATAGCCAAGTGGGGCTTGGCTTGGCACGGCTTGGCGGAAATGGGCGAAGGAAATACCAATAGCCAGAACGGCAATTGTCGATACTCCGGCGAAAAGCAGGCGGTGGTTGCGGGTCTGCCGGCGCTTGCGCGCGCCGAGGCGAGCCAGCACGACATCGAACCCGCTTTCGCTCTGTGCGGATGACATGGGCGCGACCGCGGAGCGAGCGAGATCCAGCATGGCAGCCGTCTTTGCTTGGACGTCGTTCCGGGTGAACTCCTCATGCATGGCGTTCACCGTCCGGCACCAGTCCGACCAAATCGGGATCGCTGGTGATCCAATACGAGACTTCCTGCTCCGCCCGACCGTAGGAGCGTTTGACCGTCGATAGCGAGAGATCCATGCCATCGGCGATCTCGGAGAAAGTCCACGATTCCAGCCGCCTTAAAGCGAATACGATGCGTTCGCGCGCGCCCAAGCGATCGAGGACGGCATAGAAGCGCCGGAGGGTGTCGCGCGCTTCGGGATCGGCGCCGCGGAAAGGCGCGTCTGGCAGATCCTTAGGCGCCAGGATGGTGAACAAGCGGCCGGCTCGCTTGCGTCGCAACTCCCATTTCAGGATGCGGATCGCGAACGAGACCACGAAGCTGCGCAGGGCTTCGGGTTTGCGGAGAGTCCCGCTGCGCGCGAACAGTCGGTAAAAGACCTCTTGGGTGACGTCTTCGGCTTCGTACTCGTTTCCCAGTGCCCGCGACGCCATGTCATAAACGAGTGCGGCGTAGCGATTCCAGGTCGCTTCCGGCGCCCAGGATTCGCCCGCGATGAGCGCCCGGGCCAATGCCACGTCGTCCAACTCGGGTCTATCCGAGTCGGACGAACGCGCAACTAGCCTGAGTTCTCTCGCCATGAATGAACCACGCGTCAGATCTGCTTCTTCCTAACAGTAGCAGCACCCGGCAAGGCCGGGTCACGAATCTGTTTCTGGGTCCAAAGTGACCCATTTCGGGTTGCTCCCGCTACTGCTGTCATGTGGTTCCGAAACCGCCGGAGGAGCTTCATGAAATACCGTAGCCAGTCTGCGTCGAACGCCATACTCTGCACAATCGCGGCCGCGTGGTGCCTCGGCAGCAGCGCCAACGTCTTTGCCCAGACCATCACCATCGACGGTGCCGGCTCGGGACGTACCTATGACGGAATCGGCGCCGTCAGCGGCGGCGGCGGAACGTCGCCCCTGTTGCGCGACTACGTCGAGCCCCAGCGCACGCAGATTCTCGACTTCCTCTTCAAACCCAACTTCGGCGCCGGGATGCAGGAGCTGTATATCGAAATTCCCGGCGATGGCAACTCGACCCAGGGCTCGGAACTCTCCCACATGCACACCAAGACCGACGAAAACTACAACCGCGGCTACGAGTGGTGGCTGATGGAAGAAGCGAAGAAGAGAAACCCGCTGATCAAGCTGGATGCCACGGCGTGGTCGGCCCCCGCGTGGGTCGGCAACGGCAACTTCTGGTCGCAAGACACGGCGGACTACCTGTCCAAGTGGATCCTGGGCGCGAAGTCGGCCCACGGTCTCGATATCGACTACGTCGGGTGCCGAAACGAGAAGGGCACCAATGAGAGCTGGGCGGAGCTATTTCACACGACCTTGAACACCAACGGCCTGACCAATGTTGGAATCCACGGATTCGACAACTGGGGAGCCACGAGCTGGACCTGGGCCACCGACATGAACACCAACGCCACGCTGAAGAACGCCATCTATGCGATTGGCAGCCACACCACGGCTTCTTATGGCAGCACGAACGGAACGCCGCCGCCCGCGAACGTCATTGCCATCGGCAAGCCCATATGGGACACCGAAGAGCACGTGTACGAACACGGCTTTCAGTGCGCCATGGACATCGTCAGCGCCTTCAACTTCAACTACGTCAATAGCAAGATTACCAAGACCATCTATTGGTATCTCATCACCGCGTTCTACTCGAACGAGCCTTTTTACGACGTCACTGTGGGCGTGGCCAGCACTCCCTGGAGCGGCAATTACACCATCAACCCGGCACTGTGGGGTTATGCGCACGTTGGCCAATTCACCAAAGTGGGCTGGAAGTACCTCGACGGTGCATCCGGGAATTTCGCCGGCGGCGGAAACTACGTCACCATGATGGCGCCGAGTGGCGGCGATTACTCCATTATCGCGCAGACCTCGGGCGCCAAGGCAGCACAGAACATCACGTTCAACGTCACGGGCGGACTTTCCACGGGCAGCCTGTCCGTATGGCGCAGCAATGCGACCGCTCAGTTCGCGCAACAGGCCAGCGTCACTCCGGTCAATGGTTCATTCACCATCTCGCTCGACGCCAATTCCATCTATTCAATTAGCACGACCACCGGCCAACAGAAGGGCGCGGCGACGCCGGCCGCGGCGGCAAGTTTCCCTCTGCCCTATTATGAGACCTACGATCACTATGCCGACTTCACCGCCGTCGGCTATCGGCCGTACTACCACGACGACATCGCAGGCGGATTCGAGCTCTTCAAGCGGACCGACGGTGCCGGCAATTGCTTGCGCCAGGTGGTCAGCCAGCCCGCCCAGAGCTGGGCGCCGGAAACGAATCCCTATACCATCGTCGGCGACACGGGCTGGACCGACTATGAGGTCAGTGCGGATGTTTCCATCGAAACTTCCACGGGCTGGGCGTCGCTGCTCGGCCGGGTTGGTTCGACTGGAACCGGGTATGGCACGAATCCCAACGCCTACTACATGACCCTGAGTCCAACCGGTGCCTACAATTTCTACGCGTCGTCCACTGGAAGTGGCGCCGGGACTGCGCTTTCGACCGGCCAGGCTACCCTCGCCGCCGGCAGTTGGCACAACATGAAGTTGGTTTTCCAGGGCAGCTCGATCAAGGGTCTGGTTGACGGCACGCAGGTGTTTGCCATCACCAACACCAAGTACACCAAAGGTAACGTCGGCCTGGGCACGGCGGCCAAGACCACCGCGCTCTTCGACAACCTACTCGTCACCGCCGTGAATGCGGCCAAGCCCGCGCCGACCGTGTTCCCACAGGATGGCCAAAGTCCGCCGGATGGTGGCGCCGGTGGCAGCTCGGGCGGTGGGGGCACCACGGCAGCGGGCGGGACCACGGGAGCTGGCGGCGCTTCCGGCGGCGGTGGAACCACTGGCCCCAGCGGAGGCAGCGGAGCCGGCGGCAGCACGGGCGCCGGAGGAGCTGCTCGCAGTGGCGGAATCACCGCTACGGGCGGCGGCCTTTTCACGGGCGGAAGCCTCGTCCGAGGCGGGACCACCAGCGCCGGTGGAACCATCAGCGCGGGCGGAGCGCTCACCACCGGCGGGACCAGCGGCGCCGGCGGAATCATCCGAACCGGCGGAACCATCAGCGCTGGTGGAATCATCAGTTCGGGCGGAATCCTCAGTGCGGGTGGAATTGCCAGCCCAGGCGGGACTTCTGGCACAAACAGTTCGGGCGGACAGCCCGGCACCGGAACCACGGACAGCAAGTCCAATTCGTCTGGATGTTCGTGCAGCGTCGGCAACAGGAATAATCGCGAGGCGGGGTTGGTGCTGGTTGCCTTCTTCGCCGCGGCGGCAATCCTCCGTCGGACTAGCCGCCGGCGACAGCGTGGTCGCTAGTAAAGGACAGCACGCCATGACATTCCAACAAGACAGGATTCCACATTACGGACGAAGCCAGCGGGCCCCCCACGCGTCTCGGGTGCGCAACCCAGAATGGTTGTTCAGGGGCGCTCTGCTTGGCTGTTTTGCAGCGTGGGCGTTCGGATGCTCGAATGGGGCTCCGGCTGGAACCGACGGCGCTCAGACCACCGGCGGAACCGCCAGCGGCGGAACCGCCACCGGAGGAGCTGCGATGGGCGGTGCGACCAGCGGCAGCACTTCGACCGGAGGCAGTGCCACAGGGGGCGCCGCGACCGGCGGCAACAGCGGCACGCTTCAAGCGCTCGGCGGAAACGCCAGCGGCGGGACAGCCACTGGCGGGGGCAGCGCAGGCTCGGCGGCCGGCGGTGCCGCGGGTGCTTCGAATGGCGGCAACCCTGCTGGCGGCGTCCCTCAAGCAACAGGCGGTGCAAATACGGGCGGTCTCTCCAACCGTGGCGGCGGCGCCGCAACCGGTGGCAGCGCCAGCGGCGGAACGAACTCGGGCGGCAAGCCGGCCGGTGGCTCTGCAACCGGCGGCGCTGGCGGCGCATCGTCGACCGGCACAGCAAGTGGAGGAAGCACTGTCACTGGAGGCACGACCGAGAGCGGGATGCTCGCAGCGACGCCTCCCATGGGTTGGAATAGCTGGAACAAGTTCGGCGGCGGCGTGACGGACACCTTGGTCAGGGGAATTGCGGACGCCATGGTTTCGAGCGGGATGCAAGCCGCCGGCTACCAGTACATCAATATTGATGACATGTGGCAGGCCTCCAGCCGCGACTCCAGCGGCAACATCGCGCCGAGCGCCAGCAAGTTTCCGAACGGGATGAAAGCACTTGCCGACTATGTGCACGGCAAAGGACTGAAGCTTGGACTCTACTCCGACCGCGGCACCAAGACCTGCGCCGGCCTGCCTGGCTCGTACAGCTACGAGACGAAGGACGCCCAGACCTACGCTTCCTGGGGCGTGGACTATCTCAAATACGACAATTGCAGCCCCGCCGCGGGCTCAAACATCCAGACCGACTATACCAACATGGGCAATGCACTGAAGGCGGCCGGTCGCCCGATCCTCTTCAGTATATGTGCGTGGTGGTTCTACAACTGGGAAACGCCGCTCGGTCAAATGTGGCGGACGGGCACGGACATCACCGACACCTGGAACACCGACAGCCATAGCTTCATCGCCTTGCTCAACAACAATGGCGGTTGGTCGTCGCGCTACAGCGGCGCCTCCTATGGCTCGCCTGGGCTGGCCCAGTACGCCGGTCCGGGGCACTGGAACGACCCCGACATGCTCGAAGTGGGCAACGGCGGCATGACCGACACGGAATACCAATCGCACTTCAGCCTGTGGGCCATCATGGCCGCGCCGCTCATCGCCGGCAACGACGTTAGAAGCATGACCGCCGCCACCAAGAACATTCTCACCAATGCCGACGTCATTGCCGTCGATCAGGATCTGCTGGGCATCCAGGGCAAACCCATCAGCACCAGCACCACGCTGGAGGTGTGGTCGAAGAAGCTCTCGGGCACCCAGACCTACGCGGTGGTCTTGTTCAATCGGACGACGGCCAGCGCCGACATCACCGTGACCTGGGCCAGCATTGGCATCACCTCCGCGTCCGCGACCGCGCGCGACCTTTGGTCCCACACCGATCTGGGTTCCATAGCAACGCAGTACACCGCCACGGTTCCATCTCACGGCGTGGTCATGCTCAAAGTGGTCGGCGACTGAACGCTGGGGGATCTGGGCGGCGGGGGATGGTGTCGGCAGCGGCAGCTGGACCGCACCGGCTGGCGGCTGAAGCAGTCCGGTTCGCCGCCGAACGCTGTGCGCTACGGCAACAAAAGGCCAATGCAATTGGTCATCTGGCTTGATCCGTAAGCAAACGGGGAATAAGACTGTGGGCCGCGGTGGGACATGATGCGTCCAAGGCACTCGGAGATCGACGTGACAGGTTGGGGGGATGAGCACGTCCTCAGCTACCCCGACGAGCAAGACCTGTCCGAGATCCTCGACTACGACGACACGCCCGTCGAGATAGCTCTCGGCGATTTCGGCGAGCAGCCCAAAGCCTTCACCGAATTGGACGTGACGCCGTCGGTGGACACGTTCCGGGAGCTGGAGCGCACCTACGTTAGTGAACAGCGCTGGGCGGATCTCGTCGGGCTGTTCGTCGAGCGTGCCGAATCCACCAAGGATTCGGCCGAGCGCACGCGCTGCCTGGTGCGTGCGGCGCAGCTCTTCGACACGAACTTGCAGGATCCCGACCGCGCCTTCGTCACGCTGCTGGCGGCGCTGCGGGAAAATCCCTCCAACGACGACGTCATCTCCGAGCTCGGGCGCCTGGCCACGGTTCACAACCGCTGGGAAGAACTGGTCGGTATGTGCAAAGGTCTCCTCGTCGAGATCGCGTCTGCCCCCAAGCGCGCCGATCTGCTGGTCACCATGGCAGTCTGGTACCAGCACGATCTCGGCGACCAGGCGGCCGCCGAGAAGTCGCTGGAAGAGGCCATGTCGGTCAATCCCGCCAATTTCACGGCCTTGCGCTCGCTGGTGCTGCTACATGGCCAGCGCGGCGATTGGCATCGGGCCGCGGCTTATCTGACCTGCGCGGCGGGCAACGCCATCGATCCGTTCGACAGCATCGAGTTCGCCCTCGACGCGGCGGAGATCTACCGCGACCAGTTGCACGACGCCGAGGCGGCGGTGGTGCAGTACATGCGCGTGCTGTCGATTTCGCCGAATCACCCCAAGGCGACGGTGGCCCTGGCCGAGGCGGCGTGGGAGCGCAACGACTGGGCGGCGGCGCTTCCCTTGCTCGAAGGGATGGCGGGATCGGCGAAGAACGCCATGGAGGAAACCGCGCAGCTCTGGCACAAGGCCGCCTGGTCGGCGCAGATGTCGGGCGACACGGAACGTGCGCGCGCCAACTACCGGAAGGCCTACGCGGCCCTGCCCACGCATTTGCCCACGCTCAAGTCGTGGTCGCGGCTGGCGGGCGATTGGGGCTGGTGGCAGGACGTCCTCACCACGGTGCCCCGCCTGCTGACCTTGACCGGGGAGCAGATGCCGGGCGAAGAGCGAGCCGGGCACCTCATGCAGCTCGGCCAGGCCCACGTGGCCATGCGGGATCTCGAGGCCGGCACCGCGTCTTATCTTGAGGCGTTGCGCTTGGCTCCCGACTTGCCGGGCGTCCGGCAGGCCTTGGCCAAGGCCACCGCGCAGATGGAAGGGCGGGGCAACGTCAACGCCACAGCCCTGATCGAGCAGTACCGCGTGCTTTTGCACGGCCAGGTTTCGCCCGACGAACGCTTCGAGATCATTTGCAAGATCGGTCGTCTTCAGCACGAGGAACTGCACGATCAAGCGGCGGCGCTCGGCACGTACTTGCAGGCGGCGCAACTGCGGCCTGGCGACGTGGGCGTGCTGCACGAGCTGGTGGAAATCCACACCGTCAATCGGCACTGGGCGCGCGCCGTGGATGTGCTCGAAAAGCTGGTGTCCATCACCACGGGGCGAGACAAGGTTTGCTACCTCGGCGCTCTGGCCAGCATTCTGAATGGCGAGCTCGATGCTCCGCTCGAAGCCGTCGCGCTGTACGACCGCGCCCTCGACGAAGATCCGACCGACCGGCGCATCTTCGAGCACCTCGAACACATCTTAATCAAACGGCAGGAGTGGCGAGATCTGACCCGCGCCTACCGCCGCATGATCAAGCGGCTCGGGTCGAATCCCTCGGTAGACAAGCGGCCCTTGCTGCTGACGCTGTGGCGCGCCCTGGCCGACACCTGCCAGAAGTATTTGGGTGACCTTCCGGCGGCGACGGCGGCCTACGAGGTTTGCACGTCGCTGGCTCCCGAGGACATGCCCGCGCGCGAGGCCTTGGCCGAAGTCTACGAGGCGCAGGGGCGCGACGGTTTCGCCAAGGCGGTGGGCGCGCGCGAACACCTGCTCGCCCACGCCACGACCCCAGACGCAACTGCCAAGCAGATCCGGGCGCTGGCCCGGCTGTACGGCAAGTACCAGCAATACGACCCGCTGTTCTGCGCCAGCGCCGCGCTCTGCGCCCTGACTCGGGCCGACCCGCACGAGCGTGCCTTCTATGAAAGCAATGCCCCCAAGGGCATTGCCCTGGCCAAGTCCGTTCTGACCGAAAAGCAGTGGCAGGGCCGGCTGTGTTCCTCGCGGGACAATCACATGATTTCGCAGGTGCTGGCCGCCGTCGCGCCCGGGGTGATCATGGCTCGCGCCAAGGACGCCGCAGCCTACGGGATCGATCCGCAGCATCGCGCCCAGTTGGATGGCGATCCGTCGTTCGTCTCGCGCCTGCTCGACTACGTGAGCCGGTTCATCGGCGTGCCTTTGCCCGCCATCTACGTGCCGCCGGGAGCGCCGGGCGAAATCGATCTCATCGTTCTTCTCGAGGGCGAGCAGCCCGTGCCCGCGCTCGTGCTGGGGCGCGATTTGGTGGTGGGGCGATCCCATCACGAGCTGGCCTTCTTGGTGACGAAGAAACTGGTGGGTTTGCGCGCCGACCACTTCCTTTTGTGGCCGCAGATCGTGCCGAACTTGAGCGAGCTGCAAGCGATCTTGGCGGCGGCCATCAAGCTGGTGCAGCCCAAGTTCGAATTGCCCGAAGCCGACCACGCGGCCGTGCGCAAGTACGTTTCGTACCTGCACAAGGTGCTTCCTGCGACGCAGATCGAGCTCATCGCCGGCGCCGCCACGCCGTTGCTCGCGGGCACGGTCAAGTTGGATATGGCGGCCTGGCTGGCGGAGGCCGACGAGAGCGCGAACCGCGCGGGCCTCTTGGTCTGCGGCGACGTAGTGGCCGCCGCGCGCGAGGTCGTCCGGGACGCGCGGGCGCATCACACGCGGCCCGAGGAGACCATCCTGAATATGGCCCGCTGGGGGGTTTGCTCGGACTACCTCGATCTACGCGCGCGCCTGGGTCTTGCCATGGTCGTGGCCGAAGCTCAGACGCCGCCCGTGGCCCATTCGTTTTCCGAGCTGGGCGGACTGTTCGACCAGGGCACGGTTCGCCGGTAGCTACTTTTTGATCGTCCCGAAATCGAGGTCGTCGCTCCAGCCGCCCTTCATGCCGGTGGATTTCGGGCTGGGCTTGGGCACGGATTTCACGTTGCTGGCAGGGCTGACCGCCTGGGGTGGTTCGTTGCTTTGCAGTTTCGTTTTGCGCCCAAGCTTCGATTTGGGCTCATAAGCCTGAGCAGCCGCTTTCTTTCTATTCGCGAGGATTTGAAGCTTTTCAGCCTTCGAGGGCGCATCCTGCTTCAGCTGCGCATTCTGCAACGCCGGATTCGCCGCCGGTTTTTCTGCGGGAGGTTCGGGCAGCGGTGCCGATGGCTTGGCGGTCAGCGGTGCTGCTTGCTTGGCAGACGCCGGGCTTTGCGGTTTGGGCTGGCTCGGCAAAGGTCTTTCGCGTGCACGGAAACCGAAGACGGCAATCAGCGCAAGCGTGGCGGCCCCGGCGGCCCAGGCGAGCGGCCACTTGTAGCCGACCCGTGCTTTGAGCGCGGACAAGAGCGCACGCTTGCTTTCCGCGGCCGAGGCAAAGCGCGCCTTGGGATCCGGTTGAAGCAGGCGAAGCACCACCTGATCGAGACGTCCCGGAACCTCGCTGCGACGGCGACGTAGGGGCGGAAACGCGCCTTCGGGTCGCTCGCCCGCCAGCGCCTCGTACAGCATTACGCCCACCGAATAGAGATCGCTGCGCGCATCCACCGGCCGTCCGGCGCGCTGTTCGGGCGACATATAGGGGAAGGTTCCCAAGATGGCATCGGTGCGCGTGAGCTGGGTCTTGCGCGTGGTCGCTTCCAGATCCAGGCGGGCGATACCGAAATCGGCCAGGCGCGCGCCGTCGCTGGCGAGCAGCACGTTGGCGGGTTTGAGATCGCGGTGCACGACGCTGTGGTCGTGGGCGTGGTCCAGGGCATCGAGCAGGCGGGAAAAAATCGTGCGCGCTTCTTCCAACGAAAGCGGCCCCTTGGCCAGCCGAACGGCCAAGGTAGGACCGTCGACGAGCTCCATGGCAAACCAGGGCACGTTCTGACTTTGCCCATGCGCCTTCACCTTCACGATGGCTGGATGATCCAGTTCTTCCAGCAGGGCCACCTCGCGCCAGAAGCGCGCCACCAGTTCAGGCTCGGCGGCAAGGCTAGGCGAAAGAAACTTCACCGCCAGCGCAGCGCCTTCGTCGCCGAGGGCGCGTGCGCGATACACCGTGCCCATGCCACCGGCGCCGATGAGCTCTTCGACGACCAAGCCGTCCAGTTCGACTCCCGTCCAGCTCCGTTCGGCCACGAAGCGTGGCTTGCCTACCAAGGTCTCCAACCGAGCAGCGTCGACCTCGACCTGGCAGGTCGGGCAGCGCAGGGTTGGTTCCCCGGCCCGAGCGACAGGCAGCGGCGTCTGACATGCCGGACAGAGAAAACTCGGAGCAGTCTGCGCAGGCACGCCTCTATCCTACTACCAAGCGCGAATAGGAACGAACACCGTGCGCGATGTCGAATCGCTCGCACGGCATAGAACAAGCTAGCAACCTTTTGGGGGCCGCGACCGATAGCGCTCTTTGCCGCCCAAGGCCGGGATTGATAACCCGGCGGGAAGGTGGCAAAAACAACTCACGCACGGCAAGGAGGCCAAGTCACCATGGGTAGCGTCAACAAAGTCATTCTGGTTGGAAACCTCGGGGCCGATCCCGAGCTGAAGTACACCCCAAGCAACCGGCCGGTGTGCAACCTCAGCATTGCCACCAACGAGGTCTGGAAGGACAAGGCCGGGCAGAAGCAAGAGCGCGTGGAATGGCACCGGGTGAACGTGTGGGGCGACCAGGCCGAGCACTGCTCGAAGTACCTGGCCAAGGGCCGCATGGTCTACGTCGAGGGCCGCATCCAAACCCGCAAGTGGCAGGACAAGGAAGGCAAGGACCGCTACACCACAGATGTCGTCGCCGATCGCGTGGTCTTCCTGGGGGGCCAGGGTCCTGGCGCCGAAGGCAGCAGCGGCGGAGGTGGTGGAAGCAAGAAGCGCGGCTGGGGCGAAGAATCGCAAACTCCCGCCGCTGCCGACGCACCCGCGGGGCCGCCCCCCGGCGACGACGACATTCCATTCTAGGCCGCATGCCAAGGCGGCATCTCGCGCTCGGCATCGCAGCGCTGTGGATTGGACAGGCGGTCCCCGGGGCGGGCGAGCCGGCGGCCGTGAGCTTTCCCCGTTTTCTCCGGCCGCTGCCCGGCGATTCCGCCATTGCCTCTGGCAGGTCGGCGGTCTCGCGCGGGCGCAGCCTGCTGCTCACCTTCGACGATGGTCCCGACCTTGTCGGAACCTCGCTGATTCTCGACGAGCTTACCCGGCGCGGGCTCAAGGCGGTGTTCTTCGTCAACGGGCACCACATCGTGCGCGACCGGCCCGAGGATCTGGCGCGGCGCGATCTATTGCGCAAGCTGGCCACGCACGGGCACCTGGTGGGCAACCACACCATGAGCCACAAGAACCTTTGCCGCGAACGCGAGGCGATGGCCAAAGAGATCGACGGCGCCTCGGAAATCATCGCCGACGCGACGTCGATTCGGCCGCTGCTCTTTCGCTCGCCCTACGGCGCGCGCTGCCGCGAGCTCGATCGCACGCTCGCCGACCGCGACATCATCCAGGTGGGGTGGAACATGGATCCCCAGGAGTGGCGCGGCGAGAACGAGGACGCCATCGTCAAGTACGCGACCGAGGGACTGCATCGTGCGCGCGGCCCGGTCATCCTGCTTCTGCACGACAAGAACGTCGCGGCCGTGCGCGCCCTTCGCCGCATTTTGGACTTCGTGGACAGCGAGAATGCCCGCGCTGCTCGCGAAGGATCTCCGCCCATTCGCCTCGTTGACTATCGCGTGTTCCTGCCCGCACCGGTGTTGCCGGAAACCGGGCTCGAACCCTGGGGCCGCTCGGTGGTCGCCTCCTTGGGCGCCCTCGGAGGTCTGCGTTCGCTGTTCTAAACCCGCGCGAACGCGGTAGATTACCCAGGGGGCGCGAATGACTACGACCATCCTTATCGTCGACGACGAAAAGAACATCCGCCGGACCGTGCGCATGGTCTTCGAGGGCGAGGGCTACACCGTCGACGAAGCGTCGAGCGGCGAGGAGGCCCTGGCGCGCCTGCCCGACATCGCACCCGACGTGATTCTGCTCGACGTGCAGTTGCCGGGAGTGTCCGGGCACGAGGTGCTGGAATCCATGCGCAAGGCGCGCGCGCAGGACGACGAAGGCGCCAAGGCCCAGCCTGAGCCGGTGGTCATCATGATCTCCGGGCACGGCACCCTGGCCGATGCGGTTCGCGCGACCAAGGCCGGAGCCTACGATTTTCTCGAAAAGCCGCTCGATCGCGAGCGCCTGATGGTGACCCTGCGCAACGCCCTCGAACGCCGGGCCATGGTGCGCGAGGTGGCCGGCTTGCGCGCGCTGGCTCAGGGGCGTTTCGAGATGGTCGGGCAAAGTCCCGCCATGACCGCGCTTTATGCCCAGATCGCCAAGGTCGCGCCCACGCGCACGCGCGTGCTCATCACCGGCGAGTCCGGGACGGGCAAAGAGCTGGTCGCGCGCGCCATCCACCGCGAAAGTGCGCTGCGCGAGCGGCCCTTCATCAAGGTCAATTGCGCTGCCATTCCGCCCGAGCTTATCGAATCGGAATTGTTCGGGCACGAGCGTGGCGCCTTCACCGGCGCGGCTGCGCGCAAGAAGGGTCTGTTCGAACTTGCCGATGGCGGCACGATTTTCCTCGACGAGATCGGCGACATGAGTCTGTCCGCGCAGGCCAAGGTGTTGCGCGTGCTCCAGTCGGGCGAACTGTCGCGCGTGGGCAGCGAGACCACGCTTAAAGTGGACGTGCGCGTGCTCGCCGCCACCAACCGAGACCTGCAGGCGGGAGTGGCGGCCGGGCAGTTCCGCGAGGATCTCTATTTTCGCCTGGCCGTGGTTCCCCTGCGCGCGCCGCCGCTGCGCGATCGGGCGGCCGACATCCCGCTTTTGTGCCAGTCCTTCGTGGCCCAGATAGCCCATGAGAACGGCCTGCACGAAAAGAACATCGCGCCCGAGGCAGTCGAAATCCTGGCGGCCTACACCTGGCCGGGCAATGTGCGCGAGCTGCGCAACGTGGTCGAGCGCCTGGTCATTCTCTCCGAGGACAACATCGGGGTCGGCGACCTGCCCGAGGAAATCGTGGCCGAAGTGTCACGGGGAAAACGCCCTGTGCAGGCGTTGGGAGCCCTGGAATTGCCTGCCGAGGCCAAGAACCTGCCCCTGCGCGAACTGCGCGACCTGGTCGAGCGCCAGTACGTGCTGGCCAAGCTAGACGAGAACGAGTGGAATATCTCGCGTACGGCGCAGGTGCTGGGCCTCGAACGCACGAATTTGCACAAGAAGATGCGTGCCCTCGGCATCGCCCGGGACGACCGCCGCGATTAGATACCGAACGGGTCGACTTTCGTGACGCAAGCGTGGGCTTCGCAAGAGGCCCACTTCGTGCTACCGATCATGTATGCCCGAACGAAAGGCCCGTGCCCGCGCCGCGGTTCAAGCCGCCAGCCAAAAAATCGAAAAGATGCTGGGAGGCAGCCCCGCCTACCGCAAGGTAGAGGACGGCCTTTATGCCGTCAAACAGGGTTCGTCGATGATCATGATCAAGGTGCACCCCTGGAAGGACCACGCCCTGATCCGGTTGGTCGCCCAGTTGGTAAAGGGCGTGAGCATGGAATGCATGCTGGCGGTGGAGCTGCTTCAGCTCAACGCCGTTCTGCGCTTTGGTGCCTTCGCCTTCGTGCCCGAAGGCCAAGCCATCGTCCTGTGTCACACCCTGCTCGACCGCGACCTGGGCGACAAGGACGAGTTCACGCAGACCATTCGCGACTTCGCTTTCGTGGCCGACGAATACGACGACCGCATCGCCGCACGCTACGGCGGACAAACCATGGAAGATCTCATGGAAGAAAGCGTGATCGCGCGCATGCGCCAGGCCGGCGGTCCGGATCCGGGCTAGCTGGTCGCGCCGGCGGAAACTGACGGGAAGCCTCACACCAGTCGCGGCTTGGCCCAACCCCGCTGCAAATTGCGGGCACTTGGGCAAAGCCTTTTGCGACTGGGACAACTCCGCTCACGACTTGGGAGGCAGAGCTCGCGAGTTGGGCAAGACTCCACGGAAGTTGGGCAAGACTCTTTGCGAATGGGCGGAACCTCCAACGATTTGAGCAGGTCTTTGGGCGAGTTGGGCAGGCCTTCCAGCGACTGGATAGGTTGTGGGCGGCCTTGCCCACGTGCGCCAAGCCCGCGCCAACACGATGTCGCGGCTCAATGTTTGTTCCGGCTCGGCGCGGTCAGGCCGTCTTGGCGGGCGCGGGAACCGGCGCGGACCCCGTGTCGTCCGTCGGCTTGGCCGTGGCCAGGGCCGTGGCCACGGTCTGGTCTGTGCGCGCGAGCGCGCCGAGAACGCCGTCGACTTGGTCCATCCACTTCCAGCTAAGCGAGACTTCCTAGTCGCGCGTGGCGACCGACATCTTCGTCGCTGTGTCACCGTTTCCGGCCGCGCCGAGCGCAGCTTCGCGTGCTCGGTGTAGTCCGCCGCGAACGCATCGAGCGCGCCCTGCCCGTAACCATAGCTCGCGAGCGCGGACACATCGCGCCTCCAGTGCGCCAGCGCCGCGCTGGTCTCCAATGCGACTTCATCCGCGCCGTAGCGGCGACCAATAACAATCGATTGAGGATCGGTTGTATAGCGGGTCGTTGGCATTGGCATCTCCTTGGCAATTTCGTTGAACATCAACAGGCGCAACGGCTCAAGGAGAGTTGCCCAACATCAACCGAGGTGGCGGCCAACAACATAGAGGTTGCATCGCAAACCCTCTCTCCTCGGTCCGGCAACTGCGCTTACGGTTGTTTTCGCTCATTAGAGCGGCGAATAGATCTCACACGTGCTCGTGTCTTCGTCACACACTAGGTTTGAAGGACACACTTGCATTCCGTCACTGCAATCTGCGCCAATTTGCTTGACCGGCATACAAGTGTTCGACTTGAGGTCGCAGTAGGCCACGCCGACCTGACAAGAAAGGGATGCGCAGGGACCCCGTGTCGGT
>Ga0265314_10003282_pt1 | contig 15798 bp, 13 predicted proteins | sample 4126metaG_FD_203106 | JGI IMG/M metagenome (GOLD analysis project Ga0265314, IMG submission 203106) | Rhizosphere microbial communities from Carex aquatilis grown in University of Washington, Seatle, WA, United States - 4-1-26 metaG | ecosystem: Host-associated > Plants > Roots > Rhizosphere >... | reverse complement strand
GTTTTGATTTTTATGCTGACGAAGATAGTCGACTCCACGAACCTGGCTAGCCGCCGAATCGTTTGGGCAATCGGGCTGGTGGTTCTGTTCGCTGGTGTGCCCTTCCTCAGAGGCCTCGCAGGAGGAGCGACGATGTTTTCACTCGCCGGAACTGTCTGGCTTTCGCTTAGCGTGTTCGATTTCCTGCTGCTGCGCCGGACTTTCGCCGAGATATCGACGGGTGCGGTGGTGCACTTTGGCTAAATCGCTCAGCCGCCTTCGGGCAAAAACTCAGATACCCCTGGCCACCACAATCGCGGATTTGAATCGCGTGGTGCACGAACCGGCCCGGCTCGCGATCCTTACGGTACTTGCGAGTTGCGAGAGCGCCGATTTCACTTTTCTTGAAACCGCGACGGGGTTGACGAGAGGCAATCTATCGGTGCAACTGACCCGGCTCGAAGAAGCGTCTCTGATCCGCATCGAAAAAGCCACCAAGAAGAATCGGCCTGTTACGACGGCGCATATTGTGGCTGAGGGCCGTTACCAACTGGCGCGATATTGGCGGCAGATGGAGGAGATTCGCGGCTCCCGCGGGTAGCGCCGCCAATCGCGTAATGCAATTGCAATATTTGCACCCATTTAATTATTTGTATCAATCACTTACAAGAAACTATTGTCACTCCTCGCGTGAGTGTGCTAATAATAGTGCTTGGACTCAGGCGGCTCAGCCGGGTTCAGTTTAGGCAACGAAAAACACGCCAAATTTTGAGTGATTCCAGAGGAGGTTGAACCATGAAGATTCGTCCGCTCTACGACCGCATTGTGGTCAAACGGATTGAGGATAGTGCAGAGAAAACGGCTAGCGGGTTGTTTATTCCCGATTCGGCCAAAGAGAAGCCGCAGGAAGGCGAAGTGATCGCTGTTGGCGCGGGCAAGCGCAATGACGACGGTAAGCTGATTCCGCTGGACGTTAAGGCTGGGGATCGCATCCTGTTTGGGAAATACTCAGGATCGGACATCAAGCTTGACGGTGACGAGTTCCTGATCATGCGCGAGGACGAAGTGTTGGGCGTTCTCGAGGGCGGCACCAAAAAGGCCAAGGTTTAGGGTTTTAGGTAAAAAGGAGATTTGAACTATGGCAGCTAAACAAATTGTTTATAGCGAGAATTCGCGGCAGGCGATTCTTCGCGGCGTCAACCAATTGGCTGATGCAGTGAAAGTCACGCTGGGTCCCAAGGGGCGCAACGTGGTTCTCGAGAAGAAATTTGGCGGTCCGACCATCACCAAAGACGGCGTGACGGTTGCGAAAGAAGTGGAGCTCAAAGATCCGCTGGAAAACATGGGCGCGCAGATGGTGCGCGAAGTGGCGTCCAAGACCTCCGATGTGGCGGGTGACGGCACCACCACGGCGACGGTTCTGGCGCAGTGCATTTTCCGCGAAGGCGTGAAAAGCGTCGCGGCCGGTGCGAATCCGATGGAACTGAAGCGCGGCATTGAGCGCGCGGTCGAAGCAGTGGTCGAGGAAGTGAAGAAGTATTCGATCGAGACCAAGACCAACGAGACCATCGCCCAGGTGGGCACGATCTCGGCGAACGGCGATGCGACTATCGGCAACACCATTGCGGAAGCGATGAAGAAGGTTGGCAAGGACGGCGTCATCACGGTTGAAGAGTCGAAGACCATGGTCACCGAGCTCGAGACCGTGGAAGGTATGCAGTTCGACCGCGGTTATCTCTCGCCCTACTTCGTGAGCGATCCGGAACGGATGGAGTGCGTGCTCGAGGATCCGTACATTTTGATCCACGAGAAGAAGATCTCCAACATGAAGGACCTGCTGCCGGTCCTCGAGCAGATCGCGCGTAGCGGCAAGCCGCTGCTGGTGATTGCCGAGGAAGTGGAAGGCGAAGCGCTGGCCACTCTGGTAGTGAACAAGCTGCGTGGCACGTTGAATGCTTGCGCCGTAAAGGCTCCGGGCTTCGGCGATCGCCGCAAGGCTATGCTCGAAGACATTGCCATCCTCACGGGCGGCAAGGCCATCTTCGAAGAGACCGGCATTAAGCTCGAAGGCGTGAAACTGGAAGACCTGGGCAAGGCGAAGCGCATCACGGTGGACAAAGACAACACAACCATCATCGATGGCGCCGGCAAAGCCAAGGACATCGAAGGCCGCATTAAGCAGTTGCGCGCCCAGGTGGAAGACACTTCCTCCGATTACGATCGTGAGAAGCTGCAGGAGCGGCTGGCGAAGCTCGCCGGCGGCGTTGCGGTGATCAAGGTCGGCGCGGCTACCGAGACCGAGATGAAAGAGAAGAAAGCCCGCGTTGAGGATGCTCTGCATGCGACGCGCGCGGCGGTTGAGGAAGGCATCGTTCCGGGCGGCGGCGTGGCTCTGTTGCGCGCGGCTTCGGTACTCGACGGCTTGAAGAGCGACAACGACGAGAAGATCGGCATCAATATCGTGCGTCGCGCTTGCGAAGAGCCGGTTCGCCAGATCGTCGCCAACGGCGGCTGGGAAGGCGCGATCGTGATCGAAAAGATCCGCGCGAGCAAGGACGCTAACTATGGCTTCAACGCTGCTACCGGCGGCTACGAAGACCTGGTGAAGGCGGGCGTCATCGATCCGACTAAAGTCACTCGCTCGGCTCTGCAGAACGCCGCTTCGATCAGCGCACTGATGCTGACTACCGAAGCGATGATCTGCGAGATCCCGGAGAAGAAGTCTGCGCCTCCGATGGGTCCGGAGCACGGCGGTGGCGGCGGGATGGACTTCTAGGCGGCTTCCGCCGCGTCCTGCGCCTTGCGGCGCAGTGATAGAGTCCGAAGACAATGGGCCGCTCCGAAAGGAGCGGCCTTTTTATTTGCACTGGGCATTCAGATGATGCAAGGCGTCTAAACTAAAAGAAGGCTTATGAAAAAATTCCTCCTGGGCTTTGTGATCGGCATTTTGTTCGTCGCGCTGGTGGGGGTGATTCTGGTGGCGGCGGCGATTCGGTTAGGGGGGGGCCGGCGGCCGCAGGTGGTGGCGAATTCGGCGCTGGTGCTGCAACTCGAGGGCGATCTACCGGAGCAGCCGGCGGTTGCGTTTCCCATTCCAATTCCCTTCCTTAACGACGAGCAGCCGCTCACGATTGCTGAAAACTGGCAGATGCTGCGCAATGCTGCGGCGGATTCGCGTATCCAAGCAGTTGTTCTGGAGCCGCGGGGGCTGGGCGTGGGGTGGGCTAAGCTCGAGGAATTGCGTGCCGACATCCTGAATTTTAAGAAATCGGGCAAGCCGGTTTATGCGTTTCTGCGGGGCGCGAGTACTAAGGAATATTATCTGGCGACCGCGGCTGACAAGGTGTTTATGTCGCCGGAGGACGAGCTGGACGTCAAGGGGCTGCGCGCGGAGTTGATGTTCTTCAAGGGGACGCTGGATAAGCTGGGCGTCGAGATGGAGTTCGAACACGTCGGGAAGTACAAAGACGCGCCGGATATGTTTACGAAGAATGAATCGAGTCCGGAAACGCGTGAGGTTCTCAATCAACTCCTGGATCAGTTTTACGGGGACTTGATCAATACAGTCGCCGAGGGGCGCAAGAAATCGCCGGATGCGGTGCGGGCGTTGATCGACAACGGGCCGTTCATCGGCAAAGAGGCGCTGGATGGCGGGCTGATCGATGCGCTGATTTACGAAGATCAGATGTACGACCAATTGCGGCAGCAGCTGAAGTTGAACACCATGGCGAAGATCGCGGACCATGATTATTCGCATGCTGCGGCTTCGAATCTGGGCGTAGATGGGCCGACCAAGATTGCGCTGCTGGTGGGACAGGGCGACATCACGCGAGGGTCGACCAACGATTCGGGCGATAACGGGATCACTTCGGCGGGGATGATCCGGCAGTTGCGCGCGGTGCGCGACGATGCTTCGATCAAGGGCGTGATTTTGCGGATTGATTCGCCGGGCGGGGATGGGATTGCATCCGATGACATTCTGCACGAGGCGAAGCTGCTCAGTCAGAAGAAGCCGACGGTGATTTCGATGTCGGATCTGGCCGCTTCGGGCGGGTACTTTATTGCGATGACGGGCGATCCGGTGGTGGCTTACCGCAATACGGAGACGGGGTCGATCGGTGTGTTCTTCGGCAAGGTGAATTTGCGCGGGCTGTACGACAAGCTGGGCGTCAAAAAAGAAATCATGAAGCGCGGGCGCTTTGCGGATATTGACACCGAGTATGCGCCGCTCAATGACGAGCAGCGGGCGAAGCTGCGCACCGAGATTGAAGTGTTCTACAAGGGATTTGTGCAGCGGGTAGCGGATGGGCGGCGGCGTAAATACGACGATGTCGAGCCGCTGGCCCAGGGGCGGGTGTGGACCGGCGCGCAGGCCAAGCAGAATGGACTGGTGGATGAGATTGGGGGGATCGATCGTGCGATTGAGATGGTGAAGCAGAAGGCCAAGATCGGCGCATCCGAAAAGATCACACTGGTGGCGTATCCGCCGCGGCGGAATTTGTTACAGGTGCTGATGGACCGGGACACCGATTTGACGTCGATTGAATCGCGCCTAGTGGACTTGCGGATTGAAGAGCAGGTGCGCGAATTGGTGGGGGATTTGCCGCTGCGCGTTCTGAGCCGGGGCGGAATCTTACGGCTGATGCCCTATCGCATTACTATCCGCTGACAGGACGGCGGTGGGATCGGGCCTGCGGGAGGGTTCGCGGAGGCCGCTCCATTCTTCACAAATCAAGATCGAGTTGGCGGGGTTTTTCGACAGATACTTCATACCCACCATGCCGATCATGCGGTCGGGATCGGCGGGGAGGCGATCGCGCAGGGCGCTGATGTCCTGCGAGGCTTCGTACTGAACGCCACGCACTTTATAGGTGTAGTGGAGCAAGTTCTCGTCGACGGCAGTCAGGAAGGCATCGCCTAGGCGGCCGGTGGTGTGGATGGAGAGGCGGCGGAGGCGTTCGCGTTTCTCAGGCGTGGCGCGCATGCGGCGGGCGATCCAAAGCGCTAACGCCGCGAGGGCTGCGGCCAACGCGCAGGCGAATCCTATTTTCGCGCCGAGGGTCATGACTATCGCCGGGGGATACCCGATTATAGCGGACTACTGTGCGGGAGCTGGGAGCGCGATCAAAGATTTTTTCGCGTAGTTGCCTTGTTCGGCTTCGAAGGCTTGCACGCCTTGCCAGGTGATTGTGAACTGATTGCCGTCGGAGCGGGTGATGAGGTGCTGTTCGCGAAGCATCCAGAGGGCGAACTCCAGGTGTTCGAGCGGGCAGGCCAGCATTTCAGTGATTTCGCGGGCGCGCATGGCGGGCTTGTGGGGGTCAGTCAGGCGTCTGCCGTAGAGCAGGCGAAGAATGCCCTCGCGTTTGCGGATTTCGGCTTGCACGCCTTCGGAGCTTTCAAGCGAATCGAAAATCTTGAAGCGGCCTTTGTCTTCGCCGGCGAGGAAGACGTCATGGGCGGCGCGTTTTTCGGGATCGCATAAGATGGCGTGTGCTTCGACTACCTGGCGGAACTTTTCCTGGTTGCCGGTTTCACGATTATCGGGATGGTAGCGCTGGGCCAGGATGTGGAAGACGCGGCGGATAGTATCGGTGTCGGCTTGGCGGCTGACTTGAAGGGTTTGATAATGATCGGGTTCGTCGTCGGTTGCGTTTGCGGGTTGAGCGGATTCTTCGACTACGGGTTCGGGCGCGAGCTCGGCTTGGTACTTTCCAATGCCGGCGATCCTGCAGGACAACACGCGGTACTTGCCGAGCAGGGGCTGGCGACCGGCTGCGGATTCGATTTCTCCGGCGATGCTGACCAGTAAGTCTTGGCCGAGTGCGGCGTTTAATTGGATGGTGATGAAGCCGTCAGCCTGCGAGAGGAAGCGCGCGCGCAGGCGTGACGATGGCTTACCGCTGGCGTCCAAAACGACGGTGAGCTCGGGGCGGGCGTCCAGCGTTTCCTTGATCCGCAGGCGGGCTTGGACCATTCCTGGTTGCATTTGTGCTCCTAAGGTGGACATCGGCAGTGGGCTGAGGGGAGAACAGTCCGGTTGAAACCCTAGTAGGGAGACTGCCATGAAACACTAGGAGCGGCGTACGGATCTAAGGGAACGTACGGATTTAAAATCCTTTATAATAGAAAAGTCGGACCTAAATGCTGACCTCTTTCAGCCCCTCTGCAATGCTGCTGGCTAGCAGTCTATTCTCTGGCGCCGGCAAGCTGGTCAACGCCCTTTTCGACGACACTTTTACCGATATCTACCGGCTGCAGCCGTTCGACTATGCGATTCTGGTGCCGTATTTCGCGGTACTGATCGTCTTGTCGCTGTATGGGCTGCATCGCTATCACATGATTCGCGGGTACGTGAAGTACCGCAAGCAGATGCCTACGGAGGCTCCGCAAAAGTTCGCGCAGTTGCCGCGGGTGACGATTCAGTTGCCGCTTTATAACGAGCAGTATGTGGTGGAGCGGCTGCTGGAGGAGACGAGCAAGATCGATTATCCGTACGAGCTGCTGCAGATTCAGGTGCTGGACGATTCTACGGACTCGACGGATCCGTTCACGCGGGGGTTGGTGGCGGAATATCAGGCGGCGGGGCTGCCTATTGAATATATTCATCGGACGCACCGGCATGGCTATAAAGCCGGGGCGCTGCAACATGGGTTGGAGACGGCTACCGGCGAGATCGTGGCGATTTTTGACGCGGATTTTATTCCACCGGTGGATTTCCTGCGGCGCACGGTGGATTACTTTGCCGATCCTAAGGTCGGAATGGTGCAGACGCGGTGGGGGTATTTGAACCGCCACTATAATTTGCTGACGGAAGTGCAGGCAATGCTGCTCGACGGGCATTTCGTGCTGGAGCATGTGGCGCGGTCGGGTGGCGGGCGGTTTTTCAACTTCAATGGGACGGCGGGGATTCTGCGGCGGTCGATGATCGACGATGCGGGCGGATGGCAGCATGACACGCTGACGGAAGACTCGGATCTTAGCTATCGGGCGCAGTTGAAGGGCTGGAAGTTTGTGTACGTGCCGTCGATTGAGTGCTTGTCGGAATTGCCGGTCGAAACTTACGGGTTCCAGGTGCAGCAATCGCGCTGGGCCAAGGGACTGACGCAGGTGGCGATTAAGCTGCTGCCGACTATTCTTAGGTCGGACGCGCCGCGGAAGGTGAAGATCGAGGCGTTCTTTCATCTCACGCCGAACATTTCGTATCCGCTGATGATTGTGGTGAGCGCGCTGATGCTGCCCGTGATGGTCGTGCGCTTTTACATGGGCTGGTTCCAGATGCTGACCATCGATCTGCCGCTGATCATTGCGTCGTTCTGGTCGATTTCCGCATTCTACGTGGTGGCGCATCGCGAGATTTTCCCCAAGAACTGGAAGCGGGCTTTTCTGTTTCTGCCGGCGCTGATGGCGGCGGGCGTGGCGCTCACGGTGATCAATACGCGGTCCGTGCTGGAAGCGCTGTTCGGTTATCAGACTAGTTTTGCGCGGACACCAAAGTACGCGATTGGCGGGACGCAGAAGGTCAAGCTGGAGAACATTCAGTATCGGCGGCGCAGCGGCTGGCTGCCTTATGCGGAACTGGCGCTGGGCACTTACTTCCTGGGGATGACGGCGTTTGCGATTGAGTCCTTCAACTACCTGGCGGTGCCGTTCCAACTGCTGTTTGTGGGCGGGTATTACTGGGCTGGGTTCAGCACGCTGTGGGAAGAATACCAGGGCAAGCTGGCATGGCAGAAGCAGCAGGAACTGGCTGCTGCGGCCGAGCCGGCGAAAGCCGCTTAACTTAATTCACGCTGGGTCTTCTTCGGCAGCTTCGCAAAAATCAAATCATAGGCTTGTTTGAGGCGCGGTTCTAATTCCTTGCGCTGCATGGCGTCGAAGGATTCTAGCGCTACCCATTTCTGGCGCGCGGCGTAGGGGGCGGGGACGATGCCGGGGCGCTCGATCAATTCGTCGAAGTCTTCGGGGGTACATTTGAAGGCCAGGCAGACGGCGTGTGGTTCGAGCACCAGCGTTGCGTACATCTTGCCGCCGACTTTGAACACCAGGTCGATTTTCCAAAGGAAGTGTTCGGTGGTGTGCGGGAGCGACATGCAGTAGCGGCGCACCCAGTCGCGGGTCATGTTTTGAGCTCCACTATCGTCGCGCCGGCGCCGCCTTCTTCGGGCGGGGCTATGTAGAATTTTTCTACGTGGGGGTGGCGGGCCAGGAGGTCGGCGATGGCTCGTTTGAGGATGCCCATGCCGTGGCCGTGGATGATGCGGATGCGGTCTACTTCGGCGAGGGCGGCGCTGTCGAGGAGCTTGTCTACTTGCTGGCAGGCTTCTTCGGCGCGTTGGCCGATGAGGTTGATCTCGCGGAAATTGCCATCGAAGCTGGGGCCTTGGCGGAAGGCTACCGGGGGTTTTACGGCGGGGGCGCCGGTGGGCGGGAGCACTTCATCGACGTCGGACGCGGCTACCTGCATGCGGAGGAAACCGGCATCGACTTCTAGCAGGCCGTTCGATAGGATGCGGCGGACGGTGGCGGGTTGGCGGATGTTTTTTAGGCGGACGCGGGCGCCTTCTACTAACTTCGGGCGCGGTGCAGGAGTAGGGGCGGACACGTCGATGGCGGATTCTACGGCTTCTTGAAACTCACGGCGGGTTTTGGCGATTTTGACGCGGGCTTTCTGGCTGAGATCGCCTATGGTTTCCTGGGCTTGTTTCTCGAATTGGGCGGAGAGGTCGGAGGCTCGCTGTTCCAGCTCGCGAATCTTTGAGGAGTATTTCTTTTCCCACGTTTGTTCCAGAGACTGCTCGCGGGCGGCTAGGGTGCGTTCGCGTTCGGCTACGGCGCGCTGCTCGGAATCGAGTGCATCCAGGCGTTGATGCATTTGGTTTAGGAAGTGGGCGATGTCGCGCTCGGTTGTGGTCATGCGAGCGCGGGCGTCTTGGATTAGGGCGGGGTCGAGGCCTAGGCGACTGGCGATGTCGAGTCCTGCGGATTTGCCGGGAGCGCCCAGGCGGAGGACGTAGGTGGGTTCGAGAGTGGCGTCGTCGAAACCCATCGAGCCGTTGCGGACACCGGCGGTGGAGGCTCCATAGAGCTTGAGAGCTAACAAGTGGGTGGAGGCTACGGTGAAGGCTCCGCGGACGCGGAAGGCGTCGAGTACGGCTACACCTAATGCGCCGCCTTCTTCGGGGTCGGTGGCGCGGCCGAGTTCGTCGATTAGGACTAGCGAATCTGGAGTGGCGCCTTCTAGCATCGAGCGGATGGAGACGATGTGGGCGGAGAAGGTGCTTAGGCTTTCCTGGATGGATTGATGGTCGCCGATGTCGGCTAGCACTTCGTCGAACAAGGGGAACTCGGCTTCGGCGGCGGGGACGGGGAGGCCGGCGTGGGCCATTAGCGCTAGCAGGCCAGCGGTTTTGAGAGTTACTGTTTTGCCTCCGGTGTTGGGGCCGCTGATCAGGAGTGTGCGCTGTTCGTGGTCGAGATCGAAGGTGATCGGCACTACGGCTTTTTGTTGCTTGCGTAGGATGTCTTCCAGCAAAGGGTGGCGGGCTTCGCGGAGGATTAGGCGGCGGGTTTCATCGGGGCTGATGCGCGGGACTACGCAGTTGAAGGTCTGTGCGAATTCGGCTTTCGCGAAGATCAGCTCCAGGCGCGCTAGGGCTTTCGTGGTGGAGGCGATGGCGGGGGCGTGGGTGCGGAGGCGCGCGGTGAACTCGCGGAGGATGCGGTGGACTTCGCGGGCTTCTTCTTCCGTGAGGCGCACGAGTTCGTTGTTGAGCTCGATGGTTTCCAGCGGCTCGACGAAGAGGGTGTGGCCGCTGCCGCTGGCTCCGTGAATGACGCCGTCGACGCGGCGCTCGCGGCCGGTGACTACGGGGACTACGAAGCGGTCATTGCGGATGGTGACGAAATCTTCTTGCAGGGTGCCGTCGGCTTGGTGGGCGCGCAGGAAGCGTTCGAGCGAATGTTGGATGGAGTGGCGCTGCTTTTCCATTTCGCGACGGAGGCGGCCTAAGGCTACGCTGGCGTGGTCCGCTAACAGGCCGCCGGGGAGAATTTTGCCGCTGAGTTCGTGGGCGAGTTCGCGGAGATCGGCGATTGCGGCTCCGTGGGCGGAGAGGCGGGGGAAGCGTTGGCCGGCGGAGACGAGGACTCCGCGGGCTTCGGCGGCTAGGTCGAGCAGGCGCGTAAGTTCGTAGATTTCCTGGGCATCGAGTGTGGCGCCTTCGATGCGTAGGCGGGCTACGGCGCTCGAGGGGTCGGCTATGTCGGCGAAGTTGATGCGAATGGCGGCGCCGCGTGAGGCGGTTTGCGGCTGCGAGGCGGCGCGCAGGTAGTCGATGCCTTCGGCGGTTTCGGCTAGCGCGGTTTCTATGGCGGCGCGATCGCTCGTGGGCGCTACTTTTTCGAGTTCGCCGCGGCCAAGCGCGCTGCGCACGTAGCGGCCTAGCAGCGCTCGTAGGGCTTCAAACTCGAGAACGGGTTCTGAGTTCATTGGCGTGGGCTCGCTCGACTGCTTCTATTGTGCCGGAGGTGACTTTGTAATCGCGGAGGCTCGCGCAGGGGACCCACTCTACGCGGCTCACGTCGTCGCCGGGGACGGGCGCGCCGCCGACTACTTTGCAGACGTAGTCGACTAGCACGTAGTGGTATTCGGCGCGGCCGGCGGCGTCGCGCATGATGCGTTCGAAGATGTCGAAGCGGTAGAGGATTTCTACTACCAGTCCGGTCTCTTCGAGCACTTCGCGGCGGAGGGCGTCTTCAAGGAGCTCGCCTGTTTCTAGCAGGCCGCCGGGGATGGACCACCAGCCTTTTAGGGGCTCGCCGGCGCGTTCGACTAACAGGGCGGAATCGCCGTCGAAGATGATGGCTCCTACGCCGAGCAGCGGGTGTTGCGGATATTGGCGGCTAATAAGGTAACGCTCCCTTGACGCCTAGGCGCACGCGATAGACGGAGGTGCGGGCGGTGATGTAGAGGGTTTCCATGTCGGGGTCACCGAAGGCGATATTCGAAGGGGTCTCGCCTACGACGACTTCGCCTAACAGCTTCGCCGCGGAGTTGCTCGAAAGTGCGTAGACGTAGATTTTGTCGGCGGCTAGGTACACATTTCCTTTTTCGTCGGTGCGCAGGCCGTCGGGGACGCCGGGGATTTTATCGATCACGATGCGTTCTTTGGACGCGACGCCTTTGTTGTCTAGATCGTAGGCGCGGACGCTGCGGTCATCGGAATCGGAAACGTACAGAGTGCGGCCGTTGGGGGAAAGTGCGATGCCGTTGGGGCGGGTCTTCCATTTCGCGACCAATTCCAATTCGCCTTTGGGGGTGATATGGTAGACGCCGTAGAAATCGAGCTCGCGGGTGTCCTGCTGGGAGCCGAAGGCGGGGTCTGTGAAATATACGTTACCGTCGCGGCGGACGACGATGTCGTTGGGGGCGTTGAAACGTTTGCCTTCGAAGCGCGAGGCCAGGATCTCAACCTTGCCATTTTTGAGAGTGCGGGTGATGCGGCGTTCGCGGAATTCGCAGGTGTAGAGGCGGCCGTCGGTGTCGTAGGCGTTGCCGATGGCTCCGCCGGCGCGTTCGGCGAAAACGGAATCGCCGGAGCCAGGGGTGAGTTTGAGGAGCTTGTCGACGACGGTGTCGCTGAAAAGCAGAAAGCCGTCGTAGGACCAGACGGGGCCCTCGGCGAAATGTAAACCCTTCACGACGCGCTGGACTTCCATGTGGCTGAAGTCCTGGGCGAAGGCGGCGGCGGCGAATACTAAAGCGACGAGGACTCTCACCTATTAAAAACTATAGCGGACGGTGAGTGACGCATAGGAATTGCGGTGGTATTGGCCGAGGAAATCGGTGATGTCGCCGCGGATCCAGGCGATTCCGGGGGTCACGCGCCAGTGTTCGCCGAAAGCCTGGGAGTATTCGGCGCGAAGGAAAGATCCGGCGGCGCGGACGGCGGTTTCGACGGTGAGGCTGCGGTTGACGTCGATGGTTAATGTGGCATGGCCCACGAAGGATTTCGCGAAGCCGAGGTCGGGGGCGAAGCTTAGTGCGTTGGGCGAGCCGGAGGTGATGGATTCACCGGCGTAGCCTCCGACGAGCGACCATTCTTTCACTTGGCGCTCGACTTGAATTACGTAGAGGACATAGTCTTGGGCCCCTGGAGTAGTGGAGGTGAAGTAGCCGGCTTCGGCTTTCAGGGTGAGCCAGGGGAATGGGATCGCGGCGTCGGCGCCGTACATGCGCATGCTGGGGTAGAAACGTTGGGCGCTGGCGGTTAGCGTGGCGGGATTGAAGGCGGCGTTGAAGAGCGGCAGGTTGTTGAAGCCGTCGAAATAGGAGAGTGAGTATTCGTAGCGCGGGGCTATGTGATTCCAGCGGAGTCCGAACTGGCTGCGTCCGGGGTAGCGCGCGCCGGCGTCTACAATCGTGACGCCGTTTAGTGCGGGTGGCAAAGCAGTCCAGCGTTGATCTAAGAGCGGGGTGCGGCTGGGGGTGAACCACGGCTGCCAGATAGCGTCAAGGGAATCGGTGGCGTTGGCGATGGTGATGCGGGCGGCGGACACGGCTAAAAAATCGCTGTCGACTACGCTGCTCAGATAGTCTTTGGGGGCGAAGCGGTCGGTGGGGGTTAGGATGTCGGTCTTGCCCCAGCGGATGATTTGGCGCCCGATTTGGGCGGTCACTTTACCTTTGTGAATTGTGGCGCTGAATTCGCGCAGGGAGAGGGCGGGGCGCTGGGTGGTGCGGTCGTCCAGATCGAGAGCGAGGTCGCGGTCTACTTGCTTGTGCGTGTCGGCGAGGGCTTCGAGAGAGCCGTTGAGCTTGAGCCAGGGTGTGACTTTGTAAGATGCTTCCCAGCGGATGGCGGCTTGATCGACGGCTTGGGCGCTGTCGTTGGGGGCTTTTTGCGGATAGAAAAGGGCCTGGTTTTCGATGTAGCCGCGCTGCTCGAAATTTTGCGCTAGTAGAGCTAGCAGGAGGAGGGCGGTCATGGTCCTCGCCGCAGGGCGTCTAGCGTGAAGTCGTCGTCTTTCATCGGCAAGTTGTATTCGAGCTTGTCGTATTTAAGCGTGGTGTGGCTGTTGCGGGTCACGTCAGTGACTTCGATGGTGCGGGCGGTCCAGATGTTTTTGGCTAGCTCGAAATCGCGGTAGTCGATGATGCGGACGAGGCCCTTCTTGTTATAGGATTCGACTTTTACGATGGTGTAGTTATCTTTCTTGATCCATAGGTAGCCGTACGTGTATTGCGAGGACTTGCGGGGTTTGGATTCTAACTTCCAGGTGTCTTTTTCATCGCCCAAGAGTTTGTAATCGAACTGCGCTACGTCGCGTTCTTCTAGATCTTCGAAGCTGAAGTCGGTGCCGAAGAAGCGGGTGGAGCGGTCCTGTAAAGCGATGCGCTGTTCGCGTCCGATGTTGGGTCGCCACAGCCATTGGTCGCTAGCGCGGTCGGTGTGATTGACGATCAGGAGTCCGACGCCTTTGACTTCGGCGGGGACGGTGAAGCGCAGCATGCCTTTGCTGTTGCCGAAGACTCCTAGGCGGTCGAACACCCAACGTTTGGTGGCGATGCGGCTGCCGCTGCCGATCACTTCTAGCGTTCCTTCGTAGTGCTGCGATTCGGAGCGCGAGCGGCGTTGGGCTTCTTCCATGATCTGGCGCGGGTCTTGGGCGGCGGCGAACACCGCTGTGAGCATGAGGGCGGCTAGGAGCTTACTCATATTCGAGGGCCTCGACTAGAGAGCCGCGGACGGCGCTTTCGGCTGGTCCTAGGGCGGCTAGGAATGCCGCGCCTAGGATCACGGGGGCTAGCGCTAGAGCGGTTGCGAATGGGTAGGAGTAACCGATTTCGATGCCGACTAAATCGCGGCGGGAAATTTCGATGGCGTAGTAGAGTTCGGCGGCTCCGAGAATGAGGCCGAGGGCGAGGCCGATGAGGCCGATGGCGGCGGCTTCCATCCATACGGTGTGGCGGATTTGCTGGCGCAGGCCGCCGACGGCTTGGAGGACGCCTAGTTCGCGGCGGCGGTCGGTGATGGAAACTGTGAGGGCGTTGACGATGCCGAGGACGGCTACTAAGACGGCTACGGCGATTTGGACATAGGTGAGTCCGAACCATTGGTCGGTTAGGCGGGTTACGTAATCGCGCACGTCTTTGTTGGTGAGTACGAAGAGGCGCTGTTGTTTTCCGAAGGCGTCGAGGATGTGTTGGCGGACTTCGGGAGAGTTTGCGCCGGGGGCGAGGTAGAGGCGGAATACGTTTACGGAGTCATCGTGCCAGGCGTGGATGTAGGCGTCGCGGGAAATCAGCAGGCTGCCTTGTTGATCGGAGAAATCGCGTACGATTCCGGCGATGGGCAGGCGGAGAGTGCCGCCGGGGGCGGGGATTTCTAGAGTTTCGCCGAGTTTGGCGCCGTGGAGGCGGGCGAAGTTTTCGGACGCTAGGACGGCTTCGCCGCGTTCGGTGCGGCGGTACATATCAGCTTGATCGCCTTCAACGGGTGGGAGTTTCGCGCGGCGTTCTACGGAGGCTACGTCGAGAGCTACTAGCATGACGGGGCCTCCTTTTACTGGGACGCGGACGCTGCGGACTAACTGGACTTCGGCCACACCGGGGATGCGGCGGAGGCCGTCGCCTAGCGATGCAGGGAAGACGAAATTTCGCGCGGTTAGATTTTGGGCGGTGGTTACGAAGAGGTCGGGGTTGAGGGCGATGCGCATCCAGTCGGAGAGCGAATTGTAGCTGGAGCGGGCTAGTCCGCCTAATGCGATGACGAGTGCTAGTGACAGCATTAACGCGGCCACGGTGCCGGAGGTGCGGCGGGGGCCTTGGATCAAGCTGTCGGCGGCTAGTGTTCCTTCTACAGGCCGCACGAAAGCGAGGACGGGGCGGAGGATGTGTGAGAGCCACAGCGTCAGGCTGGGGGCTAGCAGCACTGCTGTTAGTCCGGTGAGAAGGAAACCGGCGTAGAAGATTACGGTGTTGCGGCTGAAGAGAAGGGCGATCGCGGAGGCGGCGGCGCAGATGAATGCGGCCCAGCGGCGCAGGCGGCTTTCTCCTTCGCCTAACGCTTGGTTGCGGCCTTTCTGCAAGGCTTTGACGGGATCGACGGAGGCTGCGGCGCGGGCGGGGATTACGGCGGCGAACAGGCTCGTTACGATGCCCATCGCTAGGGCTCCGCCTAGAAGAATGGGGTCGAGGTCGAGGCCGTCGGCGCGTTGGGCGACTCCGTAGACGTCGGTCAGGATGCCGCCGATGTATCCGGCCATGGCTTGCGCTAAGGCGATGCCGAACAGGACTCCGAGGGCCGAGCCGAAGGTTCCAGCGATCAGGCTCTCTACTAGGAACAGAGTCCGGATTTGGGAACGAGTGGCTCCTAGGGCGCGGAGGATGCCGATTTCGGAGCGGCGTTGCGTCACGGCGATCGCGAAGGTGTTGTAGATGATGAACATTCCTATGAAGAGCGCGAAGATGCTGGTGATGTTCGAGGCCAGCGAATAGATGCGCGAGGTTTGTTCGAACTGTTCGCCTCGGGAACTGGGGGGGTCTATTTCGTAACCGGGGCCCAGTAAGGCTCGGAGTTTCGCGGAGCCTTGAGATAGGGTCACGTTGTCTTGGAGCGCTAGATCTACGCGGTCGAATTTGCGGCCTCGGCCGAAAAACTTTTGGGCGGCGTAGATGTCCATGATGGCTAGGTCGCCACCGAAGGCGCTGGCTAGGCCGCCGGGTTTCATGATGCCGCGGACGGTGAACACAAGGTCGCCTTGCATGGTGCGCATGGGGATGCGGCTGTTGATTTGCAGGCCGTTCTTTTCGGC
>Ga0265314_10003281_pt1 | contig 15801 bp, 16 predicted proteins | sample 4126metaG_FD_203106 | JGI IMG/M metagenome (GOLD analysis project Ga0265314, IMG submission 203106) | Rhizosphere microbial communities from Carex aquatilis grown in University of Washington, Seatle, WA, United States - 4-1-26 metaG | ecosystem: Host-associated > Plants > Roots > Rhizosphere >... | reverse complement strand
TCAAAGACCGAGCAAGGAGCTTCGCCGCATGTCCCTCAAGATGGGCCTTTTGGGCCGCAAGATCGGAATGACCCAGGTGTTTCACGACGACGGCAGCGCTCTCGGCTGCACGGCGGTCTCCGTCGGTCCCTGCGTCGTCGTCGGCAAGCGAACCGCCGACAAGCACGGCTACACCGCGGTGCAACTCGGCTTCGAGGAGATGCCGGTTCGCCTGCTCACCCGCCCCCAGACCGGCTACTTCAAGAAGGCCGGCGTCGAGAAGCCGCTGCGTGTGCTGCGCGAGGTCCGGCTCGAGGCCAAGGACCTGGAAAAGTACGAGGTTGGCAAGACGCTGCGCGCGTCGGACGTCTTCAAGTCCGGTGACGTCGTCGACGTCGTCGGGACGACCAAGGGCAAGGGCTACCAGGGCGTCATGAAGAAGCACCGCATGGCCGGTGACAGCATGACCCACGGTACCCACGAGTTCTTCCGCCACGGCGGCTCGATCGGCTGCCGCCTCACGCCCGGCCGCGTGCACAAGGGCAAGCGCATGTCGGGCCTGATGGGCAACGTGAAGAACACCGCCTCGGACCTGGTGGTGGTCAAAGTGCTCGACGACAAGGACGTGGTGATCGTGAAGGGCGCGATCCCCGGCCCCGCCAACGGCCTCGTGCTGATCAAGGGCAGCGTGAAGGACGTGAAGAAGTACATCGTCCCGCGCGCGATCAAGGAGATCGAGTCCAAGAACCCGATGAAGGCGTCGAAGAAGGGCGCCCCGCAGGGCGGGACCAAGAAGGCGTAGTCCCGCGCGCCGCCCGCTGGAGCGGTGGATGGCGATGGCGAAGCTCGACGATCCCCACCACCGCCACGACAAGTACTTCAAGCGTGCGCGCGAGCAGGGCTTCGCCGCGCGCTCCGTATTCAAGCTCGAGGAGATCGACCGCAAGCTGCGGCTCATCCGCCCCGGCTATCGCGTGCTCGATCTCGGGTGTCGGCCCGGGTCGTGGATGCAGTACGCGGTGGCGGCCGTCGGGCCCAAAGGGTCGGTCGTCGGGATTGATCGCGATCCCCTGCCCGCGCCGATTGCAGGCACGCGCGTGCTGGTGGGCGATCTCTTCAAGGCCACCGACGCAGAGCTCCTCGGGGACCTCGCCGCTTTCGACGTCGTGCTGTCCGACATGGCGCCCGATACCACCGGCGTGCGCTCGACCGACCAGGCGCGCTCGGCGGTTCTGTTCGAAGAGGCGCTGGCCCGCGCCGAACGCCTGCTGGCCCCCGCCGGTGGGTTCGTCGGCAAGATCTTCCAGGGGCCGGACTTCCAGGCGTTGCGCCAGCGCATGACGACGCGCTTCCAGGAGGTGCGCATCGTCAAGCCCGACAGCTCGCGCGCGCAGAGCATCGAGATCTACCTGGCGGGGCGGGGCTTCGCGTAGGGACGGGAAAGGGGCCTCAGGCCTCGGGCCTCGGGAAAGAGCCACTGGATTGCCCTACACCGAATACGCAGCCAGAAGCCTCAACCAGAGACGCAACCCGAAATCCGTCCTGAGGCCCGAGGCCCGAGGCCCGAGGCGCCCCAAGATGCCGCCGCCACCCGGCCGGTCTTTGGAGTAGGCTCGCCGAGCTGATGCGAACGGTCTCCCCCGTCCGGCTCATCGTCGGCAGCGCGCTCGCCTGCACGCTGGTTGGCTGGCTCGCCCCGCGCGGGACTGCGGCGCCACCCGATAGCGTGGCGGCCGCCGACGACTCGGCCACCCCCACGCAGAAGATCGCGGTCGACCTGCGCGGGCCGCTGGCGGTGGTGACGGTGACCCGCATCCTCTCGTCGCAGCGGCCGCGCGCCGCCACCGAGGAATCGCTGGACATCGCCCTGCCCGACCGCGCCGTGCTGTTGTCGATCGAGATCGACGACCACGGCCGCTGGCGCGCGCTCGGCGTCGAGAAGGCGCCCGGGACGGCCAGCGGCGGCTCCGCGGCCGAGCCTTCGTCGACATCCGCTCGCAGCCGCTACATCGACGCGCTCCGAACGCGCGGCATCGCCACCAAGGGTGATCCGTACGATGACGAGACCATCTATCGCCTACGCGTGGCGCGTGGCGCGGGCGGAGCGGCGGCGAGCGCGCCGACATCGCCGGTCACGGTTCGCTACCGCTTCTCGGCTCTGGTCGAGGATACGCACGGCCGCCTGCGCCTGCGCTTCCCTCCGTCACCCGAGGTGACGCCCCTGCCCGCCGAGGTCAGCGTGGTCGGCCCGGGCCTCGGCGATCTCGAGGTCGCCGGCGTCCATACCGCGCTGCCCGGGCATGCCTCGACCGGTGGCGGCGTGATGCTGGCGACCACGGCGCCTGCCGCCGTCGCGCCGATGGCCCAGACGCACGTCTCGACTCGATCGGGATGGGAGATCTCCTACACGCTGGCGCCATCCGCGATCGCGAGCGCCGTCGCCAAGGAAGGACCGGTGCTCGAGGGCGCGGCCGCGGTCGCCGAGATCTCGCCGCGCGAATCGGCGATTGCATTCTCGGTACGCGCGCGAGCGAGCGGCCCCCCTGCCGCGCCCGGCAGCGTGCTGTTCGTGATCGATCGCTCGCGCAGCGTCGGGTTGGCCGGACTCGCCGCCGAGCACGACGTCGCGGCCCACCTGCTGGATCTGCTGGCGCCGACAACCCGCTTCGATGTGCTGTTCTTCGACCGCACGCTGACGCGTCTGTTCCCGATGGCGCGCACGGCGACGCGAGACGCGACCGGCTCGATCGAATCGGAGATGGTGCCGGACCGTCTCGCCAACGGCACCGATCTCGAGGGCGCGCTGCGCGCAGCTGGCGAGATCCTGCGCCGCGAGGCGAGCTCGTTCGGACCGCGCGCGCTGCTGGCGGTGATCACCGACGGCGCTCTCCCAGAGACGACGACCGGCGCGCGGCTCGAAGCCGCGATCGGCGCGGTTCCCGGGATCGATCTCAGCGTAGCGGCGATCGTCGTCCGCCCCGGCGACGACGATCCGATTGCACCGCCGGCGCACCAGGCGCTGGCGGCGCTGGCCGAAGCGCGCGGCGGCGTCGAGCGCGAGCTGCGCGCCGACGACATCAACGACGCGCTGCCGTCGCTGATCGAGGTACTCGCCGCGGGCGGAGACGTCTTCTCGACGCGCGTGGCGTTCGACAAGGTCAGCGCGCGGCTACCGGGGACAGTGTCTCCCGGTGGCGGCTTCACCGGCGTGGTGCGCGTGCCCGGCAAGCTGCGCAAGGGGACCGACATCGCGGGGGTGACCCGCGGGCACGGTCTGCGCGCGCCGCTCAAACCGATCCCGGTCGATGCCGCGTGGCTGCGGCCGCACGCCATCGACCCGCCGTCGCCGCTCGAGGCGCGCAGCCTGACAACGCCGATGCTGGCTGCGCTCGCCGAGCCGGTCCCGCACGCGGCGCCGCCCGCGCCTCCGCCGCCGGTGCGTGGAACGATGGACAAGGACGTGGTCCGCAACACGCTGTCGCTGGCCTTCATGCCGCGCGCGCGCGCCTGCTACCAGAGCCGCCCCGGGACCACGCCCGCGATGCGCGACCTGACCGGCCGCGTGCGCATGGCGATCGATCTGGTGCGCGGCGAGGTCATGGACGCGCGCGTCGAGTCGTCGACGCTGGACCAACCGACCATCGAGAGCTGCCTGCGCGAGAGCGCGTTCGCGCTCGAGGTACCGCGCGCCTACCACAACGACGAGTCGGTGACCGCGGTCGTAAATTTGGTATTCCGCCCGCGCACACCGGAGAAGCGGCGCAGCGCCGAGGACAGCTTCCCGATCGGCGCCGAGATCGACCTCGTGCTCGAAGACCTGAAGAAGGCCGAGGCCGCGGCGGCGGCGCACTAGCGCGTGGACTGGTAGACTCGGGCGTATGAGCGAAGGCACCTTCAACCCGTCCGAGCGCCGCCTGTGCCCCGATGGCTCCTGCATCGGGCTCGTGGGCGCCGATGGCCGCTGCCGCGTGTGCGGCCGCGCCGGCGACGGATCGATGACGGTGGGCGCGGTCCCTGCGATGGACGACCACTGGGAAGACGACAGTCACGACGCCCGCGATTCGCTGTCGGCGGGCGATACGGCTTCGAGCGCCGAGGGTGAAGTCGGCGGCGGGTTCCGCCCCGATCGGCGGCTCTGCGAGGACGGGAGCTGCGTCGGGGTGATCGGCGCCGGCGACGTCTGCTCGGTGTGCGGCCGGCCCGCGCGAAGCTGAGCCATGCCCAGCGTCGCGATCATCGGGGCATCGAGCGCACGTCACAAGTTCGGCAACAAGGCTGTGCGCGCCTTCTTGCGCCAGGGGTGGACGGTCTATCCGGTGAACCCCAACGAGGCGGAGATCGAGGGGCTGAAGAGTTATCCGTCGGTGAGCGCGATCCCCGGCCCGGTCGATCGCGCGTCGTTGTATCTGCCGCCCACGCTCGGCATCGCCGTGCTCGACGACATCCAGCGCAAGGGCATCCGCGAGCTGTGGGTCAACCCCGGCGCCGAGAGCGACGCGCTCATCGAGAAAGCGGAGCTTCTTGGACTGGAAACAATTCAGGCCTGCTCGATCGTCGACATCGGCGAGCGACCGTAGACGCCGGGACGTCCAGCAGCTCCGCGGGGACGTCCCGATGCCGCTGCTCCGCAAGGGCCGGTTGCGCCAGCGCCCCGCACTCAATCACGCAATCCGCAAAATCAGCGCGGGGTCTCCACCCGCGCGCGGAAAAAGCGTGAGATCCGTCGATTTGCGTGAAGGTTCGGTATAGAACACGCCCCTAACAAACCAGACTGTCCGACCTTTCGCGCCGAAGAATTTCAGTTTTTTTCTCTCGCAGAGAGCCGTTTGATTGAGTTCGTGGCCCTTATTGAGAGAAGGGCTCGCAGCAGAAAGTCTCTTCATAGAAAATGACCCGACCTATCTTACTTCCGGTACCGAACGCGCCGTCCGACGCGGAGCTGGTGGCGCGCGCCGTCGAGGGCGAGCGCTTCGGCCGCGAGCTGATCTACCGTCGCCACGCAGCCTACCTGCTGGCGATGGTCACGCGCCTCGTGTCGAGCCGCGACGCCGCCGAGGCGATCGCGCGCGAGACCTTCGTGCTCGCATGGAAGCGGCTGGGCGAGCTAGCGGCGACGACGGCGACCGGTGAAGAGAGCGCCAACGTGCGCCTCTGGCTGTCGCGCATCGCCGTGAGCCTGGCAAGGCGCCGCCTGCGGCGTGCGCGCCTGCTGCGCTTGATTGGATTCGGTGCCGAACGCGATGGCGGCGACCACGACGCGACGCTGGCGGCGCTGGCCCCGGTCGATTTGCGGCACGAGGCGCGGCAGGATCTGGAGCACGTCGACCACGTGCTCGAGCTCGCGGGCGTCGAGCCGCGCATCGCCTGGATGCTCCGCCGTGTCGACGGATTGCCGCTCGACGAGGTGGCGTCCGCCTGCGCCTGCTCGCCGGCGACTGCGCAGCGCCGCATCGCCGAGGTCGATGCCCGCCTGTGCGAGCGCTTCGGCACGCCCGCGGAATCGCCATGAGCGAGCTGCGCTACCCCCTCAAGGAGCGCCTGCACGACGTCGTCACCGAACGTGCGCTGCAACGGGTCTGGCGCGGAATCGACGAGCGGCAGCGCGCACGCGCGCCGAAGCGGCTCGCGCGCGGCCTGTTGCTGCTCGCGTTCGCCGGGCTGGCGGTGGCGATTGGCGTCGTGCTGGGCCTGGCGCTGCGCAGTCACGAGCCAGTGGCGCCGCACATGGCCGACGGGCGCCCCTTCGTCGCGGTCGACGCGGCGACGCGCGCGGTGCTCGCGCTCGACGATGGCTCGGCGATCCGACTGTGGCCGGGCACGCGGCTCGAGCCGCTCGATGGCTCGCCGGCCGGAACATTCGGATTGCGGCTGCTGCGCGGCGAGGCGCGCTTCGATGTGCGGGCGGGCGGCCCGCGCCGCTGGCTGGTTGAATGCGGGCTGGCCTCGGTCGAGGCCGTCGACGCCGAGTTCCACTGCACGCGCGGCGCAAACCGACTGCGCGTCTCGGTCGAGCGTGGTACGGCGCTGGCGCGAGGGGCGGTGGTGCCCGAGCACATGAGATGGTTGGCGGCGGGCGACTCGCTCGAGCTCGGCGAGACGACGATCAGCACGGAGTAGCGCTCGGCAGGGACCTCGGACCTCGGACTTCAGACCGGAGGGAGAGGCCGAGGTCTGATCTCCGATGCCTGAGGCCAGAGGCCCGAGGCCCTTCACTGGCCTTACCTCGTTATCGTAGACGCCTGTCTATTGGGGTATAACTCGCCCGCAATGCCTGCCGTCGCCGTCAACAGCATGCTCGAGCTCATCGGCGGGACGCCGCTCGTGCGGCTGCGTCATCTGCCCGAGCCCGGAATGGCCGAGATCTTCTGCAAGTGCGAGCAGTTCAACCCGGGCGGCTCGCTGAAGGACCGGGTCGCTCTATCGATGATCGAGGCGGCGGAGCGCGAGGGGCGGCTGCGGCCGGGCGAGTCGGTCATCGTCGAGCCGACGTCGGGCAACACCGGGGTCGGCCTGGCGCTGGTCTCGGCGGCCAAGCACTATCGGTTGATCCTGACCATGCCGGACAACATGTCGCTCGAGCGGCGCGCACTGCTCAAGGCGTACGGCGCCGAGGTGCACCTCACCCCCGCCGCGCAGGTGATGCAGGGCGCGGTCGACAAGGCGAACGAGATCTGCCGGTCGAACCCGCGCGCGTTCATGCCGCAGCAATTCAACAACCCGGCCAACGTCGATGCGCACCGGCGCACCACCGCGCCGGAGATCCTGGCGCAACTCGGCACGCGCGTGCCCGACGCGTTCGTGCACGGCGTCGGCACCGGCGGCACGATCACCGGCGTGGGCCAGGTGTTCCGCTCGCTGCACCCCGACGTGCGCATCGTCGCGGTCGAGCCGGAGAAGAGCGCCGTGCTCTCGGGTGGCAAGCCGGGCGAGCACCGCATCGACGGCATCGGCGCCGGGTTCGTGCCCGCGATCCTCGACCGCAAAGTGATCACCGACGTGCGCACCATCTCCGAGATGGATGCGCAGCGCACCAAGCTCGCGCTCGCGCGGCGCGAGGGGCTGCTGGTCGGCATCTCGGCGGGCGCGTCGGTCAAGATCGCGCTCGACATCGCGCGCGAGCTCGGCCCGGGAAAGACCGTGGTCACCGTCCTTTGCGACACCGGTGAGCGCTACTTCAGCTCCGACGCTTATTTCCAGTGAGTCGAAGCGGTTCACATAGCCCCGCGGGCAGCGTGCTGATCATCGGCGCGGGCGGGCTCGGCTGCCCGGCGGCGTTCGCGCTCGCAGCCGCCGGGGTCACGCGCATCGGCGTCGCCGACGACGACCGCGTCGACGCAAGCAACCTGCACCGCCAGATCCTGCACGGCGCGGCCGACGTCGGCGAGCTCAAAGTCGTCTCGCTGGCGCGCGCGCTCACCCGGCGCTTCCCGGAGGTGTCCGTCGCGACCCACGCGGTGCGCTTCGACAGCGCCAGCGCCGCCGCGCTCATCGCCGCCTACGACGTGATCGTCGACGGCTCGGACAACTTCGCGACAAAGTTCCTGGCCAACGACGCCGCGGTGCTCGCCGGCAAGCCGCTGGTTCACGGCGCCGCCGTCGGCACCGGCGGTCAGCTCATGACCGTGCCCGCCGGCGGCCGCCCCTGCTATCGCTGCCTGTTCGAGGAGCCGCCGCCCGCCGGCGTCGGTCCCTCGTGCGCAGAGGCGGGCGTTCTGGGACCGGTTCCGGGCGTGATTGGCGCATTGCAAGGGGCCGAGGCCGCCCGCCTCTGCGCGGGCGATTCTCCTGCCTTCATCGGCCGCCTCATCCAGTATGATTCCGCCGGCATGAACGCTCGCGCCATCCCCTTAAACCCGAACCCGCTCTGCGGTGTGTGCGGCCCCGCGCCGCGTATCCGCGAGCTCTCCGCGTCCAACTACTATTCAAGCGGGGACTCCCGCACCCTTCCGGTCGAAAGGTGTTTCGTATGACCACGGCGTCCCGGTCGATGTCAGTCAGCAAACCCAGCTTCGTCCAGGCCCTCCGCTGCCGCGAGTGCAGCAGAGATTACCCAAAGGCCGCGATCCACGTCTGCGAGTTCTGCTTCGGACCGCTCGAGGTCGCCTACGACTACCCGGCGATCGGCAAGGCGCTGACCCGCGCCGTCATCGAGTCGCGCCCGCCGACCATGTGGCGTTACGCAGAGCTCCTGCCGCTCGACGGCGCGCCGACCGTGGGCCTGCAGACCGGCATGACGCCGCTGGTGCGCGCGGATCGGCTGGCCAAGCGCCTCGGCGTGCGCGAGCTCTGGGTCAAGAACGATGCGGTCTGCCACCCCACCCTGTCGTTCAAGGACCGGGTCGTTTCGGTCGCGATCTCGAAGGCGATCGAGCTCGGCATCGACACCGTCGCCTGCGCGTCGACCGGCAACCTGGCCAACGCGACCGCGGCGCAGGCGGCGTCGGCCGGCCTGCCGTCGGTGATTCTGATCCCATTCGATCTCGAGCAGTCCAAGGTGATCGGCACCAGCATCTACGGCGCGCGCGTGGTCGGCGTGCAGGGCACCTACGACGACGTCAACCGTCTCTGCTCGGAGATCGCCGGCAAGTACGGATGGGGCTTCGTCAACGTCAACCTGCGTCCGTTCTACGCCGAGGGCTCGAAGAGCTACGGGTACGAAATCGCCGAGCAGCTCGGCTGGAAGACGCCGGCGCACGTCGTGGTGCCGATGGCGGGCGGCTCGCTGGTGACGAAGATCGGCAAAGCGTTCGGCGAGTTCGAGAAGCTGGGCCTGCTCAGCGGCGCGCCCGCGGGCGGCCGCAAGACGCACATCCACGGCGCGCAGGCGGCGGGCTGCGCGCCGATCGTCGACATGGTGCTCGAGAACCGCGACCAGGTTCGGCCGGTGAAGAAACCGACCAGCATCGCCAAGTCGCTGGCGATCGGAAACCCGGCCGACGGCTTCTACGCGCGCCAGACGATCACCGGCTCGGGCGGGTTCGCCGGCAAGCCCAACGACGACGAGATCATCGCGGCGATGCGGCTGCTCGCGGAGACCGAGGGCATCTTCGCCGAGACGGCGGGCGGCGTCACGCTGGGCGCCACGATCAAGCTCATCGAGCAGGGCCAGATCGGGCGCGACGACGGCCCGATCGTCGTGTGCGTCACCGGCAATGGTATGAAGACCTGGGATCCCCTCGTCGGCGCGCTGCCGCAGCCTGAGCTGATCGGGCCGCGCCTGGCCGACTTCGACCGCATTCAGGAAAAAGCCCAGCCGCGCTGACCCGCGGCGACCGACATTCACGCGACGACAACCAGAAGGAGAACAGAGGACATGGCGACGATTCGGATTCCGACCCCCCTTCGCAAGCTCACGCAAGGTAAAGAAGAGGTCACAGCCAGCGGGGCCACGATCGGCGTGCTGATCGCCAGTCTCGAGGCGCAGTACCCCGGCTTCAAGGAGCGGATCTGCGACGACAACGGCCAGGTCCGCCGCTTCGTCAACATCTTCGCCAACGACGAGGACATCCGCTTCCTCCAGAACCTCGACACGCCGGTCAAGGACAGCGACGAGATCTCGATCGTACCGGCCATCGCGGGCGGACGCTGAGTCCGTCGATGGAGCTCGGCGCCGCGCAGAGGTACTTGCGCCAGATCGCGCTTCCGGAGATTGGCCCCGACGGACAGCAGCGCATCAACGACGCGACGGTCGCCATCGCGGCCGAGCAGGCGGACGACCTCTTGGCCGAGGTTCTGGCGCGCTACCTCGCTGCCGCCGGAGTGGGCAAGCTGCGCTTGATCGGCGGCGACGGCACGGGCGAGCCGGCGTTCGCGGCAGCGGCGTGCGCGTCCAACCCGGACGTCGTGCTCGAAGCGCGCGCGTGGCCCGAGGGAGAAGGCGCCGGAGACGCCTGGGTCGCGGCGCTGGATGGCTGCGACCTGGTCGTGCGCGCCGGCTTCGACGATGACCCGATGTTGCGCGCGACAGTACGCCTCGGGATCCCGGCGGTGCTGCTGCGCGCGCTCGACGATCGCGTCGAGATGCTGGCGTTGCGCGAGCAAGGCCCTTGCCCTCACGTCGACCTCGCGATCCCGCCGCGCCGCGCCCAGGGCGACAGCACGGGCGCGACCGCGGTCGTCGCCGCAACCGTGGGCGCGAGCGAGGTACTGTGGCTCCTGGTGCGCCGGCCTGACACCAGCAGCGCACCGCGGCCGCGCCAGAACGCGCCCGCGCGCCACCTGACCCTGTCGCTGTCGGCCGACGGCGGCGCGCCGCGCGTGCAGGACATCCCGTGGGCACCCGAGTGCTTCGCGTGCGGCGGGGGTTCGGTCGAGATGGTCCTGTCGTGAACCACGCGGTCGACGTCATCCGCTCGGCCGCCGAGCAGATCTTGCAGATGGAGACGCTGCGCCGCGCGCGACTGCGCGTCGCCGACAAGATCACCGACCTCATCGGCGACACGCCGATCGTGCGGCTGCGTGCATTCGACCGGGAGACGCCGGGCGTGGAGATCTGGGCCAAGTGCGAGTTCATGAACCCGGGGGGCTCGGTCAAGGATCGCGCCGCCTACCAGATGATCCGCGACGCGATGAGCAGCGGCCGCCTGAAGCCGGGGCAAACGATCATCGACTCGACCAGCGGCAACACCGGCGTCGCCTATTCCCTCATCGGCGGCGCGCTCGGCTTCCCGGTGACGCTGGTCATGCCGGGCAACGTGTCGTGGGCGCGGCGCAAGATCACCGAGGCCTTCGGTACCCATCTGGTCTTCTCCGATCCGATGGAGGGCTCGGACGGCGCGATCCGCCTGTGCCGCGAGATGGTCGCGAAGACCCCCGACCTCTACTTCTACCCCGATCAGTACTCGAACCCGTCGAACCCGATGGCGCACTACAACACCACTGGACGCGAGATCTGGGAGCAGACCGAGGGCCGCGTCAGCCACTTCGTCACCGGCATCGGCACCAGCGGCACGGTGATGGGCACGGGGCGGCGGCTCAAGGACTACCGGCGCGACATCGAAGTCTGGGCGGTCGAGCCTTCGGACGCGCTGCACGGGCTCGAAGGGTTGAAGCACATGGCGAGCTCGCTGGTGCCGGCCATCTACAAGCCGGAGGAGCTGAACGGCGTCATCGCGATGGAAACCGACGAGGCGTGGGACACGTCTGAGCGGCTCGGCAAGGAAGAGGGGTTACTCGTCGGACACTCGTCGGGCGCCGCGCTTGCGGGCGCGGTGCGCATCGCCAAGCGCGTGCACGGCGAGGGCAAGCGCGGCGTGGTCGTGACGCTGTTCCCCGATCGCGCCGATCGCTACTTCGAAGCCCCCGTCGAGAAACAGACGCCTGTCCCGCCCGCGCGCTAACCAAATCGATCGCGATGACCACTAACAATCCGAATGCCACCCTGCATCCCGTCGTTTCGCCCGAAGCCCTCGCCGAGATCTATGCGCACGCGCGCCGCGACTACCCCGAGGAGTGCTGCGGCATCATCTATGGCCCCAAGAGCTCGCCGGTCGCGGATCGCGCGGTCGCGTGCGCCAACATCCAGAACCGCCTGCATGCGGAGGACCCGGTGCGCTTCGAGCGCGACGCGCGCACGGCGTACAACCTCGACGCCCCCGACCTCTTCAAGCTGCAGCGCAGCCTGCGCGGGGACCACCCGGCGAAGATCGTCTATCACTCGCACGTCAACGTCGGCGCTTATTTCAGCCCGACCGATCAGGCAGCAGCGCTGTTCGACGGGCAGCCGTCGTATCCGGTCGAGTACGTCGTGATCGACGTCAACGCCGACGGAGCGCGTTGCGCGGTGCAGTTCGCATGGGATGCGGAGGCGGCGGCATTCGTCGAGGTTGCTCGGTACTAGCGCGGAATCGCGGACGCACCGGGTGACGAAAACGGTCACGCGGAGCTACTAACCCCCACATGGCCAAAGAGAAAGCCGGCGCAGAGGACCACGCCCGGACCGGGGGGAACGATACTGGCCCAGCTCGACCGGACGACGGTGGCGCCGCCGCGGCCGCGGAGCTGCCCTTCTCCGACATGATCGCGCGCTGGCTCGACGACGGCGACAAGCTTCACGAGCGCGTCCACGAGCCGAACGAGTTCTCCTCCGAGATCGGCGGTCACGAGGGCCGCGTGCGCGCCTTCGTCGAGAACGCGCGCGCGCAGGCCCACCGCCATCGACGCGTGATCGGCGGCGCGGCGTTGTTGGTCGTGATCGTGTCGGTGATCTCGTTCCGTCAGGCGCACGTCGGGCACCCGCGATCCGGTGACCTGGTTTCCGTGGATTCGACGACGGCCAGCGCCACGCCGGTGGCCGCGCCGACGGTGGTCGCGGTTGCGGCGGCGGCCCCGATGACGAGCGCCGCAGCGACGGTGAACGCTGCAGCGGCGCCGAGCCCGGCCGCGGCGCCGGCGGTGATTCCCGCCGCGGCGGAGAGCCCGATCGCGGCAAACCCGGCGCCTGCGCAGCGAGCGGCTGCGACCCAGGGCCTCGCGGCCACCGCGCCGGCTGCCAATCCGGCTAGCCCGCCGGCGAACGGGACGACGAACGCGGAGCCGGCAATCCCGTCACCCGCGAGCGAGGTCCAAGCGGCGGCGGCCCCGACTGCCGCGACCCCCGAGACAGTGACGCCCGCGACTCCGGAGAAGGCCCCGTCCGAGAAGGCGGCTGCCGCGACTCCGGAGAAGGCCCCGTCCGAGAAGGCGGCTGCCGCGACTCCGGGGAAGGCCCCGTCCGAGGAAGTCGCTGCCGCGACTTCGGAGAAGGCCCCGTCCGACAAAGCGACGCGCGCGGCTGCAACGACGCTCGGCGCGCCCGCGAGCAAGGCCCCCGCCCCGAAGGTTGCTGTCGCATTCGCCGAGCCTGCGCCGAGCAAGCCCGCGACGAAATCGCCGGCGCCCAGCGGCCCCGCCGGACCCGCGACGGCTGCGGCTTCCGCCCCCGCGGGGGCGACCACGCCCGCTACGGCTCGCAAGCCGCACGCCGCGGATGCCGCCCCGACCGCAGCGGCCCCGCCTCTCGAGGCGTGCAAGGCTGCCCTGCTGCGCCAACGCTCGCGCGACGCGCTGTCGGCGTGCAGCCAGCTCTTCGGCGGCGACCCCAAGTCCGCCGACAACATGGTGCTGCTCGCGCGCGCCGACTTGCTCGCCGGCCGCACCGCCGAGACGCTGACGCTCGCGCGTCGAGCCGTCTCAGCGAACCCGCGCCAGGCCGATGCCTATTTGCTGATTGGCACGGTCGCCCAGACCACCGGCCAGCGCAGCGAGGCCCGCACCGCGTACGAGACGTACCTGGCGCTGGCGCCCTACGGCGCCCACGCGTCAGACGTGCGGGCGATCCTGCGGACGCTGTAACTCTCTCTCAGACAACCCATCGTCGCTGAGGTCCGGTCGACCACCCGTCGAGCGCAGCAACTCGCAAGGCCTGCCCTCTCCCTCTCGCCCTCTCCCTCTCGCCCTCTCCCTAACCCCTCTCCCGCGGACGGGAGAGGGGACCGGACGGGGCGGCGCTGCGGCTATCGGATCATGTGCAATTCGACCCGGCGGTTCTTCGCCTTGTAGACCGGCGTGACGTTCGGAACCAACGGCTGATCCGAGCCCATGCCGACTGCCTCGATGCGCGTGTCGGCGATGCCCTTCTTCACCAGGTACTCCTTCACGGCCGCCGCCTGCGCGTCGGTCATTTCCTTCGCCTTGGTGCCAGCGCTCGGATCCCAGTGCGCCTCGATGCGCAGGATGCGGATATCCGGGCGATCCTCGATGACCTCGGCGACGCCGTCGAGCTCGGCCTGCCACTCCGGCGTCAACTTGGCCGGGCCTTGCTTGAACTTGATCGGTGACTTCAGCACGATCTCGTCGGCGGTCATCGTGAGGTCCGGGTTCACCGGCCGCAGCGTCAGATCGATCTGACGGCTGCCGTCGGCGACCACCTCGAACAGGCTCTCCTTCGACGGCAGCCCAGGCGCCTCGGCAACGACCTTGTACGGGCCGGGCAGCAGCGCCGCCTGGTAGAGCCCGCCGCCGTCGGTGCGCGTCTCGAACGCCTGCGCGCCCGAGAACTTCAGCGTCGCCTCGACCGCGCGCCCCTGAGCGTCGGTGGTCTTGCCGCGCACCGAGCCGGTTCGCGCCTTGGGCGTCAGCGCGACCGCCACCTCGGCGGTCTGACCGGCGGTCACGTTGGCGGTCGCCTTCTCACTCTCGAAATCGGTGGCCTGGACTTCGACGTTGGCCGGTCCGGGCACGAGCCCCGCGATCTCGAACGTACCATCGCCGTCGGTGACGACGGTCGCGTGCGCGCGGCCGGCGACCGCGACGATCGCGTGCGCGATCGGCTTGCCGGCCTTGTCCTTGGCGACGCCCGCGATCCGCCCTTCGGAGGGCGGCGGCGCCAGGGACGGCTTCTCGATCACCTGGGTGACGATCGTCGGCTTGCGGAACGCATCGACGTCCAACGGATAGGACGCACCGAAGATGACGTTCACCGGCGCCAGCGGCGGCGCGTACATCATGCCTGCGTTCACCAACCGCACGTCGACGCCCGCGTCGAGCGTCGCGCCCCGGTAGACCTGCGCGCGCAAGCCGAACGTCAGCCACTGCCGCGCGCGCGAGCCGGCCGCGCCGGGGATGTCGATCAGCGCCGGGTCGGCGGCGGCGGTGATGATCTCCGCGTGATACTCGCCGAACGGCCGCAGCACCCCCGACGTCCACTTCTCGAGCGGCACATCGATACCGGCCGCCAGGCGCATGCGCGAGGCATCGATACCGTATGCGAACTTGGAAGCCAGCCGTGACGACAGGCTGGTCCCGTCGAGGTTGTACACGTTCGATGAGTTGTCGAAGTAGTAGTTCGCGTTGATGTGAACGCGCACCGGGATGCCCCCGAGCGGGCGCATATCGACCGTCATCAGCGGCCCGATCCAGGCCGACGTCGAGCTGGGCGAGAACGCCAGGCTCGATGCCGACGACAGGAACCTCAGGCCGCCCTCGAAGCCGATCGACGTTCCGGTCGCGATCGGCACCACCACCTTGGGGCCGAGCAATAGATCGCCGTGCGTGCGAATCACCTCGGGATCGGTGCGGTTCGCCTCGTTAGCGCCGCGCACGTTGCGGTTGCTAGTGGTCAGGACGCCGCCAAAAATTTCGAAGTACTGATTGGGCGTGAACCCGAACGTGAGCTGGCCGGCCAGCATCGAGTTGGTGTCGCCGGAGAGCAGGAACGAGCTTGCCTTGAAGTACTCGCCGTGCAAACCGAAGCGCAGGTGGTGCGCCGGCCCCACGTCGGCCGTCGACATGTGATACAGGCCGACCGGGCCCTCGAGCGAGGGCAGGAACACCGCGGGATCGTCGGTGCCGGGCGCCGGCGGCTCGGCCGGCGCGCGGGCGGCGGCCGTGGCGGTCGCCTCGGGCGCGCCTGACTCCTCCGGCCCGCCGGGCGCCGCGACGGCGCGCGAGCCTCCGGCGAGCGCCGCGGCGAGCAACAACGCCCGAGACAACAAGCGAAATCGCGTGAGTGGCAGATGACGGAACGGGCGATCGGTTTTCAGCGTCATGGGTCTTTCCTGGTCTCCCAACAGCCAGCGGGCTCGGTCAGTTTACGGTCAAGGTCGTGGTCGCGGTGACCGTTCCGCGTTGCGCTTGGATCGTGGTGGTTCCAGCCGCGAACGCCGTCGCCTGGCCGCGCGAACCATTCGCGTTGCTGACGTCGGCGGTCGCGGTGTTGCTAGACGTCCAGGTGACGAACGCCGTGACGTCCAGCGAGCTGCCGTCGCTGAAGGTGCCGGTCGCCGTGAACGGCACGGTCGAGCCGGCACGGACCGTCTGATTCGGCGGCGTGATCGTCAACGT
>Ga0265314_10003279_pt1 | contig 15816 bp, 15 predicted proteins | sample 4126metaG_FD_203106 | JGI IMG/M metagenome (GOLD analysis project Ga0265314, IMG submission 203106) | Rhizosphere microbial communities from Carex aquatilis grown in University of Washington, Seatle, WA, United States - 4-1-26 metaG | ecosystem: Host-associated > Plants > Roots > Rhizosphere >... | reverse complement strand
GACCCCTCCCCGCAAGGGGGAGGGGAGAAGTGACGCACGCCGATTCCTCCTACGGCTTCGAGAACGTCCCGATCAAACCGGTCGCGCCCTTGACGTGGCCGTCGAGCGCCTTGAACAGTTCATCGCGGGTCAGGCCAGGCTTGAGCGCGGATGGCTCGAGATCGGTCGCCATCAGGGTGAAAATGTAGTGGTGCGGCGCGCCGGGGGGTGTGCAGGGGCCGGAGTAATACGGAACTTTCTGGGTGCTGGTGCCGCCGACATATTTGTCGCTCTCCTTGGACACTTCGCCCTCGGCAAAACCTGTCACCGACGGCGCGATGCCGTAGGCCACCCAATGGCTGACACCGGCTGGCGGACGGCCTTCCGGGTCAAGCATCAACAGCGCAAAACTCCTGGTGCCTTCGGGCGGATTGCTCCACGCCAAGGCCGGCGAGATGTTTTCGCCGACGCAATTCGGATTGGCCTTGTTGTTGCCGGCGTTCTTGGTGGCGAACCGCGCGCCATCCTTGAAGTCGGGCGAACTCAGCGTGAACGCGGCTTGCGCGTTGGCCTGATGAGAACCGCTGAAGGCAGCGAGCGTGACCGCGCACGCCAGGAGTGAAACTCGAAGCAGCATGACATCTCCCTTTATTTTGTAATTGTTGTTGATGGATCGACCGGAGTGTAACCCGCGCCGCGCCGGGATCAAGGCAACTGCCCCGCCGGATGACGTGCAGCCCTTCAACACCATATTCCTGGAAATAGTCCCCCCTCTCACGGCGAAATGAGCAGGATTGCCGCCTCGGCCGGAGGTTGCAGGAACCCGCGCGACCGCCACGGTTCTGACGACAGCACGCGTCCCGGGAGCTACTTGGCAGTTGATCTCATGGCCCTTTTGATCTTCCCTCGCCCCGATAGCCTTGTCTCGATAGATTTGGCGCGGGAGAATCAGTGCAACAGCGAGACGTCACCGTATGCCCGCCCCGGCGCTGATCGCCTTTGCCCATGTCGGCAAGAGTTTTGATGGCGGGCGCATAAGAGCGGTCGACGACGTCTCGCTCGACGTCGCCGACGGCGAGTTTCTCGCCATCGTCGGCGGTTCCGGTTCGGGCAAGACCACGTTGCTGCGACTCGCCAACCGCCTGATCGACGCCGACAGCGGCCGCATCACGGTCGAAGGCTCCGATGTGCGCGAAGGCGACCCGATCCAGTTGCGCCGCCGCATCGGCTATGTGTTCCAGAGCGGCGGCCTGTTCCCGCATATCAGCGTCGCCGGCAATATCGGGATCACGCCCAAACTGCTGGGGGCACCGGCTGTGGACATCGCCACGCGGGTGGATGAACTGCTCGACCTGGTGCGGCTCGACCGCGCGCTTTACCGCGACCGCATGCCGCACGAATTGTCCGGCGGCCAGCGCCAGCGCGTCGGCGTGGCGCGGGCGCTGGCGGCAAAGCCCCGCATCGTGCTGATGGACGAGCCGTTCGGCGCGCTCGATCCCCTCACCCGCGATGCGCTCGGTGACGATTATCGCGCGCTGCACCAAAAGCTCGGGCTGACCACTGTCATGATCACCCACGACATGACCGAAGCGATCCTGCTCGCCGACCGCATCGCGGTGATGCGCGCCGGCCGGCTGCTGGCGCAGGGCACGCCGGCCGAGCTTTCCGCAAGCGGCGACGCTTACGTCGGCGAACTCCTGCGCACGCCGCGACGGCAGGCCGAACGTCTCAACGTGCTGCTGCCGCGCGACGGTGCGGCATGAGTCTTTTTTCCGATCCGCGCTGGCACGAGGCACTGGCGCATCTGCCGGATTATCTCGGCAACCATGTCCGTGTCAGTATCACCGCGCTGGTGCTGGGATTGTTGGTCAGCCTGCCGCTCGCGATCGCATCGCGCAACCGGCCGCTGCTGCGCGGCGCGCTGCTTGGGTTCGCCAGCATCGTGCAGACCGTGCCGGGGCTGGCGCTGTTGGCGCTGTTCTATCCGCTGCTGCTGGCGCTCGCCACGTTGACGATGCGCCGGTTCGGTTTTGGGTTTTCCGCGTTCGGCTTCCTGCCCGCGGTGCTGGCGCTGGCGCTCTATTCGATGCTGCCGGTGCTGCGCAACACCATCACCGGCCTGCGCGGCATCGATCCTTCGATTCTCGAGGCCGCGCAAGGCGTCGGCATGACGCCGTGGCAGTCGCTGTTCACGGTCGAACTGCCGCTGGCGCTGCCGGTGATGATGGCGGGCATCCGCACCGCGGCGGTCTGGGTGATCGGCACCGCAACGCTGTCGACGCCGATCGGCCAGACCAGCCTCGGCAATTATATTTTTGCCGGGCTGCAGACCCAGAACTGGGTGTTCGTGCTGTTCGGCTGCGCCGCCGCGGCGCTGCTGGCGCTTGCCGTCGACCAGTTGCTGGCGCTGATCGAGACCGGCATCAGTGGCCGCAGCCGCGCCCGCAGTGCGTTCGGCGGCATCGGCATCGCGGCACTGGTGATCGCGACGCTCGCGCCCGCGATGACGCGTTCGCCGTCGAGCTATATCGTCGGCGCCAAGACCTTTGCCGAGCAATATGTGCTGTCGGCGCTGGTGGCGCAGCGGCTGCGCGCCGCCGGACTGACCGCCAACACACGCGAGGGCCTCGGCTCCAACGTGATCTACGACGCGCTGGTGACCGGCGATATCGACGTCTATATCGACTATTCCGGCACGCTGTGGGCCAACCAGTTTCACCACAGCGACATCAAGCCGCGCGAAGAATTGCTCACCGAGCTGAAAACCATTTTGGCGCAACAGAAAATCACGCTGCTCGGCGAACTCGGCTTTGCCAACGCCTATGCGCTGGTGATGCCACGAAAACGCGCCGAGGCGCTCGGCATTCGCTCGATCAGCGACCTCGCCGCGCATGCCCGGGACATGTCGATGGCGGCGGACTATGAATTCTTCTCGCGGCCGGAATGGGCCGGCATCCAGAAGGCCTATGGGCTGACGTTTCGCGCCCAGCGGCAGATGCAGCCGGACTTCATGTACGCCGCGGTCGCTTCCGGCGAAGTGAATGTGATCGCGGGCTACACCAGCGACGGTCTGATCGCGAAATACGATCTGGTGGTGCTGGACGACGACAGGCACGCGATTCCGCCCTATGACGCGATCGTGCTGCTGGCGCCGAAACGCGCCGGCGACCAGGCCTTGCGGGCCGCGCTGCAGCCGCTGCTCGGCAGGATCGACATCGCTGACATGCGCGAAGCCAATTTGCGCGCGGCGGGAAACGATGCGGGTTCATCACCCGATGCGGTCGCGCGCTGGCTGTGGGACAAGGTCGGGAAGTAGCCGGCGAGCGCAAGACCTGGGTCAAATCGTCATTGCGAGCGAAGCGAAGCAATCCAGAGCCGCAAGAAAGAACTGGATTGCTTTGTCGCTTCGCTCCTCGCAATGACGTGGGGGCTCGCGTCCCCGCCCCCTACAACCCCTTGATCATACCTGCGTCGATCAGCTGGCGGTTGAAGTGGCGCGCCTCGGCGCCGTCCTTGCAGGCGTAGAATACGCCGTGGCAACGCAGCATGATCTGCTTCTGCGCCTCGAACGACGGATCGAGCGGAATGCCGGCGGCTTCCTGGATCACCAGCGGCAGGTAGGCGCCATCGATGGTGTCCATCACGGCGGGGCTCTTGACCGGCTCGAAATTGACGGCGTCGATCGCGTAATAGGTCGCGTAATAACGCGGATCGTAGTCCATCAGTTTTCGGCCGACCGCGGCCTCATCGAGGACTGGGTCGAGCAGATGCGGCGAGAATTCCGGCTGGTGATCGCCATAGCGCACGATCAGGAACGGCTGGCCCGGAAATTTCTTCTTCAGGCCCGCGATGAACCCATCATAGTCGCCGACGCTGATGGCCTGCCGGCGCAGATATTCATCGACCACCGGCTCGTTGCCTGGACTGCGCCAGGACGGCATCAGGTCGGGACGGAATTTTGTCTCCCAGGGAAAATGGTTGGCAGAGAGATAGACGAACGCGAACAGCGGCGTCGCCGGCGGCTCGCGCGACATAAGGCTCAGCGCCTTGTCGTAGAAAAACCTGTCCGGCTCGACGTCTTTGGCGCCGAGATCGTGCGCATCGTAAAATTGCTCGATGCCGGTGGTGAGCTGAAAACTGCGCGCGCTCATGAAGGCGCCATAGGCCGGATAGAGCGAGAGCGTGCTGTAGCCGCAACGGCGCAGCGCCAGCGGCAATCCACGCTCGACCCGGCCGGAGGCGATGCGGGTGACGAAATAGGCGAAACGGCCGAACGAGCGCGAGGAGAGGCCCGCCAGCACATTATATTCGGTGAACCAGCTCGGCCCGCCATTGCTTTCGGCCAAAAACTTTCTTGCCTTGCCGTCCCAGGATTTGAAATAGCGGCCATAGCCTTGCGGCACCTTGACGCCGTCGGCCGCGCGAACATCAAAACTCGATTCATCATGGATCATGATGATGTTGGGCCGACGTCCGGAAGGATGGCAGGAATCCAGCAGCGGCAATTTGAGGCTATCATGGGCGACGGCGTCGGATTCCATGAAGCCGTAATGAATAAAATCCGAGACGTCGGTGACGCCGGAACGCGCGAACTTCGACAGATAGCCGTCGTCGTAATAGCCGCGCCAGGCTTCATCGGGCCAGGCAAAGGCGTACCCCACCAACGCCGCGAGGCAGGCCAATCCGCAGGCTGCCGCGGGCAGCCGGCGGATCCGGAACGGATCGAGCCACCACAGCGCATACATCAAGGGAATAATGACCAACGCCGCGCCGATCACCGACCAGCGCAGATGCGGGAAGATCGTGAACAGGAACGCCGCGGTATCGCGGTCGATCACCATCAGGTCGACGAAGTTCGCGGTCATCTGCACGATGTCGTGCTTGAGCCGCGACAGCAGCACCAGCACCACCACGAGCGTCAGCGACAGCGCGCCGCACAACGCGGGACGCCGCAGCAGGGCGATCCAGAACAAGTTCAGAATGCCCCATGACAGCAGAAAGCAGATGCGCGCACCGAGATCGGTTTCGGTTTGCAGCATCACGGCGAGCGCGGCCAGATGCGGGGCGGCGACGGCAGATAGCCGCCAGATGCCGATCGAGCCGAGGCTGCCGGCAACCGTGGTTGTGGTCGGACCTGGAATTGGCGCGGGCGCCATGGGTTGAACGCAATACGACCCGGCGCGGCCTCTAGGCCTTGGCTGGCGGAGACCAGGAGGCCGACGCCGCATCCGGAGACTGCGGCGTGTCATAAAAACGTAATTTAGTTGTCATGAATACGCAATGAATTTGCCACCTTGGAGCGGGACGCTTGGTAAGTTCGACCGGGCCGTCATTTCCTGGCGTTGCCGTTGCTGGCGATGCCCTCGATGAACAGATCGATAATCCCCTCGGCGGTGCGCTCGGCGTCGGCCACGCCCCAGCGCGGAAAATGGCCGTCGATGTTCATCCGGGCAAAACCGTAGACCAGCGCCCGGCCGGCGATCTGCACCTGCTTCAGGTCGCTGACGCGTAGCGCCCCCTTGGCAAAGGCCTCCGCCAGCAGCCGTTCGGTCATGCCGATCAGCTCGGAATTGTCGCGTGACACGGTGGCGGCGCCGTCGTGGTCGAACAGCCGGCCGTTCGAAATCACCTCGAAATGCGCGGGGTATCGCATCGCCCAGCGCAAGTAGCCGAGCCCAAGAGCCCGAAACCGCGCCAGCGGGTCGTCGGCCGGGACCGGCGCAAGGGCTGCTTCCAGTTCGATCCGGAAGCGACGCTGGGCTTCCTCCGCAACCGCCATCATCAGCGCGTCGCGGCTCGGAAAATGCCGGAACGGCGCGCCCGGCGACACCCCGGCGCGGCGCGCCGCTTCGCGCACGCTGACCGCGGCTGGGCCGCCCTCCTCGGCCAAACCCAGCGCCGCGTCGATCAGGACGCGGCGGAGGTCGCCATGGTGATAGGGCTTTGGCGGCGGCGCCGCGCGGCGGGCGGCCCCGCGCTTCGGTCTGGCTGGCGCGGGGATGGGTTTCGGCCTTGGGGCGAGAGGTTTACGCGGGTTCGGCATGGTCCCTCCATAGCATCACCCGATCGTGAATGTAAGCACTGCATACACAATTGACCGCTTGTCGCCGCAAGATGTAATCACTGATTACAATTATCACCGGGGAGAGCATCATGCCGGCGCGTCGTCAAAACTGGTTCGAAGGCTGGCCGCTATTCGCGGTACTGACGCTCGTCCTGATTGCCCTGTCGGTCTGGATCGCCGGCATGCGGCAATTCGAGGTCGAGGGCATACGCAGCGTAATCCGCTTCACCGCGCGAACCTCGCTCGTGCTGTTCTGCCTCGCTTTCAGCGCCGGCGCGCTGGCGCGGCTGTGGCCGAACGCCTGGACGCACTGGCAGCGCCGCAACCGCCGCTATCTCGGCGTCAGTTTTGCCGCCTCGCACGCCATCCATGCCGTCGCCATCGTCTGCTTCGCGTTGGTCTCGCCGCCGCTGTTCCGGGACAACACCTCGATGGCTTCGTTCATTTTCGGCGGCATCGGCTATACCGCCATCATCGCGATGACCGCGACCTCGTTCGAACGCACCGCAGCCGCGATCGGCCCGCGCGCCTGGCGCATCCTGCATCTTTGGTGCGGCTATTATCTGTGGCTGCAGTTCATGGTGTCGTTCGGCAAACGCATTCCCGCGATGCCACTTTACGCGATGTTCCTGATCCCGCTGCTCGCGGTGATGGCGCTGCGGATGATCGCGATGGCGAAGCGACCGGGCGGCCGTAATGCCGCCGACAGAAGCGGCATTCGCAGCTCGTTGGGTACCTTCTAATCCGGCAGCGGTTCGATCGTCGGCTGCGCGGCCCAGCGGAACTTGCGTTCCTTGTATTGCGTGCCGTCCTTGCCCGAGAGCATGACCAGCAGGTCGTAGACGCTGCGGCCGGACTCGATCCAGTCCCGCTCCTTGTCGTCGAACACGATGTTGCGCAGCGCCAGGTCCAGCACTTCGCTCGCCCTGGCCCATGGCACCACGGTCAGGCCGTCGTCATCGCCGAATATCAGATCGCCCGTCGAGACCGGCACCCCGCCGCAGGTGACGGGTTCGCCGATCGTGCCGTTGGACGGCGGACCAAAACCCGCGATCGCCGGCGCGCGGCCGCAGGCAAACAGCGGAATCGGATCGTGCTGGGTCTGAATTTCCAGGAGATCCCGCACCATGCCGTCGATGACGATCGCTCCGAGCTTGTTCCGGGTTGCGTTCCAATGAACCATGCTGCCCCAGACCGAAAGCTCGGATGGACCGCCGGCATCGATCACCAGCACGTCGTCCTCCTTGGCCCGCGACAGCGCCTCGATGGCGCGGCGGGTAAAGCCGGGCAACGTGCGCACGGTCAGCGCCCGTCCGACGAAACGCAGCCCGGGCAGACAGGACTGGATCCGCGGCGACATGCAGGTGCCGCCGCCTGAATTGACGTGCTCGCTGGTCATGCGCAGATGCAGGAACTTTGCGAGCAGGGCCCGGATCGCCTGGTTGCCCGTTGCATTGTCGTTCATGGCTGATCCTCTGCCCTTGCGGCCAGCGACCGAGCCGCCCCTGGAGACGCGATTTTAGGCCGCCGCCGCACATGCCAGCAAATTCCAAATTGCTTGCATCGCATTCCCTGCGGTTATGTAATGCTTCGCCTCGAAGGCTCGGGGTGCACGCCATGCTTTCGTTTGCGGGTGGTAATTGATGAACATGCAGAGGCTGCGCGCCTTTCAGGCGATCATGGAGACCGGCTCCGTCACCTCGGCGGCGGACGAACTCCGGCTGACCCAGCCGGCGGTCAGCAAGCTGTTGAAGGCGCTCGAACTCGAGGTCGGCTTTCCGCTGTTCCACCGGGCCAACGGGCGTCTGATGCCGTCGGCCCAGGGCGCGGCGTTCTACCAGCGCACGCGGCGAATCCTCGCCGATATCGATGCGCTGGCGACGATTGCGCAAAACGTCGCGGAAAACCGGCTCGGGGAAATCCGGCTGGTCGCGACCTCGCAATTGTCGTCGACGTTGTTTTCACGGGCGATCGGTGAATTTCAGAAGCAGTGTCCCGATGTGTTTGTCTCGCTCGAGATCCTGCCGCTGCGCGACGCCGATCGCTGGATCGCCGGCCTGAACTTCGATCTCGGCGTCAGCGCGCTGCCGCTGGCCTGGAACGGGTTGGGTTACGAACCGTTCCTGACGACGGCTCCCGTCGCGGTGGTTCCGACCGCCCACACGCTGTCGTCGCGCCCCTGGCTCAGCGCGCGCGACCTCGACGGTCAGCCCTTCATCCGGTTGAGCAGCGCCAATCTCCTGAGATCGCGGGTCGATGCCGACCTGATCAAGTCGAACGCGCATCCGAGCGTCAAGGCCGAGGTATCCTCGCCGATGACGGCATGCGCGCTGGTCGCCGAAGGGCTGGGCATCGCGGTGGTCGATGCGTTCAGCCCAACGGTCGCCAAGACGGACGAATTCCAGATCGTGCCGTGGAAGTCGTCGATCACGCTGACTTACGGGTTTTTCTATCCCAAGGATAACGCCAATCCGTTCGTGCCGATCTTCAAGAATATCCTGAAGCGGCTGGCGCTCGCCGAACAGACCCGCGCCAAACCGCCGCGCAAACCGCCACCAAAGCGGCCCGCCCACCAACGTCGCGGGCATTCCAATTTATCATGAAGTCACTCTGATTTTGAATTTGCCGTGATACCCTTGGCCCTCCTAGTCTTGGCGCTCCTGGTCTTGGCCCTCCTGGTGTCGACCTGGCTGGCGCCGGACTAACCACCGCGAAGGGGAATGGAATGGACGAGATGCTTTCAAAGCCGTCTGCATCGACCGCGTTTCCCACCTCGCGCCGCCGCCTGATCGTTGGCGGTGCGGCCATGGCGCTGACTGGTGCCGCCGGTCTGAGGCGCGCCGCGGCGCAGGCCCCCAAGACGATGCGGGTCGGCGTCCACAAGGGCGTGGTGTTCGTGCCCTCGCTGCTGCTGCAGTCGATTCTCGGCACGGCATGGAATGTCGAGCTGTCGTATTTCGGCTCGCCGGCCGACATGGCCAACGCCATCGTCTCGCGCAGCATCGACGTCGGCTATACCGGCGTCACCATCGCCGCGATCGCCCGTTCCAAGGGGCAGCCGATCGTCATCGTCGCCACCTCCGCCGGCAAGGGCACCGCGATCATCGTCGGCGCCAGGACCGATATCCGCAAACTCGAAGACCTCCGGGGCAAGACCGTCGGCCAGGTGGTCGGCGGCATCCAGGACGTGCAGTTGCGCGAGGAGTTGCGCCTTGTCGGCATGACCATGAAAGACGTCAATCCGATCGCGATCGCGTTCTCCGACCTGCCGGCGGCCTTGCAGAACGGCAGCATCGACGCCTTCTGCGGCGGCGAACCGGCATCGACCAAGACCATCGAGGACGGCTATGGCCGGCTGTTGAAATATCCCTACGATACGCCGGTCGGCACCATCAACGCCGGCATCCTGGCGCGCGAGACCATGGTGCAGGAAAACCCCGACCTGCTGAAAGCCTTTGTCGGCGCGCATCGCGAGGCCGTCACGCGCCTTCGCGGCAATCCGGATGAAGCCGCGGAGCTCGCGTTCAAGAACTGGGGTTTTGCGCAGGCGACGGCGCGCAAGGCGCTCGACAATGTCGATTTGCGCTGGGTGATCGACGATGGCTTCATGAACGACCTCGCCAACTACATGGCGCGGATGAAGGATCTCGGTATCCTCGCCACGGTGCCGGACATCAACGGGCTGGTGGTCCGGGACTTCGCCAAAGCCTGACCGGCTGCTACGCTTGAGCAGCGGAGAAGTTCGATTTGACGTATCGCGACCGCCTCATGGGCTTTGGCAAGGCAGCCTGTCTGCCGATTGCCATCGTCGCCGTTTGGGCGTTGGTCACGGAGACCGGCTCGGTCCCGGCCTATGTGCTGCCTTCGCCGCGCGTGGTGCTGGCGACGCTGATGGATTTCTTTTTCGGCGGCTCGTCGCAGGCCTATTCCGGAAAGTTCGTGATCCATCTCGGGCAGAGCCTGTATCGCGTGGCTGGCGGTTTCGCCTGCGGCGCGATCCTCGGCATCCCGCTCGGCATCGTGCTGGGATATAACCGGCGGATCGGCGCCTTCATCGAACCGACCATCGAACTGTCGCGCTCAATTCCTGGAATCTGCTGGCTGCCGCTGGCGCTGGTCTGGTTCGGGATCGGAACCGGCACCAGCATATTCCTGATCGCGCTGGGTTCGTTCTATTCGATCTTCCTCAGCACGCTCGGCGGAGTGCGTTATGTCGATCCGATACTGCTGCGGGCCGGCCGGTCGCTCGGCGCGAGCGAGCACGCGCTGCTGACCACCATCGTGCTGCCGGCGGCGTTCCCCTCGATCCTGAGCGGGCTGCGGCTCGGCCTCTCCTATTCCTGGATCTATATGGTGCTGGGCGAGTTCACCGGCGTCAATTACGGCCTCGGCGCGCTGCTGCTGCAATCGCGCGACACCATGGACACGCCATTGATCATCGGGCTGATGGCGGTGATCGGCGGATTGGGCGTGCTGTCTGACCGGCTGATGCTGCTGTTCATGACAAAAGTGCTCGGGATGGACGTCAGATGAACAGCGCCACCGCGATCGATCCGGCGTCGAGCGCCATGCCGCGCTCGGACGAACCTCCGGCAAAGATCAGCTTCCACAACATCACCAAGACGTTCGTGTCGCAGGCCGGCGGTCCCGCGATGAAGGCGATCGACGGCTTGTCGCTCGACATCGCGGACAAGGATTTTGTCTGCCTGATCGGCCCATCCGGCTGCGGCAAGAGCACGCTGCTCAACATGATCGCGGGCTTCGAACACGCGACCGCGGGCGAGGTGCTGCTGGATGGCGCAGGCATCAGCGGCCCGGGCGCCGATCGCGGCGTGGTGTTTCAGGAGGGCGCGCTGTTCCCTTGGCTCAGCGTGCTCGACAATGTCTGCTACGGACCGCGGCGTCTCGGCGTGCCGCGCGAGCGCTACCTCGCCGACGCCCATGCCATGCTCGAGGAGGTCGGGCTGTCGGCATTCGCGCAACATTTGCCGGCCGAGCTTTCCGGCGGCATGCGGCAGCGCGTCGCGATCGCGCGTGCGCTGATCAATCGCCCGCCGGTGCTGCTGATGGACGAGCCGTTCGGCGCGCTCGACCCGCAAACGCGGGTGCTGATGCAGGAAATGCTGCTGAAAATCTGGGAACACGACAACCGCACCGTGCTGTTCATTACCCATGACGTCGAGGAGGCGCTGTTCCTGGGCACCCGCGTCGTCGTGATGAGCAGCCGGCCCGGCCGCGTGCTGGAGGATGTCCGCGCCGATCTGCCCCGTCCGCGCGACTACTCCGTGCTCGGTCATCCCGATTTCGTCAGGATCAAGGGCGAGCTGTTCGCCCTGGTCCGTGAGCAGACCATCGCGGCCGCGGCGGATGCCGCGGGGCGGACGCAGCCGTCGCAAGCGACGTGAATATGAAATCGTGCTTACTCGTCCATCAGCAAATGAAACTTGCGGCCGAGCTGATGGTGCACCGTCATGACGGCGCGGTCGACGTCACTGACAAAGCTGTCGCCGAGCACCACATGAGGGATTTCCCAGTTACGGCCTGACTGGCCGGGCAACCCTCCGAGCGCAGGGACGCGCGCGGTTTCGCAGCCGGGCTGGCTGCGAAGCGCCTCATTGGCGAGTTGCGTCAGTTCCGCGAGACTCTTTCCGGTCGTCGCCACGCGCGGTTATGCCTTTGGCATCAGGCCAAGCCGCTTGGCGATGATCCTGTCGACGGTGCGCCGGGGCAGGATGCCGGTGATCAGATGCCGCATCGGGTCCGGCGTGATCTGGTAGCGCACCTTCGGCTTCGGCGAGGTGAGCGCCTCGGCGATCGCCTCGGCGATCTTTTCCGCCGGCAATCCGATCTGGCTGAGGTGTTTGGTGAATTCGACGACCTTGTTCATGACCGGCAGATAGGGCGAATTCTTGTAAAGCGACATGTCGATGCCGTCGGTCTTGCCCCAGATCGGGGTCTTCACCGCGCCGGGGGCGACGATGATGACATCGATGCCGAACAGCATCAGCTCGCGGCGCAGGCTTTCCGACAATCCCTCGATCGCATGCTTGGAGGCCGCATAGGCCGGCGTCATCGGGTTGCCGCTGCGCCCCGCGACCGACGAGATCATCACGATCCGTCCCTTCGCACCCCTAAGCTGCGGATCGACGCCGAGCAGCGGGCCAAAAGCCTGGGTCGCGATGATCGGCCCGATCACGTTGATGTCGAGCTGGTTGCGGAATTGCTCGACCGGAAGCTCGAGCACGGGACCCGGCACCGCGATGCCGGCATTGTTGACCAGGCCGGCCAGGGTCTCGCCGCCGAGTGCTGTGCGCACCGTAATCGCCGCGGCCTTGACCGCGGCTTCGTCGGTGACGTCGAACAACAGCGGGGTAAAATTCGCGCCGAACTCGCTTTTCAGGCGGTCGGCGTCGGCCTGCTTGCGCACGCTGCCGAATACGCGAAATCCGCGGTCGAGCAGCAGCTTCGCCGACGCCCAGCCGATGCCGGTGGACGCACCGGTGATGACAACAGATCGCATGTTCATTCCCCCAGGATTCGCGGTGCCCGCAGGTCGTTCCGCGCAAGAACCTTGACCTTCAAAAACTAAGCAGGCCACGGACTAAAGCAAGCCGTTGACAGGCCCGATTGAGCGGCGGGGGGTCCCTATTCCGCGTGGCCGTCGATGAGCGGGCCGAACAGCTCCCACTTCTCGCCAGTGAATTTCATCATCTGCACCTGCTCGATCGGATAGAAATCGGTCGCTGTCGTCTTGGCGCGGATGCCGGGAATGTAGGTATCGATCTCATAATCCATGTCGGCGACCATCTTCATGACATTCTCACGCGTGAGATTGTCACCGCACCGCTTCAGCACGTTGACCAGGGCGGTCGAGGTGGTGAAGCCGGTCAGCGGCCCGCTCTCGGACTTGTCGGCTTCCGGATAATACTTCGCCATGAAGGCGCGGTATCGCTGCATGCCAGGAAAACTGTCCCATTGCGGATCGGTGACGTCCATCTGGTAGCCGGCGCTGAGGATGCCGGCGGAATTTTCCAGGCCCGCAGGTTTTAATACCGCGCCGACCGAGGCCGACACGTTGGTCATGATCTGGATCGGATGCCAACCGAGTTCGGCGATCTTCTTGATGGCTTGCGCCGCGAATTTCGGCGTTGCGACATTGATGAAGATGTCGGGGTTCGCGGTCTTGATCGCGACCACCTGCGAATCCACCGTCGGCATGCTGATCTCGTAGGGCACGCTGGCGACGACCATTTTGTCGTATTTGTCGCGCAGCACGTCCTTCAGCCCGAGCACGTAGTCCTTGCCGAAATCGTCGTTCTGGTAGAGCACGCCGATCTTGGCGTTGGCATGATGCTGCAGGATGTAGGTAGCGTAGACCCGTCCCTCGGCGCGGTAGTTCGGCTGCCAGCCGATGGTCCAGGGGAAATGCTCCGGATCGCCCCAGCGCGAGGCGCCGGTGGCGACGAACAATTGCGGCACCTTCATCGTGTTCATGTATTTCTGGATCGCCGCATTGGGCGCGGTGCCGAGCGGGGCGAAGATCAAGAACACCTCGTCGCTTTCGACCAGCCGGCGCGCCTGCTCGACCGTTTTGGGCGGACTGTAGGCGTCGTCATAGCTGATAAAGTTGATCTTGCGGCCGTTGACGCCGCCGCTGTCGTTGATCATCCGAAAATAGGCGCTCATCGTCTTGCCGATGATGCCGTAGGCCGACGCCGGCCCGCTATACGGCATGATATTGCCGATTTTGATCTCGGTGTCGGTGACGCCGGTATCGTATTTCTTTTGCGCGGCGGCCGGCAAAGTGGCCGCGGCGGCGATCAATCCGGACAGTACGAGAGTCCGGATGGGCGTCTTGAAAAGCGTCCTGCAGAATTCCCCAAGCGCAAGCTTCATGAACTCCTCCTCAGGCCAGGCGTGGCGGCTTTTTCGGACAGTTTCCTCTTCGATTTTTCTGTGGCGGCATCATGCAGGATAGCAGCCGGACCAGGCTGCTGGAAGCGGCCGATGATCTCGCGCGCTTGCGATCAAGAGGCTATTTGTCGCGCGCGGGACGGGGTGCGGCGCAGCAACCGCCGCTTTCGCGGTCGGAGGTCCGATCAGTCCAAACCCGCGCGCCGAAAACCTTCCAGATAGTGCTCGCGGTCGGAGTCGAGCTTCCACGGCAACTGATGCGCGATCCAGGCCAGCGAAATATTGGGTTGCGCCCGGCGCAGTTCCTGGAGCGCAGCCGCCGCGACTTCGGTCTCGCCCGCCATGCCGGCAGCCACCGTCAGCACCCGGTAGGCGCCGGTGAGATCGCCGCGATGGCGGATCGCCTCGCGCGCCCGCGCCATGGCCTCGGCGTAATTCCGGCCGATAAACTGCGCGTAGGCGGCGATGCCGTGGTAGATCGCCAACGACGGATCGCGCGGGCTCAACCGTATGGCTCGCTGCGCGGCTTCGTACGAGTCCCGCCAACGCCCCGAATAGGACAGCGCCAGCGCGTAGTAGCCCTGCGCCAGCGAGAAGTTGGGATTGAGCCGCAAGGCAAGCTCGAACTCGGCCAGCGAATCGTCGAGACGCCGCGTGGAAAAACAGACGCTGCCGAGCGCGGTGTGCGCCCAGGGGTCTTCGCTGTCGGCCTGGATGGCAGCAAGCGCGGCGCGCTCGGCAAGCGGCGCGGCCAGCGCGATATCCGCCCAGCCGAGATGAACGCCGAACATGTGGCTGGTGGCCAGTACCGACAGGGCCTGACCGTAGTTCGGATCGAGCCCGATTGCCTTTTCCAGCAGCGCCTGCGCGGCAATGTGATCCTCCCGCGTCACGCGCCAGTAATGCGACAGCGCCCGCATCACCAGATCCCAGGCGTCCAGGCTGCTCGGCGGCTTGCGCCTGGCCCGGAAATTTTCCGCGGCATAAATCTGCGGCTCGATCGCCGCAACGATCGCATTGGTGATCTCGTCCTGCACCGTGAACATTTCGGTCAGGTCGCGGTCGTAATGCTCCGCCCAGACATGGCTGCCGGTCGCGACGTCGTTGAGCTGCGCCGTGATGCGGACGCGGCCGCCGCTTCTCCGCACGCTGCCTTCGACCACATAGCGGACGCCGAGCTCCTCGGCGACCTGGCCGATGTTGACCGCCCTGCCCTTGTAGACGAAGGAGGAATTGCGCGCGATCACGAAGAACCATCGAACCCTGGACAACGCGGTAATGATATCCTCGCTGATCCCGTCGGAAAAATATTCCTGCTCGCGATCGTCGCTCATGTTGTCGAACGCCAGCACCGCGATGGCCGGGCGATCCGGCACCGGCAGCGTTTGCCGCGGCGGCTGATCGGACGCCGCCGCCGCGGCGACCGCCGGAAGATCATCCAATTGCTCGGCGACGTCGCCGACAAAGCGAAAGCCCTTGCGCGGAACGGTCCGGATCAGCTTCTGCTCTTTGCCGCTGTCACCGATCGCGGTTCGCGCGGCATTGATACGGCTGGTCAGCGTGGAATCCGAAACAATCCGCCCGCCCCAGACCAGAGCAATCAGATCATCCTTGCTGACGACGCGATCGCGGCTTTGGGTCAGATATACCAGCAGATCGAACACCTGCGGTTGCAGCGCGACCTGACGGTCGCCGCGAAATAATTCACGGCGCCCGGTGTCGAGCGTATGGCCGTCAAATACAAATTTCACGCTGCAATCCGGACCGCGTCCGACCTCAAGAAATAATCAAGCTTGTCTAATGGATAAATCAGGCGCGCAGCAAAGCCCTTGGCGCGCGTTTCGGGCATACTGATTCCA
>Ga0265314_10003277_pt1 | contig 15817 bp, 18 predicted proteins | sample 4126metaG_FD_203106 | JGI IMG/M metagenome (GOLD analysis project Ga0265314, IMG submission 203106) | Rhizosphere microbial communities from Carex aquatilis grown in University of Washington, Seatle, WA, United States - 4-1-26 metaG | ecosystem: Host-associated > Plants > Roots > Rhizosphere >... | reverse complement strand
AGCGGCATCGCATTGACGCTGACTGAAGACGATGCTCGCGCGATTGCGGCGCAGTGTCCCGCGGTCAGCCTGGTGGCTCCAGTGGTCCGGCAGGGGCAACAGGTTATCGGCGGAAACAATAACTGGGCCACATCGATACAAGGAGCCACCCCGGAGTTTCTGACCATCCGGGATCTCAGTATTGAGCGAGGCGTTGCGTTCACTTCTAAGGATCTGGAAGCCGCCAATAAAGTCGTGCTGCTCGGCAAGACGGTAGCAGCTAATTTGTTCCCGGGAGGCGATCCCGTGGGCCAGACCGTTCGCATCCACAATGTTCCGCTCACCGTAATCGGGCTGCTCGCGGCCAAGGGACAGTCTCCCACGGGTCAGGATCAGGACGACGTCGTTCTAATGCCGCTGTCCACGGCCAAGAAACGTGTTCTGGGTGTCAGCCAGGCCAGTGCGGGCGCCGTCGGCACAGTCATGGTGCAAGCTACCGGGCCCACCACGATTCAGGCGGCGCAAACCCAGGTACGGGCTCTGCTGCGCCAGCGGCACCACCTGCAATCAGCTCAAGAAGACGATTTCACGATCCGCAATCTCGAAGAGGTGTTCGCCGCTCAGGAATCCTCCGCACGGGTCATGGCGTTGCTGCTGGCGGTGATCGCGTCGGTTTCGTTGGTGGTCGGCGGGATCGGCATTATGAACATCATGCTGGTCTCCGTTACGGAACGCACGCATGAGATCGGACTCCGTCAAGCCGTGGGTGCGACCACGGGAGACATCCTTCTGCAGTTCCTGGTGGAGGCAGTCGCGATTTCGCTGGTCGGCGGGATTGCTGGGATTGGTGTGGGCGTGATCACCTCAATGATCATCTCCCGCGTCGCGCAATGGTCGACCGTGTTGAGCTCGGGATCCATCATTCTGGCGTTCGCGTTTTCCGGACTGGTGGGCGTGTTCTTCGGCTACTATCCCGCCCGAAAGGCAGCCTTCCTGGATCCTATCGAGGCTCTGCGGTACGAGTGACCGGCGGGATCGGCCGGCGTCCTTCGAACGCGTTTTCGAGTAGCTCGCGGATTCCTTCGCGCGTAACCGGGCGCGGATTGTAGTAGGGATTCTGAACGGCGAGATCGGCGGCCCGATCCAGTTGCTCGCGCCGCATCCCCAACGCTTCGAGCGAGACAGGCGCGCCCAGCGACGCAGTCAGGTCATACAATCCCTGTGCGGCCGAGTTGGCACCCAGCGCACGTGCAATGCGATCCATCGCCTCGGGAGCCGCGGCGGCGTTATAGGCCACTGCGTGCGGCAGCACCACCGTGTGCGTTTCCGCATGCGGCAGGTTGAACGTTCCGCCCAGCGTATGGCACAACTTGTGATGCAAAGCCATCCCCACGGCTCCGAGTGAGACGCCTGCCAACCATGCTCCGTACAGCGTTCGCGAGCGCGCGTCCACATTCCCCGGTTGCTTCGCAACCGTCGGAAGACCGTCCACTAGTGCCCGAATTCCCTCTTCGGCGATCAGCGAGATGATCGGATTGGCATCCTTCGAGTACAGCGCCTCAACGCAGTGCGCGATCGCGTTAATCCCGCTGGTAACCGATAACCCCACGGGTAGCGACGTCGTCAACGCAGGATCGTAGATCACGGTCTTGGGCAAGACGAGAATATCGCGACCGGTCTTCTTGACGCCGCCCTCCGTAATCCCCCAGATCGGCGTCATCTCCGATCCGGCGTACGTGGTCGGGATCGTGAGAATCGGCAGCTTCGCCGTTAGGGCGATGGCTTTGGCGAGCCCCGTGGTCGATCCGCCGCCGATCGCCACACAGCAATCGGCCCGAACGCGCTTGGCCTTATCGCGAGCGGCAGCCGCGACTTCGGCCGGCACATGCATCACGGCGCCGTCGAAGACGCCCGCGGATCGAGAGCCGAGCATCACCACGATATCGGCGCCGATAGCGCGCTGTTCGGGTGAGCACAAAACCAGCGCCCGCGTTGCGCCTAGTTTGTCGATTTCCTCCGGAAGCTTTTGGAGCGAGCCCGCGCCGAAAACCACCCGGGAAGGAAGCGCTTCATAGACGAACGGCAGCATGAATATGTGCGTCCACCTGGCTTTCGAGAACCTGCAACGGGACGCTGCCCGCGCGCAGGACGACATTGTGGTACTCACGCAGCGAGTAGCGACTGCCTAAGGCCTTCTGGGCTTTATCCCGCAGCTCCAGAATCTTCAGCTCGCCGATCATGTAGGAGCACGCCTGTCCCGGGTAAACGGCGTAGCGCTCCACCTCGCTTGCTTCAATTCCGTAATCGATGGCCTGCTGCCGGGTCCAGCGCTTGGCGTGCAGGCCGGTATCCACTACCAGACGCCGCGCCCGGAACAGTTCCGCATCCAACTGGCCGAGCTGGCCCTCGATATCGTCGCCGTGCCAGCCGGATTCCGCAGCCAATCGCTCGGCGTACAGTCCCCAGCCTTCGGTGATCGCGGAAATTCCGCCCAGCGCGCGCACCTGCATGAAGTGCGGCAGATCTTTGTTCTCCACCTGTAGAGCAATGTGAAAGTGATGGCCGGGCACGGCTTCGTGATACAGCAGGGAACGCAACCCGAATGTCGTCATGCGTTCGATACGCCGGGGGATTTGGACCACTCCAGGACGCGAGCCGTCCGGCGCCGGGGCGTTGTAATTCGCCGCGGCATTTGCCTCACGGAAGCGCGGGAATGGCTGCACGGTCACGGGCGCCTTCGGCCGCAAGTCGAATAACGATGCGGCCCGCTTTTCGGCATCGCGCACGATGGCGTCCGCATCCCGCATGATTTGAGCACGGCTCTCATCCGACGTCGGGTTCGGATATTGCAGATCGAGCCTAAGCCTCTCAATCCGGTCCTTGACAGGCCCGGCCGTGCGGCCCAGTCGCCGCAGCAGTCCGTCCATCTGGGTCTCGATGCGCGAAACCTGCTGCAATCCGATCTCGTGAATCTGATCCGCAGTGAGGTTGGTGGTGGTGTAGCGCCGCAGGAAATGGGCGTACGCTTCGGGTCCGCCTTTGAGCCTCCACAAACCGGCGTCGTTGCTCGAACGCGGAAGCTGGGATTGAAGGGTAGCGGCCGCCTTCTTCCACGCTGGATAAATCTGCGTGCCGACAATCTTCTCAGCCTCCGCCCGAAGCTGCTCGCGTTGCGTGGCGGGGATCGCCGACGCCCCTTCCGATAGCGCAGCCATCTTGTCCGCGAACGCCGTCACAAAGGGATTCTGGCCCGGCGACGGATCCACGAAGCTCTGCATCTGCTTGATGGTGGCTTCGAGAATAAAACGCGGCGGAATCACGTTCTTTGCGGCGAGCCTTCGCGATTCGGCGATGGCTTCCTCCATGCGGACGCTCACTTGCGCCAGCGCGGCCACGTAGTTTTCAGCGTCCCTGAGCTTGGACAGCGGGCGCGCGACTGTAAATCTTTCCACCGCCGAGACGTTCCAGCCGTTCATTTGCTCGAGCGGAAAGGTGTAGTCGTAGTACGGCTCCTCCGCAACCACCATTTCCAGCTGCCATTTCATTACTTCGGCGGAAACTCGATGTGTTTCCGTCATGGCCGTCCGATCGAACTTGCCGAGCTCGGCCAGACCCCTGCGGGCGAGCTGGAGTCGCTGGCGGGCCGACGCGATGGTCAAAGGCGTGAGCTGGCGCTCCAGCCGGTCTTGTTCTTCGCCGGCGAAATAGCGCAGCGAAGTCGCCAGGTTGGGATTCAGGCGGATCCACTCGTCAGTGAACTCGCGAAAGAAATCGTCAATGCCGCGTCGCGCAATTTGCGCGGATGCAGCCGTGGCGCCGATGATCGCAAGAGCGGTTCGGCGGGTAATCATTTTAAGCCTGTCCTGCGTGCGCCCGCGCCGTTCGCTCGTTCAAATCTCTCAGGACGCTGAGCTCAGTTGCTGTCGGCGCCGCAGTATTATTCAGCTTGGGCGCGACCTTCAACGGCCATCCTGTGGCGGCCACAACTTGCTCCACGGTGATGCCCGGATGCAGGCTGGTCAACGTGAGTTCCTTGGTTTCGGGATCGGGAGTGAGAATTCCCAGATCCGTGATCACATTAGTGGGACCTTTCCCCGGCAATCCAAGTTTTTGGCGGCTGTCGCCACCCTCGAAATAGCCCCCCGACGTGAGAAAATCCAGCTTCTTCACGAACGCACGATTGTTTTGTCGCAGAGTGATCAGGACCTCGCCGCAGAATCCGGCGATTTCCTGCGCGCCTCCCGATCCGGGCAGCCGGACCTTGGGTTTGTTGTATTCGCCGATGACAGTGCTGTTGATGTTGGCGTACTTGTCGATCTGCGCCGCGCCCAGGAACCCGAGCCCGATGCGCCCGCCCTGCAGCCAATATGAAAATATCTCCGGAATCGAGACCACAGCGTCGGCGGTCTCCGACAGTTCGCCATCGCCGATCGAAAGCGGCAGCACAGTCGGCTTTGCGCCGATGGTTCCTGACTCGTAGATCAACACTGTATCGGGAGCATGTGTAAGGCGCGCCAGATTGGCTGCCGCGCTCGGGAGTCCGATGCCGACAAACAGCGTCACGCCGTTGCGGATCATCCGTGCCGCCTGGATGGTCATCATCTCATCGGCGCTGTAAGGAACCTCAGACATTGCTGGTAGCTCCTTCCAGACTGCGTTTGAACTCGTCGAAATCCTTGGTACCGAGCACGTGCCGGTCGATCCACGCTTTAAACGTGTCCCGATCCCGGGCGACCACATCCCATGCCTTGTAGAACGCGTTGTCGCGTTGATAATAACCCTGCGCGTAGGAAGGGAAAGCGCCGCCCTTCACTTCACACACCGCGCTCAGGACCCACGATGGCAGCACTACCGAATTCGGCGGTGAGTGAAGATCGTCGACGATCTCTTCCACGGTGACGATGGCGCGCTTGGCGGCGAGCACGGCTTCTTTCTGCACGCCCACCACGCCCCACATCAGAACGTTGCCTTTGCGGTCGGCCTTCTGCGCGTGGATCACGGTTACATCCGGCCGATGCGCCGGAATCGCGGCCAGCTTTACGCCTGTAAACGGGCAGTCTATAAATTTGATGCGCTGGTTGTACTTGACCAGGTCGGTTCCGACGTAGCCGCGCAGCATCCCGAATGGCAGGTTCGATGCGCCGGCGCTATAAGCCGCCGCCATGCCGGCGTGCGCGTGCTCCTCAATCTCGATGGGCTGCGGCCAGCCGTTTTCGACAGCATCGCGGAGGCGGTGCAGCGATCCGACGCCCGGATTTCCGCCCCAGGAGAAGATAGTCTTCTTGACGCACCCAGCGCCGATGAGCTGATCGTAGATCAGGTCCGGCGTCATGCGGATGACCGTGAGGTCGCGTTTGCCCTGCCGGATGATTTCGTGTCCGGCGGCGAACGGGATCAGGTGCGTGAACCCTTCTAGGGCGATCGTGTCGCCATCGCGAACCGTGTCGCGGATCGCTTCTGAGAGTGAAGTTATGTGCGCCAGAGCTTCTATTTTGACATGCGCGGCCGCTCCATCGCTGTCGCGGTTCGAAACAAAAAGTATTTGCTATAATCTCGCCGGAGGGACGGACATGTCCTTAGTTCGAGGAATTCACCACATCACTGTTTGCGCCGGTGGCGCCCAAGAAGACATCGATTTTATGACGCAAGTCTGCGGTCAGCGTCTGATCAAGCAGACCGTTCTGTTCGACGGGCGTTTCGCTCACTATCATCTGTATTATGCGAACGCGGACTGCGAACCTGGGTCGGTCTACACTACCTTCCCGTTTAACCGCGTGAAGGGCCGTCCCGGTGCGGGCCAGATCCAATCCACGGCCTACAGCGTGCCCAAAGGATCCGTCAAGTTCTGGGAAGAACACGTGAAGCGCCACAAGGTGCCGAATGAGGGTGTCAAGGAACGCTTTGGGCAAAAGTATCTGCGCTTCAATCATCCCTCCGGGCTGCAGATCGAAGTGATTGAATCCGACTCCGACAAGCGCAAGGGCTGGACCACGGATCAGGTCAGCGGGGATGTAGCTATGAAGGGCTTCCACGGACCCATGCTGTCGGTTCGTGAAGTCGCCGAGACCGAACGTTTCTTCGTCGATGCCCTGGGTTTCAAAAAGACGGGCACCGAAGGCAACCTCCATCGTTTCGAAGTGGCTGGCGGCGGTCCCGCCAAGACCGTCACTTTGATGCACGAACCCGACCGGCCGTCCGGGAGCTGGGTCTTCGGCGCCGGCACCGCGCACCACGTCGCTATGGATCTCGAAAGTGATGAAAAGTTAGCCGAACAGAAGGGCATCTACGAAGAGCTCGGCTACACTGATTGCTCGGAGATCAAGGACCGCAACTACTTCCACTCGATTTACTGCCGCTGCCCGGGCGGGATCCTCGTGGAGTGCGCGGCCACGGCCCAGGGCGCTTTCGCCCGCGATGAAGCGGAATCGGAACTCGGCACGCATATGCTGCTGCCGCCCTGGTTCGAGGAAAAGCGCGCCGAGATCATGGCGATGCTCGATCCGATTCGCGTTCCCGAAGGCAATATACCGAAAGATGCCAAGAAGGTTGCCGCAGCCACGCTGCCCGATTCGGGTCCGGTCGACAACAGCGCAGCCGGCGTTTCGCGTCGCAAGGCCGAGTTCATCGGCGGCGATAAGTCTAAGAACTAGTCGGTGGCAACTCGTACCCCAGTGGTCCGCCTGCGCGAGGCGGGCCAGCCCCGGGGATTGGCGAAGCGCGCTGGGATTCTGCTCCACGGCCGCTCCCGCACCAAACAAGAAATGCTGGACCTGGCCACCGGTCTCGAGATTGGCGGCACCCGCTGGATCGCGCCCTATGCGGATCAGGGCCTGTGGTATCCGGGGCGTTTCATAGAGCCCCTGGAATCGAACGAGCCGTTTCTGACGCGTTCCGTGGAACGATGCCATCGGCTGGTCGAAGATGCCAGCGAAGGCGGTCGCCTGGGTCCGCATCAGCTCTTCATCGTCGGCTTTTCACAAGGTGCCTGCATTGCGGTCGAGTACGCACTGCGCCATCCGGATTCCTGCGGGACGATCATGGTCTTCAGCGGCTGCCTGATGGGCCCGCCGGGAACGGAATGGCGTCCGGCCGATGGCAAAACGCTGCGCGGTCTGCGGGTGTTCCTGACCGGCAGCGATATGGACGAATGGATTCCGGAGGAACGCACTCGTCAGACCGCTCAGGTGCTCACGAACCTGGGAGCCGAGGTGGAGATGCACGTTTATCCTTCCCGGCCGCACATCGTTAGTAATTTGGAACTTTCCGAAGCGCGGAGTTTTCTGACCTCTTCCTTCGTATTCAGTGGACCTCGTTGACTAAGCGTTCCAGGAACATTCGCACCTGTTTAACGTCGTCGAGCCTGAAACGGGCACGCGTCCGGCACGGGTGACCGACGCGAATCGTGATTCCTCCGGCAAGGGCCGCGAAGGCAGGCTCGTCTACGGCGTCATCGCCCACGAAAACCGGTAACGCGGCCCGGCCAGCCATTGCCAACTCGTGACGCACAGCGGTCCCTTTGTTGCCCATTTCTGCTGGTATCAGCTCAAAACCACGTTCTCCCGGGATCCCATGAAACAGTCCGTTCAGCGGCCGGAGCGGGGGCCTCGGCGGATGTACGCAACTCGCGCATCCACCGCGCCATTTGCTGCATAGGTTTGCCCAGGTCCCATGGCACGCGTGAAAAATGGCTAGAGTTCCGATGATAGTGTCGCCGGCCCGCACCGGCACAATAGCCGCGTGCATGCGGACGCCGCCGAGTGGAATGAATTCTCCACGCGCCTCTTCCGAGCCGTCATCCTGAAGAATGTCGGGAGGTTTCCCATTCAGGTGAGCCACCAACTCCGAAGTAATCGCCACCGGCGGGCCGGTGGTGTCGGACACCACGGCGGCGACGCCGGCGATGAGCAGTAGATTTAACCGAAGAGCAAGGCGCATAGGAATCTCTGCAGAGAGAAACGGTCCATCAGCGCCTAGAAACCGGGACGGTGACGCGATTACCTCTTATCGACTTCGTGAGTACTGACCGCTGTCACTCCGGTTGAGAAAACATCTTCGGCGCCGTTCTGCTCCAGAATAGTGTCCGCGCGATCGATCTCCAAGGAAGTATCGCAGTGCACCCAAAGCAAGACGCCGCCATCTTTCATGAGTCCTTCATAGCGCTTGGCCTTGTAATCCGGAATTCCCATGCTCTCCAGCAAGCCGTCGATGTTCGAAGCCAGGACGGAGATATCAGAATCCAAGAAACCGGCCGAAGTCAGACGGCTAACCGCCTTGTCCGACTGTGAAGTGGTTTTGAACATGCCGAATACTGCCGTATTTTGTGCAGGCATAACGCTAGCCTTTCACACAGATAGTCAGCAAGTTTCCATCCAGTGCTGGATGTGCAAAGTTTGCGTTTGATCACGAGACTTACGACGCGATTTCGCACTCTCCTTGTCGCGTGCCCTCGTAAGAATTGCGTGTTCATCCATCCTGCAGAACTCTTAGAACGATCCAACCTCTTGCTTTTTCGACGACTTCCATCCCGGCATACGGCTTGCAAGTAACAAGCTGCGTCCTCGAGGACGTTTGATAGGAGGAAAAGCATGAAACGTTTTTCTTTATTGAGGTTTGGGGCACTGACCGCGGCAATGGTCTGTCTACTGCCGCTTGCGGCAAGAGCCGACGACTATGACAAAAAGACGGTGGTAACCTTCGACCAGCCCACCGAGGTTCCCGGGATTGTCTTACAGCCCGGTAAGTACGTGATCAAATTGCTGAACTCGTCGTCCAACCGGCACATTGCCGAAATCATGAATGAAAGAATGGACCACCTTTACGCCCTGACATTCACGGCATCCGCGGAGCGTCTGTGGCCCATAAGCGATCAGGACAACAAGAGAATCTTGACGTTCTATGAAGGAAAGAACGGCCAACCGCAAGCCGTGCGACAGTGGTTCTGGCCGGGAGAAACAATCGGCCAGGAATTCCTGTATCCGAAAAATCAGGCGGCGAAAATAGCTTCGAACACTGGCGAGAAAGTTCCAGAAGGCAACCTCCCGTCTCGAGCACAGAGTGACCAAACCTTGACGCCTGACAATGCGACCGGGGCGACTTTGCAAAGCAACAACGAGAGCAAGCCTGCCGCGGCACCCTTCACTGCGAGCGCCGCCGAACCTGCCGCGCCCACAGTAATTGCCCAGAATACGCCGCCCCCCTCACCTCAAGCTCAGCAGCCCCCGCCTGCTGACAACTCTCAATCCAGTTCGGCAGCCTCGTCGGATTCGACCGACAAGACATTGCCCCAGACGGCCAGCTACCTTCCGCTGATCGGCATAATCGGTCTGATTTCGCTGGCATGCGCTATTCTCATGGCTTTCGTAAAACGCTCGGGTTCCTTGTCGTAAGCCTAGAATGCCTTAAGAAACGGGTAGACCCGCTCAAGGGTCTACCCCAGGAAGTCAAATGAACTCCACTGGAATAGAAATACTGTCGAATCCTCAGCCGTGCGCGCACATTGTGTACTCCTATACCGATGACGCTCACCTGGCTGACGCGGTTTGTCTGTTTACCAGTTCCGGCCTGCAGAAAGGGGAAGCAGTGCTCCTTGTGCTCTCGGGACCACACTACGCTCCAGTCCGCCAGCGTTTGGAACGTGAGGGATTCGATCTAGCCGTTTTGGAAGAGACCGGACAACTTGTCTGCGAGAACGCCCAGAGTCTGCTCGACAACTTCTTGTTTGACGGGATCATCGATGAGCACAAGTTCAAGACGAAGATCGATCGAATGATTGAGAGAGCGAAACTCGGCACGGGCTCACGAAAACACGGGTTAGTGCGCGTGTTTGGCGAAATGGTCGATCTGATCTGGGGACCCCATCCTAATGCCACCGCGCGTCTCGAGGAGTTGTGGAATGAGGTCATCAGGATCCACTCCGTGCCTCTTCTTTGCGCCTACTCTTTAGCGGGAAGCCGACTGCCGCAGCGGCTTGTCTCGTGCCACTCGCACGCGATTTCGTGAGACCTGCCTAAACCAGACAGTTGGCAGCGGCGCCTTGCGTTTGATCTTTCTCCGGCGCCGCTTCTGAAACGGCACGGACACGATTGTGGAGGGTTCGAAGGCTGACGCCGAGTATTTGCGCTGCCCGCGTCTTGTTGTTGTTCGTGTGCTTCAGAACCAGATCGATGTAGGCTTGCTCGACTTCGCTCATTTGCGGGCCGACCCGGATGCGAATGGAATCTTCGTCGCTGGACTGGGGAGCCGCCGGCGCGCTACCGGGAACACTTGCATCCGCTGGCAGATGCCTGATAGAAATCGTACCCTGACCGGCGACGATAACAGCCCGCTCGAGCACGTTCCGCAGCTGGCGAACATTTCCGGGCCACGGAGCGTTCTGGAAGTGTTCGAGAACTTCCGGATGCAAGCCCGAAACATGGCAATGGTGCTTGGCATTGAGATTGGTCAAGATCGCATCGCAGATCGCAGGGATGTCCTCCTTTCTTTCCCGCAGGGGAGGCAGGGTGAGGTGGAAGACGTTCAGCCGATAAAAGAGGTCCTCGCGCAGGCGGTTCTCCTTAAGAGCTAGATCCGGAGGCCGGTTGGTCGCGGCGATCACCCGTACATTGACAGGCAGCTCGTTTTTGCCGCCCAGCCGGCGGACTTTCCCATCTTCCAGCACCCGCAGGAGCTTGGCCTGTGTGCCAATCGGCATTTCGGCGATTTCATCGAGCAAGACCGTTCCATTGTGTGCCTGCTCGAAGCATCCTGCGTGCCGTTCGACGGCGCCTGTGAACGCGCCCTTCTCATGACCGAATAGCTCGCTTTCCATCAGAGTTTCCGGCATCGCCGCGCAGTTGATCGCAATGAACGGATTCGCGGATCGGGGACTCAAACGATGCACCGCCCGCGCAACTAGTTCCTTTCCCGTGCCGCTTTCGCCAGTGATGAGAACCGATGCCGACGTCGGCGCGACCTGGCTGATCACGGAGTACAACTGCCGCATCACGGCTGAACCGCCCACGATATCGCCGAGAATTCCTTGATGGCTCAGCTGCCGATTGAGGATGTCGGTTTCATTGATCAGATGTTTCTGCGCGGCGGCTCGTTCCAGCAGTGCGCGTAGAATGCCGGGCTGAACCGGTTTTTCGACGAACCAGAATGCCTTCAAATCGTGGACGACGGAGATTCCTTGCTCGATGCCGCCGACGCCGGTAAGAACGATCGTCGGGGTACGGTCCCCCATCGACTCCAGAGTTCTCAGAAGATCGAAGCCGTCCATCCGCGGCATCATTAAATCCGTCACGATGACGTCTGCTGACTGCGCGGAGTGCCGTTCCAGCGCATCTTCGCCATCCGAGGCAGTGGCAACCGCGAAGCCCAACGACTCGGTCATCCGCGCCAAAAGAGTTTGCTGGCTTTCGTCGTCATCCACGATTAATACCCGGACCTGGGGAGTTGACATCACAAGGGGGATGCATTCCCACGACCCGCTGTTTCACATACGTTGTTTTCAGCCTGCCTAGTAGATTGTTCCCGGATTCCTAATGGGACTGGTCCGCATCTCGTTCGAGATTCGGAGATCACGTCCGTGGTACCTCGATTGCCTCCTTAGTTCGCCGCGTGAAAAATAGCTGTCGAAACAAGCCCCAGGCGAGGTGATCTACAACATGTCCGTAATCTTCAAAAGGAGTTTCTTATGACCATGACTACGCTTGAAGACCTGTTAGTGGAGCAGGTTCGAGATCTGTACGACGCGGAGCAACAACTTGTTCGCGCGCTCCCCAAGATGGCTGAAGCCGCCAGCTCGGAGGATCTGCAGCAGGCCATCCAGAACCATTTGGAAGAGACGAAGAATCAGGTTTCGCGCCTCGAGCGCGTATTTGAAGAACTCGATAGGCCGGCGAAGGGCAAAGCCTGCAAGGCAATGCGCGGTCTAGTAGAAGAAGGTGGCGAGGCGCTTGACGGGAAATCCCAAGCGCCCCTGACCGATTTAGCAATTATCGCCGCCGCCCAGAGGGTTGAGCATTACGAAATTTCCGCATACGGCACGGCCCGGGCCATCGCCCTGCAACTGGGACAAGAGACCATTGCATCCCTTCTTGAAGAAACAGAAGAAGAGGAGAAGGCCGCTGACACAAAACTGACCGACATTGCCACCGATTTGATGGGTCAAGCCGGCAATGGAAACGGGCTGGAGGAGGAAGAAGCTGGGCTATCGCGGAAATCTACGCAGCCGGGAACAGGCTCGCGCCGCGCCGCCCGAAGCTAGAGGTTTGGCGCAAAGACAGTAGATAAGGAGACATACGCTTATGAATTGGGATCAGATTGAAGGCAAGTGGATGCAAGTGAAAGGCTCGCTCAAATTGCAATGGGGCAAGCTGACTGACGACGACCTGAACGTGATTGCAGGCCAGCGCGACAAACTGGTCGGCAAGCTTCAAGAACGCTACGGGTACGCGAAGGATGAAGCTCAGAGGAAAGCCGACGAGTGGATCAAGAACGCTGGCGAGGGTTCGCGGGAACCCCACTATACCCAAGGTCGATAGAAGCTGAAAAAAGGCCGCGGGCCCTCACCCAGGCCCGCGGCTGTGTGAATCCGGAACTCCCTAGGTTCGCCTGACCAGGCCACCGATCAGAGAAATCAAGAAGAGCACCAGGAACAGATAGAACAGGATTTTTGCCACACCTGCGGCAGCCAACGCGATTCCCGTGAAACCAAAAATCGCCGCTAGCAACGCAACGACAAAGAACATCAAGGCCCAATTGAGCATAAGGTCTCCTTTCTTCAAGCGGCGATTTGCTTGGCCGCCATATCCTTACTCAGTCTTCTGGCGCGTGTTTCCAAAGCCCTTCGGGCTGACCGGCGAGCTCGCAAAAAGCGAATGCGAACGGCGGTCTCCGTGAGCCCTTGTTCGCTCGCCATCTCTTTCGCGGTCACTCCCCTCATTTGCGCTTCCAGCAGGGCTCGATCCGGCGGCCGGCATACCCGGAGGATTCGCGCCACATCGATGGCTGCCAGATCCATGGAAGTATTGCCGTGAACGGACTGCTGCAGCTCCTGGTGCAAACGCTCACTGCGTATCACGCGCCTGTATTGATTGAGAGCGATGGAATTGATCCACGTCACAATCATCTGCGGATCACGGAGCTGCGATAGCCTCTCCCAGCCTCGCAGCCAGGCTGATTGTGCGATATCCGGGGCCAATCCGGGCGCAGCGCCGCGGGAGAGCAGGAATCGAATGGTTCGTTCCCGGCCGGTCTGGTAGATGTCTCCGTATTGTTCGCGTGTCATCACCACTCCTGAGTTGTCGTCAAACACGGCATGACCAATGCACGCGGGCAACCATAATCGGCATCATCGAATCATGGATTTACCGCCAGTCGCACTCCGCAGGTTTTTCATGATGCCTGCAGGAACTGCATGGGACGGATCCCCTGGCTGGTAACGGAGATTTGCCGTTTGGCATGGTTCGTGCTGGAACAAGAGCATGAAGAAAACACTACTTGCTTTAATCCTGCTGGCCGGGGGTTCAAGTTTCGCGCAGGTGTCGATCGGCGTGAGAATTGGGCCACCGCCGCCGCCTCGCGTCATTCATGCCCAGCCACGAGCTCCGGGGCCGGGCTACTTTTGGGTGGACGGTTATTGGTACCCAGTCGGAAACCACTACAAGTGGCATAACGGGTATTGGAGTCGCCCTCCGTATGCTGGCGCCACCTGGATCGGACCGCGTTATGAGGGCGGACAATTCTTTGCGGGGTATTGGAACGGCGACCGCGGCCGGATGGAGCACGATCACCGGTGGGACCGCGACCGCGATCGCGATTTCGGCCACGATCGGCACTAGAGGAAGACGAGCGGAATACGAAAACGTGAAATACGATGCCGGGTTGATTCGTCAACCCGGCATTTTATTTGCCGCGGGGCGTCATTTCGGTGGATACCGCGAAGCAGATTTCAGTTTCACGCGGACGCCGGCATCCAAAACGATGTAGCGTTTCGCAGTCCAATGGCTCAACGTGCCAGGAGGACTTTTGTTATGAAGAAATGCTTCTTTCTGTCGGCAGTTCTTTCGGTGTCGGCAATGGCCACCCCTAGCACATGTACCCTGACTACGTTGAGTAGCCTTATCAACAGCCCGTGCTCACTAGGCGATAAGATATTCGACAACTTTGCTTATTCCGGCAATGTGGCGGCGTCGAACATTTCTGTCGATTTCGAGATAGTCGGCACCGAGTTTCACGTGATCCTGGCTCCCACCACCGGGTCCGGCTTCTTCACCGACTTTTCGTTAACCGACAGGGTTTCCGTGATCCCCGGTGTTGCGCCGAACATTTCCCGGCCAATTACCAGATCGTCGGAGTGAAGGACCAATCGGACTTCTCCGCCATGCCGGGTTCATCAGGGCTTCTAAATGTTGCGAACACTCCGGGTCCGACCTTCAACCTGGTCCCGGGTAACGAAACGGGTACGCAATTCTTCGCTGGAACACCCACCGTGACCACTGTATCGACGTTGACGGGCCTCGGCGGCACTGGCGATGCGAACCCTGGACTCGCCAGCCTTGAACTCGATTACATCCAGGCAAACACTGCGATCCCGGAGCCCGCAACTTTTGGTCTGGTCGGGATTGCCCTGCTGGGTGCGGGTTTGATTCGCAAGAGGTCCGTCTATTCTTAGTTAACGTTGCCACTCCTTAAGCCAGCTCCTCCGCACGAACGGCCGCGAAGGAGCTGGCCGGAGCACAGCAACTTGCTCGGCCTTTAATTCTTTCCGCCTGGCAACCTCGTTCCCATCCCTCTCGCTACTAGCCCGACGAACTCTGAACGGAAACTCTGAAACAATCGGACGCCTAGGGGGTCCCCTAGTCAACCCAGGCGGGCCCTCAAGCAATGTGCCGCGACCGAGACATGCTGGCGCACCGATATCATGCGGATCTGCGCGTCTACGCCGCCGCAGCGCAATCTCTAGTGCAATCCATCGGAGCAAATTTCTTGGAGGCACTGAGGCGTGCCCAGCGTGCGCGTCTCGTCTTTGAAAAATCGCGGGACGAGTTGAATAAGCACCTGAGCGAGCACGCATGCTGAAAGGACCCCAGAATCGGATATCGATCCTGAGGTCCCCAGTGATGAGAGGTGTTTTCGGACGGCCTGCTCTGCCTTACCAACGAACGCCGAAGGTCACGGGAAGCATATCCGCGTGTCTGTCACCGAAGATGATCCGGTGGTAACGTGCTTCCGCGTAGAATTTCAGGTTCCACTTCGTACCAAAAGCGAGGCCCAGGCCGCCATTGACGCCGGGTTTGTTGACGCTATACGAAGAAAGCACATCCTGTACCGGCAACGCCGTTTGAAAGAATCCAAAGAACGGATCGAAGCCCGTAAAGGCCGCGACGTCCGGTGCGGTGAACTCCTGGCGCCAGTGATAGAGACCGCCTCCACCGATGAAGTAAAGATCCACGGGACCACGGGGATTCGTGTGCACGATGGGATTGAGCGTGAGAGACCAGATATTAACGTTTCCACCCGGAAATCCAAGATTGTTGAGCGTCGCGCTGTTGATGTCGGATTGGTTGTCACTGAACTGTACTAGCGCGCCAACGTGAGAGGTGAAATTGTAACCCGCGCCCGCACTTATATTCCAGCCCGTGTTGAGGCGCGCGCCGGTTTCTCCCACCGGCTCCGTGAATCCGCCCCCTACGTTGAACGTAAACTTGGGCGTCTCCTGGGCGAAGAGCGCCCCTGCGAGCAGTAGTCCGATTCCTGAAGCTAACAAGGTATGTTTCACTGAAGTCTTTCCTCCATGCCCGTGAGATCCGGCCGGTGCTATAGAGGTTTCATGCTTAATGGTCGAAATCAGTTT
>Ga0265314_10003275_pt1 | contig 15820 bp, 12 predicted proteins | sample 4126metaG_FD_203106 | JGI IMG/M metagenome (GOLD analysis project Ga0265314, IMG submission 203106) | Rhizosphere microbial communities from Carex aquatilis grown in University of Washington, Seatle, WA, United States - 4-1-26 metaG | ecosystem: Host-associated > Plants > Roots > Rhizosphere >... | reverse complement strand
TCTCACCTGGTGCTTGCTTTGAGGACGGCCTTCGCTTCAGACGGTAGACCAGACCAGTGGTGCTGCACGGTAGGCGACAAGATTGCCGTACGCGGTCGACTTTGCGGCACCGCTTAGGCTGCGTGACAGTCAGGAACCGCCCCCTCGCCAGGGGCAGGGTGCTCGCGACCCGCCCTGAGGGCAACCAGGCCCACGAAAAGGCATCCGCGCTGCGCTGGTCGTTCACCAGGGCAGGCAGACGACGGCGAAAGCGGCTGGTTCGACACCGGGTCGGCGGGCGATGGGTTATCAACGGCGCGCCGAATGTCACCGGAGGTAGAGACGGTTGAGCCCTTAGGTATGTCCTCGCCCCCATTTTGTTCGAAGGTGGGGATTTTGGCCGGTTAATCGATAGCGCCAGATGGGGGTGGCCGAGCTATTCTTCTAACCATTTCGACCTCATCAAATCAACCTCGGTAGAGTACTGGGTCGTCACCCGGTGAACCGCTCATTTCGCACGTAGTCTAGCGTCAGCGCAGCAGCGGATTTTGGACCTCGCACTGGTGCCAGAGAACCACCAGGTTCCGGCCATTTTGTGCTCTGTCCGTTGGGAAAACTAACAAGCCTAACACGACCTAACAAGCAGGTGATTGCCGAAAGGGCAGCTAGGGTGGCGCATCTCGCTACTGGAAAATGTTTACAAAAACCATTGCAGGTCAGGGACTTTACACTATCCTTCTTGACGGCGTCTGTTGGGGAAAAGAATGGAGCGGGTGATGGGAATCGAACCCACGTGGCCAGCTTGGAAGGCTGGAGCTCTACCATTGAGCTACACCCGCAGCTTCCGGCCATGCTAGACCGCGCCCTTGCGTTGTCAACCCGGGAGAGTGTAGCCTCCCCGCATGAGTTCTCTGCTCATCACCCACGGCCGAATCATCGATCCCAGCCAGTCGCTCGACGCCCAGGCTGACCTCCTGATCGTTGACGGAAAAGTTAAGGCCCTCGGGCCCGAGGCTAAATCGGTGGCGCCCGCGGACGTCGAGCAGTTGGACGCCACTGGTATGGTGGTCTGCCCTGGTTTGATCGATCTGCATGTTCATTTACGCGAGCCGGGTCAGTCCGCAAAGGAGACGATTGCGACCGGCACAGCGTCCGCGGCTCGAGGGGGGTTCACCACCGTGGTTTGCATGCCCAACACCCAGCCCGCCATCGACAACTCCAGCACGGTCGCTTGGATTCACGAACGCGCCGCGTCCCAGGGCCACATCAACGTCCTGGTTGCCGGCGCGATCACTAAGCAGATCGCCGGCGAGGAGCTTGCCTCGATCGGCTCCCTCAAAAAAGCCGGCGTCGTCGCGATTACCGACGATGGACACTGTATTCAGAACAACGAGCTCATGCGCCGTGCGCTTGAATACTCCACCATGTTCGATCTCCTGGTGATGGACCACTGTCAGGACTATTCTCAAGTTTCCGACGGCGTGATGCACGAGGGCTACTGGAGCACCGTTTTGGGGTTGCGCGGCTGGCCCTCCGAAGGCGAGGAACTCATCGTCGCCCGCAACATCCTCCTGGCGGAGCGTACCGGTGCTCGCTTGCACTGTCAGCACCTGAGCGCTGCCGGGAGTGTCCGCCTGCTGCGCGAGGCCAAAAGCCGTGGCGTACTCATCTCCGGCGAAGCCTGCCCTCACCACTTCACTCTCACCGACGCTGCCGTCGCAGGTAGTGAGGAGTTCTGGCGTACCGACGGGAAGGACTTTTTGGCAGCGGCGAAGATGTCGCAGCCGGGCCCCTTCTGGCCAGCCTACGATACCACCTTCAAGATGAATCCGCCTCTGCGTTCTGCCGAGGACCGGCAGGCGATCCTCGAAGGACTCGCCGATGGGACAATCGAGATTCTTGCGAGTGACCACGCCCCTCATTGCTCGTTCGAGAAGGAAGTAGAGTTCGATTACGCCCCCTTCGGGATCACCGGCCTGGAAACGGAACTCGCCCTGTCCTTAACTCAGCTCTACCACAGCGGATTGCTCGGCCTCATGGAACTGATCCGCAAATTCACCACCAACCCGGCCGCTCTTCTCCGCCTATCCCAGAAAGGTTCGCTCATCGCCGGCAAGGACGGCGACGTAACCCTCTTTAGCCCGGACAAAACCTGGACCTTCGAGCGGGAGACCACCGCCGCGAAATCGTTGAACAGTCCTTTCTATGGCTGGCCGCTTAGGGGTAAGGCCCTGGCTACGGTGGTAGCGGGCAAAATCGTGTGGCGCGAGAGCTCGCCTAATGGTATCAGTTAGGTCTCGGCAGTCGTCTGCCACCGGTCGGTCCTTGGTCCCAACTTGCGCTTATGAAGATTCTTGCTGCTTTCGCTGCTCTGGCCGTCGCCCTCTCGGGTGGTCAGGCCGCTGAATTGACTTGGCTGACGGACTTGGCCCAGGCCAAGGCCCAGGCTAAAGCCGAACACAAACTCGTGCTCTTGAATTTCACCGGCTCGGACTGGTGCCCCTACTGCATCAAGCTCGACAAGCAGGTGCTCCAATCCAGCGATTTTGCCGATTACGCCACCACCAACCTCGTGCTGGTGCTCGTCGATTTCCCTCGTTCGAAGCCCCAGCCCGAGTCAGTGAAGAAAGCGAACGAAGCCTTGCTCGACAAATTCGACGTCACCACCTATCCAACGCTCGTGGTTCTGAAGGACACGGGAAAGAAGCTCGGTAAGATCGAGGGCTACGATGGGAGCGGACCGACGCGCCTCCTCGCCAAGCTGGAGAAGTGGAAAACTAAGTAGTCTCCGCATTGCCCTGCAATCCAGGTCGCGGAGAGGATCGGCCCGGGTCGAGGTCGAGGAGTTCGGCCGCCTGGAGGGTCGGTGCTCGGCGGAGTTCCGGTAAAGCCTTGACCTGCGGTGGCTGCCAACTAGCATCACGCGCTAATTTGGCAGTGATGTGATGAATGCAATTTTGGCCCTGGAAGACGGCTCAGTTTACCCCGGTGAAGCTTTTGGCGCCCACGCAACAGCATGTGGTGAAGTGTGCTTCAACACGTCCATGACCGGCTATCAGGAAATCCTGACCGACCCTTCCTACAAGGGCCAGATCGTGGCCATGACCTACCCGCACATCGGCAACTATGGCGTTAATAGTGTCGATGTTGAGTCATGGCGGCCTCACTTAGCTGGGTTTGTGGTGAGAGAACTCTCGCCGGTGGTAAGCAACTGGCGGGCGGAAACCTCGCTCGGCGAGTACTTGACCACCAACCATATCCCGGGAATCCAGGGCATCGACACCAGGGCTTTGACCCGCAAGTTGAGGGTTGCGGGCGCAATGAAGGGTTTGATCTCCACCGAAGGACTCTCACCTCAGCAGGCAGTCGAGGCCGCGCGCGCCTGGACCGGGCTTCTCGGGGTGGATTATGTCAAAGAGGTCACTCATGCCGCGCCCTTCCGCTGGGATGAAAAGAGCCAGCAGAGCGGTAGTTTCAGATTGGCCTTCGGCCAACAGGCCGGGGACGGGCGCAACCTCCGCGACCAACTGCCGGTGGCTGACCTCCCTATCGTCGCCTACGACTTCGGGATGAAGTACAACATCCTCCGCCGGCTCCGGCAGCAGGGGTTCGACGTGCAGGTAGTCCCCGCGACCACCACCGCCCAGCAGGCCCTGAGCTACCGGCCTGCCGGGATATTTCTTTCCAATGGACCAGGTGACCCGTCTGCCCTCGGCTATGCTGTCCAAGCCGTGTCCGAGCTGGTAAAATCCGGCGTGCCCATTTTCGGCATTTGCCTCGGACACCAAATCCTCGGCCAAGCGTTCGGTGGCAGGACATTCAAACTGAAGTTCGGACACCGCGGAGCCAACCAGCCAGTCAAGGACCTCGAAACGGGGAAGGTCGAAATAACCTCCCAGAACCACGGTTTTGCGGTCGATCCCGCGTCGCTCCCCTCGGATCTTCTCGTGAATCGAATCAACCTCAATGACCAGACCGTTGAGGGAATGCGCCATAAGACGAAGCCAGTTTTTTGCGTTCAGTACCATCCCGAGGCCTCTCCCGGCCCTCACGACTCCTCGCCTCTCTTCGCCGAGTTTCGCCGGCTCATCGAGCGCTCGGGATCCACCGCATCCGCCCTATGCGCCTGAACAGAAACGGTTTGACTTACCCACCCTGGCGGCAATAATCCCGGAACGACGAACCACCTATGGCCAAACTTGTAGTCCTCTCGGAAGGCTTAAAAGGGACCGCCTACGAACTGAAAATCGAGCGGACGACTGTCGGTCGTTTGGAAGACAATGCCTTCCAAATTGCGGAGGCGTCGGTATCCAGCCACCATTGCGAGATCATCCTGCGGGGCAGCGAGGTGCTGGTGCGCGACCTGAACTCTACCAACGGCACCTTCATCAACGGCGAGCAGATCAAGGAAGGGGTGGTTAAGCCAGGTCAGATTCTTCGCCTGGGCCAGATCGAGATGCGACTGGAAAACGGTGCACCGGCGTCGGCCCCAACGGGAAAAAAGCAGCTCGACCACACCACCGTGATCCCAGCGGGCGTCAAACGCGATGAACTCCAGCAGGGCCCCACCGGACCAATGGGGTCTCCGTTCGCCAAGAAGAGCAACAAGGTCAACAAGATCTTCCTCTTCGTCGCACTGATCGTCGGCGCTTTGATTATCGCGGTCATCGTCTACGCGATCATGCAGGTCAACAACAAGGGGGGCTAACCCTCTGGCCCGCCGATCGCGCCCCGGCAGTCACCGCCCCAAGGGCCGGTCATTCCGTTATTCTGCCTGCCAGCACCCGCCGCGTGGGGACGTAGGTAGCCGCGAACTCCCTTCGGTACTCGCCGAATGTTCCCTGGGCTAGGTGCTCCCGGATTTCCCGCATCACCTGGAGATAGAAGTGGGAGTTGTGAATGCTGACCAGCCGCAAGCCAAGGATCTCATTGACGTTCAGAAGATGACGCACGTAGGCGCGTGAGAACTGCTGGCACGCGAAGCAGCTACAGCCCTCTTCGATCGGCCCAAGCTCCGCCTTGCAGGCGCCGCCCTTGATCGCGAACGTCCCGCGCTTCGTGAACGCCGTGCCGTTGCGGGCCACGCGGGTAGGCAGCACGCAGTCGAACATATCCACCCCGCGCGCAACCAACTCCACCATCTGCGCGGGCGTGCCAAGGCCCATCGCGTAGCGCGCCTTGTCCGGGGGCAGGAACGGCTCGGTATACTCCACCGCCTTCATCATTTCGGGCTCGGGCTCGCCCACACTCACCCCGCCAATCGCATACCCGTCAAACCCCATCGGCACCAGCGCTTTGGCGCACTCCTCCCGCAGCGATGCGTCAGCGCCGCCCTGGACGATCCCAAACACCTGCTGGCCGGCCAATCGGGGCTGGTCGCGACATTCTCGCGCCCACCTGATGGTGCGCTCGACCGCCAGGCGCCGTTCTTTCGCCGGGCAATCGTGAGGCGGGCACTCGTCGAAGACCATGGCGATATCTGATCCGAGCACCCGCTGGATCTCCATCGCCTCCTTGGGTCCCAGGAACAGCGGCGAGCCGTCCAGGTGTGACCGGAATTCGACTCCGTGTGCCTTTATCTTGCGGATCTTCGCTAGACTGAACACCTGGAACCCGCCGCTATCGGTCAGGATGGGCTCCTTCCAGGCCATGAAATGATGCAGCCCTCCCGCCGCTCGGATGATGTCCAGGCCCGGGCGGATATAAAGGTGGTAGGTGTTGCCCAGAATCACTTGCGCGCCCATCTCCCGCAGCTCGCGCGGATCCAGCGCCTTCACGCTCGCCTGCGTGCCTACTGGCATGAACGCTGGTGTGTCGATCACCCCGCGCGTGGTGGTGACCCTGCCGAGCCGCGCCTTGGAATCGGAATCGACTTTAAAGAGTTGGAACATGAGTTGGATACGATCGGAACCCACGCCGGCGCTGAGAATCAAAAGCGCCTGCCGCGTCGGCGAACTGCTGTGTGCCTCCCGTTGGGGTTGCGTCGAAAGCCGCTGCGTTCAATTTTGAATTGCCTGCCCAGGGGTTCTCAGCGCTATCGCCGAGGCAGCGACGTCCGGCCTCTCTGCTCTCAAAAAGTTGGGCTTGGGTCACGCCTGCGCTCGGGCATTCTACTCCTTCACGAAGCCCTGTTCGTGCAGCCAGTAAATCAAATCTTTCGTCCAAGGGTGGCCGTTGGCCAGCCCAATACCGTGACGGCCCTTCTGATAAATGTGCAGGTCAAATGGCACGCCTGCCCGCCTTAGAGCCGCAGCGAAATCCAGGCTGTTCTCCACCGGCACAGCAGGATCTTCCGCGGTATGCCAGATGAAACATGGCGGCGTCTGCGGGGTAACCTGGAGTTCGTTCGAAAGGAGCTCCACCAGATCGGGAGGCGGATTTGTGCCGAGCAGATTCTGCTTCGAACCCTGGTGTGTATACTTGCCTAAGGAGATGACCGCGTAGCACAGCACCCCTAAGTCTGGTCGGGAGCTCTCGCGATCGATCGGATCGACAGCGTCTGCCTTTCCACCATCGAAATGTGTCAGCAGAGTCGACGCTAAATGCCCGCCCGCGGAAGAGCCCATGATGCCAACGCGCTTAGGATCTACCTTCCAGTCCCCGGCCCTTGCGCGGACGAGGCGGACCGCACGGGCGGCATCCCCGAGCATCACCGGATGCCGGTAGCCGTGACTGCCAAGACGATACCTCAGCACGAAACCCGCCACACCGTGTTGGTTCAGAAACAACGCGTAATCCTTGCCCTCGTGAGGCGCGAGGCCACCATAGCCTCCGCCGGGACAAATGACTACCGCGGCTCCAGTCGCCTTGTCTGGCTCGGGCAGGAAGGGCGTCAAGGTGGGGATATCGAACTCAGTTGTCCCGAGGGCGCCCGGCGCCCCCCCCGCCCACAGCGGCAGAGCATCTTTCTCTTCCGCCAGCACCGCCAGGCAGGCCCCCATCACCATCGCGAGCACCAATCCCGTTTTCATAAGCTCTGATCCTTTCTCTTTGCCTCGCCCTAGCTAAGCCGTCCCTTGATCCAGCTACTTGGCCGCTTTACGTTTGTGCTCCAAAAACCACGTGTAGAGCTCCGGGTTGTCGTACGTCACCGTCCACGAATCGTGCCCCGCCTCCGGATAAACCGTGAATTTGACATCCGCTCCAACGGCCTTCAGCGCAGCCACCATAGATTCCGATGCCTGCAAAGGGACTGTTTGGTCCTTGGCTCCGTGAAAAACCCAGACCGGCAGGTTTTTGAGTTTGGCCGCATCCGCCGTATTACCCCCTCCACAGATCGGCACGATGGCCGCGAAGCGGTCCGGATGCGCTGCTGCTAGCGCCCAAGTGCCGTACCCGCCCATGCTCAATCCCGTGAGATAAACCCGATCTCGGTCCACTTTGTACGCCGCCAGTACGTCGTCAAGCAACGCGTTGAGCCCCTCAACGTTCCAGCCCCGCGTCGGGCACTGCGGCGACACGGCAATAAACGGAAAGTCTTTCTTCCCTTCCACGATTTTCGGTATGCCGTGGACTTTCACCTTCGAAAGATCGCTCCCCGACTCCCCCGAGCCGTGTAGGAATAGGATCAAGGGCCATTTCTTGTTGCTCTGCTCGTAACCTTCCGGCAGGTACAACAGGTAGTTCAGCTTCACCTTGACGGCGACGGATTTCTCGAACGTCTTTTCCAGTTGCTCCGCGCGCACCTCCGGCCACGGCAGGACAGCGAGGCCGCACAAAGCAATGAAAGCCGGTAGAGTCCGATACAGTGTGTGCTTGTTCATAATCTCAAGTCATCAATGGAAACGAATTGCGCACAGCATAAGCCTGGCGGCCGGGGCAGCAAGTCGCAAAGCGTTAGCGGATGCCGCTCGGGCGCGTATCCAGTATTGAATCTAACCCCTGAGCAAGTACCTTGCGCACCGTGACTGACGCTCACCTGCAATCATCACTCAGACGGACCGACTTCCCCTTCAAGGTAGGGGATTACGAAGTCCTCGAGGAGATCGGCCGAGGCGGCATGGGGGTCATCTACAAAGCACGCCAGTGCTGCCTCAACCGCCTCTGTGCGATTAAGATGCTGCACGGCTCTGGAAGCACGGCGCCCGATGAGGGAGCATCCTTAAAGTCAGAGGCGCAAGCCGCTGCCAGCCTTGACCATCCCAATATCGTCGGGATCTACGAGTTCGGCGTGGCCGAAGGACGTTGGTACTTTTCTATGGAGTATGTCCAGGGAGTGGAACTGGGACATCACGCCAGGAAAAGCAACCTCGACTCGACTGCCGTCGCGAAGCTCGCCAGGAAGATCTGCGACGCCCTTGCCTACGCTCACGCGCAAGGAGTGATGCACCATGACCTCAAACCACCGAACATTCTCATCGACCAGTACGGTGAGCCTCAAATCACCGATTTCGGGCTGGCACGCAGGGTGGACGAAGCGCGCCGCCACGATCCTGCTAAAGGTGCGGGCAGCCCCAATTTCATGTCTCCGGAGCAGGCCTCCGCGCGATTCGGTGAACCCGGCCTTGCTACGGATGTTTTTGGCCTCGGCGCGATCCTTTACTACCTTCTGACTTACCGCCCTCCGTTTCGTGGTGAGACCCCCGAGGACACCATTCGCGCGGTGTTGACCATGGACCCTGCTCAGCCAAGGATTCTGAGGCCTGGTGTCCCGGCTGACCTGGAAACCATCTGCCTGAAGTGCCTTCGCAAGCAGCCCTCCCAACGCTACTCCTCGATGAAGGAAGTGTCGGATGAGCTGGGCCGCTTCCTCAACGATGAACCCATCCGCGCCCGCCCGGCGGGCCTGGTCGAGCGCGGCCGCAAGTGGTGCCGCCGCCATCCCGCCATCGCCGCACTGGGGTCAATCATTGCCCTGCTGCTTGTGGCCTTTGGCTTTGGCATCAGTCTCGCCGCCTACCACATCGATCAGGCCCGGCAGCGCGCCGAGGCAAGCAGAAGCGAAGCCCGCCGCGACCTTTACGCCGCGGACATGTTGCTGGCCTCTCAAGCATTCAGCGCCGGTAACGATTTCCGGGTACACGATATTCTCAGCCGCCAGCGACCTTCGCCCGGAGACGACGATCTCCGTGGCTGGGAATGGCGTTTCCTCTGGCGAGCCACCCAGGGCGACAGAAACAGCATCTTGGGGAAACAGAAGGCGGCCATCTCCCAGATGGAGTTAACCCCCGACGGGAAGTATTTGGTCGCGGCGGACTCCAGCGGAACCCTCAACGTATGGGATCCGGGCACGCGCACGGAACTGGCCTCCCAAGCGGTTCGACCGATCGGGGCGCCCCGGTTTGGTTTGGCTCCGTCCGCCAATGCCTTGGTCACTGTCCGGGTCGATCCCGCCGGCTCCAACACCGCGGTCCTGCTCCTATCTCTCCCAAAACTTGAACCCATCCGCCAATTCAGCGTGGACCGCCATGTTGTCTCCGGTGCCTTCGAGCCCGGCGGTCAAAGAATTTGGCTGGTGGGAGACGACCTCGTATCGTCGCACGAGGCCCTCACCGGCCGCGAACTCGCACGATGGCATGTCGCCTGGAAAGGCCAGCGGCGTGATTTCGCCTTTTCACACGATGCGCGCTTGCTCGCCACCGGCGACGATGCCGGCCATATCTCTTTGTTGGATCTGTCCAACGGCAGCACACTCGCCACTCTTCCGGGCCATTCCGTGCGGCTCTTTTGGGGAGCCGCAATCAATTGGCTGGGATTCTCGCGGGATGACCAATTGTTGGCCAGTTGTGGGAGCGATGGCGTGGTGCGTGTCTGGACTGTGAAGTCACACAAATTGTTCCGCGAGGTCACTGGCCACGCCGACTTAGTGATGGCTTCCGCTTTTTCGCCCGACGGCGCGCGGATCGTGTCTGCCGGAAAGGACAGTTTTGTCCAGTTGCAGGAGTTGGGGGCAACCAGCGCGGCTGTCCAGTTGCGAGGCGCCCGAGCCCTGCAGACCGCCGCCTGCTTCATGCCCGATGGGCGCACTCCCATCTCTGGGGGATTGGATGGTGAGATCACTCTCTGGAACTCCGTCCATCGGTCCGCCTTTCAGTGGAACACGAACCTGCCATCCGACACCGCGGGAGTAGAAATCATGCGGGGCAACGAATACTTTGGCGCGCTAAACAATGATTTCGGCGGAACCGTTTATCGAATCTCGGACGGAGCCGTCATTTGTCGGGTCTTGGGGGCGTCCGACCGGATCGGGATGCTTGTCGAGCACCTGGACGGGGGCAAGTTTCTCTGTGCGATGATGGATCGCGCTGGGGAGATTCGGATTCGCGAGGAACCCTCCGGTACAGAGCACTTGATCCACACGACATTCGCAAAAAATGCTCGGACCTCGGGGATGCTCTCGGCTGAACTTACCCCCGATGGAAAAGGCTTGGCTATCGCTGATCTGGTGGATGGCACCACGGTTTACGATCTCGCCACCTTCGCAGTTCGTTGCCGCTTCGATGTTAAAGCCCGCGCTCTTGCTATCTCCAATGATAGCCGGTGGTTGGCCGCCGGTGATGTCACCGGTCACGTCCGGCTCCTGGATTTGGCTTCCGGCAAGGAATCTCCCTGCGCCATGGATCATCCCCAACTCTCGAATCTCCAATTCTCGCCCGACGGTTCTCAACTCGCAACTGTGGGCTTCGACGGAACCATTACTCTTTGGGACGTCACCGACGGACGGAAGCTCATGCGCCTCTCAACTACCGCCGGCAATCTTTTCTCCATCGCCTGGCTCCCAGACGGCTCGCGCATTTTCGGCGGTACCCTATCTGGCGCGGTCGCGGTATGGGATGTGGCTACTCGCCGCGAAACCTTGGTCTGCCGCGCCCACACTCAACTGGTCACCAGCCTGTCCGTAATGGCTGACGGCACGTTAATCTCCGCCGGACCCGACGGCGTCTGCCAGTGGCACGTCGCCGACAAATCTGAGCCCGGGAATTAATCGCGCTTCGACCCTCGTTAGGGTTTGATCGCCTTTAAAATCTCGCGGGTCACCAGGTAGGATAATTTCTGGCGGCACTCCCTTAGCGGCTTATAGAACTCCGAGGTGGCGCCCACCCAAGCCACCGTCCCCCCGCCCGTGTGGAGGACGGTCCGGACCGCAGGACGCCCTTTGGGCTGCAGTTCAAGGTCCAGGACCAAGTCCCCCCAGATCTTCATGTAGATATCCACCCGGCAGAACTGGATTGCGCCCCCAAGCCCGACGTCGGCCGAGTCTGCCATCGAGGCATCGACCACTTTGGCACCTTGACTCTCAAGGTCCATTTTCAGAGTCTCCGCCAGCCATGCACCCGGATCATTGAGGGCGTACACATGGCTCATCACGATTCCAAAGCCGTTGCGAAGGTTACCGATCTCGCGCCAATCCGCTTTTGTGGTTTTCTTCTTGAGATCTCGAAACTCTTCGTCCCAAAGCTTGCTCTCCTTGCTCGTGAATTCATGGAACTTGAAATCCGCCGGTTCCTCAGGCTTTGTTTTGGGATCGGCGCTGGTGAGAGACGGTGCCGATTGGAAGCCCTTAATACATACGGTTATACCTTTAAGGCTTTGCGCTTGGTCCGCGGGCCCGCTCGGGCCGTACTCCTTAAGCAAGACGTAGCGGCCATTGGTGGCGCAACCCGATCCCAGGCACGCAACGGCGACCCATGCCGCTAGCGCGATCGTCTTTTTCAATGATAGTAGTTTGGTTTTCATTCTAGCTTTGGTGGTGGCTGAGCGAGCCGAGGGTGGGGCGTTCGAAGTTGGACCTCTCGCACTTGGAGCCACTCCGCGCGAGGTGCACGCTTCGCGCCGACTTGCTCTCTCGTCCGTTGATGGCTTTGAAGATTCGGCATCTAACGTCTTAGGCCGGCGGTTACCCGCACCCTCTCAATGAACGTTTTCGCTTCTTGATGCAACTCTTTTCCACCAATCCCCCCCCGCGCCACTTCCCAGTCACAACCTTTCGGGCGTCCTGGGCGGTTCTCGTTCCGATCGAAGGTGCTCTCAGGTGGAAGCTCGGGGCGACCCTTAATCTCGAGTCCTACCGGCAGGTTACACTGGTGAAAAATCCGGGACCTGTGCTCTAATGCGCGCGATGTTTGAGCTGACTGATGGCTGGAAAGAGGTCGTGCTGGCACTCTCGGTGCCGGGGCTTTACTGCCTGATGGTGCTGATCGGACGACGGCTGAAGCACCGCCACGGCGTCCGCCTGGGCTGGGCCTACCACGCTTTCGGGTTGGGCCTCGCCATTTATGTTCCCGCACGGCTCATGGCCTTTCAATGGCCCTTCCTCCATCACTTGGGCGCCGCCGACGTGATCCTCGGTGCCCTCTTTTTGATCGCCCTCGTGGACCGCTACGTGTGGCACTTGTACTTCCAGGAGCGACATCAGGTCAGCGTGCCGAAATTCCTCACCGAGGTTGCTCGACTCGCCATTTTGGTCGTGGCGCTCTTTCTGGTCTTGGAATTCGATTATGGCCAGACGATCCGGGGCCTCCTCCTGGCCCCTGGCATCGCGGCTGTAGTGGTCGGCTTGGCCATGCAGGATCTGATGAGTAACATCATCGCCGGAATGGCCCTCCAACTCGCCCGATCCTTCGCCCATGGCGACTGGCTCTTCGTCGACAACCGTTACGCCGAGGTGATCGAAATCAATTGGCGCGCAACTCGCCTGCGCACCAATGACGATATCTGTGTCGAGGTCCCCAACCGCGAACTGGCCCGCCAGTCCATCATTAACCTCAACCGCCCTCATCGCCTTCATGCTGTTCGTATTGGGATTACCCTGGATGCCGCTGTGCCGCCCAACCGCGTCAAGGAGGTGCTCCTCCATGCAACCTCCGGCGCACATGGCGTCGCCCCGGATCCCAAGCCAAAAGTCTTCCTTAAGAACTTCGCCGAGTCGGGCATCGATTACGAAATCAAGTTCTACATGGATAACTTCCGGTTGTACAACGAGGTCTGCGACGCCATTCGGACCAACCTGTGGTACGGCCTGCGTCGCCACGGCATCCGCATTCCATACCCGACCCGTACCCTGCAACTGGAGAGGCCGGCTCGGGACAAACAACGGGAAGTCCAAAGCGCCGCTCGCGCTATCCTCCGCCAGCAATCCCTCTTCCGCTGCCTCGCCGATGATCAGTTGGATGCCTTGCTCCCGCGCGGCCGGATCGTCCATTTCGGTCGAGGCGAGAAATTGATTCAGCAGGGAGACAACGGCGATTCCATGTTCATCCTGGTTGAAGGCCACGCCAACGTCTTGGTCAAACGTGACGGCGGTGCGCGACGCGTCGCCTCCCTTAAATCTGGCGATTGCTTTGGCGAGATGTCCCTCCTCACTGGCGAACTGCGCAGCGCCACCGTCTTGGCTGAATCTGACTGCGAAGTAGTCGAGATAAGTAAATCCGTCCTGGCAATCACACTCAAAGAGCAGCCAGAGCTCCTGGGCCAACTCAGCAATCTCCTGGCTCAGCGCCAACTCGAGAACGAGGGCCTCCTCGCCTCGGTTCAGGCCGAAGATACTGCCAGTGTTGCGCGTGGCAAAACCTACGCCGCGGGCTTTCTCAAAAAGCTTCACTCGTTCTTCGAATTGTGACCGGCACGCTTCGCGTCCCTCTCCGCCCCGTCAAAATCCTCGACCGCGCTCAAGTCAACCGCCACCTTCTCCACCCGTCATGCGTCAACTCTTATCGGTTCTTGGTTGGATTATGGCGGCGTGCATTGCGAGGGGAGCGACCGACTGGCCGCAGTTCCGCGGTCCGCACGCCGACGGAACCTCGGACGCCAAGAATCCTCCTCTGGCCTGGAGCGAGACCAACAACATTGCCTGGAAGGTCCCCGTGATGGGCCGCGGGCGTTCCTCGCCCGTCCTCTTGGGTGATAAACTCTGGTTGACCACCGCCGAGGAAAAAGGCGTCCAGCGCACGCGCATCGGGTCCGACGACATGCAGACCGCCGAACATATCGGCTTGGCTGTCGTTTGCCTCAGCCGCGCCACCGGCAAGATCCTCTGGAAGACGCGGCTCGACGAAGTCGAAAAACCCGATCCGGTGCACTGGTATAATAGCTGGGCCACACCCACGCCGGTGGTGGAGGCGGGTCGCCTGTACTGCGATTTCGGAACCTATGGCACCTTCGCTTTGAAAGCTTCCACCGGCAAGTTGCTATGGCAGCGGCGTCTGCCGCTCGACCACCAGGTCGGGCCAGGAAGTTCCCCTGTGCTTTACCAGAACCGCCTCATTCTCGTACGGGACGGACGAGATGCCCAATACGTCGCTGCCTTGGATAAGACGACAGGTCAGCCCTTATGGAAAACGGAGCGGCCTCCCTTGGACACCTCCAACGGAGATCTCAAAAAGTGCTTTGTGACCCCTATGCTAGTGCGGAACGGCGGTCGGACCCAGTTGATCTCACCTGGCGCCCATTGGGTCGTTTCTTACGACCCGGCGACGGGCGAGGAGTTCTGGCGGTTGCGACACGGCCAGGGCTTTTCGATCGGCTCGTGCCCGGTCTTTGGCTACGGCATGGCGTTCTTCAGCACCGGCTGCTTCAAGCCTCAGCTTTGTGCCGTCAACGTGGATGGGGCAGGGGACGTGACCGATTCGAAGTTGGTCTGGAAATCTCTGCGTCAGGTTCCGGTGATGTCCTCGCCGGTCTTGGTGGGCAAAGAGATCTATTGGGTTTCCGATGACGGCATGGCGTCCTGTGCCGATGCACTCACAGGCGAGATCCGCTGGCAAGAGCGCCTCGGGGGCTTGCACCTGGCTTCGCCCGTTTCGGCTGCCGGCCGTCTTTACTTCTTTGGGCAGGACGGCAAGACCACCGTCGTGAAGATCGGGACCCAATTTGAGCGCTTGGCTGAGAATGTCCTTCCCGGCCCGCTGGTGGCCACCCCTGCGGTGGTCGACGGCGCAATCTTCCTCAGGACAGACAGCGCGGTTTATCGGATCGATAATCTCGGAACGCGCCGGCCTAAGCAACTGTAGTCAGCGGAGTTCCTTCACCTTGAGGTTTCGGAATTCGATCCGGTAGCCCTCGCCTTCGAGTCCCACCAACCCGCGCGGATTCCCACAATCTGGAAATTGGCAAGTGACCGCGCCATTGACCCAGAGCGTCAGTTCCTTGCCCCGCGCAGTGATCTCCAGCGTGTTCCATTCCCCTGCCGGCTTCACCCGGCCATCCGTCACCGTCTTGTTGGTGTTGAAAAACTTCTTCTTTCCGTCCGCCAGCAGCGTTTCTCCGAATAAATAACCGTCTTTGGCGTCGCCAAACTGCGCTTGGTGCCAGATCGCCCCATCCTTGGAATTCCGCACGTAGGCGCCACTGTTGTAACCCGTCTTCCCCTCAACCTTGGTATATCGGCACTCCAGGTGGAACACGGCGTCGCCAAACTCCTGGTTGCACAGCAGCATATCGTGCCCTCCGTCCCCATCGCAAACCAGGATCTTGCCCGCTTCCTCCATGTGCCACTGTGCTCGCCCGAGTTGGCCGCCTGGCGGCACTGGCACTCGCGACCATCCTTTCAGATCAGCTGACGGCATCAGGTCCGTCCATCCCGACCGATCGGCATCCCACAAACTCGGAGTTGGTTCCGCACCCGCCAAAGTCGACGCCGCTGTCAGGGCAACCGCGAGCCAAGCAAGACTTATCCGAATGCGCCCATCAGATAACACGTTTTGAACAATGCTCATGCTCCACGCTAGATCCCAAGCCGCCGCCAGGTCAAGCCACACGCGAGGGACGCGCGGGCCTACGAGTTGACTCAAATTAAAAGACACCGGGGGAGCTAAGCTGAGGGGAGGCAAAAGGGGTCGTTGACTCACGGGAAAAAGACACCGGGAATCGGTGTGGATGAACATGAGCCAAGAGTTGAAGAAAA
>Ga0265314_10003274_pt1 | contig 15823 bp, 13 predicted proteins | sample 4126metaG_FD_203106 | JGI IMG/M metagenome (GOLD analysis project Ga0265314, IMG submission 203106) | Rhizosphere microbial communities from Carex aquatilis grown in University of Washington, Seatle, WA, United States - 4-1-26 metaG | ecosystem: Host-associated > Plants > Roots > Rhizosphere >... | reverse complement strand
GTTCCAGAGGAACACGGCGCTTTACGATGAAGGGATGGATCTCGCGATAGTCGGTGGCATCACCTTCGGCGTGTCGGCGATCGGGCTTGTGACCACCCTGTGCTGCATGTCCACGCCGGATCTCCCGCCGCCCGATACGCGGCCGGGCCGGCGCCAGAACCAGCAGGTCAACGGCTGATCTCTCGGGCAATGTCGTGACAAAGTTCCCGTCCGCAAGGCCCTCCAATGAACCGGGATGAGCACACCGTTACCAATTCAGGCGGTCGCAAGCCAAAGGGCTTGTGCGCCAATGTTCAATCAACCAAAGGAAATCGACCATGCCCGGTCCAATCAATTTTACGAGCACACCCGCGCGGCTAACAGTCGGCACGGACACGTCAAACGCGGTCACGGAGAGCGGCAGCGGCGCGCCCGAAGCTCCGAATGCGTTCCAAACCGCGCCAGAGCCTCAACCCCGCCATGTTAGTAATCGCAGATTCTGGTCGCTCGTTGCCATCGGGTGCGCTGGAGTCACGGTCGGACCTCCGTGCATCGCCACCGGAGCGGTCTTGTCGAGTCGCGCGAATACGCAGGAACTCAACGATCAAGCCACCGGATGGCTTGGCGCAGGCATTGGTCTCACCGTCATGGGAGCGTTTGCTTGCGTGGCGGCGCCAACCGGCCTACGCGCACCCGACACGCGCCCGGGCGCACCAAACAACGTATAGCCAGCGGCACGCCGCAGCACGCAAGCGCGACGAGCGTTTAACGCGCGGCGAAAACTCAATTTAACTATAGGAAAATCAGAATGGATTCAAAGTCCACTTTGCAACTTTCAACATACGGTGGCGGACCCAGCGTCGGTGTTATCCCAGCGCCAGTCGAACCCACTCTAGAAATAAAGATGGCTCAGCCAGTGAATGCGATGCAATCCGCCCCGTCACCGACGTCGCGGTGCTTTTCAGAGGACTGGAACTCGTCGCGGCCAAAAAGATCAACCGCGGTGTTCGCTACAGGTTCAGCTCTGGTCCTTTTCGGCATCGGCAGCACCATGGTGGGCGCAAACAAAATGGAAGACGCGTACGCATGCCTTACAGGCTCGTCCAATTCATATCTGTGTCCGTCCGCCCCCGACGCCCAAAGTAACTACAAGGATGGCGCGATGTGGGTTGCCGGTGGCATCTCGGCTCTGGCTCTTGGAGCGAGCAGCCTCGTCGTCTGGGGTTGCTGCGAACAACGTCTCGACGATTGCCTCAGCGACTGTTCAGCTTCTGCCGAGCTGCTGCATGCGCCCAACACGCAAAATCCCGCGGCCAACGTTCCGGAGGCGCATAGCCTCGCAAGCCCCGCATAGCGGGATCAAACGTTCTGCGCCAGCTGCTCCAGGATCGCGGGGTTCTCAAGAGTGGTGATGTCCTGCGTGATCGCTTCGCCTTTCGCGATCGATCGCAGCAGGCGTCGCATGATCTTGCCGCTGCGCGTCTTGGGCAGGTTATCGCCGAATCGGATGTCCTTGGGCTTCGCGATCGGGCCGATCTCTTTCGCGACCCAGTTGCGCAGCTCGGTTGCGATCTGCTTGGCTTCCTCGCCCGTGGGCCGTGAACGCTTGAGCACAACGAACGCGACCACCGCTTCGCCTGTGAGATCGTCGGGGCGGCCCACCACGGCGGCTTCCGCTACGAGATCGGTCTTCGACACCAGCGCCGATTCGATCTCCATCGTGCCGAGCCTGTGGCCCGACACGTTCAGCACATCGTCGATGCGGCCTGTAATTCGGAAATAGCCGGTCTTCGCATCTCGCACCGCGCCGTCGCCAGCAAGATAGAGCGTGCCGCCCAGCTCCTGCGGAAAGTAGCTCTTCTTGAATCGCTCGGGGTCGCCCCAGATCGTGCGGATCATCGACGGCCACGGCCGCTTGATCACGAGCAGCCCGCCCGACCCATTGGGCACGTCGTGCGCGGCTTCATCGACGATCGCGGCCATGATGCCCGGTAGCGGCAGCGTGCACGATCCCGGCACGAGCGGTGTTGCGCCCGGCAGCGGCGTGATCATGTGGCCGCCGGTTTCGGTCTGCCAGAAGGTATCGACGATCGGGCAACGCTCGCCGCCAACATGGCGGTAGTACCACATCCATGCTTCGGGGTTGATCGGCTCGCCCACCGTGCCGAGGATGCGCAGCGATGAAAGATCCCAGTTCTTCGGGTGAACCTTCTCGTCGCCTTCTGCAACTTTGATCAACGAACGAATTGCAGTGGGCGCTGTATAGAACACGCTCACTTTGTGTTTTTCGATCATCTGCCAAAAGCGGCCGCCATTTGGATAGGTGGGGATGCCTTCGAAGATCACTTCCGTCGCGCCGGCCGCGAGTGGGCCGTAGGCAACATATGTGTGGCCCGTGACCCAGCCGATGTCGGCGGTGCACCAGAAGACATCTTCGGGCTTGATGTCGAAGGTCCAGTCCATCGTGAGCTTGGCCCACAACATGTAGCCGCCGGTGGAGTGCTGCACGCCCTTCGGTTTACCGGTGGAGCCCGATGTATAGAGGATGAACAGCGGATGCTCCGCGCCGACCGGCTCGGGCTTGCATTCGGTGCTTTGTCCTTGCAGCACTTCGGTGAAGGTCTTGTCGCGGCCCGCCACCATGTTGCACTGCGTGTTCGTGCGCATGAAGACGATGACGGATTTGAGCGACCCACCGTCGTCAACGCTGCAGCCGCCCATGCCGATGCCTTCGTCGACGATGGCTTTGAGCGGGAGCTCCTTGCCGCCGCGCATCTGGAAATTAGCCGTGATCACTGCCACTGCGCCTGCATCGATGATTCGTTCGTTCAGCGACTTCGCCGAGAAGCCGCCGAACACCACGCTGTGCGTCGCACCGATGCGCGCGCAGGCCTGCATCGCGATGACGCCCTCGATCGTCATCGGCATATAGACGATCACGCGATCGCCCTTCTTGATGCCTTGTGCTTTCAGCGCGTTTGCAAATTGCGAAACACGTGCGAGCAATTCCTTGTACGTGATCTTCGTGACCGCGCCGTCATCGGCTTCGAACACGATGGCCGTCTTGTTCTCGACCGGCGTGCCCATGTGCTTGTCGAGGCAATTGGCCGATGCGTTGAGCTCGCCGTCCTCGAACCACTTGTAGAACGGCGCTTCGGTTTCGTTCAACACCTTGGTGAACGGCTTCGTCCATTGCACGTTCTCGCGTGCAAGGCGGGCCCAGAATCCTTCGAAGTCGTCCTGCGCTTCCTTGCACAACGCGTCGTACGCTTTCATGCCCGAGATGCGCGCGGCCTTCACGGTGGCCTCGCTCGGCGGGAACACGCGGTTCTCGACCAGTACCGATTCGATATTGCTCATTGCCTTTGTCTCCACAGGTCTCGACTTGGCCGTAATGTCGGCCTTGCCTCTTACATGCCACTGACGGCCATTTCCACCGCCCACGACCCCTGCTTTCGCAGGGGTGACAGGTCACACCATCTTGCCCGGCTTCACCCACTCATCGAACTGCTGCGCCGTGACGAAGCCCGTCGCGATCGCCGCTTCGCGCAAGCTCGTGCCTTCCTTGTGTGCCTTCTTCGCGATCTGCGCGGCCTTGTCATAGCCGATGTGCGGGTTGAGCGCCGTGACCAGCATGAGCGATCGGTTCACCAGCTCTTCGATGCGTTCGCGATTCGGCTCGATGCCAGCGGCGCAGTGATCGTTGAAGCTCGCCATGCCGTCGGCCAGCAGGCGCACGCTCTGCATGAAGTTGTGCGCGATCATCGGCCGGAACACGTTCAGTTCGAAGTTGCCCGACGCGCCGCCGAAGTTGATCGCGACGTCATTGCCGAAGACCTGGCAGCACAGCATGGTCACCGCTTCGCTCTGCGTCGGGTTGACTTTGCCCGGCATGATTGAGGAGCCCGGTTCGTTCTCCGGGATGGATAGTTCGCCCAGGCCGCTGCGCGGTCCGCTCGCGAGCCAGCGGATGTCGTTGGCGATCTTCATCATGCTCGCAGCAAGCGTCTTGATCGCGCCGTGCGCATTCACGAGAGCATCGGCCGCGGCCATCACCTCGAACTTGTTCGGCGCACTCACGAAAGGCAGGCCTGTGAGGCGCGCGATCTCGGCCGCGACGCGGTCCGCATAGCCCGGCGGCGCGTTCAGGCCCGTGCCCACGGCCGTGCCGCCGAGCGCAAGCTCGCAAAGATGAGGCAGCGCGGCGTGCAAGTGGCGGTCGCATTGCTCCAGCTGCGCGACGTAGCCCGAGAACTCCTGCCCGAGCGTCAGCGGCGTGGCGTCTTGCAAATGAGTGCGGCCGATTTTCACGATGTCCTTGAAAGCATCGGACTTCGCGGCGAGCGTCGACTTGAGCTTCATCAAGGAAGGCTGCAATTGATTGCGGATGCCTTCCACCGCCGCAACATGCATCGCCGTGGGGAAGACATCGTTGGACGACTGGCTCTTGTTCACGTCGTCGTTCGGGTGGACAAGGCGCCCTTCGCCGCGCGGGCCACCGAGCAATTCGCTTGCGCGATTCGCGAGCACCTCGTTGACGTTCATGTTGGTCTGCGTGCCGGAGCCCGTCTGCCACACGACGAGGGGAAATTCTTCGTCATGCTGCCCGGCCAATACCTCGTCGCAGGCAGCGATGATCGCGCCGGCCTTGTCTTGCGACAGCAGGCCCATCAGGTGATTCACGACGGCGGCCGAACGCTTGGCCTGCACGAGCGCTCGAATGATTTCGCGCGGCTGCCTTTCGCCGGAGATCGCGAAGTTCTGCAGCGAACGCTGCGTCTGCGCCCCCCAGAGGCGCCGGGCGGGCACCTCGATCGGGCCGAAAGTGTCCTTCTCGGTTCGTGTCTTGTCCATCGGTGGAACCTATCAGCTTTTCCGCCCTGCCGTCGCAATGGGATAATCCGGCCGACATGGAAAAGGCATTTCGAGAAACCATTGGCCGGTTGCCCCAGATCATCGAGCGCAATGCGCCCGGAATGATGAAACGCATGCTCGTGCGAATCAAGGAGCAGATCACTCAGGGCGAAAATTCGGACAATACCGGCCATGGCCAGCTGTTCCTGAAGGTTGGCGAGGACGACTTGGTGAACCAGTTCGCGGCCGCTGCGCACTCAACCTTCGCCAAGAAGGAAGACAGCGAGCTGGCGGGCCTGTCGCTGGAGCCTGAAAGCGGCAGCATCGACGCGGAGTTCGCCGGCTCGATGGCCGCGTTCGACAAGCTGCGAGAAAGCGCCGGCAAGCTCGGCGTTGGTAGCCTGGACCGCTACAACAAGGATGCCTTCCTGAAGGCCATGATGGATGCGTTCAAGCAAGCGCGCATGGACGAGCGTGCAACGGACGAGCTTGTGCCTTTCGCCCGCGCCGCACTCGACGTGGAGCTGCAAGCGTTCTATTCGAAGCTCGACGACTTGGCGGTCAAGGTCGGGGGCTGACACCCCATTCCGGCGGCATCACGAGCAGCAGCAAGGCGTGCCGCAGATCGGGGGCACGGCGCATGTCGTGACACAGCGCGCGGAATTCTCCGAAATAAAGATCAGTGAAACTGCCGGGTTGCACCGGTCGCGTAATGCCGTATCGCACCGGAACGCCCTCGAGGGGTTCCTGGTAGGTGCCGAACAGGCGATCCCACACCGGCAGCGTGTTGCAGTAGTTCTTGTCGATGTATTCCGGGTTGCTCGCGTGGTGCACGCGGTGATGCACCGGCGACAGGAACACCCAGCCCAGAAACCCCGGCAGGCGACCCGATCGCCACGCCTCCTCGCTCACGTGGATCAGGCTGCCCCAGCATGAGTCGACGGCCATGGCGAGCACGAGCAATTCGAGCGGCACGCCGAGCAACGTGCAGATCCCCACCCGCACAAATGTCGCGTAAGCACCCTGCAACAGGAAGCTCACGTGGATCACGGAAAGATTCATGTGCGTGGGCGCGTGATGCGGCGAATGCAGGCACCACAGCAGCCGCACCCTGTGGGCGGACCAGTGATAGACGAAGTGGCTGAACTCCCACACGAGGTACGCGTAGACAAACCACGCGGGAGAAACGGGTGCGATGAAGAGCGCGTGCGACTCGGCGAATCGGCGCGTGGGCACGAACACGTCCAGGTCGATGAGCAGCCCCACGGAAGTATTGAGGATATAGACGACTGCGGGGATCTTGAAGGCGGCCGCCAGCCTGCCCCGCTCAGCGCGATAGATGATGCAAATGAACGCGATCTCGACCAGCAGCAACGCCGGGAAAATCGCGACAATCATTGCTTCGGCACCAGCGAGCGAACGAAAGTCGATCTGCCCGGAGCGAAGGAGCTCCAGCAGGCCGGTCAGGCCGAAAAATCTCGCGATGTCGTTCAGGAAGTGCATGCGCCCGAGGCATTCTAGGCTGGGATAATCGGGGCATGACCACGACCCTCACTCAGTCCGACCTTGTCGAGTCCATCGCGGGTGCGCTGCAATACATTTCCTACTACCACCCCGCCGATTACATCGCGCATCTTGCGCGCGCGTACGAGCGTGAACAAAGCGCCGCCGCGAAAGACGCGATCGCGCAGATCCTCACCAACAGCCGCATGAGCGCGACGGGCCATCGCCCGATCTGCCAGGACACGGGCATCGTCAACGTGTTCCTCAAGATCGGCATGGACGTGCGCTTCGACGGCTTCACGGGCAGCATTGCCGACGCGGTCAATGAAGGCGTGCGCCGCGGCTACAACCATCCGGACAACACGCTGCGCGCATCGATCGTGGCCGATCCGCAGTTCGATCGCAAGAACACCACGGACAACACGCCGGCCGTCATCTTCACCGAGCTCGTGCCGGGCGATAAAGTGGAAGTCACCGTCGCGGCCAAGGGCGGCGGCAGCGAGAACAAAAGCAAGTTCGTGATGCTCAACCCGAGCGACTCCATCGTCGACTGGGTGCTCAAGACCGTGCCCACGATGGGCGCGGGCTGGTGCCCGCCGGGCATGCTCGGCATCGGCATCGGCGGCACGGCCGAAAAGGCGATGCTCATGGCCAAAGAGTCGCTGATGGACGACATCGACATGTACGAGTTGCTCCAACGCGGCCCGTCGAACAAAACCGAAGAACTGCGCCTCGAGCTGTACGACAAGGTCAACGCATTGGGCATCGGCGCGCAAGGCCTGGGCGGCCTCACGACGGTGCTCGACATCAAGATCAAGATGTACCCGACCCACGCGGCGAGCAAACCTGTCGCGATGATTCCCAATTGCGCCGCCACGCGGCACGCGCACTTCGTGATGGATGGCTCGGGCGCTGTGTATCTCGATCCGCCCAGCGTCGACCTGTGGCCCGATGTGGAATGGGCGCCCGACTACAAGAAGAGCAAACGCGTTAATCTCGACACGCTCACGAAAGAAGAAGTCGCAAGCTGGAAGCCCGGCGACACGTTGCTGCTCAACGGCAAGATGCTCACCGGCCGCGACGCCGCGCACAAACGCATCCAGGACATGCTTGCCAAAGGCGAGAAGCTGCCGGTCGATTTCACGAACCGCGTCATCTATTACGTCGGCCCGGTTGATCCGGTGCGCGATGAAGCTGTCGGCCCCGCGGGCCCGACCACCGCAACGCGAATGGACAAGTTCACCGAGATGATGCTCGCGCAGACGGGCCTCATTGCGATGATCGGCAAGGCCGAGCGCGGCCCCGTCGCGATCGAAGCGATCCGCAAGCACAAGAGCGCGTACCTCATGGCCGTCGGCGGCGCGGCGTATCTTGTGTCGAAGGCAATCAAGACCGCGAAGGTGCTCGGCTTCGCGGACCTCGGCATGGAAGCGATTTACGAATTCGACGTGGTCGACATGCCGGTGACGGTTGCTGTGGATGCCGGCGGCACCAGTGCACACATCACTGGGCCCGAGGAGTGGAGCAAGCGCATCGCCAGCGGCGAGTTCAAGGGCATCGCCGTCGCGGCATCTTGATCGGCGTCTTCGACAGCGGCATCGGCGGGCAGAGCGTGCTGCGTGCGCTGCGCGCGCAATTGCCGCACGAACAATTTCACTACATCGCCGACACGGAACATGCGCCGTATGGCGAACGCGACGATGCCTTCGTCGCGCAGCGCGCAATGGCGATCACGCGTGAGCTGGTCGAAGAACATCGCGCCGCGCTCGTCGTCGTCGCATGCAACACCGCAACCGCCGCGGCGATTCACCTGCTGCGCGAGGAGTTTCCGCGAGTGCCGATCGTTGGCATCGAGCCCGCGCTGAAGCCCGCGCTGGAAGTGACGAAGACCGGCCACATCGGCGTGTTGGCAACGCGCACGACGCTGGCGAGCGCGAAGTTCGCCGCGCTGCTGGCGTCGTGCGAATCCTTGAGTGCGCAGACGCAATTCATCCTGCAAGCATGCGACGGCCTCGCACAGGCGATCGAGACGAACGACGCGCTGCTGGTGCGAGAGCTTTTCGGAAAATACTGGGATGCGATCCGCGCGCGCGGTGACGTGGATGCGCTTGTGCTCGGGTGCACGCACTACCCGCTCGCGGATGATGTGCTGCGCGAAGTCGTGGGGCCGCGTGTAACGCTGGTCGAGCCCGGCCCCGCCGTTGCGCGGCGCGTTGCGCAGTTGCTGGACTAGTGCAGATGCCGCGGCCGGCGGCCACCGTGGCCCCCGGGCCCGCCGCTGCCACCACCCCGCGGAGGCTTGCCGATTTCCAGCGAGCTCACCAACGCGTCGAAGCGTTGCGAGAACAGCCGATCGATCTCCGCCACCACGCCGCCGAGCTCCGACGAATCGAAGTGGCGCTCCATCAGGTGCACCACGTCTTCGACGAGCAGGTCGCGCTGCACTTGCATGATCGCGGCCGGCGTGGGGCCGATGAAGAGCATCACGAAATCGTCGCGCGCTTCGGCTTCGGGCGGCTCTTCTTCTTCGTCGAACTCGGCGTCGTAGAAGGTCACCTCGATCGCGGCGCCTTGCGCGCTTAGCTCGTTGAGGCTCATGCACATTTCGTCGAGCGACTGGCGGAAATCCTCATCGCCTTCGATCGTCCAGCACAGGCGGAGCACGTGTTCGCCAGTGTCGAACTTGATGCCGGGCTCTTCTTCATAAGCGCTCTCCGCGGCATCGGCGAGCGACTTGGCACCCGAGTACGCCCATAAGGGCTTGAGCGCTTCCTGCAGCTGGGCGTACGTGACGTCGGAGCGCAGCGGCACGTCACCGTGCACGTGAATTTCGAAGGGGGCGTTGTCGAAGCTTGGCATGAATGGATCGCCCTTTCTGGTACCTCGGGCCGGACTCGAACCGGCACGCCGCTTTATGGGCGAGCGGCGGATTTTAAGTCCGCTGTGTCTACCGATTTCACCACCGAGGCAACGGCCCCATTGTGGCTCAGGAAAACTGTGGAGGCGCGTCCCGGAGTCGAACCGAGCTAAACGGATTTGCAATCCGCTGCATAACCGCTTTGCTAACGCGCCGGGGGCCGATAACAAAACGGGAAGCAGCGCTTCCCGTTTTGAACTTAAATGGAGCGGGCAAAGAGTCTCGAACTCTCGACCTCAACCTTGGCAAGGTTGCGCTCTACCAACTGAGCTATGCCCGCGTAAGCCCGCAATTATAGCGGAAGAAAAACCGCTTCAATGAGGCGCGGACGTCGCCGCGCGACCCGGCGAAGCATCGGCGATCACAGTACCCGCCGCGACCTCTTCGTCGGTGAGCGGCACGGGCGGACGCTCGAGCGCGATCTCGAGAACCTTGTCGATCCATTTCACAGGCACGATCTCGAGGCCGGCCTTCACGTTGTCGGGAATCTCCTGCAGGTCCTTCGCGTTCTCTTCGGGAATGAGCACGGTCTTGACGCCGCCGCGCAATGCGGCCAGCAGCTTTTCCTTCAAGCCGCCGATCGCGGTGACTTCGCCGCGCAGCGTGATCTCGCCCGTCATCGCGACGTCGGCGCGCACCGGAATTCCCGTCAGCGCGGACACAAGCGCTGTCGTCATCGCGGCGCCCGCGCTCGGGCCATCCTTGGGCGTTGCGCCGTCGGGCACGTGGATATGGACGTCCTTCTTCTCGAAGGTTTCCTCCTTGATGCCCAGCATGCGCGCGCGGCTGCGCACCACCGTGCGCGCGGCCTCGACCGATTCCTTCATCACGTCGCCGAGCGAGCCCGTGCGCAGCACGTTGCCCTTACCGGGCATGAGCGCGGCTTCGATCGTGAGCAAATCGCCGCCGACTTCGGTCCACGCCAGGCCGACAACCTGCCCGACCTGGTTCTGCTTTTCCGCACGGCCGTAGCTGAACTTGCGCACGCCAAGAAAATCGTTGAGGTTGTCGGCATTCACCACAACGCGGCTGCTGTACTTCTTCAGTTGCAGGCCCTTGACGACCTTGCGGCAGATCTTCGACAAGTCGCGTTCGAGCGAGCGCACCCCGGCTTCGCGCGTGTAGTAGCGGATGATGTCGCGAATCGCGTCTTCGGTGATTTCGAGTTCTTCTTCCTTCACGCCGTTGTTCTTCAACTGCTTGGGCAGAAGATACTTGCGCGCGATGTTCGCCTTTTCGTCTTCGGTGTAGCCCGACAGGCGAATGACTTCCATCCGGTCGAGCAGAGCCGGGGGAATGTTCATGGTGTTCGACGTCGCGACGAACATCACGTCGCTCAAATCGAAATCGACCTCGACATAGTGGTCGCTGAATGTGTGGTTCTGTTCGGGGTCGAGCACTTCGAGCAGCGCCGATGCCGGGTCACCGCGGAAATCCTGGCCGAGCTTGTCGATCTCGTCGAGCAGGAAAAGCGGATTGCGCGTGCCGACCTTCGACAGCGACTGCAGCACCTTGCCCGGCAGCGCGCCGATGTAAGTGCGGCGGTGCCCGCGGATTTCGGCTTCGTCGCGCATGCCGCCGAGCGCCATGCGCACGTACTTGCGGCCCGTGGCCTTCGCGATCGATTGGCCGAGCGACGTCTTGCCCACACCGGGCGGGCCGACGAGGCACAGGATCGGCGCTTTCACTTTGTCCACGCGCTGCTGCACCGCAAGATATTCGAGGATGCGGTCCTTGACCTTTTCGAGGCCGTGGTGATCTTCGTTCAGCACGTCTTCGGCATGGCCAAGGTCGTGCTTGATCTTTGTTTTCTTCGACCACGGCAGCGACGTCAGCACGTCGATGTAGTTGCGCACCACGGTCGCTTCGGCGGACATCGGCGACATCAGCTTGAGCTTCTTGAGCTCGCCGTCGGCCTTCTTCTTCGCGTCCTTCGGCATGCGCGAAGCCTTGATCTTCTTTTCGATCTCCTCGATGTCGGCGCCTTCTTCGCCTTCGCCGAGTTCCTTCTGGATCGCCTTGACCTGTTCGTTGAGGTAGAAGTCGCGCTGGTTCTTTTCCATCTGGCGCTTCACGCGCCCGCGAATCTTCTTGTCGACGTTGAGGATGTCGACCTCGCGCTCGATCTGCTCAAAAAGGTTTTCGAGGCGCGGCTTCACGTCGCCGAGGTCGAGCACGACTTGCTTGCTTTCGAGCTTGAGCGGCAGGTGCGCTGCGATGGTGTCGGCCAGGCGCCCAGGATCGTCGATGCTGGAGATCGACGTCAGGATCTCCGGCGGGATTTTCTTGTTGAGTTTGACGTACTGGTCGAACTGCTGCATCACCGCGCGGCGCAGTGCTTCGATCTCCGCCGACTTCACGTCGGAGGTGGTGACGTCGATCGGCGTGACGTCGGCGATGAAGTGCTCTTCTTCTTCCGTGATGCGGTTCACACGAGCGCGCTGCTGGCCTTCGACCAGCACTTTGACCGTGCCGTCGGGGAGCTTGAGCATCTGCAAGATCGTGGAGACGCAACCCACTTCGAACATGTCGCTGGTGGAGGGCTCATCCTTCGCGGCGGCCTTCTGCGCGACGAGCATGATGCGGCGTTCGGCTTCCATCGCCGCTTCGAGCGCCTTGATGCTCTTGGGCCGCCCGACGAAAAGCGGGATCACCATGTGCGGGAAGACGACGACATCACGCAGCGGCAGCAGCGGCAGCTGGATGGGCTCGGTGGGAAGGGGCGTGTGTCCGGACATTGAATTCCTATTGTCTGTCAGTCCTATATGGACCGCGCCCGGCGGGTTTCAACCCGCGGGCATCATGCCTTCTTCGCCGCTTCGCGATACACGAGCAGCGGCGGCTTGCTTTCGTCGATGGTGGATTCGTCCACCACCACTTTGTCAACGTTGGTGATGTTCGGCAGGTCGAACATCGTGTCGATCAGCGCTTGTTCGAGGATCGAGCGCAGGCCGCGCGCGCCGGTCTTGCGCGTGAGCGCCTTGCGCGCAATGGCGCGCAGCGCGTTGGGCCGCACCTCAAGATCGACACCCTCCATCGAGAAGAGCTTGCCGTACTGCTTGACCAGCGCGTTCTTCGGCTCGGTCAGGATTTGCACCAGCGCGTCTTCGGACAATTCGGCGAGCGTTGCAACCACAGGCATGCGGCCGACGAGTTCGGGGATCAGGCCGAACTTGATGAGATCTTCGGGTTCGACTGCGCGGAACACGTCGGTGAGGCTGCGTTCCTTTTTCGTCTTCACTGTCGCGCCGAAGCCGATGCCCGATGCTTCGGTGCGCTGTTCGATGACCTTTTCGAGCCCTGCGAATGCACCACCGCAGATGAACAGGATGTTGGTCGTGTCGATCTGAAGGAAATCCTGGTTGGGGTGCTTGCGCCCGCCTTGCGGAGGCACGGAGGCCATCGTGCCTTCGATCAGCTTGAGCAGCGCCTGCTGCACGCCTTCACCCGACACGTCGCGCGTGATCGACGGGTTGTCGCTCTTGCGCGAGATCTTGTCGATCTCGTCGATGTACACGATGCCGCGCTGCGCCCGCTCGACTTCGTAGTTGCAGTTCTGCAGCAGCTTCTGGATGATGTTTTCGACGTCTTCGCCGACGTAGCCGGCTTCGGTCAGCGTCGTGGCGTCGGCCATCACGAAAGGCACGTCGAGCATGCGCGCCAGCGTTTGTGCCAGCAGCGTCTTGCCCGAACCGGTGGGGCCGATGAGAAGGATGTTGCTCTTGGCGAGCTCGACTTCGTCCTTCTTGGCCTTGTCCTTGTGGCGCAGGCGCTTGTAGTGGTTGTAGACCGCTACGGCGAGCCCGCGCTTGGCGGCTTCCTGGCCGATCACGTAGTTGTCGAGATTGCCCTTGATCTCGGCCGGCGTGGGCAGGTCGCCGCGCGATTCGCGGGTTTCATCGCCGGCGGGCAACTCGTCGCGGATAATCTCGTTACAGAGATCGATGCATTCGTCGCAGATGAAGACCGACGGCCCGGCGATGAGCTTCTTGACCTCGTGCTGGCTCTTGCCGCAGAACGAGCAGTAAAGCGTCTTTTCGCTGGATGAGCCTTTCTTTTCGGCCATTGTTTCCTCTGGTTGACGCTAATGATAGCGAGTCAGGGACGAGCAGCTACGCACAAAAGGCCGGGGAATGCCGAAGTTGTTGCGATTTCGGCATTTCGCCGCCCGTGCTCCTTACGGCCGATGCGCCAGCACCTGGTCGACGAGGCCGTAGGCCTTGGCCTCTTCGGCATCGAGGAAATAGTCGCGCTCGGTGTCGCGTTCCACCTTGTCGATCGGCTGGCCGGTTTTCTCCGCGAGGATGCGGTTCATCACGGCCTTGGTCTTCAGGATGTCCTTGGCGTGGATCTCGATGTCGGTCGCCTGGCCCTGCGCGCCGCCGAGCACCTGGTGAATCATGATCTTCGAGTTGGGAAGCGCCACGCGCTTGCCTTTCTCGCCAGCAGCCAGCAGGAAAGCGCCCATGCTCGCGGCCATGCCCGTGCACAGTGTGGACACATCGGGCTTGATGAAGTTCATCGTGTCGAAGATCGCCATGCCCGCGCTCACGCTGCCGCCGGGCGAGTTGATGTAGAGGAACACGTCCTTGTCGGGGTTCTCGCTCTCGAGGAACAGCAACTGCGCCACGACAAGATTGGCGGTCTGGTCGTTCACCGGGCCGACGAGAAAGATGATGCGTTCGCGCAGCAGGCGCGAATAAATGTCGTAGGACCTCTCGCCGCGCCCGGACTGCTCGATCACCATCGGGATCAGGCCGAGGCCGCGGGTTTCAAGTGCGCTCATGGGAAGGAACTCCGTTCGTGTCTTGGTTCGACTTTATGCCAAAAGCACTTGGGGCCCGAAGATGAATCCTCAAGCCCCCAAAAGCCATGACAGTTCCCGCTCAGTCGGCGGTTTTCATCAGCTCGTCGAACGGCACATGCTTGTCCGTGACCGTTGCCTTCGCCAGGACGAAATCCGCGACCATGTTCTCCATGACGATCGCTTCGACTTCACCCAGCCGGCCCGGCTCCGCGTAGTACCAGCGAAACACTTCGGTGGGCCTTTCGTAGCTGGCCGACAGCTCTTCGACGTGCTGGCGGATTTGCTCGGGCGTGGCCCGCATTTTGTTTTCGCGCACGATTTCGGCCATCGTCAGGCCCAGGCGCACGCGGCGCTCGGCCTCGGCCTGGAAGAGCTCCTCGGGCATCGGGAGCTTTTCGACGTCCCTCACGCCGCGCGTGCGCAAGTCGTCGCGGGCCCGCTGGATGAGGCGTGCGATCTCGTTCGTCACAACGGCCTTGGGCACGTCGAGCTCGGCTCGGGACAGGAGCGCATCCATCGCGGACTTCTTGTTGCGCGCGACCAGACGGAATCTCACTTCGCGGTCGAGGTTTCTCTTGATGTCGGCGCGCAGTGCTTCCACCGTGCCGCCCGCGACGCCCAGCGCCTTCGCAAGGGCATCGTCCACTTCCGGGAGATGGCCTTGCTCGATCTTCTTGATGGTGACCATGAAGTCGGCGGTCTTGCCGGCGACTTCGCGGCCGTGATAGTCGTCGGGGAACGCGAGCGGGAAAGTCTTGCTCTCGCCCGTCTTCATGCCGCGCACGGCGTCCTCGAACACCTTGAGCATCTGGCCGTCGCCCAGTGAGAACAGGTGGTCGGTGCCCTTGCCGCCGGCAAACGCTTCGCCGTCGATCGTGCCTTCGTAGTCCACCACGATGCGGTCGCCGTCTTCGGCGGGCGCATCGTGCGGGCGCTGCGTGTACATGCGGCGCTGCTTGCGCAGGATGTCGATCGTCTTTTCGACCGCATCTTCGCTCACTTCGGTCGTGATGCGCTCGGCTTCGGCAGTGGTGAGGTCGCCGATCTTCACTTCGGGATAGACCTCGAAGACCGCGTCAAACGCGAATTGGCCTTCCGGCGCGCCGACCTTTTCAGTGATGCGCGGCTGGCCCGCGACGCGCAGGTTGGCTTCGTTCGCCGCTTGCTCGAATGCTTCGCCGACCTTGTCGTTCATCACCTCGAACTGGACCGAATAGCCGTAGCGCTGCGCCACGACCGCGAAAGGCACCTTGCCCGGACGGAAGCCGTCCATCTTCACGGTGCGCGCGAGGCGCTTGAGGCGACTGTCGACTTCCGACTTGATGGCGTCGGCGGGCAGCGTGAGCGTGATCTTGCGCTCCAGCTTGTCGAGGGTTTCAACGGTTACTGCCATGGGAGTCCTTCAGGAATGCAAATGTTCGTGGTGCGCGGGGTCGGACTCGAACCGACACGCCGGTGAAGGCGTCAGGACCTAAACCTGGTGCGTCTACCAATTTCGCCACCCGCGCGTGCCGGCTGGAACGCGGCGAACCCCGGATTTTAGCTGACAGCGGGCGCGGCCTCGTCTTCGGGCCGCTTCACGCGGAACCACGCGGCATACATCGCGGGCAACGCGAGAAGCGTGAGCACGGTCGCGACGATCAGGCCGCCCATGATCGCAACGGCCATCGGCCCCCAGAACACCGAGCGCGACAACGGAATCATCGCAAGCACCGCGGCCGCCGCCGTGAGCACGATCGGGCGCAAGCGCCGCACCGCCGACT
>Ga0265314_10003273_pt1 | contig 15827 bp, 15 predicted proteins | sample 4126metaG_FD_203106 | JGI IMG/M metagenome (GOLD analysis project Ga0265314, IMG submission 203106) | Rhizosphere microbial communities from Carex aquatilis grown in University of Washington, Seatle, WA, United States - 4-1-26 metaG | ecosystem: Host-associated > Plants > Roots > Rhizosphere >... | reverse complement strand
ACGTCATTGCCAATACTGGAACTATTCACCAACTGGGTTGCTGTGGAAAGGGCCTCTACTCCCGGGCGAGCCAGTCGAGCCGCCAGGCCCCCTTGCCGTCGCGGCCGAGCAGGCCGGCCAAGGCCGGCAAAAGGTCGGCAAGCTCGGCCTCCAGCGGCCAGGGCGGGTTGACCACGATCAGGCCGGAGCCGTTGAGGCGGCTCTGATCGTCGAGCGGCGTCACCGTCAGCTCGGCCCGCAGGATCTTGCGGATTCCCAGCCGCAGCAGGCTTTTGGCCAAGGCGTCGGGCTCCGCCCGGCCTTTGATCGGGTACCAGAGCGCATAGATGCCGGTCGCCCATTTGCGGTGCGCGACGCTCAAGCCGCTGGCGAGTTGGGCGAAATCGTCGTCGCGCTCGAACGGCGGATCGATCAGCACCAGGCCGCGGCGCTCCGGCGGCGGCACATAAGCCGCCAGAGCGGTCCAGCCGTCGATCTCCAACGCCTTGATGCGGGTGTCGCCGCGCAGGTTATGGCGCAGCGACACGGACACCTTCGGCTCCAATTCGCAGGCGATCATGCGGTCCTGCGGACGCAGCCAGGCGCGCACGATCGCCGGCGACCCGGGATAGATTTTAAGACGGCCGCGTTCGTTGAGCGCGCCGATGACTTCGAGATAGGGCGCAAGGAGTGACGCCACCTTTTCCGGAAGCTTTGTCGCCATCAGCTTGGCGATGCCGTCCTGCCATTCGCCGCCCCGGCTGGCTTCGTCGCCGGTCAGATCGTAGAGCCCGGCGCCGGCATGGGTGTCGATGACGCGGAACGGCGCATCCTTCGTGCGCAAATAATCCAGGATGCGGCAGAGCACGGCGTGCTTGACCACGTCGGCAAAACTGCCGGCATGAAAGGCGTGGCGATAATTCACAGGGCGTCAAGGCTCCGCTGTCGGTCTATGGCGGACGCTTATGGCACATCATCGCGCGCGGCGCTGCCCGCGCAACGCCGATCCCTTTAGCGCGGCACGCCGCGCAGGCCGAACTCGGTGCGCGGCTTGATCTTGCGCAACGGCGGCCGCGCTTGAGGCCGCGGCGGCACGGCCGCAGCGCCGGACGGCGGCGCCGCAGAAGAGGCGCGGCGCGAGCGCTTCAGCGCCGCGCCCATCAACCGCAAGGTCACGAACATGGTCGAGACGAATCCAATGGCGTGCAAGCCGGGCGACATCCACAGCGGATGCGTCGCATGGCACAGAAAATCCAGATGGCCCGGCGCGTCCCCGCGACACAGGATCGCGGCGCCGAAAGGACGTCCGTCGGGTTCGGCCGCGGTCCACGGCCATAGCACCAGATATCCCAGCCCCAAGTACCAGGCGGCAAAACCCGCATATTCCTTAAGCCGATCCATTGTCCGCGCTCCACCCCGCGCTTTCGATCGCGGGCGGAAGATTTACGGAATTGCGTTACGGGATGCTTGCGCCAATTCGCGAGAGCCAGGGGTTATCCCATACCGCGCCGCGCCATCGTTAGGGACCGCTTAATGCGACCGCAGACACAAGGTCCGCTTCGTGCGTCCGCTCCGCGCGCGGCGCAGGACAGAAAATATTTTGGCGAAATTTTTGCCGGAGAAATATTGTCGCGGAAATTATTCTGGCGGAAATTATTTTGAACTTTCCGGCGCGGGCGTTCAGCCGCCGCGCACCGCCGGCATGGCGATCTTGTCGCTTTTGCAGGCGCGGCGCGTCACCTCGGCGCAGTCGCGGAAAGAAAAATCCTTGGCGAGACAGACGCGCACCTCGCTCAGCCGCTTGCTGTCGCAGGCGACCGCGATGGCGCCGCGCGGCAGGCCGGGATTGGCTTTGACGAAAGCCTCGGCAACGTCATCGGGCGACACCATGATCGGCTTGTCGAGGTCGAGATAGTCCGCCGGAATTTTCATGACGGCGCGCGCCTTGCGCACGGTTTCGAAAAAAGCATTGGCTGAAAGCCCGGAACAGGTGCCGTGACGGTCCCACTCGTGAAAAATCAGCCGCGGGCTCGGCATCAGATCGAGCATGCTGCCGACGATCGTGCGATCGAGCCGGGGCGCCGGCACCTGGCAGAAGGCCGGAAAGCCCTGTTCGTATTGCGGCCACAGCCCATGCACCACGAAGGCGAAGGGCCGGCCGCCGCATTGCTGGTCGGGCGCGCGGGTCGGCGCCCGCTCCTGCGAGGCCTCGCAGTAGGAGGGCGACCACGACAGGGCCAGTACGTAGTAATCGAATTGACCGGGCGCGTTCTGCCGGGGGTCTTGCGTCCTGCTTTGGCCCGCTGCGCCTTGCGCCAGCGCGACGACCGCGAACAGAAAAACAAAGCTGAAGGTGATGGCGGCTGTCTGCGCCGCCCGCTGCAAGCGATTGCCGATCATGGACGCCCCCTCGCGAGAACAAACCGGAAATTGACTTAGCTCAACAGTTCCATTGAACTCTAACTGGCAACCAAGAACATTTCAAGAACAAAATAAATACATCTAGGCATCGGCGAGCCTTACCGCGGCAGCGCGATTACGGTGCCCGGTGCGGTATTACCCGTCGAGGCGTGCCTCGAAGCGCAGGAATCCCGCGACTTTTTCGATCAGGGCATCGCCATCTTGCAGCGCGGGTTGTAGGCCCAATTGCGATCGAGGCCGACCACGCACCATTCGACGCCCCAGGTCTGGCCGATCATGCCGGTGTCTTCGCCGATCCAGTAGTTCACCGCGTGTTTTTTGCCGTCGCTCACAAGCGCCACGGCCTTGCAAAATCGCCGCGGGATGGTGCCGGCAGCCCATGGCCGGTAGGCGATTTCGCGCACCTGCTCGAACTCCAGGATTTGCAGATCCGAGTTCCAGAAGCGGCCTTCCTTGGTCGAAAACCGCGACGCGATGGTGCGCAAACCGGCCTCGCAGGGCGGCAAATCGCCGTCGTAGCGCGGCCCGCTCAGATAGAAATTCTTTTCCAGCAGGCTCGCCGCCCGCGCCGGCGCCAGTGCTCCCATGACCGCGAGGGCAAAAGCAACAATGGGAACAACGCACTTGCGCACCATGACCGAACTCCTGCCGACGCACGATTTTTCGAAACGCCGCCCGTCGAGGGCAATATTCATGCGCGATCGAAAAACTGCACCGAGTTTATCACAGGATTTTTGCAATGCAGCCGATTCGTACACAGATTTGCGGCCGTTTCGACTCGTGAGTCTCGATGCGGCGCTGCATCATTTTTCGATGAGTCGCGTGGCGTGTTGCGTCGCGTTTGCGTTTGTTCAGTCGTGTGCGTTTCGGCGTCAGGTTGCCGGCCAGTCGCCGGCAACCGCGCCGGGCTACGCAGCTTAGTTCCAGTCGCCGAGCACCGATTGCACCAGCGCCAGGGCCGCCACGGCGGCCGTATCGGCGCGCAGGATGCGCGGCCCTAACGGCAAACGCACGACATTTGGCCATTGGATCAGAGCGTCGCGCTCATCCTGCGAAAATCCGCCTTCCGGCCCGATCAGCACGGCCAACGGGCGCCGATGGGCGCCTCTCTGGGCCATCAAGGCCGCGACCGGGTCCGCGACCTCGGCGTCCTCGTCGCAAAACACCAGCAGCCGGTCCGGATCGCCGGCAGCGACGGTCTTGAACGGCACCGGTTCGCCGATCTCTGGAATCGCCAGCACGCCGCATTGCTGCGCCGCCTCGATGGCATTGGCCCGCATGCGCTCGAGATTGAGCCGCGAGACCTGGGTGTGCTGGGTCATGACGGGCTGGATGCGCGAAACGCCCATTTCGACCGCCTTCTGCACCACGTAGTCGAGCCGGGCATGTTTGAGCGGCGCGAACAGGAAATGCAGGTCCGGCGCCGCAGGCTGTTCCCGCTGGCGCTCTCCGACCGCCGCCGACAGCGAGCGCTTTCCGGTTCCCGTCAGTTCCGCCTGCCACTCGCCATCCCGGCCATTGAACAGCAGCACGCCGTCGCCTTGGCTGAGCCGCAGCACATTCACCAGGTAATTGGCCTGATCGCGGTCTAGCGCCACCGCGGCCCCGGCAACGAGCGGCGCGTCGAGAAATATGCGGGGCGTGCGGAAGTCATAGCGCGGCATGGCAAACCGTGTGCGAAAAGCGTTAAGGCGAGATATGCGAGAAACGGGAAGTTTTGCCCCCTTCCCGACGTATTCGAGGGATTGTTATAAAACGCTCCGGTGCGTTGTCTCTATAGTAGAGCCGGGGGATTGGAGAGGATTCGTCTTTGCCCAGGTTCTTTCAGGCTTCGCTATTCGCGGTCCTCGGCCTTATGGCCGGCATGACGGCCGCCGCCGCGCAAATGGGTCCGATGCCGCAGGCGACGCAGACCCCGCCGGGCGCGTCGCCCTGGGATCCGCCGGCGCAACAAATGCCGCCCTGCGTGGTCGAGTTCGGCAAATTGCGCGACGACGCCCAGAAGAAAGCCGCCGCCATCCGCAGCGCCAGCGAACGTAAGGCCGATCCGAAAGAAGCTTGCGGCCTGTTCAACGTCTTCTCCGCGTCCGAGGCCAAGCTGATCAAATACGCCATCGACAAAGCGGCCTCCTGCGGCATACCGCCCGAAGTCGCGACCAATCTGAAGCAACAGCACGTCAAAACCGTCGAAATCCAGACCAAAGTCTGTCGCATCGCCGCCGCACCGCCGCGGCCGCAGGGCCCGAGCCTGAGCGACGCGCTCGGCTCCGGCACGGTGCCCGATGCCAGCAACATCCGCACGGGCCGCGGCACTTACGACACGCTGACCGGCACGCCGCTCGGCAAATGAGCGACATGTCCGGACGCGTCGCCGATGCGACCGGCAATTGGGTCGACGGTGTCGCGCCCGCCTTCACGCGGCCCTATCTGCGCCTCGCGAGGCTCGATCGCCCGATCGGCTCATGGTTGTTGCTAATGCCGTGCTGGTGGTCGGTCGGCCTCACCGGCATGCGCCTCGGCCACTTTCCGAACGCGTGGCACATCGTGTTGTTCTTCATCGGCGCTTTCGCCATGCGCGGCGCCGGCTGCACTTGGAACGATATCGTCGACCGCAATCTCGATGGCCTGGTCGAGCGCACGCGGTCGCGGCCCATTCCGTCCAAGCAAGTGACGGTCACGCAGGCCGCCATTTTCATGGCGGCGCAGGCGCTGGTCGGCTTGCTGGTGCTGGTTCAATTCAACACTTTCACGATCGTGACCGGCATCGCGTCGCTCGGCGTCGTCGCCGTCTATCCGTTCCTGAAGCGCTTTACATATTGGCCGCAGATCGGGCTCGGCCTCGCCTTCTCGTGGGGCGCGCTGATGGGCTGGCCGGCGGCCTTTGGCGAACTCGGCTGGCCGTCGCTGGTGCTCTACGCCGGATCGATCGCCTGGGTGATCGGCTACGACACGATCTACGCGCATCAGGACCGCGACGACGACAGTCTGATCGGCATCAAGTCGACCGCGCTGCTGTTCGGCGACCGCACGCCGGCGATGCTGACGAAATTCTACGCGGCCGCGGTGGTGCTGATCGGGATCTCCGGACTGATGGCCGGTGGCAGCTTCATCTTCATCGCCGGCCTCATCGCCTTCGCCGCGCATTTGACTTGGCAAGTCCTGCGCATCGATATCGACAACCCGGCTTATTGCCTGGTGCTGTTCAAATCGAACCGCGACGCCGGACTGATCTTGTTCGCAGCGATGCTGCTGGACGCGGCGGTTTAACGCCACGTTCGCGTTACCCCGCCAAAGCCAATACCGCGACAACGTCCAGCTTGAGCAGCGTTGCGGCTGCCAGCGAGACCGTCAGTCCAAACAGCGAAACGATCAGCGGGATGTGGAAATCCGATTCAAGGTCGGTTGTCGTCAGAAGACTGAGCAATAAGGTCGTCATTGAATCCTCCCAGGGCAATGCCGGTGTCGACGGCCCGTGTCCTAACAAGACGGCTCAGCACTGCGGGTGCCAATTTTCCCGCAATGAGTGCCAAAAGAGCAATGCGGTCTGATGACGCCCGAGGGCGGCGCCCAAATGGCTCAATTGATATGTGGCTTCAGGCGCTTGGACGCCTCGTTAGGCGTCCGGGGCCAGGCGCGCGACGAGAAGCGCGTTCCCCATTCAACGGGGCTAATAATTCTTGGAACCGTGGTCGATGGCCTGGACCGCGGCTGTGCTCGGCTTTGCCGGCAAACCGACCGGCCAGCCGCCGCCGGGCGCATCCTCGTCTTCGTCGAACTCGCCGTCTTCGCCGGCGATGGCCTTCAACGCATTGCGATCGCGCGCCGAGATCGAGCCGGTGACGTCGTCGTCGAGGCCGTCTTCGCCGGGCTTGGCGAGCTTGCCCTTCGGCGTCTTGTCGCCGATGGCGCCGGTATAGTCCTTGCCGCCGTGTTTGCTGGCATAGACCGCGCGGGCGCGGGCGGCGATCACGTCGCCCGGAATAGCGTCCGGCCGGCAGGGGCGGCGGCCGCTGGCGCGGCGCATCAGGTCGACGTGAAAGTGATTGTAGTGCTCGGCGTTGTAGCCCGGCGCCAGCACCGTCATGAACATCTCGCAGGCCGACATCTGCACGTCGTGCAGGAAGCCCTGCTCTTCCGGCGAACCGCGCCAGCCGTATTGCACGCTGATTTTGCGGCCGTCGGCAAGCTCGAAACCAGCGACGTCGAGCGCATTGCCGAAGGCGTGTTCGGAAATATGCGAGGTTCCAGCGCCGACCATGCCGCGGCAGGAATAAGCCGAAATCTGCTTGATGGTCGTGACCTGGGTGCCGAACCATTTCAGCGCCGCAGGCTGCACGCCTTCGCTGACCCAGCGGTCGAGCGCGGACACTAGCGGACAGGCCAGCGTCGCCGCCGGCGTCAAGGTCGCTGGCTGAATCGAGCCGGTCGATTGTGGACCGCGCATGGGGCCAAGAGTCGGCGGCGCGCGTTGCGGCTCCGGCTCGGAACGCGGCGCGTTATAGGCCGGCTGGGTGCGCACCGCGCCGCGGCCCTGCGGCAGAATGGCGTCGTCGGGAATGTCATCGGCATCGGGCGGGGCGTTCGACACCGGATAGGTCGCGCGGCGCGGCGTCTGTGGCGGCGCCGCCATTTCTTCATCATCGGGCGGGGCGCCGGGAGGCGACAACGACACCGGGCGGCCGGCAGGCGCGTAATTCGCCGGCTGCTGCACCGGCTGCGGACCGGGCGTCCAGCGCAGCACCTCGCCCTGCACCGGCGCACGCACCGGCTGCACCGGCACTGAGCGGCCGTAGCGCATGTCATCCAACGGATTGCGGATCGCGGCCGGCGGCCGCATGTCGTCGCCGTAGCCGATCGCCGGGCTGGCGCCGCCCAGCGCCGCGACTTTGAGCGGAAAATCGGCCCCGCACATGCCGGGGCCTTCGATCGGCTCGATCTGCACGACGCCGGCGCCCATTTTGACGGCGCCGGACTTCATGCAGGTGAGTTCGGCCTGATGCCGCCACGACGCCCGTTCGCCGGTCTGCAGCATGCTGCGCCCGCAGCCGGCAAGCGCCAGCAGCAACACCGACCCAGTGAGATAAAATCGCCAGTGACCCGTCATCCTTTGAAAATGCGGGCATTTTATTTAACGCGGCTTCAACGCTGCTCGTAGTGGAATTGGTTAAGGATAAGAAAGGGTTTACGCACGGCTTGATTGGCCGCCGGCTTTGCGCTCACATCGCCGCACGCCGTTCGAGGGCCAAGATCATGGACGCCAAAACCCGCTTCATTCTGTCCGCCGTCATGTCGTCGATGATGGTCTTCATGGTGACGCTGATCGTCACCTACCTCAATCTCGGCTTCCGCCACGACTTCCTGCTGCAATGGGCCAAAGCCTATTTCATCGCCTGGCCCATCGCGGCGACCACGGGTTTCCTGGTGATGCCGATGGCGCGCCGCGCCACCGACCGGATCATCAGCGTGTTCGCGGGCTAGCGCTACTCAGCCGGCTTGATGCCGAGAATCTTGCCGATCTCGGCGACCTTGGCCGTCTGTTCGTCGAGCGCGGCCTGGAATTCCTTGGGCGAGCCCGGATTGACCACCTGCCCCGTCGCCGCCAATTTGGCGTTGATATCCGGATCCGAGACGACTTCGCGAATGTCGGCGGCGATCTTCTCGCGGATCGCCAGCGGCATATCCTTCGGTCCGAGCACGCCCACCAGCCCGTCCAGCTCCAGCGATCTGAAGCCGGCTTCCGCCGCCGTCGGAATATCGTTCAGGGCTTTGGCGTGCTGCGTATTGGTCAGCGCGATCGCCTTCACTTTGCCGGCGATGATGCGCGGGCGCAAAATGGCGTAGGCGGCGACAAAGGCCTGGATGCGGTTCTCGGACAGATCGTTGATCGCCTGCACCGGGTCCTTGTACGGCACCTTGGACATTTCCAGCTTCTCGGTTTTCAGGAAGGCCGCGAACAGCAGATCGTTGGCGCCGGTCACCGAGGCGTAATTCAGTTTGCCCGGCGCCGCTTTGATCTTCGCCGCGAGTTCCTTGACGGTGCCGACGCCGAGATCGGTCGGCACGCCGAGCGCGATCAGCGTATTGGTGACGCGCGCGATCGGCGTCAGATCCTTGACGTTGTAGGGCAGCTTGTCGTGCAGCAGCGGGTGCGCGGTGAAAGTCGATGCCGGCGCGAACAACAGCATATGCGTGTCGTTGGCGCTCAACACCGCGGTGATGGCGATGAAGGCGTCGCCGCCCGGGCGATTTTCGACCACCACCGGCTGGCCCCATTTCGCCGAAAGCTTGTCGGCGACAAGGCGCGCGGTGATGTCGACGCCGGCGCCGGGACCGAGCGGGATGATGAAGCGGACCGGATGATCGGGCCAAGATTGAGCTTGAGTCTGAGCGGCGGCCGGCGCGACGAGCGCGGCAAAGCAAAGACCGATGACAGCCCAGATCGACTTGCGCATGAATCCTCCCAAACGAATGCGATGACGGCGTGCCGGCGTTTCGATTCGCATCCGCCTTTTTAAACCGGCCGTCGGGCCCGGACGGGCCGAAAACAATTTATCGACGAACCGGAGCGCATGCAAATTTGCGCGAATGGTATTTCAACACAGCGGAAATTCGATCGAGTGGGCCAAATTGGCCCACGAACGGCCGCTAAATTCCGATTGTGCACAATAACGCCGTGCAATTTTTGTTCGTGACGCGCGGTTTTCGTCGGACGATCAAGTGGTTGCCTCGCCATGCCGGCGGCGCATGACTCGATGCAATTTTTGACAAGCTGTTCTGCGCCGGACGCTTCGCCGCGGCGGGCCGGCCATGCTAGCGTCGATCACCTCAACAAGGGAGGCACGACCGTGGACCGTTCCTTGAGATTGGATCTGCTGGCTGTGTGCGCCGTGTTTGTTTTCGTTGGCGCTGTTCTGCTGGGAGCATTCTGAGTTCAAGCGATCGACAACGACGTCCTACCAATCGTCAAACTGTAACGACACCGGAGAGGGCAACTTCTCCGGTGTTTGTTTTTCGGCTACGCCGCCGCGATGCTCGGCGCGGCGACCGCCGGCGTGTAGTTGAGCACCGGCGCCAGCCAGCGCTCGCATTCGACGATGCTCCAGCCCTTGCGCTTGGCGTAATCCTCGACCTGATCGCGCTCGATCTTGCCGACGCCAAAATAATGGCTGTCGGGATGGCTGAAGTAGAGCCCGCACACCGCGGCGCCGGGCCACATGGCGTAGCTCTCGGTCAACTTGACGCCGATGCGCTGCGAGTCGAGCAAGCCGAATAGCGTGCCTTTCTCGGTGTGGTCGGGCTGCGCCGGATAGCCGGGGGCGGGGCGGATGCCGCGATATTTTTCGGCAATCAGATCGTCGGCTTTGAGTTTCTCGTCCGGCTCGAAGCCCCAGAATTCCTGGCGCACGCGCTGATGCAGCCGCTCGGCGAAGGCCTCGGCCAGGCGATCCGCCAGCGCCGACACCAAGATCGCCGAGTAGTCGTCATTGGCGCGTTTGAAGCGCTCGGCGATGACGTCTTCGCCAATGCCGGCGGTCACGGTGAAGGCGCCGATGTAATCCTTCAGCCCGCTGTCACGGGGCGCGACGAAGTCCGAGATCGACTCATTGTAGCGGCCTTCGCGTTTCGACAATTGCTGACGCAGGCCGTGCAACACGGCCATCGGCTTGCCCCGCGCCTCATCGGCATACACATGGATGTCGTCGCCGACGGCATTGGCCGGCCAGAAGCCGGCCACCGCGCTGGCCTTGAACCATTTCTCATCGACGATCTGCTTGAGCATGGCGCGCGCGTCTTCGTACAGCGGCCGCGCCGCCGCGCCATATTTGGCGTCGTCGAGGATCGCGGGAAACTTGCCGCTCAATTCCCAGGTCATGAAGAACGGCGTCCAGTCGATGTACTCGACCAGTTCGGCGATCGAATAATCGTCGAATACTTTGCTGCCGATGAAGCTCGGCTTCGGCGGCACGTAAGCGCCCGTCCAGTCGAACTTCGGTGCGTTGGCGCGCGCGGTGGCCAGCGGCAGCCGCACTTTGTCTTCCTGCGCGCGCGCATGCGCGTCGGCAATCTTGCGATACTCGCCGCGCAAATCCGACACGTAGTTCGCCTTGCCCTCGGCCGACATCAGCGCCTGCGCCACGCCGACCGCGCGGCTGGCGTCGTTGACGTAGACCGCCTGCCCGCGGCGGTAGTTCGGATGGATTTTGACCGCGGTATGCACGCGGCTGGTGGTCGCGCCGCCGATCATCAGCGGCAGGTCGAAGCCCTGCCGTTCCATCTCGGCGGCGACATGGCACATTTCGTCGAGCGAGGGCGTGATCAGGCCGGACAGGCCGATGATGTCGGCCTTCTCGGCGCGCGCCACCTCGAGAATTTTCGTCGCCGGCACCATGACGCCGAGGTCGATCACCTCATAATTGTTGCACTGGAGCACGACGCCGACAATGTTCTTGCCGATGTCGTGGACATCGCCCTTCACGGTCGCCATCACGATCTTGCCGTTGGACGAACTTTCCTCGGCGCCGCCCGCGGCGCGCCGCTCCGCCTTCTCTTTGTCCATGAAGGGCATCAGGTAGGCGACCGCCTGCTTCATGACCCGCGCCGACTTCACAACCTGAGGCAGGAACATCTTGCCGGAGCCGAACAGGTCGCCGACGACGTTCATGCCGTCCATCAGCGGACCTTCGATGACGTCGAGCGGCCGCTTGGCGAGCTTGCGCGCTTCCTCGGTATCGACTTCGATAAACTCGGTGATGCCGTGCACCAGCGCGTGCGCGAGGCGCTTGTCGACCGGACGCTCGCGCCAGGCCATATCGACTTCCTTGGCCGCCTGCCCAGCGCCACGAAATTTGTCGGCCAGTGCGAGCAGGCGCTCCGAGGCATCGGGGCGCTTGTTGAGCACCACGTCCTCGCAGGCCTCGCGCAATTCCGGATCGAGGTCGTCATAGACCGCCATCTGCCCGGCATTGACGATGCCCATATCCATGCCGGCCTTGATGGCGTGGAACAGGAACACCGAGTGCATGGCCTCGCGCACGCGCTCGTTGCCGCGGAACGAGAAAGACAGGTTCGAGACGCCGCCGGAGACATGGACGTGCGGCAAGTTCGCCCTGATCCACCGTGTGGCCTCGATGAAATCGACGCCGTAATTGTTGTGCTCCTCCATGCCGGTGGCGATGGCGAAGATATTGGGGTCGAAGATGATGTCTTCCGGCGGAAAGCCGACTTGGGTCGTCAGAATGTCGTAGGCACGTTTGCAGATCTCGGTCTTGCGCTTGAAGGTATCGGCCTGGCCCTTTTCGTCGAAGGCCATGACCACGACCGCGGCGCCGTGGCGGCGCACGATTCTGGCGTGCTCGATAAATGCGTCCTCGCCTTCTTTCATCGAAATCGAATTGACCACCGCCTTGCCTTGCAGGCACTTCAGGCCGGCCTCGATCACCGACCATTTGGAACTGTCGACCATCACCGGCACGCGGGCGATGTCGGGTTCGGCGGCGATCAGATTGAGGAAGGTCACCATGGCCTTTTCAGAATCGAGCAGGCCCTCGTCCATGTTGACGTCGATGACCTGCGCGCCGTTCTCGACCTGCTCGCGCGCCACTGTGAGCGCCGCGGTGTAATCGCCGGCGGTGATCAGCTTGCGGAATTTCGCCGAGCCGGTGACGTTGGTGCGCTCGCCGACATTGACGAAGGGAATGGCGGGCGTCAGCGTGAACGGCTCCAACCCCGACAGCCGCAATTGCGGCACGATCTTCGGGAGTGCGCGCGGCGCCTTGCCGGCGACGGCCTTGGCGATCGCCGCGATATGCTCCGGCGTGGTGCCGCAGCAGCCGCCGACGACATTGACGAGACCGGCGGACGCGAATTCGCCGAGCAGCTCGGCCATGTATTCCGGGCTCTCGTCGTAATAGCCGAATTCGTTCGGCAGGCCGGCGTTCGGATAGGCACAGACGAAGGTGTCGGCGACGCGGCCGAGCTCGGCGATGTGGGCGCGCATCTCGGTGGCGCCGAGCGCGCAGTTCAGGCCGACCGTCACCGGATTGGCGTGACGCACCGAATTCCAGAACGCTTCCGGCATCTGGCCCGACAGCAGGCGGCCGGAACGGTCGGTGATGGTGCCGGAGATCATCACCGGCACGTCGAGGCTCAATTCGTCGCAGACTTCCGCGATGGCGTAGATCGCGGCCTTGGCGTTGAGCGTGTCGAAGATCGTCTCGATCAGTAGCAGGTCGACGCCGCCCGCCAGCAGGCCGCGGATCTGCTCGCCATAGGCGCTGCGCAACTGATCGAAAGTAATGGCGCGGAAACCGGGATCGCTGACGTCCGGGGAGATCGACGCGGTGCGGTTGGTCGGTCCCAAGGCGCCGGCGACATAGCGGTGGCGGCCGTCTTTTTTCTCGGCCAGTTCGGCGGCCTCGCGCGCCAGCGTGGCGCCGGCGTGGTTGAGCTCGTAGGCGATGCGCTCCATGCCGTAATCGGCCTGCGCGATCGACGTCGATGAAAAGGTATTGGTCGAGACGACATCGGCGCCGGCCAGGAAATACTTCAGATGGATGTCGCGGATGGCGTCCGGCCGGCTCAGATTGAGCAGGTCGTTGTTGCCGCGCACGTCGCGGTTCCAGGCGTCGAAGCGCGCGCCGCGATAGCCTTCTTCGTCCAGCTTGAGCGCCTGGATCATGGTGCCCATGGCGCCGTCGAGCACCAGGATGCGCTCGCGCATCGCCTTGACGAAGGTGTCGCGGGTGGTTGGGTTCGATCCTGTCACGTTGCTCGGTCCTAACTCACGCTGCCGCATCCACCGCCGGCCTTAGGCCCAGCAGGTGGCACACCGCGAAGACAAGATCGGCGCGGTTCATGGTGTAAAAATGGAAATTAGTGACGCCGCGATCCACCAGATCGAGCACCTGCTCGGCGGCGACCGCGGCGGCGATCAACTTGCGCGTCGCTGGATCGTTATCGAGGCCATGGAAGCGGTCGGCGAGCCACGGCGGTATCGAGGCGCCGGCGCGCGCGGCGAAATTGGTCGCCGCCTTAAAGTTCTGCACCGGCAAGATGCCCGGCACGACCGGTATGTCGATGCCGCGCGCGCGTACGCGATCGAGATATCGGAAGTACAAATCGTTTTCGAAAAAGAACTGGGTGATGGCGCGGCCGGCGCCGGCGTCGACCTTGCGCGCGAGCATGTCGATGTCGGCTTCGACCGTCGGACTATCGGGATGTTTTTCCGGATAGGCCGAGACCGACACTTCGAAATCGTTGGAAATGCGCTTGATGCCGGCGACCAGATCGGCGCTGGTCTCATAGCCGCCTGGATGGGGCGCGTAGCGCGCGCCCGCGCCTTCCACGGAGTCGCCGCGCAGCGCCACGATGTGGCGCACGCCGGCGTCGTGATAATCGCGCACGATCTGATCGATCTCGGCCTTGGTCGCGGCAACGCAGGTGAGATGCGCCGCCGGCGTCAACGGCGTCTCCGCCAAAATGCGTTTGACGGTGGCGTGGGTGCGCGCGCGCGTGGTGCCGCCGGCGCCATAGGTCACCGAAACGAATTTCGGCGCCAGCGGCGCCAGCCGTTCGATTGATTCCCAGAGAATCTTTTCCATCGCCTCGTCCTTGGGCGGGAAAAATTCGAACGATACGTCGATGCCGTGCTCGCTGGCGCGTTCGTTACGGCTCAGCCGGATGGCGCTGTTCATCACGCCACCTCCCGGCGCGCCGGATTGGCCATCAGCGCGCGTGTATCGCGCGCCAGCCACAGCGACACCGCGATCTTGCCCTCGGAGCCGGGCTCCGGCGCCAGGCTCTTGTGCATCGCCGGCTCGAGGCCCGCGGCGGCGATCCATTGCGTCACCGTCTCAGGCGTAAAGCCGAGGCGCCGGTGCGCGTGCTGCTCGCGCAAAAATTCCAGCTCGTGCGGCGCGAAATCGACGACCAGCAGACGCCCGCCCGGCCGCAGCGCGCGCGCCGCCTCGCGGATGGCGCGGCCGCCGTCGTCGAGGAAGTGCAGCACCTGATGCAGGATGATGACGTCGAAACTATCGTTCGCCAGCGGCAGGTCGTAGAGATCGCCCTGGCGCACGCTGCAATTTTTCAAACCGGCGCGCTCCAGCCGGTCGCGGGCGAGCAGCAGCATGTCGAGCGACAGGTCGAGGCCGAGCCCGCGCTCGATCTCGCGGCCGAACAATTCGAGCATTCGCCCCGTACCGGTACCGAGATCGAGCAGAGAGCGAAACGGCTTGTCGGCCAACGCGACGCGGATGGCGTCTTCGACGGCTTCGTCGGCGACGTGCAGCTTGCGGATGCGGTCCCACTCGGCGGCGTGTTCGCGGAAATAAGCCTGGGCGGCGGCGGCGCGGGCGGCGCGCACCGAGGCGAGGCGGTCGCGATCGCGGGCAATGACCGGGTCGCTGGCGTCGAGCCGCTCGATCAGCGCGCGCGCCACCTCGGCGCCGCCACCATGCTCGGACAGGCGGAAGAAGGCCCAGGTGCCCTCGCGGAAACGTTCGATGAGCCCCGCCTCGGCAAGTAGCTTGAGATGGCGCGAAATACGGGGCTGCGACTGACGCAAAATGTCGGTGAGGTCGGAGACCGTCAGTTCGGCTTCGCCGAGCAGCGCCAGGATGCGCAGCCGTGTCTCCTCGCCCGCCGCCTTGAGGGCGGCGTTGAGGGCGTCGTAACCGAGCTGCGGAGCGGCACTCATCGAATAACTCTACGGGTCTATGGGCCAGTTCCCACTATATAAAGATATCTTTATACGTTGAAACAAGACCTCGCAAGCCCGGGATTGGGCGTAATCCTCAAGGGTTACCGAAGGCCGCTAGAGCCGTGGTTACGGAAGCCTGCACGCGGCCGTGTATAGTGAGGCCATGAGCAGCGACCCCGGCAGCAAGGATTTCGGCGTCTGGGACGGCGAAAAGACCGTCGACCTGCCCGGCCAGCCCGACGCCGGCATCTATTTTATCGGCCGCATCCGCACGCCCTGGAAAGCGCGCAAGGACTGCCCGAAAAACGCCCGGGAATCCGACGCCGTCTGCACCGTCGAGGTCGATCCGCGCTGGGCCGACGGCCTCAAGGACGTCGAGAGCTGCAGCCATCTCGTGCTGCTCTATTGGATGGACAAATCGCCGCGAAACCTAGTGCTCCAGGTCCCGGGCCACTACGGCGTCCAGCGCGGCACCTTCGCCCTGCGCTCGCCGGCCCGCCCCAACCCCATCGCCATGAGCGTGGTCCGGCTCGTGAAGGTCGACGGCGCCAGCCTGTCGGTGGTCGGGCTCGACTGCCTGGACGGCACCCCGCTGCTCGACATTAAGCCCTATTTCGCCTCCACGGACAGCATTCCGGACGCCGTGGTGGGCTGGCACCGCCGCAAGACTTAACAAGACCTTGCTTAAAGGCTGCGCTCAAATGGTTCCCCCGGCTCACAAACATAT
>Ga0265314_10003272_pt1 | contig 15830 bp, 16 predicted proteins | sample 4126metaG_FD_203106 | JGI IMG/M metagenome (GOLD analysis project Ga0265314, IMG submission 203106) | Rhizosphere microbial communities from Carex aquatilis grown in University of Washington, Seatle, WA, United States - 4-1-26 metaG | ecosystem: Host-associated > Plants > Roots > Rhizosphere >... | reverse complement strand
GGCCATGGACGATGTGCCGCGCGAGCGCTTTGTCGAGCCCGATTTCGAGGAGGCCGCCTATGCCGACCAGGCGCTGCCGATCTGCTGCGGCCAGACCATCAGCCAGCCTTATGTGGTCGCCTACATGACCGAGCAGCTCGACCTGCGGCCGCAGCATCGCGTCCTGGAGGTCGGCACCGGCTCCGGCTATCAGGCCGCCGTGCTGTCGCGGCTGGCGCGCGAGGTGGTCAGCATCGAGCGCTACCGCACGCTCGCCGACAAAGCGCGCGATCGGCTCGGTGCGCTCGGTTACAACAATGTTGACGTTGTAGCCGGCGACGGCCTCACCGGCGTGCCGGCACGCGCGCCGTTCGACCGCATTATCGTCACCGCCGCGGCGGAGGATGTCCCGCCGGCGCTGGTCGAGCAGCTCGCCGTCGGCGGGGTCATGGTGCTGCCGCTCGGGCCGCACGATGGCGCGCAGTCCATCGTCAAGCTGACGAAGACGCCGACCGGCGTCGAGCGCGAGACATTGATCGGGGTGCGCTTCGTGCCGCTGCTGCCGGGGCAGGCACGCGAACTGTAGGCCACTGGCCGACCTTGCGCGCATCGTTTTGATCTTCAAGCGCCATAACCGCGCGCAATCCAAAGCAAATGACGCCGCGCGCGGCATCGTCATGCGAGTGTGACCTTTATGTCTGGATTATTGAAGTTCGTAACGATCCGCTAATTCTTAAAGCCTTGTTTACTGGCGCCTGTTTTATTTCGAATTCTCCGCGTCTTGCGTATGTGTGAGTAACCAAAATGCCGCATTTCGAGGCGCCCTTTCGCTCGCGTACCTGGCCCAGCGTTGCGGTCCTTGCGCTCATCGGCGTCAGCGCCGCGAGCTGTTCGAGCTCCAGCCGCTTCGACTCCAATCCCTACACCTCCAATCGTTCTGCCCCGCAGCAGGAAACGACCGGCTCCATCGCGCCGCGTCCGGCGACGACGGCGCGCGTCGAAGCGCAGCCGCTGCCGGCGCCGAGCCGTCCGGCCACCGTCGCCGCCACCACGAGCGGCACCGCGACCGGCGGGACGGGACTTGGCGCCTACCGTCCGGCGTCGCAATCCGCCGACGTCACCGGCTCCATCGCCGATCGCCGCGTCGCGGCCGTGACGCCGCCAAAGCCGGCCGGCGTCTGGACCTGGGACGGCGGCGCGCCTGTCACCATCGGACATGGCGAGACGGTGGAGACCATCGCGCGGCGCTTTAACGTGCCGGCCTCCGCCATCATCGAGACCAACGGCTTCCACAACGCCTCCGAGATCAAGCCCGGCCAGCGCCTGGTCATTCCGCGTTACGTGACGAGCGGCGCCGCGCCGCATGTGGCTGCGGCTCCTGCGGCGGCGCCTGCAGTGGCGAACGAGACCGTGCATATCGTCCGGCCGGGCGAAAGCCTCGGCGCCATTGCGCACCATTACGGCCTCACGGCCACGGCGATCGCGCGTGCCAACCGGATCGAGCCCTATGCGAAGGTGAACGCTGGCGATCGGCTCACCATCCCCGGCGCGCGTCCGATGGCGGCCGCAAGGCCGGCAGCGCCGGCGCCGATGCTCACGCAGCCGCGCACGATCCCGATCGACCGCGTCGCCACAACGGCACCGCGCGAGACCGCGCGCATGGCGACGCCTGAGCCGGCAACCCCACCCGAAACTACGATCAAGACCGCTGAGGCGACCGGCGGCCTGCCGTCATTCCGTTGGCCGGTGCGCGGGCGCGTGATCCTCGCCTTCGGCCAACCGAACAACGGCCAGCCAAACGACGGCATCAACGTCTCGGTGCCGGAAGGCACGCCGATCAAGGCCGCCGACGACGGCATCGTCGCCTATGCCGGCAACGAGCTCAAAGGCTACGGCAACCTCGTGCTGGTGCGTCACCCGAACGGCTACGTCTCGGCTTACGCCCACGCCAGCGAAATCCTGGTGAAGCGCGGAGACACCATCAAGCGCGGGCAGGTGCTCGCCAATGCCGGGCAGACCGGCAACGTCACCTCGCCGCAGGTGCACTTCGAAATTCGCAAGGGCTCGACGCCGGTCGATCCGAGCAAATATCTCGCGGGGCTTTGAGCGCGCCTATCAGGCCGAGTGTGGCCGGGACCGAAAATCAATCGGTCTTCATGTTCAGTGCATGACACTCGTTGCAGGCCGCCCGCAATTTCGCGATCAGCGGCCTGAATTCGCTGCCCCGTTTGGCACGGCTCGCCTCCCAGGCAAGCTTCGACGCTGCGGTCGCGCGCCGGTAGAAATCCGCGAAATTCGTCCACACGTCCGGCGAGGCGAAGGTGTCGGTCGCCGGATCGCGCTCGGCGCCCGGGTTCCACTGGTTGGTGGTAGCCGGGAACATGTGCGGAAAAGCCATCAGCATGGTCGAGATGGTCTCCGCATGTTCCTGCGCATCGTTGAGTTCGAGCTTTCCTTCCGGCGCCAGCATGGTCTCGATCTCGTCCATGTTCATATCGATGGCGCCCATCAAGATCTTGCGGGCAAAGATCGTGTCCTTGGCCGCCGGCAAGTCCTGCGCGGGCAGCGGGGCGGTCAGCAGCGCAAACGCCAAGGCCGCGGCGGCCGTCGTTGCCGCCGCGCGTGACGTCACAAGAGAAAAGCGCATCGGGGGAGCCCTTATATCTATTCGAGTCCGGGCTTTTCCTGCTCACGGATATTGGCGGTGAAGATTTCGCCGCTCGCGAGAACGGTCAATTTTTTCAAGGCGCCGCCTTTTTTCTCGGCGTCGCGCAAGGGACTGAACACCACCTCGACTTTTTCGCCTGGCTTCACGGCATCCCGACGCCATCCGCCCGCGCGCACCAAATTTCCGGGGCTGGTCATTTCCATCAGCCAGTCGGCAGGTTGCTCGCCCTCGTTGACGACGCCGTTGACCGTGAGGGTGACGTGCGGATTGACCCAGCGCAATTCCACGACCGTGCCCTTGATGGTCATGGTCTTGGAATGGTCGAACATGGTGGTGGAATGATGCGCCGCCACGGTGGAAATTCCGGCGGCGATGACGCCGAGCACGGCGATGGCGCCTGCTGCCTTGAAAAATTGTCGCATGCACGTCTCCCTAATATTTTGGTTGCGCATGATCTTTTCCGAAAACCGGTGCCCACTTTTCGGGATCATGCGCTAAGTCGGTTATTTCGCCGGAACGGCAATGGTATTGCCCCAGATGGTTTTTTCCACGGGCACGAAAATGTGGTCGCCATCGGAATTAACGCGCTCGGCCAGATCGCCGGTCGCGCAGACGCCTTCGACGATGTCGAACTTGCGCGCGCGCTGGCGGAAGAAGATGCGCGTGGTCTTCCACGGCTTGGTCAGCACCTTCGGCGCGGTGATCTCGAGATCGACATGCAGGATGTCCTTGTTATTGGCGGCGAGATGGATGCGTTCCACCACATGCATGTCGCCATTATTGGGCAGGCCTGCGGCCTCGCTGACGGCAAGCGGCGCCTGCGGAATGATGTCGACCGTGTCGACGACCAGCGTGTCGCCTTCCCAGTGGCCGATCGAATGGCCGTGGAACGACGGATCGGAAATTTCCGGGTGGCCGCGGCCATCGGTATAGATGCGGCGGATGCGGTTGCCGTCGGATTCGCCGAGCATGGTGACGCGGCCGGGCGTGAACAAGATTTCCATCGCGTTATGCGTGACCAGCATCCAGGTCGGATGCGCCTCGGGCAGGCAATAGGAGAAAATCAGCTTCGGCCGGCCGGCTTTCTCCTCGGCAAACATGAATTCCATTTTCTTGGCCGCGGCCTCATTCCAAGGCGGCGGATTGGTTTTGACCTGGGCGTCCTGGTCGCTGATGTTCGGATTCCACACGCCGCTCCAATCGGGCAGCTTTCCGATGTCCGCCCAATCCTGCGCGGTCGGCGGCGGATTGATGACCGGCGGTGCTTTCTTGGGGGCTTGCGCGTAAACCGCCGAAGCGGTCGTCACCATCAAGGCGGTTATAACGAAAAAAGCCGAACGAATTGTCATGGGCAGCTCTCCGGCACGAATTCAGCCCAAACGGTAGTTAGTTAGGGTACCGTCGATTCAGTGCATTGTGAAGCCGGTCCAGCGGCCAAACGCGACCACCGAAATCCAGATCAGCAGCGACACGGCGCCGGCGGCCTTGGCTGCGATCGGCGTTTGCCGGGTTGTGCCCCAGCGGCCGACGTCGCCGATGCCGACGAGATGAAAGAGCGCCATGTTGAGGCCGGCGAGAACCAGCAGGATCAGCTTGCCGCGGAAATAGAAATTGTGCGCGTAGTGCACGGCGTCGGATGAAAACAGCAATGGTCCGGTAATCGCCGCTACCGCAAAGGCGCCCCAGGTATAAGGCAGCACGTCGCGCATCAGGCGGCTGACCGGGCGTTCGAGCGAGGCTACACCGAGCAGCCGCAGGTCGACCACCGAGATCGTTCCGATCACCAGCACGATGGCAAGGACATGAATGGATTCGATCCAGGGGAACAGGATTTCGTTTTCCGCGATGGTCGAGGCGACCGGCGTCGCCTGAAGCCAGGCCAAAGCGCGATAGATATCCAAGAAAACTCCCCCACGGCTCAGGCGTAATAGGCGATCCAGCGTCCCGCAAAGATGATCGACGACCATAACAGCATCGAGACAACGGCAAGTGTGACCGCGACGGGGCGAGATCCCGTGTCGCTCGCCCTCGGATCGTTGCGCAGAAGAATGTGAAACAGCCAGGTGACCACGATCGCCGCAACCAGCAGCATCATTTTGAGCTGAAACGCCGGATTCTTCAGCGAGCGCGCCGGCTCACCGATGATCATGATGGCGCCCGTCGCAAGAAGAACCAGCAACGGCCACCAGACGAAAGGCAGGAATCGCGACGTCACATCTTTCACCGGCCGATCCGCCCAGAAGGCGCCGATCAGACGCAGGTCGATCATGAGCGCGGAGCTGGCGACCACGGCGATCGCGAGGATATGGACGGTCTGCACCGTCGGCACGACCCAGTTCGTGACTTGGATGGCCTGGCTGAGCGCGGTCTGATCGATCCACAGACAGATCGCGTTGAGAAATTTGCTGAAGGTCATGTCCGCCGCGTTGCCAAAATAAGCCGTGCCAGGACCATTCTGCAGTGGGCGCAATCCATGTCTAGTCCTTTATTGCGACGCCCAACTGCAGTTGTTTCGGGCCACGGCAGCAAAGGCGCAATTTGCCTGCAGACCTCCTTAACGGAATCTGCGTGCCGCCGACACAGGATCTTTCGCTGCTCAACAAGACAGCGTGCTGTAAAAGCCAAGCATCGCGCGGGCATTCCCGACATCGAGGCGGTTGAAATTGGCCAGCGTGACGTCGAGAGCGGTTGGCGACATTCCGAGTTGCGACGCTTTTAATTGGATGAGAGCCTTCGCCGCGGTTCGGGAAAGTTTGGCGATCTTGACCACGATCAAGAATGTTTCCAACGTCGGCGCCAGCAGAGCGTGCTCAACAACATCGATGTCGATGTCGCAGACGAGCGAAAGGCCGACCACCAGCTCATCGAAACGCTTCTCATCGGCGAATTTAACAAATGCCGCTTCGTTGAGCTGCCCGGCCCGGCGCATGGCCTCGACCTTTGGCCGCGCCACCGCGTAGTTGAACGAGCCCATACCCATGTCGCCGCGAATGGAGTCGTCTGTCAGTGTGCTAACCGTGGACCGCGCGGCGGCTTGGCCGGCGCCTTGCGTACGCAGCCGCGCACGCACCTTGTCCGAAGCCGTGTCGAGCAAGCGCAGCATATGCTGACGCGGCACATCATTACGTGACCCCAGCACCAGCGTCAGGTCGTCATCGTCTTTCGCTCGCCGCACCAGCGTCCGCATTCCGGCAAAGGACAGTTGGGCACTGGCGTTGCTTGCCACCGAGCGTGCGACCTGCGAATCTCCTCGCGCAACCAGCACGTCAGTGACGATTTCGCTCAGCGTCTTTCGTTCCGATATAGCAAGAAGATGCTGCTGGCTTTTGGTGTTGGCGTTGTCGACAAGATCGACATCCAAGAGCACGCTCGAATCGCGCAGAACCGGACGGGCAACTTCGATCCGATTGTCGAACGCCAAAGTTCGGATCACGCCAGGAGGGGCATTTGCGACGGGTGCCAGCTTGAGTGCGAGTACCGTGCGCGCCCTTGCGTCGACCCTTGTGACGAAATCGGTCAGCAGCTCATCGAACAGCGTGATCTGCTCAGGCGTAAATCTTTCGACGTCGGCCAGAAAAAGGTCGGTCAGACGCGTGAGCATGACCAGGCGCTGCGTGTCGGTCCCGCTGGAGAGCGTGCGTTTAAATTCTTGGATCAAGTTGCCGTTCGGCATTGTTTATCCGATCACGCAGTCTTCGTCCGCTTGGCGGCGGAGCCATTAACGTTCGGCGGGGCGGGCAGCGCGTTCTGGCCGGACGACTTGGCAGGCTTGTCGAAGGCCTGCATCAGTTGCACAAACATGGAGGCCGGTAGTGGAGGCGCGAAGCAGTAGCCCTGAGCGGCGGTGATGCCAATGCCGCGCAGGTAGGTGACCTGTTCGAATTGCTCAACGCCTTCCGCAACGATTTTCAAATTAAGATTGCTTGCGAGGTCGACAAGTGTCTTGACGATAGCTTGCTTCTGCGGGTCGGTTTTGATCGCATCGACAAATATCTTGTCGATTTTGATGATGTCGATGCCGAGCTTGAGGATATAGGAGAGGCCGCTGTGGCCCGTTCCAACGTCGTCCAGCGCAACCCTGCAACCGAGCGCCTGCACGGCGGCGATGACGCGCCGCGCGGCGCTGAGATTTTCGAGTTCGTAGCGCTCGGTCACTTCCAGCACGACCTGCGATAGCCGGATCGACGAGCCTTCGAAAATTGATCCGACGTCATTGAGCAACACCGCATCTTTTAAGTGGCGCGGGGCAATATTGAAGGCGACATATGTGTCCGGGCGCTCCTGCATGGTCGGGCCGAGCTCGTTGCAGACCTGCCGCATCAGCGACCGGGTCAGATCGAGGATGAGGCCGCTCGATTCGACCAATGGAATAAATGCGCCGGGCGTCACGATCGTGCCGTCGGGCTTCTTCCAGCGCACCAGGACTTCCGCGCCGAGGACCTTACCGGAAACGATGTCGACGATGGGCTGGTAGTAGGGAATGAGCTCTCCTGCAGCCAGCGCCCTTTCAATCTCGGGTGTCGAACTATGCTGTCGGTAATGCCAGGGGATGATCAGCGCAAACAGCAGGAGAACGATAGCGACCAAAGCGGTCACCACCATTCCAATCCTGCGCAGATCGTCGTAATTCGCAATGACGCCGCTGGGTTGCATGACGACCGTGACAACGGCCCCGTAGAGCGCGGATTGAATCCGTTTGACCAAATATTCCTCGTACAAAGAAGTTTCGGTGCCCGAGGTGCCGATCGGGGTCCCGTCGGGGAGGGCCATGCGCGCGTAGCCAACGAAGGCGCTGCCGTCCGACATCACCTGCGGTAACAGCAGGGCGGGCCGCAGCAGAGCCGCGAGCATCGGCTCCCGGTTTGGCGCGAGGCGGCGCACCCGCAGCAATTGCTCGTTCGTGTCAAGGAGGCGCACGACATCGAGCATGATCGTCCGGTCGGACGTTGCGGTTGACGCGATCACGTCGCGAGCGGCAAAAGTGTTCCCGGTATCGGTGCACAGGGTATGCCCAGCCGGGTCGACGATCGATAATTCACTGATCAGACCCGACGCAAAGACTCCCCGACGCAGTTGCTGGATTTGCGAAGCCTGGCACGTATCCACGTTCTGTGCGGCCAAGGCATTGAGGTGGTTCACCGTCCTGCCGATCGCAAAGTCCGTCAGGCCTATCGACCAACGCGCGGCAATTGCGACCTCGGCTTCGCCCTGCGTCTGCAGCCACGATGTCAGCCAAAGCAAGGGAATAGCCGTCAACGAAACGCTGACGAGCGCTGCAATCCACTTGTAACGCTGGAACAGTCCCAATTCTTGGCGCTCCCAATCAAACCCACGCTAGAGAAAGAATTATAAACGCGACTTAAAATGGGGCGGCTTTGGACTTCGCGCGTGCGGTCCTTCGCGTAAATGGTTTTCAAACAGTGACGATTATGCGGTCGACTATCGACTGTCGGCGGTATGATTTGACGGATGCAAAAATCAGGCTGATCGTTTAGACGTCACTGGCGTTAGCGTGGCTGTTGATCGCAGCGCCTTAATCCATTTGTTTAATGTGACTTGTGTTTTCGAGGGGCCATCGGCTGCATTACGTACTTTTCCGTACGATCGGCGCAGCCCAGCCCGCGCACGTTTTGAAGTTCACGCGTTAATCTTTGAGCGCCACGCCGAGCCGTCCCGCCAAATCCTGAATGTATTGCCAGGCGACGCGGCCGGAGCGAGAGCCGCGCGTGGTCGACCACTCCAGCGCTTCGCGGCGCAAGGCGTCCGCCTCGGCCGGAATCTTGAAGTGCGCGACGTAAGCGTCGACCATCGCCAAATATTCGTCCTGCGTGCAGCGGTGGAAGCCGAGCCAGAGGCCGAAGCGGTCGGAGAGCGAGACCTTCTCCTCCACCGCTTCGCCCGGATTGATGCCGGTCGAGCGCTCGTTCTCGATCATGTCGCGCGACATCAGATGGCGGCGGTTCGAGGTGGCGTAGAAGATGACGTTGTCCGGCCGGCCTTCGATGCCGCCTTCCAGCGTCGCCTTGAGCGCCTTGTAGGTGGTGTCCTCGGCGTCGAAGGAGAGGTCGTCGCAGAATACGATGAAGCGGTAGGGCGAGCCGCGCGTCAGCGTCATCAGGTCGGGCAGCGTCTCGATGTCCTCGCGATGGATCTCGATGAGCTTGAGTGGCAGGCCACCGGATGCGCGCACGAGCTCGGCGTTGACGATGGCGTGCGAGGCCTTCACCAGCGACGACTTGCCCATGCCGCGCGCGCCCCAGAGCAGCGCGTTGTTGGCCGGCAGGCCCTTGGCGAAGCGTTCGGTGTTTTCCACCAGCACGTCGCGTACGCGCTCGATGCCCTTGAGCAGCGACATGTCGACGCGGTTGACGCGCGGTACCGGCGCGAGGTGTCCGTCCGGGTGCCAGATGAAGGCGTCGGCGACGGTCAGGTCCGGCAGTTCCTTGCGCGGCGGGGCGAGCCGCTCCAGCGCGGCGGCAATGCGGTCGAAGACGTCGGAGCCCTCCGGGACGGGGGGCTTGCCCTCGATCTTGCCCTTGATCTTGGCCCTGATCTTGGCCTTGCCGGCCGCCGGTTTCGCTGTGGACTTGGATTTAGCCATGGGTGCCCATATTGACCGAAATCGCGCTGCTCTTAGCGGGCAGGGGCCAAGCCCGCAAGACGGGCAGGCCGCAAATGGCTGAAATCGGGCGGTTTTGGCCCGTCGTGCGGCGTTGCAATTGGGGTGATGGCCGCTATAGTCCGCGCAAATTCGCCCCGTTTGGCCGGCTAAACGGGCGTCCAGATCAATCCAGACAAGGACCTTTCGATGTTCACTTCGCCCGCATTTGCGCAAGGATCGATTTTCGGCGGCGCCGGCGGCGGCGACGGCGGCATGTTGATGTCGCTTTTGCCGTTCGTGCTGATTTTCGTGATCATGTACTTCTTGATCCTGCGCCCCCAGCAAAAGCGGGTGAAGCAGCACGCCGAGATGGTCAAAAACGTCCGCCGGGGCGACACCGTCGTCACCAACGGCGGCCTCATCGGCAAAGTCACCAAAGTCATCGACGACGACCAGATCGAGATCGAAATCGCCGACGAGGTGCGCATTCGCCAGATGCGCTCCATGCTCACCGACGTGCGCGCCAAGGGCGAGCCGGTGAAGGACGACACGGTGGCCGGCAAGACGCCGGCCTGACGATACTCGGACGAAGTCGACCCTCATGCTCTATTTCACGCGGTGGAAGGCGACGGGGATCATCCTCACAGCGCTGCTCGTCTGCCTATGCGCCGTTCCGAACTTCTTCTCCGACGCCACGGTCAAGACTTGGCCGACCTGGGCGCAGCGCCACCTCGTGCTCGGCCTCGACCTGCAGGGCGGCTCGCACATCCTGCTCGAGGTCGACAGCAATGCCGTACGCAAGGAGAAGCTCGAGCAGACGCGCGACGATGTCCGCCGCGTACTGCGCGACGCTCGCGTCGGCTATACCGGCCTGGCGGTGCGCGGCAACAGCGTCGAGGTGCGCATCCGCGAGGGGCAGAACGCGGACCTCGCGCTCACCAAGCTGCGCGAGCTGTCGACGCCGCTCGGCGGCATTCTCAGCACCACCGGCCAGCGCAACATCGACGTGACCACCGAGCAGGGCGGTCTGATCCGCCTGACGGTGACCGACCCGGCCATCGTCGAGCGCATCCGCCAGTCGGTCGAGCAGTCGATCCAGATCATCGAGCGCCGCGTCAACGAACTCGGCACCGTCGAGCCGCTGATCCAGCGTCAGGGCGTCGACCGCATCCTGGTGCAGGTGCCCGGCCTGCAAGACCCGACCCGGTTGAAGGAATTGCTCGGCAAGACCGCCAAGCTCGACTTCCGCATGGTCGACGGCAACAACTCGGTCGAGGAAGCACTGAAGGGACGCGTTCCGCCGGACGACGACCTGCTCTACGGCACGGGCCAGCCGAAGACGCCCTACCTGATCGAGAAACGTGTGCTGGTCTCCGGCGGCGATCTCACCGACGCGCAGCCGGGCTTCGACCAGCGCACCAGCGAGCCGATCGTCTCGTTCCGCTTCAACACCTCCGGCGCGCGCAAGTTCGCACAGGCGACGCAGGAGAATGTCGGCAAACCCTTCGCCATCGTGCTCGACAACGAGGTGATCTCGGCGCCGGTGATCCGCGAGCCCATCCTCGGCGGTTCCGGACAGATATCCGGCAGCTTCACGGTGCAGAGCGCCAACGACCTTTCTATCCTGCTGCGGGCGGGCGCACTGCCGGCGCCCTTGACCATCATCGAGGAGCGCACCGTCGGACCTGGCCTCGGCGCCGACTCGATCGCCAAGGGTAAAATTTCGTCTTACGTCGGCGCCGCCATGGTGATCGTGTTCATGCTGGCGACCTACGGCCTGTTCGGGCTGTTCGCCAACATCGCCGTGGCGATCAACGTCGCCATGATCTTCGGCGTGCTGTCGCTGCTCAACGCCACGCTGACGCTGCCCGGCATCGCCGGCATCGTGCTCACCGTCGGCATTGCGGTCGACTCCAACGTGCTGATCTACGAGCGCATCCGGGAAGAGGTAAGGGGCGGACGTACGCCCATCAACGCCATCGATGCCGGTTTCAGCCGCGCGCTGGCGACCATCCTCGATTCCAACATCACCACCTTCATCGCCGCCGCGGTGCTGTTCTATATCGGCACTGGCCCGGTGCGCGGCTTCGCCGTCACGCTCGGCATTGGTATCATCACCACCGTGTTCACCGCCTTCACCCTGACCCGGCTGATCGTCGCCGCCTGGGTGCGCTGGCGGCGTCCGCAGCGCGTGCCGATCTAAGGGACACCTTCTCATGCGCTTGCTCCGCATCGTCCCCGACGACACCAAATTCGACTTCATGCGCTTCCGGCGCATCAGCTTCCCCCTGTCGGCGCTGATGTCGATCCTGGCCATCTCGCTCTACTTCTTCCATGGCTTGAACTTCGGCATCGACTTCAAGGGCGGCACGCTGATCGAGGTGCAGTCGCGCGCGCCGGCGGCCGACCTCGCCAAGATGCGCAGCTCGCTCAACAGCCTGGGCTTAGGCGACGTGCAGTTGCAGCAGTTCGGCGCGCCCAACGACGTGCTGATCCGCATTGCCGAGCAGCCGGGTGGCGAGCAGGCGCAGCAGCAGGCGGTCTCCAAGGTGCGCGGCGCGCTCGGCACCGAGGTCGACTACCGCCGCGTCGAGGTGGTCGGCCCGCGCGTGTCCGGTGAGCTTCTGTCCTATGGCGTGGTGGGTCTCGGCCTCGCCATCATCTGCATCCTCGTTTACCTGTGGTTCCGCTTCGAGTGGCAGTTCGCGCTCGGCGCCATGATCGCCAACGTGCACGACATCGTGCTCACCATCGGCTTCATGTCGGTGACGCAGGTCGACTTCGACCTCACCAGCATCGCGGCGCTGCTCACCATCCTCGGCTATTCGCTCAACGACACGGTGGTCATCTACGACCGTATCCGCGAGATGCTGCGCCGCTACAAGAAAATGCCGATGCCGGAGCTGCTCAACGGCTCGGTCAACCAGACCCTGTCGCGTTCGGTGATCACGCACGTCACGGTGTCGCTCGCCTTGCTCGCGCTGTTGTTGTTCGGCGGGCAGGCGATCCACTCCTTCACCGCGACCATGATGTTCGGCGTGGTGCTGGTCGGCACCTATACCTCGGTGTTCATCGCCTCGCCGATCCTGATCTATCTCGGTGTCGGCCGCGGCGGCGACGCGCTGACGCGTGCGGGCGAGACGTCCAAGGGCAAGCCCTGACGATGGCGGATGGCGCCGACGCCCCGCATTTGCCGCGTCCGGCGCTGATCGACGCCTACGGCAATGGCGGTTTCCGTTTTGGCGGCATGTCGCACCGCGGCTCGTTGATGTGCCTGCCGGATGGCATCTGGGCCTGGCCGGTCTCCGACGCGAGCGGGCTGACCACCGGAGCCTTCGAACTCGCCTTTGCGCGCGGCGAGGTGCTCGACATCTTCCTCATCGGCGCCGGCCGCGATCCCTGGCCCATCCCGCAGCGGCTGCGCGACCGGTTCCATGCCTTCAACATCTCGGTCGACGCCATGCCGACCAGCGCGGCGGTGAGTACATACAACGTGCTGATGGCGGAAAACCGCCGCGTCGGCGCCGCGTTGATCGCGGTGGAATAGACTCTGCCGCGTTATCGTTTGGCTGCGTGCTCGGATGTGGTCAAAGACTTCGGCGGATGGATGAACTCGAGCCCGAGCTCATGCTCCGACCGCCAAACGACGCGGCACCATCGCGCAAGATCATTGTTGATCAGCAGCATGAATTCCTGCGGTGACGTCTTTGGATTATCGACAGAAATGCGCGCGCCGCTCTGTGAAATATCGATCATGTAGCATTTCAGCGGAGGACCAAGCCCGGTCGCGAGGTGAGCGACATGGCCGATAGGGCGCCGCTGCCGTTGACGATGATCGGAGTCGTCCATTGCGGCTCACCGGGAGAAAAATCGTTTCGAACGAATCGATTTCGCTGAAAAAATTAGCATATCTACCCCGAAGAACGCATGAGCATTCCTTTCGAACGCGGCTCGCAGCGCTAGGCGTTGGCCGGGGCTTATCTTAGACTGACGCCATGCCATCCAATTTCTCCCACTGCGCCGCCCTGGTGCGCGACGCCGACCGGGATCGCTACCTCGCCACGCTGTTTGCGCCGGCGGAGCATCGCGAGGCGCTGTTCGCGCTCTATGCCTTCAACGTCGAGGTTTCACGCGTACGCGACGTGGCGCGCGAGCCGATTCCCGGCGAAATCCGCCTGCAATGGTGGCGCGAAGTGCTCTCGGGCGAGCGCGACGGCGAGGCGGCGGCGCATCCGGTGGCGGCGGGCTTACGCGACGCGCTCGGGCGTTACGGTCTGCTCGCCGCGCCGCTGCTTGAACTGCTCGAGGCACGCGAATTCGATCTGTACGACGAGCCGATGGCGAGCATGGGCGAACTAGAACTATACGCCATTCGCACGCAGTCGCCGATTTTCGCGCTGGCTTGCGGCATTCTCACCGGCGGAAAGATATTGCCGGAGCTGTTCACGCTCGATGTGAGCGTTGTCTATGCGATTGCGCAGGTGCTCTCGCGCTTCGGGCGGCATGCGTCGCGCAAGCAGCTCTATGTGCCGCAGGATGTGCTGCAGCGACACGAAGCAGCTGCCGCCGATGTTTATGCAGGCCGCACGAGCGTGGCGTTGCAGGCAGCGCTCGGCGAGATGCGCGGCACGGCGCGGCAACATCTCGCGGCGGCGCAGAGCAAGCTGAGCACTACGCCGCCGGACATTCTGCCGGCCGTGTTGCCGCTGGCGCTGGTCTGGCCGACGCTGCGCAAGATGGAGCGCGCCGACTACAATCCATTCACGTTCGAGTCGCCGTCGCTGCTGCGGCGGCAATGGACGCTGTGGCGTGCCGCGCGCGATCCGAACCGAATCTTTCAGGCGTAGTTACTCCGCCGCGGCCGCCGGCATGTCGCCGTCGATCCAACGCGCGAGATCGGCGAGCGCGCGCTGGCTGAGCGCGGTCTTGCGCGCCAGGTTCTTGGCCGAGCCGCGGCCGAATTTACGGCCGGCCCTGTCGTAGGCGGCGGGCTCCGGCATGGGGGGAAACAGTCCGAAATTGACGTTCATCGGCTGGAACGAAGACGGGCCGGCGTCGATGGTCTCGATGTGGCCGCCGGTGATATGCGCGAGCAGCGCGCCATGCGCGGTGGTGGGTGGCGGGGCGACCGGCGCCTCGCCGCGCCGCTCGACGGCGGCAAAGCGGGCCGCCAGCAGGCCGACCGCGGCCGACTCCACATAGCCCTCGCAGCCGGTGATCTGGCCGGCGAAGCGCCAGGCCGGATTGGCTTTCAGCCGCAGCGTGGCATCGAGCAGCTTGGGCGAATTGAGGAAGGTGTTGCGATGCAGCCCGCCGAGGCGCGCGAACTCGGCGTTCTGCAGGCCGGGGATGCTGCGGAAGATGCGCACCTGCTCGCCGTGCTTCAACTTGGTCTGGAATCCAACCATGTTGAACAGCGTGCCGAGCTTGTTGTCCTGGCGCAGTTGCACCACGGCGTATGGCTTTACGTCCGGCGCGCGCGGATTGGTCAGGCCGAACGGCTTCATCGGGCCGTGCCGCAAGGTCTCGCGTCCGCGCTCGGCCATCACCTCGATCGGCAGGCAGCCGTCGAAATATGGCGTGGCGGCTTCCCATTCGTGGAAGGTGGTCTTGTCGCCGGCGAGGAGCGCGTCGATGAAGGCGTCGTACTGCTCGCGCGACAGCGGGCAGTTGATGTAGTCGGCGCCGGAGCCGCCGGGGCCGGCCTTGTCGTAGCGCGACTGGAACCAAGCCTGCTCCAGGTCGATCGACTCGCGATGCACGATCGGCGCGATGGCGTCGAAAAAGGCGAGCGCGTCCTCGCCGGTGAGCGTGCGGATCGAGGCGGCGAGATCGGGCGAGGTGAGGGGACCGGTGGCGACGATGACGCTGTCCCAGTCGGCCGACGGCAGGACGACTTCGCCGCGTTCTAACGCGATCAGCGGATGCGCGGCTAGCGCCTGCGACACCGCGGCCGAGAAGCCGTCGCGGTCGACGGCGAGCGCGCCGCCGGCCGGGACCTGGTGGCTGTCTGCCGCGCGCATCACCAGCGAGCCGAGCCGGCGCATCTCCTCGTGCAGCAGGCCGACCGCGTTGTGGTCCTTGTCGTCGGAGCGGAACGAGTTGGAGCAGACCAGCTCGGCGTAGCCGTCGGTCTTGTGCGCGGCGGTCGAGCGCTTGGGCCGCATCTCGTGCAGCACGACGGGAACGCCGGCTTGCGCGAGCTGCCAGGCGGCCTCCGAACCGGCGAGGCCGCCGCCGACGACGTGAACGGGTTTCGCAGTCATGCCGGCAACCTAGGCACCGGGCGCGGCCCCGGCAACCGATGTAAAAAACAAAACGCCCGCGGCAGCCGCGGGCGCTTTTGAACTCGTTGTAGGAACGTAAGGCGCTTAGAGCTCGTGCGCGGCGTTCCAGGCCAGGCGCGGGATGTCCGAACGGCTGATGCCGATGTCGGCGAGTTCCCGGTCGCCCAGGCGCGACAGTTCGCGCAGGCTCTGATTGTAACGCTTCCACTGGTGGATGAAGCGGACGACTGAAGAAAGCATGGTCGGTAGATCCTCTGGAGTAAGGCCCGGCTTGGCACCGGCTGAATCGATGGCA
>Ga0265314_10003271_pt1 | contig 15834 bp, 6 predicted proteins | sample 4126metaG_FD_203106 | JGI IMG/M metagenome (GOLD analysis project Ga0265314, IMG submission 203106) | Rhizosphere microbial communities from Carex aquatilis grown in University of Washington, Seatle, WA, United States - 4-1-26 metaG | ecosystem: Host-associated > Plants > Roots > Rhizosphere >... | reverse complement strand
ACATCCATATTCTGCTGATCATCGCGATCACGGTGTTGCTGATCCGCGTCATTCAGGGACGGCGGCCGATTTGAGTTACGCGGCGAAGTGAGTACTCCGGCTACGAAAGACGAGCGGATCGAATCGCCATAGACCCCGAAGGAGTCAGGCGGGTAAGCAACCTCCTGAAAGTGACAGGCGGTTAAAAGCCGGACTCGGACAACTCGACCGGCTCGGATACCGGGCACCGGCGACTTTTTCGGCGTACCCGGCAATTTTTGCCGACATGGCAAGTCTGGCAGACCTTGCAAAATCAGTAGCTTAGTTGTGGCTCCCCGCTTGCCAAGACGGATGAAGCCATAAAACTCAAGGTGATGAGCTGCAAGGAGAGCCCTATGCGCCAAATCCCGGTTGCGAATATTCTGGATGCCAATGAAGTTCTGGCGGCGCTGTTCGCTTTCAAGAAGGGCGATTTCTCGGTTCGCCTGCCGGTGAATCAGGTTGGTCTGGCCGGAAAGATTGCAGATGTCTTGAACGACATCTTTGAGCTGAACGAGAACATGGCTACCGAGCTCGCACGCGTGAGCACGGCGGTCGGCAAAGAGGGCCGAATCGGCCAGCGAGCCTCGTTGAATGCGGGCTCGGGAAGTTGGGCCGCCAGCATGGAATCGGTCAACAGCCTGATTTCCGATCTGGTGCAGCCTTCCACCGAGATCGCCCGCGTGATCGGAGCTGTTGCACAGGGCGATCTATCCCAAAAAATGTCGTTGGAAGTGGAGGGCCGTCCACTGCAAGGCGAGTTCATCCGGACCGCCCGAGTCGTCAACACGATGGTCGACCAGCTCAATTCGTTTTCGAGCGAAGTGACCCGCGTGGCCCGTGAAGTGGGTACGGAAGGAAAGCTTGGCGGCCAGGCCGTGGTGACCGGCGTGGCGGGTACCTGGAAGGATTTGACGGATTCGGTCAATTCGATGGCCTCGAACCTGACCAATCAGGTTCGCAACATCGCGGAAGTGACCACGGCCGTGGCCAAGGGCGATCTGTCCCGCAAAATCACGGTCAGCGTTCAAGGCGAAATTCTCGAGCTGAAAGACACGATCAATACGATGGTCGATCAACTCGGCTCGTTCGCCAGCGAAGTGACGCGCGTGGCCCGCGAAGTGGGAACCGAAGGAAAGCTCGGCGGTCAGGCGGTGGTAACGGGCGTGGCGGGAACCTGGAAAGATTTAACGGACTCGGTCAATTCCATGGCATCGAACCTGACTTCTCAGGTTCGCAATATCGCAGAAGTGACGACCGCCGTCGCGAAGGGCGATCTCTCCCGAAAAATCACGGTTGATGTGCTCGGCGAAATTCTGGAGCTTAAGAATACCTTCAACACCATGGTGGACCAGCTCAGCTCGTTCGCCAGCGAAGTGACCCGCGTCGCACGTGAAGTTGGTACCGATGGCAAGCTCGGCGGACAGGCGGTGGTCAAGGGTGTCGGGGGTGTGTGGAAAGATTTGACCGACTCCGTAAACTTCATGGCCGGCAATCTGACCGCGCAGGTCCGCAATATCGCGGAAGTGACCACTGCAGTTGCTAACGGCGACTTGTCTCGCAAGATCACGGTGGATGTTCGCGGGGAAATTCTCGAGTTGAAAAACACCATCAACACGATGGTGGACCAGCTCAGTTCATTCGCCAGCGAGGTCACGCGTGTCGCCCGTGAAGTCGGAACGGAAGGCGAGCTGGGCGGTCAGGCAGAAGTGAAAGGCGTCGGCGGCGTGTGGAAGGATCTCACGGATTCGGTCAATTCTATGGCCGGGAACCTGACGGCACAGGTCCGGAACATTGCCGAGGTTACAACAGCGGTGGCCAACGGCGACTTGTCGCGCAAGATCACGGTAGACGTGCGCGGAGAAATTCTGGAGCTGAAGAACACGATCAACACCATGGTCGATCAGCTCAATGCGTTCGCCCGCGAGGTCACGCGTGTTGCTCGCGAGGTAGGAACCGAGGGAGAACTGGGCGGGCAGGCGGAAGTAAAGGGTGTCGGTGGCGTGTGGAAGGATCTCACGGACTCCGTCAACTCCATGGCGGTGAATTTGACCGCGCAGGTCCGAAATATCGCTGAGGTGACTACGGCCGTTGCCAACGGCGATCTTTCCCGCAAGATCACGGTGGACGTTCGCGGAGAGATTCTCGAACTGAAGAATACGATCAACACCATGGTGGACCAACTCAGCTCGTTCGCCAGCGAAGTGACGCGCGTGGCGCGCGAGGTCGGCACCGAAGGGAAGCTCGGTGGTCAGGCGATGGTCAAAGGTGTCGGCGGCGTGTGGAAAGATTTGACGGACTCCGTCAATTCCATGGCGTCGAACCTGACCAATCAGGTTCGCAATATTGCCGAAGTAACAACGGCGGTTGCGCGAGGCGATTTATCGCGAACCATCACGGTGGAAGTCCGTGGCGAGATTCTGGAGTTGAAGAACACTATCAACACGATGGTGGATCAGTTGAACGCGTTCGCCAGCGAAGTGACGCGTGTGGCTCGTGAGGTCGGCACGGAAGGCAAATTGGGAGGACAGGCCGACGTGCGCGGCGTGGCCGGAACGTGGCGCGACCTCACGGAATCGGTGAATTCGATGGCCGGGAATCTTACGGCCCAGGTTCGTAACATCGCCGAAGTCACCACGGCGGTGGCTCGCGGCGATCTCTCACGCAAGATTACGGTAGACGTGCGCGGAGAAATCCTGGAGCTGAAGAACACCATCAACACGATGGTGGACCAGTTGAATGCGTTCGCCAGCGAAGTGACGCGCGTAGCCCGCGAAGTCGGCACCGAGGGCAAGCTGGGCGGCCAGGCGGATGTGCGCGGCGTCGGTGGCACGTGGCGCGATTTGACCGAGTCGGTCAACTCGATGGCCGGCAATCTGACCGCACAAGTGCGCAACATCGCGGAAGTAACCACGGCTGTGGCGCGCGGCGACCTTTCCCGCAAAATCACCGTGGACGTACGCGGCGAGATTCTGGAACTCAAGAGCACCATCAACACAATGGTGGATCAGCTCAGCTCATTCGCCAGCGAGGTAACGCGCGTGGCTCGCGAGGTCGGCACGGAAGGCAAACTGGGTGGCCAGGCCGATGTGCGCGGCGTGGCAGGTACGTGGAAAGATCTGACCGACTCGGTGAACTCGATGGCGTCGAACCTGACTAACCAGGTCCGCAACATTGCCGGCGTTACGACGGCGGTTGCCAAAGGCGACCTCACGACCAAGATCACTGTGGACGCGCGCGGAGAGATTCTGGAGCTGAAAAACACCATCAACACCATGGTCGATCAGCTCAACGCGTTCGCCAGCGAAGTGACTCGCGTGGCTCGCGAAGTTGGAACCGAAGGAAAACTGGGCGGTCAGGCCGATGTTCGCGGCGTCGCCGGTACGTGGAAAGATCTCACCGAGTCCGTGAACTCGATGGCATCCAACCTGACCGCCCAAGTGAGAAACATCGCCGACGTGACGACGGCCGTGGCCAAAGGCGACCTCTCGCGGAAGATCACCGTGGACGCGCGCGGCGAGATCCTGGCACTCAAAGACACGATCAATACAATGGTGGACCAGCTTAGTTCCTTTGCTAGCGAGGTAACGCGCGTAGCGCGTGAAGTGGGCACCGAAGGGCGCCTTGGCGGCCAAGCGGACGTCTACGGCGTGGCCGGTACGTGGAAGGATCTCACTGAGTCCGTGAACTCGATGGCATCCAACCTGACCAACCAGGTGCGCAACATCGCGCAGGTGACCACGGCGGTCGCGATGGGCGATCTATCGCGAAAGATTACGGTAGACGTTCGCGGTGAGATTCTGGAGCTCAAGAACACCATTAACACGATGGTGGACCAGTTGAATTCGTTTGCGAGTGAAGTTACGCGCGTTGCCCGTGAGGTCGGCACCGAAGGCAAGCTGGGCGGGCAAGCAGAAGTTCGCGGCGTTGCCGGCACGTGGAAGGATCTTACCGACAACGTGAACCTGATGGCGGCGAACCTCACGACCCAGGTCCGTGGCATTGCAAAGGTGGTTACCGCGGTCGCAAATGGCGACTTAAAGCGAAAGTTAGTCCTCGAAACCAAGGGCGAGATCGCTGAGCTGGCGGACACGATCAACGCGATGATCGATACACTCGCGACATTTGCCGATCAGGTCAGCACTGTGGCCCGCGAAGTCGGCATTGAAGGAAAGCTGGGCGGACAGGCGCGTGTGCCCGGTGCCGCGGGGATCTGGCGCGACTTGACGGATAACGTCAATCAGCTTGCTCAGAATCTCACTACCCAGGTGCGCGCGATCGCTGAGGTCGCCACCGCGGTCACCAAAGGCGATCTGACGCGCTCGATTTCGGTGGAAGCGTTGGGTGAGGTAGCAGCACTCAAGGACAATCTCAATGAGATGATCGTGAACCTTGCGGCGACCACCCGCAAAAATACCGATCAGGACTGGCTCAAGACCAACATCGCCAAGTTCACTCGCATGGTGCAGGGCCAACGCGATCTGCTTACCGTTGCTAAACTGCTGCTTTCCGAGCTGGCTCCGCTGGTGAGCGCCCAGCGCGGTAGCTTTTACACAGCCGAAAGCTCCGACGATGGTGCGGCTTTGAAATTCATGGCCGGTTACGCCTTCGATGACCGGGATGAGGCTCCTGCGCAATTTAGTCTCGGCCAGGGACTGGTGGGCCAGTGCGCCCGCGAGAAACAGCGTATTCTGGTGCGCGATGTCCCGGAGAATTACATCCGGATTCGGTCCAGCTTGGGATCGGCTACACCGATGACCATCGTCGTTCTGCCGGTTCTGTTCGAAGGCGAAGTGAAGGCAGTAGTGGAGCTAGCTTCCTTCCAGCAACTCTCTGAGATTCACATTGCCTTCCTCGATCAGCTCACGGAGAGCATCGGGATTGTGCTCAACACCATCGCGGCGACGATGCGCACTGAGCAACTCCTGCAACAAAGCCAGGCCTTGGCCGAGGAACTGCAGGAGACCAACGCACAGTTGCAGGAAAAGGCCAAGTTGCTGGCCGAGCAGAACACCGAGGTGGAGGCCAAGAACCGCGAAATCGAACAGGCTAAACACGCTCTTGAAGAAAAAGCCGAGCAACTTGCGCTGACCTCCAAGTACAAGAGCGAGTTCCTCGCCAATATGTCTCACGAACTGCGCACGCCGCTCAACAATCTGTTGATTCTGGCGCGGGTTCTGGCTGACAACACGGAGGGGAATCTTAGTTCCAAACAGATCAAGTTTGCGGAAACGATTCATTCCTCTGGTACCGACTTACTCGCACTCATCAACGACATTCTCGATCTGTCGAAGATCGAATCCGGCAAGATGGACGTCGAAGTCGGCAGCGTACGATTCGAGGAGATGGAAGACTATTGTGTGCGTACGTTCCGGCATGTGGCGGAGGGGAAGGGCATTGGATTCGCGGTGGATGTCGCTCCCCAGCTTTCCTCTCAAGTCATGCGTACCGACGTGAAGAGGCTCCAGCAGGTTCTCAAGAATCTGCTGTCCAATGCGCTCAAGTTCACGGAGCTGGGCTCGGTGAAGCTGAGCATCGAACAGGCTAGTAGCGGATGGAGTCCGACGCATCCGGTGCTCAATCGCGCTAATGGCGTGATCGCATTTTCAGTAACAGATACAGGTATCGGGATCGCGCAGGAGAAGCAACGCATCATCTTCGAGGCCTTTCAACAGGCGGACGGCACTACCAGCCGCAAGTACGGCGGCACTGGTTTGGGCCTTTCGATCAGCCGCGAATTAGCACGCCTGCTGGGAGGTGAGATTCGCCTTCAGAGCGTAGTCTCTCAAGGAAGCAGCTTTACGCTGTATCTCCCTCAGGTTTACATCTCAGCCGTTCCGAAATCCGAATTGAGCGATGTTCCTCTCGCCCTCAAGGCCGGGGAACGCGCTTCCGGCTCCTTGGACCTGATTCTTCCTCCGGCCGACGATACAGTGCCGGTGGAGATGGTCGAAGAGATGGTGGTCGACGACGATCGTAATCTTGTGACCCGCGAAGACCGCATACTCCTGATCGTCGAAGACGACGCAACCTTCGCCCGAATCATGGTAGATCTGGCACACAGCCGAGGCATCAAAGTAGTGGTCGCGCTGCGCGGTGCAACGGCGATCTCCCTCGCGCGCGAATTTCAGCCAAGCGCTATCACGCTGGATGTCAGACTGCCGGACATGAGCGGTTGGACTCTCTTGGATCGCCTCAAGCATGACTCCCGGACGGCTCATATTCCGGTGCACATCCTCTCGGGCCACGAGAATAACAAGCGCGGTTTTGCTCTCGGCGCCATGACCTGCATGCCCAAGGACGCAAGCCAGGAGTCGCAGGACGCGATCTTTGATGTGATCCAGCGTTCCATGGAGCGGCAAGGGAAAACGCTGATCCTGGTTGCCGAGAACGAAGTGCGCACGGCTGATATTTCTAATCTGCTCTCCGGTGACGATTTGGAGATTCTCCACGTGTCCGATTTAACCTCGGCGGGTACGATTGTCAATTCCCGGCCCGTGGACGCCATCGTCCTCGATTGCGTACCGGAGGCGCCGGGACTTGAATTTATCGAGTCGGTACAGGCAAGGTCGCCGCTCCAAGTGCCAGCCATCGTAGTCTCAGGAAGTCAAAAGCTATCGGATCAACAGGTGTCAGAGATTCATCATTGTGCCCGAGTCGGCCCGGTTCGATACGCTCCTACCATTGAACGTCTATTGGAAGAATCCGTTCTGCTGCTGCATCGCGAAGAAGAGCAGCTTTCACCGGACCAGAGGCGCGTGCTTGGGGAACTTCGGCAATCCGACCCAATGCTCGTCGGCCGAAAAGTATTGGTCATTGACGACGACCTTCGGAACATTTTCGCATTGACCAGCGTCCTGGAGCAAAGAGAACTCAAGACCCTGCACGCGGAAAACGGCCGCGCAGGAATCGAGCTGTTAGAGAGCACGCCGGACGTAGATATTGTGCTGATGGATATCATGATGCCGGAAATGGACGGCTATGAAACCATGCGCGCGATCCGGAAGATCCCGGCATTTCAGAAGCTTCCCATCATTGCCCTGACCGCCAAAGCAATGAAAGGGGACCGCGAGAAATGCCTCCGTGCCGGTGCCTCGGACTACGTCACCAAGCCGGTGGATCTGGACCTCTTGTTTTCGGTTATGCGCGTGTGGATGGCTCGCGATATCGACAACAAGTTTGAGCACGGCGTTGTGGCTTTACCGAATTGGCTGGAGGATCACGAGGCCAGGATGGATGACGATCGTAACAACATTCAATCCGGCGACTCCGTGCTGCTCATCGTCGAGGACGATCCAACCTTTGCCTCGATACTCATGGAGAGGGCGCGGAGTCAGGGGCTCAAGGCATTGGTGGCGCTGCGCGGCAGTTCGGCGCTTACGCTCGCCAGGAACTTCAAGCCCCAGGCCATCACGCTCGACGTCCGGTTGCCGGATATGAGCGGATGGACGGTGCTGGATCATCTGAAGCATGAACCGATGACCCGGCACATTCCGGTTCATGTTCTATCGCTGTCGGACACTCACACAGACGGCTTCACGATTGGCGCCACGACGTGCATGCAGAAGACGCCGGACGAGGGGGCGCTGGATCGGATGCTTCCCGCCGTGGCACGTTCCATGCAGCCCGGGACGAAGAAGCTTCTTGTGCTCGGTGGCTCGGAGTCGATGCGAAAGAAAATCGTTTCATTTCTGGCTGCGCCGGATCTAGAGTTCTCGGAAGCGGCCTCTGTTGCCGAAGCCTTGGAAATCGTTTTAGCCGGACGCTCAGGCGGCAACCGACTGGATGGCATCATCCTGGACTGGGCCGTGTCTGAGGTGGCGGGAATCGAATTCATCGAAACGCTCCAGACTCGATTCGAGCCTTACGTGCCGACCATCATTACCTTTGGTCCCGCCCAGCTTGATCCCGCGCGGGCAGCTGCATTGCACCGGCTATCCAAGGCCAGCAGCGTCCGGTATGCGCCGTCGCTGGAGCGTTTGCTCGATGAGACGGTGATCCTCCTGCATCGATTGGAGGACAGTCTGAGCGCGAACCAGAGGAGCGTTTTGGCAGATGTCCGCCACGTCGATGCCCAATTGTCTGGCCGGAAGGTATTGATCATTGACGATGATCTCCGCAATATCTTCGCTTTGACCAGCGCTCTGGAACACCACAACGTTCGTGTGATCCATGCGGAAACTGGCAGAAGTGGCATCGGGGTGCTACAACAGAATCCCGATACAGATCTGGTGCTCATGGACATCATGATGCCGGAGATGGATGGCTACGAGACCACAAGGGCCATTCGCAAGCTTCCAGGCATCGGCTCGATACCAATCATCGCGCTGACGGCCAAAGCGATGAAAGGCGATCGCGAAAAATGCCTTCAGGCCGGAGCTTCCGATTATGTTGCAAAACCTGTAGATCTGGCGTACCTGTATTCCGTCATGCGGATTTGGATGGCGGGGATCGGGGTTCCGTCCGGTCTTTCAGCGAGGACCGGCTCTGCCGAGTCAGCCGGCGTAAGGCTCGCATGACAGCCATTCGGGAGCGGACAACGCTGAGCGTGGCAGCAAAAGTGCCTCCAGAAGAAAACGGAAGGGTCAAACTACTTCTGGTTGACGACGACGCGGACAACCTCCTGGCCCTCCAGGCCATCCTCGAACCGCTCCAGCAGGACCTGATGCTTGCCCAGACCGGAACCGACGCGCTGCGCTTGTGTCTGGAACACGATTTCGCCGCCATTCTGCTCGATGTTCGCATGCCGGAGATGGATGGTTTCGAGACCGCCGAGATGATTCGAGCGCGCAAGAAGTCCTTACAAACGCCCATCTTGTTCGTCACCGCCTATCGCAGCGATGAGCAGCTCTTCCGTGGGTACAACCTGGGCGCGGTCGACTTCCTGTTCAAGCCCATCGTTCCGGAGATCCTGCAAAGCAAGGTCACCGTGTTTGTCGAGCTCCGGCGGACGGAACAGCTTCTCCGCCGTAAAGCCGAGGAGCTGGAGAGAGCGGAACAGCGGTTTCGCGCGGTCCTGGAAGCCGCGCCGGACGCCATGGTGATTACCAACCAGGCCGGAACGATCGAGTTGGCGAATTCCCGGGCGGACACTCTCTTCGGGCGCTCGCGCGAGGCTTTGATTGGGCGCGACATTCATTCGGTTCTTCCAGCGTGGGAATGCGCTGAGGAGGGTTTCCCCCGGGCGAGCCAGCAGCCCACGCCCGAACAGAGGCTCATCGCATATCGCGATGATGGTTCACCGTTTCCGGCCGAAATTACTCGTAACTCGTTCCATACCCCCGATGGTCTGCTGATCACCACCGCGATTCGCGACGCTACGGACCAGGCCCACGCGGAAGCCAGAATCCAGAAGACGAATCTGGAGTTGGAAAAGAGAGTTGCCGAGCGGACGGCCGCGCTCCGCTACTCCAATGAGGCTCTGCGCCAGTTTGCCTGGGCCGCGAGTCATGACCTCCAAGAACCGATTCGGACCGTGGTCACGTATTCGCAGTGGCTCTCGCAAATTATGAATAGCAATCTTGGAGCGCGGGAGTCGAAGATGCTGGCGACGATCGAACAGCACGCCTCCCGCCTCAATCAATTGTTGGCAGGGTTGCGGCAATATATCCAGGTCAGCGATTCGGGACTGCACCCCATGACTCCAGTGGACTGCAACGCGGTAGTCAAGGCGGCAACGTGGAATTTGCAGGCGATGATTCAGGAAAGCGGAGCTTCCATCGAATGCGGCACGTTACCCACGATTACTTCGCTCGAACTTCCCCTGGTGCAACTCTTCCAGAATCTGATTAGTAACGCGATCAAGTACCGGTCGGCGGAACCGCCGGTTGTTCGGATCTCCGCACAGGCCGACGAGAACTACTGGGTGTTTTCCGTTCGGGACAATGGAATTGGCATCGATCCAAACTACTTCGACTACATTTTTGGGGTTTTCCGGCGACTGCACGTATCTGAAAAGTCCGGAACCGGAATCGGGCTGGCGATTTGCCGCGCCGCGGCGGAGCGGCTGGGGGGCAGAATTTGGGTCGAATCCACTCCCGGAAACGGTTCTACGTTTCACGTGTCTCTACCACAATGAAGGCTCTCTAAATGCGGATTTTTCTTGCCGAAGATAACCTCGGGGACGTTTTCCTCATTGAAGAGGCGCTTAAACGTCAATCGCTAAATTGCGAAATTGACCACTATGCGACGGCGGAGGAAGCGATTCGAGCGGCTGAGCTCTGCGGGAATGCCGGCGCCCCGATTCCGGATTTGATGATGCTGGATTACAATTTGCCTCGTGGAAACGGCAGCGATATTCTTGCCGTTGCTGGCCGGAACCCCAAATTGGCGGCCGTGCCCAAAGTGATTGTGACTTCGTTCTTGCAGGCGGATGAACTCGCCCAGGCTCTGGAGCTGGGGGCGAGTTGCTTGATCACCAAACCCGTGGATTTTGAATCGTTTATGCGCGATGTCGGCGCCAAGATCGCGGAATTGCTCCGGGCCGGCGGAGAGCCTGAAGCGGCAACGTCGTAGCAGCAGATGTGGCAGGCGTCCTATGCGTAAGGACGGTTTAGTTTAGGAAAACAAACTGGTAGTTTGGGATGGAGGCCGGGAGTCTTCCGGTCCCATCACGGAGCGAACGTCAAAGCGTGGCATATCGTCGGACAAGACCCGTGTTTGTGTGGATCGCGGCGATCCCGATCCTCCTTTTGGGCGCTTCCTTGTGGACCCGGGCGCGCAATCGTGACCTCATCCGCATGGTGAACCACACCAGGGATGTTCAGTTGGCGACTCAGGATCTGCTGGTTTCGCTGAACGACGCCGAGACCGGCCGGCGCGGTTACGCTTTGACCGGAGAGGCGAATTACCTGTCGGCAATGGATGCGGCCACCGCTAAATCCTCCGCGACCGTCCATCGCTTGGCGGAACTGACTCAGGATAATCCCACTCAGCAGCTCAACGTCCACGCGCTGGAGCAAGTGGTGAATGACCGGCTGGAGCTGCTCAATCGGACTGCGCAACTCGGCCGCTCCGGTCAGGATGACGCGGTACGGGATCTGGAGAGGCGAAGCGGACTGGCCACATCCACCCAACTCAGCAAAGTAATCGCCGAGACAATGGCCGAAGAGAGCCGGCTGCTGGACCTGCGCAAGCAAGCTACGGCCGCTGCGGATTGGGAGGCTACTGCCCTCCTCGTTGCTGGTTCCATCGCGACCATTCTGTTGCTCCTGTGGGCCTATCGAATCGTTAGCCAATATGCCGCCGGACGTGATCGCGCTGAGATGGCAGTCCATCAGGCCAACAATCAACTACAAGAGAAAATCATTCAGTTGGACCGGCTCAACCAGGAGCTGGAAGATCGGGTCAAGGAAAGAACCGCAGGTCTGGAGCGCTCTAATCAGGATCTGCAGCAGTTCGCCTTCGTCGCCAGCCATGACTTGCAGGAGCCGCTTCGTATGGTATCGAGCTACCTGGAATTGTTGTCGAAGAACTGCCAGGGCAAGCTCGACGCCGACGCGGAAAAGTACATTAGATTCGCGGTCGATGGTGCTGCACGAATGCAAGCACTGATCCGCGACCTTCTGGCGTATGCTCAGGTCAGCACCCAGTCACCGGTACTGACACGGACCCGGCTCGCCGACGTGGTTAGCCAGGCTCGCTATGCGCTTCTTGCAAGCGTCAGGGAAACCGGTGCGGAGATCGCGACCGAACCGCTGCCGGAGGTGGAGGTGGATCCACTCAAAATGAGCCTGGTGTTCCAGAATCTGCTTTCCAACGCCATCAAATTCCGCCAGCCTGGCGGGAAACCCTGCATTCAAATCGCGGCCCGGAAAGAAGACGGCGAGTGGTGCATATCGGTTCGGGACCATGGTATCGGTTTTGACCCGAAGTACGCCAAAAAGATCTTTGGCGCCTTCCAGCGGCTGCATGGCAAGAGCGAGTATCCCGGCACGGGAATCGGTCTGGCGATTTGCAGTCGTATTATCGACGGCCATGGCGGCCGGATCTGGGCGGATGCTCAGCCCGGTGCCGGCGCCACGTTTCATTTCACGCTGCCGGAGCTGTCCGATTCCGTACCTGCGCAGAATGGTTCCGCCAGTCCGGCTGCGACATCGGGCGGGCAGCACAAAGGCACAGAATCTCGCGTCCAAGCACGCGGCGGTTCGGCCTGAGGAGCACGACAACGCCGGAAGAATACTGCGTGTATCCTCGAACATCAACACCCTTAAGGCCGAGCGGCCACAGTGTGTTTTCCCGGTCGTGAGTGAAGACAGAGGTGCAGGAATGGCGGAGTCAGAACCGATTCGAATTCTGGTTGTGGATGACGACTCAGAGCAGCGCGACGCGGTTGCTGCCATGGTTGCCGCGAAAGGGTATGTTCCGGAAACCGCGCAGCATGGCGAGGAAGCGCTGGAGAAACTTGGCGCGGTATCGTTCAATGCCATCGTCACGGACTTGTTCATGCCGGTTCTCGACGGCGCTCAGCTTCTGAGAACTCTGCTGGAGCGCGGTGACCTAACGCCAGCCATCGTTCTGACTGGTTTCGGCGATATCAGCCATGCGGTTTCCATCGTGCACGATTTGCGGGCGTTCTGGTTCCTGGAAAAGCCGGTCCAGCCCCAGGTTCTTCAGGCGTTGCTCGAGCGGGCGCTCCGTCACGAGAACCTGGCCAGAGAATCTGCCATGCTGCAACGCCAAGCGGGCTATCGAGGAACCTTGCTGGACATGGTCGGAGAGTCGAGCGCGATGCAGCAAGTGTTCGCGCTGATCCAGAGAGTGGCCCCGAGCGCCGCTTCCGTGCTGATCAGCGGCGAAAGCGGCACGGGCAAGGAGCTGGCCGCGCGAGCGATCCACAAGCTCAGCCCGCGGGCCGGCGCTCCTTTTGTGGCGATCAATTGCGCGGCCTTGCCGGAACATTTGATCGAAAGTGAGCTGTTCGGGCATGAACGGGGAGCGTTTACCGGCGCGCTTACACGCCGGGCAGGCTGTTTCGAGCAAGCACACCGGGGCACCCTGTTCCTGGACGAAATCACCGAGATGCCGGTCGGGACCCAGGCCAAGCTGCTGCGAGTCCTCCAAGACGGCAAGATCCGCCGTTTGGGGGGAACTTCCGAGACGCACGTCGACGTTCGCATTCTTGCGGCGACCAACCGGCCGCCGCAGAAAGCGATCGAGGAAAAGCGCCTGCGAGAAGATCTGTACTACCGCCTTAATGTCTTCCAGATTGCGCTGCCGGCCTTACGGCATCGCAAGGAAGATCTCTCCAGTTTGGCGGACGCTTTGATACGCGAGATGAATGCCAAACACGGCTTTCACGTCGACGGTATCGACGCCGAAGCGCTCGCCAGACTCATGTGCCATTCCTGGCCTGGCAATGTGCGGGAGTTGCGCAACGTCCTGGAGCGGATGGTGATCGTGGCTCGCGAAGGTACTTTGCAGATCCATCAACTCCCGCCCACTCTGGGTATTCCGCAAATGAATCTTCCCGCCCCCGAGCCACACACGGGATCCGTTTTCAAGTTTCGCGAGGGCGCGACTCTAGACGAAGTGGAACGCGCCTACATCCAGTTCACGCTCGATAAGATCGGCAACAACAAACGCCGCGCCGCCAAGATCCTTGGAATCGGAGAGCGTACACTGCATAGCCGCGTGGCCGAGTAAAAGCGCGCGCTAACCTAAGTTCGCTAGTTTTTGCGCATGAACTGTAAGTTCATCCATGCCGCGACCGGCTTATGTGGGGCCACGCGTGTTGCCGTTATTTTTCCGCAGAGCGAGGCTGTAGACTCGGAGTGCCTCCCAATACTTCTCCCCAGACGTTCTGGCTCTTTCTTCCAAGCGAGCGCCCGCGGCTCTATCGGGGTGCCCCTTTGGAAGACCCCGGCTCATGGCCTCATGATGTTCGAATTCTTCCATCGCCTTGCGGTAAAGCTCTCTGGCCGACGCAAGGTCGGCGTTCAGGCCGGATAGCGATCTATCGAAGCGCTCCCGTTCGCCAACGCATGTCGGGCATATGGGGACATCCAATTCATGCAGATCGGTCTCGGTTCCACAGCCTGCGCATTTCGGCATCCAAGCCTCCATCCTGCACGGCAGGTGCATCTACCTCGAAGATGAGGATCGACTTAGCAGCGTTCCAGATTGGTGGGAAGTCTAATGGATTCAGAGGTTCAGTGACGCTTAAAGAACTGAACTTCTCGTTCATGCTGCTGGGCCGCTTCCCGTGTGGCGAAGGTCCCCAGGTTGCGCCTCTTGCCGGTTTTAGGATTCTTCTTGCGGGAATACAGGCGATACTTTCCGGACTCGAGTTTGCGGATCATAACATTCGATGGCGTAGAAGCACGCCGATCTCCAAAGCTTGTGCGGCACGCAGGAACCGATGACCGCTCCGGCTCGATCAAGCCTGCTCATCGCGGTGACCGCTCAGGTAATAGTGAACCACCGGTGTCACGATCAGTGATAGCACCATGGAAGCTACCAGTCCGCCAATGACGGCAATCGCAAGCGGCTGCAACATCTGCGAACCGGCGCCAATGGCAAGCGACAGCGGAATCATTCCGGCAATGGTCGCCAACGCGGTCATCAGGATCGGGCGCAGGCGGCGCTCTCCCGCCAGAATCATCGCATCCCGCACGGAAGACCCCTCGGCCCTGAAGCGTTGATCGGCATCGAGCAGGAGAATTCCATTTTTCGCCACAATGCCGATCACCATAATCAAGCCCATGAAAGAAGAGATGTTGAAAGTAGTCCCCGTCACCAAAAGCGCGAAGAACACGCCGCAGGTGGAGAGCAGCGCCGACGCGAGAATCGCAGCCGGAGCCGCGAACGTGCGGAACTCGAACAGCAGAACGGTAAACACCAGCACCACAGCCATGGCGAGCACCACGAGAAGATCGCGGAACGACTTTTGCTGCTCCTCATAGGTGCCGCCGTAAACGACCCGGATTGAATTGGGAATGTGCAAATCCGTCACGGCCTGCTGCACCAGCTTGATGCCCTCGCCCAAGCTTACGCCTTCGAAGCGGCCCGTGACGGCGACGCGCCGTTGCAGATCCTCGCGGATGATCTCGGTCTGGCCATTTTCATTTTGAAAATTCGCAAGCGAGGCCAGTGTCGCGGTCTTGCCGGTAGAGCTGCTAGTGATCAGCGTGTTCCGGATTTGATCCAGGGACGTGCGCGAGTTATCGGAAAAGCGCACGCGAATGGTGTAGGCGTGGTCATTCACCACCACCGGCGACGCGGCCGGCTCACCCTGCAGAATTGCGCTGGCGTCGAGTTCGATTTCCTGGGGCGTGAAGCCGGCCCGGGCCGCGGTCACGGGGTCGACACTCATGACAATAGCGGATCCGCTGATGGTGTTTTCGATGCCATCCTTCACGTCCGCCACTTCCTTGATCTTCTTGATCCTTGCGGCCACCTTGGGCGCCCATTCCTCCAGCAGCTTGGGATCCGCGGAAAACAACTTAATCTCGATTGGCTCGGGCGAACTCGTGAGGTCGCCGATCATGTCTTGAAGGACTTGAATGAATTCGACGTCCAGCTGCGGGTATTGCTTGTTTACTTTTTCGCGAATGTCAGAGATGATCTCTTCGATTCCACGATCCCGGTCGCGCTTCAATCGCACAGAGAAATCACCTGTATTCGACTCGGTCACCGCGGCGAGGCCGAGTTGCATCCCGGTACGCCGCGAAGTACTCTCGACCTCCGGCGTCGACGCCAGAATCTTTTCGACCCCTAGCAGCACTTCGTTGGTATCGGCCAGAGCCGATCCCGCCGGCATGATGTAATCGAGAATGAAGCCTCCCTCGTCCATCTCTGGAAGCAGATCGCTGCCGA
>Ga0265314_10003270_pt1 | contig 15839 bp, 10 predicted proteins | sample 4126metaG_FD_203106 | JGI IMG/M metagenome (GOLD analysis project Ga0265314, IMG submission 203106) | Rhizosphere microbial communities from Carex aquatilis grown in University of Washington, Seatle, WA, United States - 4-1-26 metaG | ecosystem: Host-associated > Plants > Roots > Rhizosphere >... | reverse complement strand
GGCGAAGAGCTCGTTCGATTCTTCGAAGTCAATCTTTCGAACCGGCGCGTCCGCCGCGTGCAGACACCACGCCACGCTCAGGAATGTCACCAGCAGGAAACATCGTTTCATGCGCTCACGCTACCGCTGCCTAGCTTCAGTTGCCAGCATGTCAAGACGTGCAGCGAACAACTTGAATCCAAGAGAAATAAAAACAGCTTTCCAGCATAAAATTTGTAAAATGGTTGACCTCATGAAGGTCTCGTCGGTTTACTGAATTAATACGTGTACGTTGCATTTGAAATCCGGGAAAAAGCGCTCATGCGGCACACCGGAAAAAGGGCTGCCACTCTGTTCGGGCTGCTGCTCGCCAGCTTTTTCACGTCATCACACGCCGCCGATACGCCCGACCTCAGCAAGGATGGCCTGGATTTCTTCGAGAAGAAAATACGGCCGGTCCTTGTCGATCGCTGCTACAAATGCCACAGTGCCGAAAGCGGCAAGAGCAAAGGCGGACTGCTCGTCGATTCGCGCGAGGGACTCCTTAAAGGAGGCGCCACCGGGCCCGCCGTCGTTCCCGGCGATCCCGAAAAAAGCCTGCTGATCCGCGCGATTCGTTACAAAGAAGAAGAGCTCGAAATGCCGCCCATGGACCGGCTCACGCCGGAAATGATCGCCGATTTCGAGAAATGGATCAAAGCCGGCGCCTCCGATCCGCGCAAACGCTCCGTGGCGGTCGCGCCCCCGGCTGCGACGATCGATTTCGAGAAAGCCAAACAATTCTGGTCCTTCCAGCCCGTCAAAGACCCGCCGATCCCCGCCGTAAAAAACAAGGCCTGGCCAAAGTGCGCCGTCGATTCGTTTGTTCTGGCGAAATTGGAAGAGAAAGGTCTGACGCCGTCCGCGCCCGCCGATAAGCGCACGCTGATTCGCCGCGCAACGTTCGACCTGACCGGACTTCCGCCGAAACCCGAAGACATCGACGCGTTTCTCGCCGACAATTCGCCCAACGCCTTCGAGAAAGTCGTCGACCGCCTGCTCGCGTCGACACAATACGGCGAACGCTGGGGCCGCCACTGGCTGGACGTCGCGCGCTACGCCGACACCGCGGGAGAAAGCGCCGACTATCCCGTTCCCGAGGCATACCGCTACCGCAATTACGTGATCGATTCCTTCAATGCCGACAAACCCTACGATCGCTTCATCAAGGAGCAGATCGCCGGCGACCTGCTCGGCCCGAAAAACGATCAGGAAAAATTCGAGCTGCTCACCGCGACCGGCTTCGTCGCTCTGGCGCGGCGCTTCAGCGTCGCACCGGAAACATCGCACCATCTCACCATCGAAGACACGATCGACACGACCAGCCGCGCCGTGCTGGGCCTGACGTTGAGTTGCGCGCGCTGCCACGACCACAAATTCGATCCAATCCCGTCAAAAGATTACTACGCGCTCTACGGAATCTTCAGCAGTTCGCGCTATCCCTTCCCGGGCTCTGAAAACACCCGTTACCAGAAAGATCTGGTGCCGCTCGCGACCAAAGAGCAATACGAAAAAGAAATCAAGCCGCTGGAAGACAAAGTCCGCGTCATTCGCGATCAGATCGAAGCACTAGACAAAGAATACAAGGCCATTGAGAAAGAGCCCAGCGAGCCCGAACGCCCGAAGGCGCTCACCCTCGATCTGCCGAAAAACGCGCTGCCGCCGTCCAGTGTCGCGGTGCTCGACGTCGACACCCCGAAAACGTTCACGCTGAACGCGCAACCCAATCAAGCGCGCAGTGAAATTGTTGAAGTCAAAAACCAAGCCTTCAAATCCGCGATCAGGGTGACCACTGTCGCCATGCCCGTCAACCGCTGGGAAATTCAGCTCCATGCCGAAAACAACGGCGCGATCGAGAAAAACGACGTGCTGCTCGTCTCCTTCTGGATGCGTGGCGTCGAAGCCAAAGGCGCAAGCGGCGCGGTGTCGGCCGAAATCATCCTTGAGAATAACGGCGCGCCGTGGGACGGGATCCTGGAACATCGCGTCAACAGCACGCCCGGCGAATGGCGTCATTTTGAGGTGCCCGTCGTCTCGCAGAAATCGTGGACGCCCGGCAAAGCGAGTCTCAACATCCGTCTCGGCTACGACGCTCAAACCGTCGAAATCGCCGCGGTTGAATTGAAGAATTTCAAGCAGGCCGTGAAAGTGGTCGAAGCGCCGGCGGCTGCGCCCGCGAAAAAGTCGAGGAAAGAACGCTTCGCCGAAATCATCGCCAAAGTCAACGAACGCAAGAAACAGATCGAGCAGATCTACGCCAGCGGACCGGAAATTCCCAAAGCCTTCGCCATCGTCGAGGGCACGCCGCACGATTCCGCGATTCACATTCGCGGCGAACCCGGCAAACCCGGCGAAGAAGTGCGCCGCGGTTTCCTGCAGGTTCTCGGCGGCCAGAAACTTCCCGAAAAAGAAACCGGCAGCGGCCGGCTCGAACTCGCGGAGTGGCTCACCGATTCGAAAAACCCGCTTACCGCGCGCGTGATGGTCAACCGCATCTGGCAATACCACTTCGGCAAACCGATCGTGCAGACTCCCAGCGATTTCGGCAAGCAGGGCAAAGCTCCGACGCATCCGGAGCTTCTCGATCATCTTGCGACCAAATTCATGCAGAGCGGCTGGTCGATGAAGGCCATGCACAAAATGCTGATGCTTTCGCAAACGTACCAGCTCGCGAGCAACGACACCGCCATCTCCGCAAAATCCGCTGACGGCCGGCCCGCCGCCGAAATCGACGCCACGAACGATTACCTGCGCATCTTTGCGCGCCAGCGACTCGACGCCGAAGCCGTGCGCGACAGTCTGCTCGCCGTGAGCGGCTCGCTCGACAGCTCAATGGGCGGCGAGCATCCGTTCCCGCCGCCGGCCAAATGGAATTTTACGCAGCACGACCAATTCTTCGCCATGTACGAGACCAACCGCCGCAGCGTCTACGTGATGCAGCAGCGCTTGCGCCGCCATCCGTTCTTCGCCACTTTTGATGGCGCCGACACGAACACGACGACCGCGATTCGTTTGCTCAGCACCACGCCGCTGCAGGCGCTCTTCATGATGAATGATAAATTCACGCACGAGCAGGCCGAAAAATTCGCCGGGCGGATCATGGCCTGCGGCAACGACGAAAACCGCGTCGTCGCCGCGTACCGGCTGGCGCTGGGCAGAATGCCCGACGCGGAAGAAATTAAAGCAGTCCTGAAATACGTCGCGCAGGCCGATGAACGTCTCCAATTAACCGCCCTGCTCGCCGGACTTCGCCAGCAGCAAGCCTGGGCAAGTTTCGCGCGCGCCCTGCTGAGCAGCAACGAGTTCATGTACGTGGATTAAGAGAGTACAACGGAGTGAGATGCAAATGAACGATCCTTGTGGCTGCACCCGGCGCCAGGCCATCCGCTCGCTTCTCGGCGGCTCGATGCTGCTCCCCGCGATTCTCTCCGACATGTGTTCAGCCGGAGAAGGCTCCGCCGCAGTCAACGATTCACTCGCCCCGCGCGCGCCACATTTTCCGGGCAAAGCCAAACGCGTGATTTTTCTCTACATGAGCGGCGGGACCTCGCACATCGATTCGTTCGATCCCAAGCCAAAGCTGTTCGCCGATCACGGCAAGACGATCTCGACCGAAGGCCACAATAAGGGCACTCGTTTTCTGAAAAAGCCGCACTGGGAATTCAAAAAGCGCGGCACGAGCGGCACCGAAGTCAGCGACTTGTTTCCCCACATCGCCGAATGCATGGACGACATCTGCCTCATCCGTTCGATGAAGACCGACCACGCCAATCATTTTGAAGCCACCCTGCAGATTCATACCGGCTCGTTCACCTTCGCGCGGCCCAGCATCGGGTCGTGGGTCAGCTATGGCCTGGGCACCGTCAATCAGAACCTGCCCTCCTTCGTCGTGCTCGCGCCGCAGTTGCCTTACGCGGGCGGACAAGTATGGGGTTCGGATTTTCTACCCGGCTGCCACCAGGGCGTGCGCGTCGTTCCCGGCAGCGAGCCGATCCCGAACATCAACCGCCGCCTTCCGACGGCCGAGATGCAGGAATCCGAGCTCGGCCTGCTCGATTTTTTCAATCAGCGCCATCTCAGCCAGCGCGAAGGCGATCCCGCGCTCGCCGCGCGCATCAAGTCCTTCGAAACCGCGTACGGCATGCAGCGCGAAGCGCCCGACGCCTTCGATGTCTCGAAAGAAAGCGACGCGACGCTGAAACTGTACGGACTCGAACGCGGCAGCACGAAAGGATTCGCCTGGCAGTGCCTCGTCGCGCGGCGCATGTGCGAACGCGGCGTGCGTTTCATCGAATTGATCGACGTCGGCGCGAACAACAATTGGGACGCGCACGGCGACATGGAAACCCATCGCCCGCTGGCTCAGAACATCGACCAGCCCGTCGCGGCGCTGCTGAAAGATCTCAAGTCGCGCGGAATGCTCGACGACACGCTGGTGGTCTGGACGACCGAATTTGGACGTACGCCGTTCGTCGAAAAAGCAGACGCGAAAGGTCGCGAACACCATCGCTCGGTTTTCTCATCCTGGATGGCCGGCGGCGGCGTGAAGCCCGGCATCGTTTACGGCAAGAGCGACGACTACGGCATCGAAGTCGCCGAGAACGAAGTCCACGTTCACGATTTCCACGCGACAATTCTTCATCTGCTGGGCTTGAATCACGAAAAATTGACCTTCCGTCACGCCGGCCGCGACTTCCGCCTCACCGACGTCGCCGGAAATGTAGTGAAAGGCATACTCGCCTAGCTCGAAGACGCCCGCATGCGAAGCGCGCCGTCCCCCACTCCCCTTGAGGGAGAGGGCCGACGTGAGCCCTGCCGTTAGGGCGAACGCGGGGTGAGGGGTAACGTTTTTGGGAGTACTTACCGCAACAACTGAACATTCCAGCCGCATTCACGCAGCAGGCTGAATTGCGCTTCGGTGAGTGCCGTTCCGGGCAGCAGGCTGATGCCGCTGGGAACTTTGGCAGCCGCACTTCCGGTGGCGACGCGCTGAATATAAAAAAACGACTGCTTCTTACGTTCGTCAAAACTCTTGTATAAGTAAACCGTCGGCGCCATTAACACAATCCTTGCAATTCACACGTAAGAACCTTACCGTAACGGCGATTATCAGCTACGCAAGGTTAATGACACCTGGTTTTGAAATGCTTATCGAAAAATCTTTTTTGTTTCGACTCTTTCACCATTGACACTGCGGCGAAGAATCGCATAGTACCGAATTCTGGCGTGCCACCTTCCACGTACAGCAAAATCAGACATGTGAAGGCCTGAGGTCGAGAAATAAACGATGAGTGCTCCCACACGTTTGAATGCCGCGCGGCTTTCGCGCGTCGCGCCTGCTTCAAAATCGAGCGCCAATGGCAACGGCCACAAACCCGGCGCACGCCATCCGCTTGAGGGTGTGTTGAAAGACGAGCAGTTTGTTCCGGCGGAGCAGCATCGAACGCCGGCATCGATCATGAAACTGCCGTTGCCCAAGCGCATCCGCGCGCTGATCAAGCTGCACGGCACCCCGCTTCTGGTGCTCGAAAAGAAAACGCTGATCGAAGAATACCAGCGCTTCAAACGATTGCTGCCGCGCGTCAGGTTGTTTTACGCGATCAAAGCCAATCCGCATCCCGACATCATCCGCACATTTCGTGATCTCGGCGGCTGCTACGACGTGGCGAGCGAAGGCGAAATGCGCCACGTTCTCGCGCAGGGCGTCAGTCCCGACCGCATCATTTTCGCGAACACCGTCAAGCGCCCCGAAGCGCTCGAATTCTGCCGCAAGTCGCGCATCAACTTCGTCACTTTCGACAACGAACCCGAACTGTACAAGATCGCCAAGCACGCGCCCGGTTGCCGCGTTCTGGCCCGCCTGAAAGTCAGCAACATGGGCAGCATCGTCGAACTGTCGCTGAAGTTCGGCGCCGACCAGGACCAGATCGTGCCGATGCTCGCAAAGGCGAAAGCGCTCGGCCTGAAGCCCGAAGGCATCAGCTTCCACGTCGGCTCGCAGTGCACGAACATCGAGAACTACGAACGCGCATTCGAAGCGGCCGCGCATATCATGCGCGAAGCAAAGTCCAAAGGCATTCCGTTCAAGATTGTCGATATCGGCGGCGGCATGCCCATCAAGCATTTCGACAACGACACGCACACGCTGGACACTTTCGCGCGCCAGATGCGCCAGGAACTCGACCGACTCTTCCCGAAGGACATCGACATCATTGCCGAACCCGGCCGCGCGCTCGCCGGCCCGGCGGGCATGCTGATCACGCGCGTGGTCGGCCGCGCGATTCGAAATAATAAAAATTATTATTACCTCGACGACGGCGTTTACGGTGATTTCTCCGGCCAGGTTTTCGACCACTGCAAATACCAGTTCAAGACGCTCAAGCGCGGCCAGAAGTTCGCGAGCATCCTCGCTGGCCCGACCTGCGATTCGTTCGACACGATTTCGATGAGCGAAGAATTGCCGGAACTGGATGTCGGCGATGTGGTCTACGTGCCGAACATCGGCGCGTATTCCTGCGCGAGCGCACTCACTTTCAACGGCATTCCGCCGGCGAAAGTAATGGTGATTTAGCAGCGATGAATCAAGGCGACTTCACTGAGAACATGCGCAGTGGAGTATTCTGGATCACGCGATGCATCGCCCAGGGCGCTTACCCCGACAACGAACGCGTCAAAGCTCTCCGTGAAAAAGGCATTACGCACATTCTGAATGTGGGCGGCGCTCCATTCGAGGACTCCATCAAGGCGCACGGCTTTCTCGAAACGCGATGGGAGCCGTTTGACGATTTGGTTCGAATTCCAAATGCCGTCGCAATTACCTGCATCAATGCCCTTTTCGGAATGCTCAGAAGTCCCGACAGCAATGTTTATATCCATTGCGTCGCAGGGCAAAATCGGTCACCAACGATCCTCTGGCTGTTCTATCTGTCGTGTGGAATGGACGCGGATGTTGCCAAGCGGATGATTGAAGATCGGACGCTCGACGCGGTCGCGGGTCATCCAAAATTGGTCGACGACGAACTAATCGAGCTTGTGAAAGCGCACGGCCGCAGCCATTTTCTTCCGTTGCGGCGCTCTGAAATTATGGAGCCGGTAGAAAATCCGTGACGGGAGCTTTTATTTCAGAATGTATGGCTCGTCGATGCGTCCTGACGGCAAGCACGAGCGTTCCGACAGATAGAATTCCGATCACGACGCCCAGAAATCTGCCTCCGAGCCAGTATATCAATGGCCCAAAACAGCAGCCGACGAGCGCAAACGGCGCCGCAAATCCCAGAACCATCATCGCCGACCGTTTCCAGGCATTCGTCAAATGGAGCCGTTCGGCGGTCCAAAGTCCCCACGAGCCCGCAGTCAGAACGTACGCGCCATGCAAAAGCATCATGGCGACAAAGGCGATCCGATCCGCTGCGTTATTGGGAATTGAATTCCCTCCGCTCATTTGAAGCGCCGGTCCGGCACCATATGCCAGCATTAAGAGCACCATTTCGAAGGTGTAGATTTTCACTTCGCAAAGGAAGGTCACAAGTGCGGCCGGAATCAGCCAGAGAAAAAGTGCCAGGAGCCAGATGGGGATGATGAATGGCGTGAGGTAAATGGCTCCGGCAATGGCCCCCGGAAGGCTCAATACCTGAATCCATATGCATCCGCGCAAGACGCTGTTCATGCGCGCGCCGCGGATTTCAATTGCTGTGCTCTTTATCTGCAAATCCATACGTGCCTGAATTAAACCTGATGGAGCACCCGCCTGTCCACGCGAAACCTTCGCTCCATTGGACTTTTCACATATCTAATGCAAGATCACTGATTGGCGCCGGCAACACGGCCGGCGCCGAGGGGGAGGCTCGACTGCATGACGCACACGATTCGTCCGGGAGTTCAGCACGCTAAAAAATTCGTCTTCATTGGGGCCAGCTATAAGTTCAACCACCGCGTTATCCGCGATTTTCTCCTCAGCAAGCGCTTCAACGGCTCGACGTTCACAGTCGTCGATATCGACAAGACTCCGTTGAAACTCGTGACCGACCTGGCCAAACGCATGGTCAAACAGTCCGCGCAGGACGTGAAGATCGAAGGCACGCTCGACATGGACGACGCCCTGCGTGGCGCGGACTTCGTCTTCCCCGCGTTTTCCGTCGGCGGCGATTCGGCGAATGAGCGCGACGCGGCGATTGCGTACCAGTTCGGCATTGTCTCCCCAATCGGCGACACGGTCGGGCCCGCGGGACTCGTGCGGGGCCTGCGCGAAGTTCCGCTCGCGGTCGAAATCGCTCAGCATCTGCACCGCCGCTCGCCGCGCGGACGCATCGTCAATTTCACGAACCCGATGTCGGTGATCACCGCCGCGATGGCGCGGCACTCCGGAGTTCACGGCGTCATCGGCCTGTGCCATGAGATCGTCAGCGCGCGCGCGTATCTGGCGAAATTGTACAAGGTCGAACCCGAGCGCATGGAAGTCGTCAGCGCCGGCGTCAATCATTTGACCTGGGTGCTTCAGGTGTTGGTCGACGGCCACGATCACACCGACCGCCTGGATTCCCTGCTGAGCAAGCCGCCGATGACGTTTCTGCCGGCTGCGCACTACGAACCGAAGCATTTTGAAATGAGCCTCGAAATCTGGAAGCGTTACGGATTCCTGCCGATCGCCGGCGACGGCCACGTCTCGGAATTTTTCCCGCAATTTACACGGCGGAATTCATCCGAAGTGAAGCGCTTTAAACTTGTGCCGCGCCACGGGCAGGCGAAAAAGCGTTTGAAGCTGATGGAGACGCTGGTCGACTGGGCCTATCGCAAAGAAGCCGTGCCGGACATGGACAAGTGGTCGGGCGAAGATGCGCATTCGGTCGTACTGGCGATGCTCGACGGCGACAACACCCGGCACACGATCAACATGCCGCACGACGGCGCGCTGGGTGACGGCATTGCGCCGGGCGCGCTGGTGGAATGCCTCGCGAGCGTCGACAAGCGCGGCGCGCGCGGTGTGGCGCTGGGCGAATTGCCGCCCGTCGTGAAGGCGATCACGCAACGCCTGAATGCCGTGCACGATTTGACGGTCGAGGCCGCGCTCGAAGGCGATCGCAAAAAGGTCGTGCAGGCGCTGCTGATGGATCCCAGCGTCGTCGAATTCGACCGCGTGCCGAAGATGGTGGAGACGTATCTAAAGGAGTACAAGCGCTACCTGCCGCGCTTCTGGAAATAAAATTACTTCGTTTCAGGCACCAGGCGGCGCGCAGCATCGAGCAGCCGCTTGGCCATGCGCGGACGCTTGCCGCCTTCAGCCATGCTGATCGCGGCTTGAGTCACATTCAGCCGTCGCGCCAGCTCGGCCTGCTGCATGCCCATGCTCTGCCGGACCTTTTTCAAAAGTTCGTGCGCCTCAGGGGGGCGGCCGGTCAATTCCACTCCGGGCAATAGCGGCTGGCTGCTGCGCGAGGAACGCGCGGCGCTCGATTGCGCCAGCGACGTCAGCTCCGCGCGCGTTTCAACCGCGGCGATTTCGGCCGCTTTCAACAAATCGCGCAGGAACTGCGGCGGATCAACCTGCCACATCTCCTCCATCGGCTCGCGCGGCGTTTCCGTCGCGCCGGGTTTGAGCTCGAGTTGTGCGCGAAGTTTGCGCGGCGTCACGCCCTTGATGATATTTTCCGGCGTCTGCGGCGCGGCGACGTAGCGGTAGCGTTCCGTCTCGAATCCGCTGATATATCCCTGCTCGACCATGTGCCGCAGCGTGTTTTCGAGGCGTTCGAGATGTTCGTAGCGCGTGTATTCGTCCTCAGCAATGCCGGCCATGCGCAGAAACGCGCGGGCGCTCAGCCGCAGCGGCTGGCAGCCGTTCAGGCGGAATTTAATCGGCAGATGCACGCCCAGAGTCAGCGTCAGTCCATGCGTGCGGGCGTTTTCGCGCGATAGTTTGCGCAACTGATGTGTGTACATGTAGCGCGTCTGCGAACTGCCTTCGGCCGCGGCGTGGAACAGCGTCGGATTGAAGCGCAGGAAAATCTTTTCGTTCGTGGTGATGCGCTCTTTCAATTTTTCGCCGTCGGCGACGGTTTCTTCCCACGCCTCGGCGCTGGCTTCGTCGAGCAGCAGGCGCACTTTCAGCGTCGCGCCGCGCCGCGCGCCCATGCGCTGTTCCTGAACGATCGTCAGGGAACACAACAGCGTCACGATCTCGCGCGCTTCGCGCAGATGTTTGGCCGTGTGGTACCCCTTGCCGTTCACGCGATTGGAACGCGCGTAACCGAGAATATCGAGATGGCGGCTGGCGTCGAAAACGAACGCGCCGGGCTGCGCTCCGGGCATGCAGGACTCTTCGGCGGCGATCATCACGCCGAGCAGGTGCTTCAAACCCGTCGGTCCGAACTGGCGCTTGATCAGCAGACTCAGTTCGCCCTCGCCCCACAGTGGATCGTCGTCGAACAAACTGAGGCTCGTGCGCGCCTGACTCTCGCGGCCCGAGAACACGATGTACGTGCGCACGTACGAATGCCGCTTCTCGCCCGCTTTGTTGAGCTGCGTCGGGGTATCCGGCCCTTCGCTCAGCATGGCCGTCAGGTCGGCGCGGCGCGCGAGGCCCGAAAAGACCGGCATCAATCCGAGGAAAAGCGTGGTCGACGGCAGGCGAAAAATCTCTTCGCTTGCGGGCTGCGGCATCGCAGAATTGGCGTCACTTGGGATCAAATTATCGGCCATGAATATAACAGTAACACAAGCCTCCGCGTTATGCCACCGCGAAGATAACAGTTGTTATTATTTTGTATGAAAATTTCGTTAAACTAAGCGGGCGACGAAGAATACAAAGATCAATCCTACCCGCTTTAAAACTTGATTTGAATTATTCTCCCGCGGACGGCGAAGCATCCTGCAATGCCCGCACTTCGGTAATCGGATCGGCCGATGTCAAGGTCGACTCGGCTTCGGCCGTCGCGGTCGGCGGCATGTCCACCGGAGGCTTGGACTTGTGCTGCGCGTGTTGAACGATGGCGGCGATCGTGAACAGCATGTCGAGTCCCACGAGCGGCAGGATGATTTCTTTTCCGCCGGCGCCCGAACCGTAGGCGTGCAGTCCGCTGCCGAGCACGAAATTGACTCCATACCATGCCATCACGACGGCCTGGAAACAGACCACCGATCCGACGCTCATACCGAAGTTTCCCCACCAGCCGGTGAAGCGGCCATGCAGCACGAACAGGTAGCACATCAACGCGATGAAAGCCCACGTTTCCTTCGGGTCCCAGCCCCAGAAGCGGCCCCACGAATAGTAGGCCCAGACGCCGCCGAGAATCGTGCCGATCGCCAGCAGCAGCACGCCGACCTGCATGGCGCGGTAGACGAACTGATGCAACTCGTGCTGTTCGCCCTTCGCTGAGGGATTGAACAGATGCTTGCCCAGCGTTACATGGCCGAGCATCCACGTCAGCATGAACGCGGCGTAGCTGAGCGTGATCGTGAGCACGTGAACGGTGAGCCAGAAATTATCGCGCAACACCGGCTGCAGCGGCGAGATGCTTGAGCTGGTGCCCGGCGTAGCGGAATTTCCGGTGTAAAGCGGCAGCAGATCCATCAGTGAAAGACACATGAATCCCGCAGCCGCTCCGCAGGCCGCGAAATAGCGGCGCTTGTAGATGAGCTCGAAGATCAGGCCGAAGAAGACCGCGCCGAAGCCAACCCAAATGACTGATTCATACATGTTCGAGACCGGGGGCCGACCGGCAATCAGGCAGCGCAGCACAAAGCCGTAGACGTGGAATCCCATGCCGATCAGGAACATTGCCATCATGCCGATATATGCCGGCTTCTGCTTTTTGCGGATCGCCACGATTCCAAACGCCACCGCGCCGAGATAGAAAATCCACGCGCGGCCAAAGGGTCGCAGCGAATTGAAGGTTACTTCGCGATCGAGCGTTTCAAACGAGGGATAAACCGTGGGGCTCAAGTCGCGCAACGACGTGCGGAATTCTCCCGCGGCGAGGGCAAACTTGGCCGAATCGGGCTTCTCGAATGCGTGAACGAGAGCGCTGAACTTTCCAAACACCACTTCCGCCTTTTCGGCGGGGTAGTACGTCTTTTCGCCGTTCCCGTAGCTCGCTTGCAGAGCTTCGAGCGACAGCCATGTGCCATGCGGATCGCTCGGATGCGGCACGATGCTGATGGATCCGGTGCCCTGCATGATCGAGCTCAGAATATTCAGCCGCTGCTGGATAATCTCGGCTTCCTGTTCCATCTCCGTCACTTCTTTTTCAGCACCCGAGCGGCGCTTTTCGATTGCGCTGTCCCACAACTTGCGCAGCTTGGCGTTGCCGATCAGGCGGCGCGGGCTGAAATGTTTTTCTTCCAGGCTCAGCCCGAGTTTTTCTTTGAGCGGACGATAGGCCACCAACACGATCGGCGCGGACTTCCATTCTTCAGGCTGCAGGAAAATCGAGAGGAACAATTCGGACGCGCCGACTCTGCGGCCGCTCTTTTTATCGACGATATAAGGAGACGTCGCGAAAACCGGCCGTCCGACGAGTTGCTCGATGTTTTCGTTGATCAGTGTGTTCAGCGGCTTCTTGCGCCCGCCGTCCTGAATGCAGAGCATCTCGAGGTCGTGAAAATCGAACGTCATTTTGGGATCAGGAAACGGTGATTCGGTCACATCGGTGTCGGTGTCATCCATTCCCGGCAGCCCCGCGTGAGGGTCGGCGGGCCTGGGTTGCTGGCGCACCGGGCGTGTGTCCTGCTGATCGGGCTTATAGCCCTCAGCCCTGGCGCTCGACATTAAAATGGAAGAACTAAAAATCAAAAAGGCGATCGGTCCCGAGAGCGATCCCGGACTCAATATTCGCGTTTTCATCTTCGTCACCTCGTCGTGTTTCATGTTACTTTTTCTTTTTGATTCAACTCAATCGCCCGCCGCGAGATTTTCGGCTCGCCGCGTTTTGCCACCGGATTCCGCTTTGCCAGGTTTCACAGCTGCGGCTGCCGCTTTGACTTCGCGCCGGCCGTGGAAATACGGCTTCAGATAGAACATGGTGAAGATGCCGAAGCAGATCATGATGCAGCCGATCCACTTCGGAGCCCAACCCGGATCGCGCAACACCTGAACGCCGGAATAGTCCGGCATGCTGGCATCCATTCCAGCCTGTGAAAATTTGTAGTTCACGCCCGTCCACGGCCCGTACCAGGTTTCCGGAAACGTTGTCGGCCGGTTCATCGAAATCTTTTGCGTCCGCTTGAAGAAATCGGCCACTTCGGATTTCGGAACCACAACCGAAGAATGTTTCGAAGGCAGATCGGCAAAATCCAGCGTCAGGCTGCTCTCGTCCATGTCGATAATCGAGCAGACAATCTCGCCCTTGGCGTTCTGGCGTGAAAGACCCCATTCTTTCAATGCCGCCGAATCGGGCTTCAAGCGCACGGTGTCGAGCTGCTTCTCTTTGCTGTATCCAAAACTGAGCGTGCTTTCGTAAGTTTCGTAATCGCCGGCTCCTTCGCGGCCTTCCTGATGGCGCGCAACGAATCGTTCGAGTCCCACGTAGAACGGCAGTTCAATGGCGCGATGCGGCAATGCCAGCGAAACACTCTGCCCGCCGACTTCCACTTTCTGATAGTCCGGCTCCTGCGGCAGACTCTCGGAAACCCAGACATCGCGGCTTTCGCCTTTGGCGCTCACGCGCAGCATCAGGCCGCCGTTGCGTTCGTTGAGTTCTTTGAAATTGACGCCTCTGAGCCGCTTCGAATCTTCTTCGGCGATCTTCGTCAGCCCGCTGGGAATGAATTCCTGGATGCCGAATTCCGTACCCGGCATAAAACCCGGATAGTTCTTTCCAGGCTCCATCTCGCCGGCGCTCTCGACATTCCAGCGGTTCTTCATGAAATAGCGCAGCTTGCCGTCCGGTCCGAGGTACACCGCGAGAAGGTTGGGATTGTCGGGCGGGCCGTGCAATTCAAAAATGACGGTCGGGTTTTCAGGATTGTCGTTCACATTGACCGGCTTGCCGTTCTCCATCTTAAAGTTCGGGAAGTAATCTTTGATCAGCATCGTCCAGCCCGGCATGCCGCGCAGTGTGTAGGGTTTGCCGATATTGGGAGTGACTTCAATATCGAAAGTATTTCTGCCGAAGGTCATGTCGATGTGCGGGTTCTTACCTGAATCGTCCAGCAACAGCTTGGCTTCGGCGTGCGTCGGCTTTCCCACCAGCGTGTGCACCATCGGCTGGTATTTGGCATAGACAAAATGCCACTCCGAGCGGTCCATTTGTTTGCGCTCTTCTTCAGACGGCGGAGGGGCAGGAATGGGCGGCGTTCCCTGGCGGAAGAAAAGCGATACCGGGCCGAGATCTTCCGAATCGGGCAAGAACATCCATTTTTCAAAGCGGCCCATCGGCAGGCCCTGCATCACGAGCTGAATCAACGGCGGGAACTTGTCGACGATTTCAACTTTCACATCGTTTGACGGTGACGCGATATTGATTTTAAAATCGCCGGGCGTGACCATTGATTTGGCGATGAGTTTCGTTTTTGCGCTCTCACCATTGACGCTGACGAGCAGGTCTTCTTCCGGCAGTTCAAGGACATTCGTGGCCGGCTGCCCGCGATTCAGACGCACATTGCCTTCAATCCCATACTGCCGGTCGATCATTCCGCCGATCAGCAGAATGATAATTCCAGCATGGGTGATTACGAAGCCCGTCTGGTGCGGCTTCCAGGGATAGCGAATGGCTGCAACAGAGAACAGGTTGATGCAGAGCAAGCCCAGCCAGACGTTGAACCACGGCGCGTTGTAGATGTATTTTTTGGCGACTTCGGCGTTAAAGCCGGACTCGTAAAACGTGCCCATCATCGACGCGACGATGATGACTGACAGCAGCAGCAGCGCCAGCTTGAGCGAAGCCAGGAATTTGAAGATCTCTCGAAACATGTTAACTGTGTTCTTCCGCACCCGTTCGTCACGACGACTTCCACTAATGTGACGAAGCGAACCAATCATTCCTCTGAATGATTTTACAAAACAATTGCAGTACCATGTTTAAGCATACCCTTCCGAATCCCCGAACGGTATTAGATTTAGGAGGTTTTTAAGTTTTCGGCGGCGTTGTGCCTCAGGCTTCCGGACCTGCGCGTGCAAGGATGACTTGATGAAAATCCGTCCTGACACGTGCACCTCCTCGCTTGAATCAAGCGGGGGCTCAAAAGCCCGCGCTTTTTTAGATCCCGCAAGTTCACACATCAAAATGACTTAGAGTCTCTAACAAGCCGTCTGCTTCGTTGCGCCGCCTCACCGATAGTCGCGTCATATCGCCTCGCCGGCGATACCTCGCAGCCAACCTCGTGCGTTCAAAATCTTGGCCCCTGGCGCGTTTTTGTTAGCGGCTCTTGGACGACCAAAAAAATTCTGAAGATTGTCGTCCAAATTTAAAATCTCAAAAGGATTAGTATTAGTGAGGAGCCAGACGATTGACGGCTTGTACACTCCAGCACAATTTCCGATTGCACCGCGTCGCTCAAAACCTAGAATCATCGGCTTAAGTTCTCAATTGAAGGAGACTTCCGTGAGACGTTTCGGGGTGTTTTGTCTGGGTTTTTGCGCGCTTGCGAGCTTGTGGGGCTGCGCCCGCAGCGGCAAGACGGCGCGGGTCGATTATGCGGCATCGAAGGGACCTATCATTTCGAGCGAAAAGAGCGGCGAAGCCATGATGACCACTTGCCCGGTCGGCATGGTGATCATCCCCGGCGGTCCCAGCCTGTACGGCCCAACCGAAGAAAAAGATGCGCGGCGCAACGACAAGGATCCCGCCCAGCGCTTGACCATGAAGGCTTTTTGCGTCGACAAATTTGAA
>Ga0265314_10003269_pt1 | contig 15843 bp, 14 predicted proteins | sample 4126metaG_FD_203106 | JGI IMG/M metagenome (GOLD analysis project Ga0265314, IMG submission 203106) | Rhizosphere microbial communities from Carex aquatilis grown in University of Washington, Seatle, WA, United States - 4-1-26 metaG | ecosystem: Host-associated > Plants > Roots > Rhizosphere >... | reverse complement strand
TGCACTACGAGCCGGGTGTCTCGTTCCACGTCGGCTCGACGAGCGTGCACGCCTACCTGTCCGACTTCGCGGTGCTCGCCGTAGTCGCCACCGCGATCGCGTCCGGCGTGGCCGGCGGGTGGGCTCCGGTGCGCGGCGCATGGCTCCTCTGGGTCGCCGGCGTGCTCTTCTTCGCGTGGGTCCTGTTCGAGATCGCGTGGGGACGGCACGTCTCCGGCGCCGGCTACGACTGGCACGCGCACGCGGTGACGGGCGCGAAGTTCGCCGAGTACGCCTTGCTCGCGCCCGCCGTCCCGCTCGTCGTCCGCGACGCGGTCGACCTCGCGGTCGCCGCGTGGTCGCTCGTGCTCTGGAACGCGCTCGCCGCTGCCGTCGGCATCGCCGAGTTCTTCGGCGCGGCGATCTTCATGGCGGATGGCCGCGGCGGAGTTCGCCAGTCGTCGTTCATCGGCTCCTCGGACTGGGCCGCGCTCGCGGCAGGCGTGCTGCTCGTCGGCATCCTCGGCCTCGCCCTCCCGCGGCTCCGCCTCGGCCGCGCACTCACGACGGTCGCGACCGTGGGCGGCGTCGTCGGGATGATCATCGCGGGGGCGCTCGCGTCGGTGATCGGACTGGCCACGGCACTCGCCCTGCTCGGGATCGTGCTGCTCGTGCGGGGAGAGCTGGCGCCTCGCCGCGTCGCCGCCGTCGCGGCCGCTGCTCTCGTCGTGCTCGCGGGGACGATCGCGATCCGCGGCAACGACCTGAACGCGTTCCGCCGGTTCGTGAACTCGGCGCCGGCGAGCACGCAGGCGAGCTCGAATCGCACGCCGTCGTATGCGCATCGCACGCTGCTCTCCTGGCTCGGCTACGAGATCTGGAAGGGCCACCCGCTCCTCGGCGCCGGCTGGGAGGGCACCACCGAGCCGGCGGTCTTCGACCCGTATCTGCCGGCGGCGCATCGCCGCTTCCCGAACGAGGTCCCGCTCGCGTTCCCGTCGGCGTCCCGCCGGTACGGCATCCAGGACGCGTGGATCGAGGCCGCCGCAGACCTCGGCGTCGTCGGGCTCGCGCTCTGGGCGTCGATGTTCGGCGCGGCGGCGTGGCTCGCCGTCCGGCGCGCCCGCGCCGGCTCGGCCACCGGCCTGTATGCGCTCGCGGGCGTGGGCCTGCTCGTCTGGCTCTGGGCGGCCCAGGGCTTCTACGCGGGAATCCCGCTCGACGCGCTCACGTGGCTCGTCTTCGGCGTCGCCGCCCTCTCAGGCGGTGACGGTGCCGAGGTCGAAGGTCGCCGTCTGGCCGGCTGAGTTCGTCGCCTGGAGCTGCGCCTGCCACGTCCCCGTCGGGACGGCGACGCCCGCCGTTCCGGCGGTAGGCACCTCGCCGAGGTCGACGATCTGCGGCGGGTTGACGCCGGCCGGATCCGTGAACGTGACTACGAGATCGAGCCACGGCGTCCCGGCGTCGTCGGACTGCCACGTGAGCGTCGTCCCGGAGAGCGCCGGCGGCTGCGGGAAGCTCGGCGGGGCCGTGTCCCAGGCGATCGTCACGGGTGCGAGCTGCACCGTCGAGCGGACACCGGAATGGCTCACAGCGGACACCGTGACGGGATATGTCCCCGGTGCGAGCGTCGGGTCGGGCGTCCACGTGAGCACGTGCGTGCCGCGCGCGAACCGGTACGTGAGGACCTTGCTCCCGATCGAGACGATGACGGACGAGCGCTGCGAGAGCGTGATCGGGATCGACGCGCTGTCGAGGAACCCGTCGGCCGGCTGCGGGTACAGCGTCGGCGGCGGCGGCCCCTCCGTCACCTGGGGCGGGCCGAGGTAGGCCTTGAAGCGCTGCGAGGCGTCGGCCCAGAACGGCTCCTGCGTGCTCGACGCGAGCTGGGCGAGCTCCTGCGTGACGAACTGCTCGTAGTCGAGCGGCGCATACGCCCCGCCGAGGTCGTAGAGCGACCAGTCCCCGGTGTCGAAGCGCGGGAAGAGCGCCTGCGCGGCCGCGTCGAGCTTCTGCGCCAGCGCCGTCGCCGCGCCGTTCCCCGTCGTCGAGCCGTAGTCGGAGAGCGAGAGGATCGCCTGCAGCTGCGCGTTCAGCACGACGAGCCGCGAGAAGCCGTACAGGCGGATCCACTGCCCCCACCTCGTCGGCATGACGAGCGGCGGGACGGCCGCGTACGCGCGCGCCGCGTCCGATGTGTACTGCGGATCGCCGAGGAGCGAGCCGGTGCGCGCGAGCGCCTGCGCCGCCACCGCCTCCGCCATGCCCGACGCCCACGGCGGCCGGCCGCCGCCGAACGAGAACGAGTACTCCCAGATGAGCCGCCCGCCGCGCGGGATCGCCCGCGCGAGCAGCGCGTCGGCGAGCGTGCGCGTTGCCTCGACGTCCTGCGCGGCGACGCGGCTGTTGAGCGCGCCGAAGCTCGCGAGCGGGTGAAACTCGAGCCCGAGGCCCGGGAACCAGCGATAGACGACGCCGTCGTCGCCGCTCACGTCGAGCTGTCCCGTCCCCACCGGAATGCGGTGATGCTCGAGATAGGCGGTGTTCTCCTCGAGCTGCGTGAAGAGCGCGAGTGCGCGCGGCGACGTGTACGAGTCCCACATCGTCGTCACCTGCGCGAGCTGCGACGCGATGATGCGCGCACGGAGCTTCGGCAGATGGTTCACGTCGCGGAGCGCGACGTACACGTCGGTGCGATACCGGCGTGCATCCTGCGCCTTGATCCAGTGCTGCGCGAGCGCATGCGAGATGCCGCTGCGCGCGAGCGTGACCGTCCGCGCCGTCGCCGCGGAGGCGAGAGGGGTGACGAAGAGCGCGGCCGCCCCCACGGCCGCTGCTATGGACGCCCGCCTCATCGCAGGGCGCGGACCGGCCGGACGGCGTAGAGCTCGGAGTATCCGTGGAAGAGCAAGCGCATTCCGTTCCCACTCACTGGGACGTAGTGACCGTGCTTGAAGTTGACGAGAACGCGCCCGCTGCCCGCCTCGACGCCGACGATGCGGCCCGCGAAGCTCCCCGCGTACGCGATGCCCGACACGACGACGGCCGCGCCGGAGATCGGGCCGCCGGTGCCGACACGCCAGAGCACGCGACCGTTCGCAGCCGAGACGCCGTAGAACACGCCGTTGTACGAGCCGAAGAACACGCGGCCGTCCCACGCCGCGGGCGACGAGTACACGTACCCGCCGGTGTAGACCCGCCAGAGATAGCTGCCCGTCGTCGAGAACGCCGTCAACGAGTTCCCGGTGGACGACGGGACGAACACGCGCCCGCCCAGCACGGCCGGCGTCCCATAGATGCGGCCGTTGACGCTCCCCACCCACCGGGTCGCGCCCGTGCGCGGCGAGACCGCCCAGAGGCGGCCGGCGTAGTCGCCGATGAAGAGGCTGCCGCCGGCGATCGCAGCGCTCGAGGTGATCTTCGCCCCGAGACTCCGCGTCCACCGCACCCGGTGCCGGCGCAGGTCGAGCGCGACGACACGTCCGTCCCACGTGCCGAAGTAGTCGACGCCGGCGCGCACGACCGGCGACGACTCGATCGGCGAGCCGACGGAATAGCTCCATCGCACCCGGCCATTCGCACGGTCGAGCAGGTAGACGGCACCGTTCATCGAGTGGACGACGAGGTAGGGGCCGAAGACAGCGGGCGACGACGCCATCTCGCCGTGCGGCGTCGACCGGTGCCAGAGCACGTGGCCGAGGCGCATCGAGATCGCGAAGACGGTACCGCTGCGGTTGCCGATGTACGCGACGCCGCTGTCGACGACCGCAGGGAACTCGAGCAGGCCGCCGAGCGGGATGGCCCAGACCGTCCTGAACGGCGGGCGCAGGCGGATGTGCGACTGCGACTGCGACCGGCTCGGCGTCGCGCCGTACATCGGCCACTGAAGACTCGGCCGATAGAGGTGCACGGTGATGCGCCGGAACCTCCCGAACGGCTCCCACAACGTGCGCTCGGCGAAGCCGGCCGCGCGCACCGTGACGGCCATGTCGCGGCGGTCGGGCACGCGGATCGTCGCCTCGCCGCGACGGTTCGTGTGCGCGCTCCGGTACCAGAGGTGAACGAGCGCGCCGGGCACGCGGACGTTGAGATCGCCGTCCACCACCGTGACGACGAGCTCCGCCGGCCGCGCGCGGTGCGCGGGCACGCGCGCCGGCGCGACGTGACGGACGGTCGTCGTCGGCGTCGCTGCATGCCGAGCGCTCCCGCCGCAGGCGACGAGAACGACGACGAGCGAAACCCCTAAGGCTCCACGACAGGCTCTGGGAGCTCTTCCGCGAACGGTTCCAGGCTATCCCCGTTCCCGGCGGTCAGCACCAGCTCCGAGAAGAAGCGCGTCATGTACAGCCCGGCGCGGAAGTCTCCGAGCCGCGGCTCGGGCCGCTCGCCGGCCGCGAGCGCCAGCGCGAGCTCCGGATAGCGGCTGCCGGCGGCGGTCGGCAGCGGGAAGCCGCCGCCGAAGCGCGGATTGATATCGGTGATGCGGTGCGTTCCGTCCGGCTCGCGGAAGCACTGGATGTTCGCGGGGCCGACGAGGCCAAGCGTCTCCGAGACGTGGCGGCCGACCTCGACGAGGTCATCGTCGGCGATCGTCATCCCCTTGATGGACTCGCCGCCCTTCGACTCGATCATCGTGCGCGGCACCGCGTTCAGGCACCGGCCCTCGAGATCGCAGAAGACGTCGACGGAGAACTCCTCTCCGCGGCAGCACGCCTGCACCATCGAGTCGACGCGCGTGTAGCCGAGGAAGAAGTCGAGCTCGCGGCGGTCGTCGCAGCGGAAGATGTTGCGCGAGCCGAAGCCCTGCCGCGCCTTCACGAGCACCGGGAACTCGACGTCGGCGGGGACGCCGTCCGGCAGCCACGTCGACGGCGAGCCGAGTCCGCGCTCGACGAAGAGCAAGTGCGCGAGCCACTTGTCGGCGAGCGCGTCGACGACCTCGGAAGAGGGCAGGAGCACGAGCGCGCCGATCCTCTCGCGTGCCCGCGAGAGGACGCTGTGGTCGAGATCGGTGAGCGGCACGACGAGCGAGACGTCGTGCGCGGCGACGAGCGCGGCGAGCGCGTCGACGTAGCTCGGATCGTCGACGCGCGGCGCGAATGCGTGGACGTCGGCGTGGTAGAGCGCCGGGGCGAGCGGGTTCACGTCGACCGCGACCGTCCGGGCTCCGGCCCGCCGGAACGAGGTCACGATGTCCACGCGCTGGCCCGCGCAGGTGAAGAGGACCCCGAGACCGGTCACGGGGCGAGAGGGTACCGTCGTGCCGTGCTCCGCCGCCTGCTCGTCGCCCTCGGCATGCTCGTCGCCCTCTGGCTCGTCGCCGTGGGAGTGCTCTTCGTGTGGCCGCCCGCGAACCAGAGGCCGCCTGCGCACGCCGATGCGGTCGTCGTCCTCTCCGGCGGAGAGAACTCGCGCCTCGACCCGGCGCTGCGGCTCGTCCGGCGCGGAGTCGCGCCGGTGCTCGCCATCTCCAGCGCGATGCGCGACCAGAAGTGGACGAAGGCGCACCGCCTCTGCCGCGGGCAGGACGGGCCTCTGCGCTTCCGCGTCGTCTGCTTCGAGGCGACGCCGTACAGCACGCGGGGCGAGGCGGAGACCGTGAGCCGGCTCGCCCGTCGGTACGGCTGGCACCGCCTCGTGGTGGTCACGTCGACGTACCATGTCACGCGCGCCCGGATGCTCTTTCGGCGATGCTTCCGCGGACAGCTCTGGACCGTCGGCACGAGCTCGTCGTGGTACTGGCTGCCGGACGAGTGGGCGTCGGAGACGGCGAAGCTCGCCGTGCAGACGGTCTACGATCGCGGCTGCTAGGCCCGCCAGCCGCCGGTTGCGCCCTTGTAGGTCCCGCCGAAGAGCGCGAGCGGGGTCTTCGCGAGGATCTTCAGATCGAGGCGCGGCGAGCGGTGCTCGACGTACCAGACGTCGAGCTCGATGCGCTCGTCCCACGGCAGGGTCGCGCGGCCGTGCACCTGTGCCCAGCCGGTGATGCCTGGCTTCACCTCGAGCCGGCGCATCTGCCTCGGCGTGTAGCGCTCGACCTGGTAGCGCAGCGTCGGCCGCGGCCCGATGACGCTCATGTCGCCGCGGACGACGTTCCAGAGCTGCGGCAGCTCGTCGAGCGAGAGGCGCCGCAGGATCCGCCCCGCCCGCGTGATGCGCGAGTCGCCGCGGTCGACCGCGAAGCCGGCGCCGTGCGTCTCCGCCCCCTGCACCATCGTGCGCAGCTTGAACAGCTCGAAGTCGACGCCGTCGCGGCCGACGCGCACCTGCCGGTACAGGGCCGGCCCACGGCTCGTCAACTTGACGGTGAGCGCCGCGAGCGCGAGCAGGGGCGACGCGAGCACGAGTGCGGTGCCGGCGACCGCGACGTCCGCCGCCCGGTTCACCGCGTGCCCTCGGCGATCTCCCACGTCGCCGGCACGCCGTGCCGCACGTAGTTGAAGAGCGACTCCACCGTCGCCCACGTGACGAGGACGTAGTAGCGCGCGATGCCGACGCCGAAGAGCGCCGCGGCGAGCAGGCCGAGCTGCAGGCCGAGGGCGATCGCGTAGACGATGCCGTGCCCGACGAGCGCGATCGACGTCCCGAGCAGGACGAGATGGAGCAGGCCGCTGGCATAGCGAAGGTGCCGGTGCGACACGATCTCGATGAGGTAGAGCGGCCGCAAGCGGCGGAGCATCTTGCCCTCGACGACGATCGCCCAGCAGTGCTCGAACATCCGCACTTTGCGGCGGTACTCGTCCTCCGTCGTCGGAGTCGCCTTCTCGTACGCGTTCGCGTCCGGCTCGTAGACGGCTCGGCGCCCGCGCTGCACCATCAGGTACGGCAGCGAGAGATCGTGCCCGAAGCGCGGATCGACCTCGACGTACTCGGATCGGCGAACCGCGTAGATCGAACCGTTGCCTCCCGTGACCGAATCGATCCGCGACTCCGCCGCGCGCACGCCGAGCTCGTAGCGCCAGTAGAGGCCCTCCTTGTTCCGCCCGTCGTCGGCCTGCACGTTGAGCCGGCCGCAGACGTACGCGACGTCCGGATCGGCGAACGCTCGCACGAGCATGCGCAGCGCATCGGGAGCCCATGTCGAGTTCGCGTCCGTGAAAGCGACGACGTCGCTCGACGCCTCGCGAACAGCGTTATCCTGCGCCGCCACCTTGCCGCCCCGCGGGTTGCGGACGACGCGGGCGCCCGCGCGTTCCGCGATCTCCTCGGTCGCGTCGGTCGACGCGTCGGACGTGACGACGACCGTGAGCCGGTCCGGCGGATAGTCGAGCGCGCGCAGGTTCTCGATCCGGCGCTCGATCACGGTCTCCTCGTTGTGGGCGGCAACGATGAGCGTCACCGTCGGCAGGCCGACGCCCGTGCGCACGGGGCGCGTGCGAACGCGGGCGAGTGCGCGTGCCGCGAGCGGATACGCGACGTGCGACCAGACGAGAGCGCCGAGCGACGCCCAGAAGACCGCGACCAGTGCCGTCACCGCGCCGACCTTACTCCCCGGCGGGCGACGATCCGGTCCGGAGAGCCGAGCTCCGTCACGCGGTATCCGTGGAGCAGTACGGGCACCTCCGCCGCCTGCTCCACGCCGTGTAGCTCGCAGACGACGACCGGCATGGACTCGGCGAGAATGTGGCGCGCTCCCGCGAGGACGCGCGCCTCGGCTCCCTCGACGTCGAGCTTGACGACCGTGGGCGCGCCGTACCTGCGCGCGAGATCGTCGAGGGCGACGCTCGCCACACCCTCGCCCTGCTCCACGCGGAATTCCTTCGCGGAGCCGCCCGGAACGAGCGCGGCTCGACCGGTCTCATGCCACGCCGCAGCCTCGACGACCTCGATGGCGAGCCCGTTCAGCGATGCATTCATGCGCAGGCGGGACGCGTTCGCCGGATCGGGCTCGACGGCGACGACCCGCGCGCCGAGGCTCGCAGCACAGACGCTGAAGAACCCGATGTGTGCACCGACGTCGTAGAAGACGTCGTCCGCGCCGACGTTCTCACCGAGGAACCGCTGCAAGACGCGCTCGTAGCTGCCGATCCAGTACGCCTTCTCCTTCGTCAGGTCGAGGGCCAGCCGGCGGCCACGAGCGACACCGGTGAGCACCCTGACGACGCGGACCTCGTCGCCTGCGACGCGGTCGACGAGCGCACGTGCAAGCGCGGCGGGACCCGTCATAGCGCGCCCATCTTTCGCAGCAGACGGTCCACCTCCGCCCGGTCGACGCGGTCCGTCGACGCGGCCGGATCGAACCGGAGCGACCAGATGCGCCGGTCGTACGAGCGCCGGTCGATCGCCTCGACGACGCGCCCGGCAGGATCGATGCACAGCTCGAGCGCGAATTCGTTCGTCCCGCGCCGGTACGTGAGACAGTCGAAGCCGGGAAGAACGCGGAACCCCGAGAGCGTCGGCGAGTCGAGCGGGCCGACGAGGCGTTGCACGACGTGGAAGCCGCGGACCTCCCGCTGCGCTTCGCGCCGGCCCTCCCACCGCCCGACCGCGACGAGCGCGGCCGCGACGACGACCGCGGCCACGACGGCCACGATGCTACGCGTGCGCCAGCTCATCGAGCATCGTCCGGTAGCGGGCGAACGCGACGCTGCGATCCGCCTCGCGTACGACGTATGCGCGTCCACGCGCGCCCATCTCGGCGAGGTCCAGCTCGCCGTCGTAGGCGGCGCGGATCGCCTGCGCCAACAGCTCGGGCCGGCCCGGCGGGACGACCACACCGCAGCCCTCCTCGAGGACGACGCGCGCCGTCTCGCTCTCGGCGTCGGCCGCGACGATGACCGGGCGGCCCGCCGCGAGGACGCCGTAGAGCCGGCTCGGCACGACGTAGCCCGACAGCCCGCGCGCCAGTCCGACGACGTGGACGTCCGCTGCCGAGAGCGACAGCGACAGCAGCTCGCGGGGCTGATAGCCGAGGAAGCGCACCTGATCGGCCTCGAGGCGCTCGACGAGGTCTTCGAGGGCCGCGTGGCGTGCCCCTCCACCGATGACGGCGACCACGAGGTCTTCGAGATCGCGCAGGAACGTCGTCGCGCGCACGAGCGAGTCGAGGTCCTGCGCGTGACCGACGTTCCCCGAGTGCATGACGACGAACGCGTTCGCGAGGTCTTGCTGCTGCGACCAGTCGTTGTCCTTCGCGGCCGGCCGGATCGCCTCGGTGTCGACCCAGTTCGGGATCACCGTGATGCGCTCCGGCGGTGCACCTTTCTGCTCGAGCCGCCGGCGCATCGTCTCACCGATCGCGACGACGCGATCTGCGCGGCGGAGGTAGAAGCCGATGAGCGCGCGCAACAGCCCGACGAGCGGCTTGCTCTCGAGCCGCTTCAGCTCGACCGCGATCTCGGGGAACACGTCCTGGCTGACGACGACGAGCCGCGCGCGGAAGCGGCGGGCGACGATGAGCGCGACATCGGCGATGACGGGCGGATCGGTCATGCACAGCACGACGTCGGGCTTCTTCGCGATGACGGCCGACCAGAGCGATGCGGCGAGGTACGTCACGTAGTTGAGTGCGCGCAGCGGCAGGTTGCTGCGGTCGAACGCCGTCGAGTGCACGCGCACGACCTCCACCCCGTCGACGGTCACGCGCCCGGGGTCCGCGCGCGGAGCGGCGAGCTTGCCGGTGATCACCGTCACATCGAAGTCGGCGGCGAGCGCCGAGCAGAGCTGCGAGAGGAGGTAGGCGGTCGCCTCGAAGCCCGGCGCGTAGTACTGGTTGAGCACGAGCAGGCGCGGCCGCCCGGAGCGCGTCCTAGGCATCCGCCGCCACCCCCGCGAGGAGGAAGGCCGGGATCCAGAGCGCCGCGGTGGCGATGTTCCCCACGGAGTACACGTAGGACTGGACCAGGGCCGCCGCGAGCCCGGCGGCGAGCACGCCGAGCCCGGCTGCGGCGAGCGAGCGCCTCGGGCCGGCGAGCGCGCGGATCCCCGCCCCGGCGAGGACGCCGACGAGCGCCCCCAGTGCGAGCAGGCCGGCAACGCCGAGTTGGAGCGCGAGGCCGATGTACGAATTCTCGGGCAGCCCGCCGACGAAGCGGTAGTAGCGGTCGACGAACACGTCCTGCTCGGTTCCGAAGCCGTGGCCCACGACCGGCCTGCGCGCCACCTCGTGGAGCGCTCCGCGCCACGCGTCGAGCCGGCCGCTGCCTCCGAAGAAGCTCCGTCGCACGGGCGGCTGCCCGCCGCCCGGCAACGGCTGGCCGATGTCCGCGGCGAGCGGATAGCGCGCCTCCGCGTCGAGGTATCCCGGCTTCGGCGTCGGCCCGGGCGCGGCGGCGACCGGCGTGCTGCTCGCCGCCGGCTTCGGCAGCGACTGGACGGCCAGGCCCGCGCCGACGACGACCGCGACCGCGGCGACGCCGGCGAGCGCGGCCCGCGGGCGCCTGAGCGCGGCGGCGGCGAAGACGAGAGCGCCGACGCCCGCTGCGAGGAGAGCGCCGCGCGACCCGGACGCGACGATCGTGCCGGCGAACACCGCGAGGGCCACCGCCGCGAAGAGGCGGCGCCTCGTCGACAGGAGCGCCCACACGGCGAGCGGCGTGACGACGGCGAAGAGCAGCGCGACGGTGTTCGGGTCCTGGCCGAAGCCGTTGAACCGCGCCGGCGCCTCGTACGTCGCCGACTGGACGGCCCGGTGGTGCGCGACGCCGAGCAGCAGGAGGCCCAGGACGCCGACGGCGGCGGCCCCGCCGAGCACGCCGGTGGCGATCGCTGCCGCGCGGCCGGGCCGGCCCCGCGCGCCGGCTGCGAGCAGCAGGCACGTGCAGAAGAGCAGCCCGATCGACACCGAGCGCTCGAACGTCGTCCGCGGCGCGACGGACCAGGCGGTCGAGAGCGCCGCGAGCGCAGCGAACGCCGCAGCAGCGACCGTCGCCGGCACGGGGACCGAGAGACGGGGCAGGACCTCGAAGGCGGCCGCGACGAGCAGCGCGGCGAGGAGCGCCCATCGGAGCGGATGCCCGACCCGCGTGACGTCGGGAACCGAACTCGACCCGGCCGCGAATCCGAGGACCGTGGCGCCTACGAGAAGGGGAATGATCCGGTCGAGCGCACGCTGGCGGGCGGATGTCTGCAAGGCGCGTGCAAGGATAGTCGCCGTCTTGAGCCATCCTGAGCGCATCGTCCCGGACGAGACCGAGCCGGGAGTCGTCGCGCTCCACGTGAAGCGGTATGCGTTCGCGCTCCCGTGGTGCGAGGGACGCGACGTCCTCGACGCCGGTTGCGGCGTCGGCTACGGGACCGCCGTCCTGGCGGCCTCCGCCCGCCGCGTGGTCGCCGGCGACGTCGACGAGGCGACGATCGCGTACGCGCGAGAGCGATACGCGCTCCCCAATGTGGAGTTCCACGTGCTCGACGCGACTGCGATGCCGTTCGACGACGGCTCGTTCGACACCGTCTGCTCGTTCGAGACCATCGAGCATGTCGGCGAGCCCGAGGCGCTCGTGCGCGAGGCCGCGCGCGTGCTTCGTCCGACAGGGACGCTGCTCGTCTCGACTCCGCGGTCCGACGAGACGACGCATGCGCCGGACAACCCGCATCATCGCGTCGAGTACGCACGCGCCGACTTCGAGCGCGTCCTGCAAACGCATTTCGCAGCCGTCGACATGTACGGCGAGCGCCGGCTCCAGACGCGTGTGCACCGCCTGCTGCAGCGGCTCGACGTGCTCGGCCTGCGACGACGCTCGGCGCTGCTGCGGCGCGCCTCGGCGCTCACCGGCACGCCGGCCACCGAGCACCTCACGCTCGACGATCTCGTGATCGACCACGAAGACGCCGACCGCGCCGACGTCCTCTACGCCGTCTGCACCGGCCCGCGCGCGTGAAGATCGCGCACGTCGTCATCGGCGGCGAGGTCGCGGGCGGGCAGATGGTGGCGCTCCGGCTCGCGAAGGCGGCACGCGACGCCGGGCACGATGTCTCGTTCGTCTCGCCGACGGACGGCCCGTTCCTCGAGCTCGTCCGGGCGGCCGGGTTCGACGCGTGGGTCGTTCCCATGCGCGGTGGGCTCGACGCAAGAGCGGTCGCGAGCCTCACGCGCCGTGTGCGCGCGAACGGCATCGGGGTCGTGCACACGCACGGGCATTTCTCCGTGAACGTCGTCGCGCGCATCGCAGGCCGTTTCGCGGGAGCGCGCGTGCTATCGCACATGCATATCGAGAACGTCTTCCGAGGCGGTGCCGGTGGTGCGGCGCAGGTGAAGCTCGACAACGCGACCGCGCGCCTCTGCTTCGCGCTCGTCGCCGTTTCCGATGCGACCCGCGCCGCCCTCGTGCAGCAGGGCTATCCGCCGGACCGGCTCGTGACGATCCGCAACGGGATCGAGCCGACGGCGGTCGCCGCTCCGACGAGGCTCGCCGACGGGCCGACGGTCCTCGAGGTCGCCCGCCTTGCCCGCGTGAAGGGGCAGAAGACGCTGCTCGCCGCGCTCGCTCGCGTCGACGCGAGCGTCGTCCTCGTGGGCTGCGACCTCGAGTCGGACGGCGCGTACGAGCGCGAGCTCCGCGCCGATGCGGAGTACCTCGGCGTCGCCGACCGGGTCGTCTTCGCCGGCTACCGCGACGACGTGCCCGCACTGCTCGCCGGCTGCGACGTCTTCTGCCTCCCCTCGCACGCCGAAGGGCTGCCGCTCGTCGTCCTCGAGGCGATGCTCCAGGCGCGGCCCGTCGTCGCGACGCCCGTCGGCGGGACCGGAGAGCTCGTCGTGCACGGCGAGACCGGCCTGCTGGTCCCCGCGGGCGACGCCGCCGCGCTCGCAGCCGCACTCTCGGAGCTCCTCGGCGATCCCGCCCGTGCGCGGCGGCTGGGCGAGGCAGGGCGGGCGCGCGTACTCGCCGAGTTCTCAGCCGCGGAAGCGGCGGCGCGCGTGCTCGGCCTGTACGACAACGCAGCCTAGACTGGGCGCGATGCCGAGCCCGACGCAGGCCGACGTCCGCCGCTGGTGGACGGACAACCCGATGACGTACGACTGGCGCGGCGAAATCCCGCACGAGCCCGGCAGCCCGGAGCACCTCGCCGAGGTCGAGCGCCGCTTCCTCGCCGAGGCCTGGTTCGCGCAGCCGCGCGGCGCGCCCGCGTTCTCCGGCCTCATTCCCTTCGCCGATCTCGACGGCAAGGACGTGCTCGAGATCGGGTGCGGCACGGGCGTGCACGCGCGACTGCTCGCCGCCGCCGGCGCGCGCGTCGCCGCCGTCGACCTGACGCCGACCGCTGTCGACCTGACGAAACGCCGGCTCGAGCTCGCCGGCCTCGCCGCCGACGTGCGCGAGGCGGACGCCGAGTCGCTGCCCTTCGCCGACGCCTCGTTCGACTTCGTGTGGTCCTGGGGCGTCGTTCACCACTCCGAGCACACGGAGCGCGTGCTCGCCGAGATCGCGCGCGTGCTGCGCCCGGGAGGACGGCTCGCGCTCATGGTGTACCACCGCTCGTCGATCACGTTCTGGTTCAACTACGTGCTCTATCGCGGTGTCGTCCACGGCGGCCTGCTGCGGGAGTCGCCGGACGAGCTGGCGAACCGCTGGTCGGACGGCGTCATCGCACGCCATTACACGCGGCGGGGCCTCAGCGACGCGCTCGCGCCGTGGTTCGCGGACGTCGAAACGAAGGTGATGGGGCAGATCGGGGAAGCGATCCCGCTCCCGGCGCGCCTGCGCCGCCCCGTCGCCCGTCTCGTGCCGCTGCCCTTGCAGCGCGCGGCGGTGCGGCGGTACGGCTGGTTCCTCTTCGCCACCGCCGCGCGCAGGCCGTGACGCGGCTGCGGCTCCTGACCGAGATCCCGGCGCCGTACCGGATCCCGCTTTTCAACGCTCTCGCCGATCGCGTCGACCTGACGGTGCTCTTCCTGCGCGAGCGAAACCCCGACCGCCCGTACGGCCTGCACGCGGGCGAGATGCGCTTCGGGTGGCGGGTCCTCCCCGGCTTCGACGTCACGCTCGGCGGGCGCTGGCTCGTCGCGAACGGCGGGCTCGCGCGCGGGCTTCGCGGCGCCGATGCCGTACTCCTCGGTGGTTGGAACCAGCCCGCGTTCTGGCAGGCGCTCGCGTGGTGTCGCATACATCGCGTGCCCGCCGTCATCTGGGTCGAGAGCACCGGACGCGACCGCAGGTCAGGCCGGCTCGACATGGTCAAGCGGCCCCTGCTCCGGTCCGCGCACGCGTTCGTCGTGCCCGGATCCGCGTCTCGGTCGTATCTCGAGAGCCTCGGCGTCCCGCCGGGCCGAATCGCCGTGGCGCCGAACGCGGTCGACCCCCAGGTGTTCGGCCGCGCGGCACGCACGCGAGCCGATGGCCCGGTCCGCCTCGTCGCCGTCGGGCGACTCGCACACGAGAAGGGAATCGACACGCTGCTCGAAGCCTCACGCGACCTGCCGGTGGAGGTCGTCGTCGCCGGCACCGGCCCAGAGGAGGCGGCGCTCCGCAGGATGGCCGGACCGAACGTCACGTTCCTCGGCAACGTCGAGCGCGACGAGCTCGCGGCCGTGTACGCCGACGCCGACGTCGCGGTGATGCCGTCGCGATCCGACCCGTGGGGGATGGTCCTGAACGAGGCGGCGCTCGCCGGCCTGCCGCTCGTCTCGACGACAGCGGCCGGCGCGGCCTGGGAGCTGATCGAGGACGGAGTCAACGGCTTTCGCGTCGCGGCCGGCGACCCGGCCGCGCTCCGCGATGCCCTGCTCCGCCTGGTCGGCGACGACGCCTTTCGACGTGCCGCCGGCGCGAGGTCGCGCGAGATCGCAGCGCGGTTCACACCCGACGCTTGGGCTGACGTGGTCGCCGGGCTCGCCACTACCCTCACGTGTCGATGACTCCCGGCGAGAGCGGGGCGGTCCGCGCGCTGCGGCGGCTCTACGTCGCCTCCGGCCTGCAGTCCGCGCTCCCGCACGGGCTGAAGACGGCGCTCCGCCGGCGGCTCTGGCTCCCGCTCGCCCGCTCCACCGGCTATCCGATCTCGTCCCCGCGCTTCCCCCGGCCTCCGCTCGCGCGCAACCGGCCGCCGATGAGGCTCGGCCGCGTCCTCATGGCGTGCGACCTGAACCAGGACTACCTCGACTACTGGCCCTCCACCCGACGCGCGTGGCTCGACATCGTCGGAGTCGAGCCGCTGCTCGTGCTCGTCGCCGAGGACCGTGACATCCCCGACCATCTCCGCTCCGACGAGCTCGTCGTGCCGTTCACTCCGATCGAGGGCGTCCACACCGCACTCCAAGCACAGTGCATCCGCTTGCTCTATCCGGCAGCGGTCGAGACGACTGACGCCGTCCTCGTCTCGGACATCGATCTCTACCCACTTCGTCCGTCGTACTTCTCCGAGACCGTCGAGCTGCTCGATGCACGTCACTTCGTCTCCTACCGTGACGTCTATGTCAACCGCAGCATGGTGAGCATGCTGTTCAACGCCGCAACCCCACCGACGTGGTCGGACGTCTTCGGCGTCTCCACGCTCGAGGACGTGCGCGCGAAGCTCACGATGTGGACGTCGGAGCTCGAGTACGACGGGCGTCGTGCGTGGCCCGGCTGGTACACCGACCAGAAGCTCCTCTACAGGACGCTGACGGAATGGCCGGAGGCGCCCGACCGGTGGTGGGTGCTCGACGACGACTACACCCGGCACCACCAGCTCGACCGGCTGGAGCTCGAGAACGAAGAAGGGCTCACGCCGAGGCGACGGGACGCGATCCTCGCGCAGCGCTACTCCGAGTACGCCTGTCTCTTCCCGTACGCCGAGCACCGTCAAGTGAACGATCTCGTCCTCGAGCTCGCGCTCGCGGCGGCGCGCAGTCGGCGGCGTCATGGCTGACGACGTCTTCGCCAGCGCAGCCGACGCGGCGTACGGGTACCACGTCATCAACCTGATCGGATCGGTCGAGGAGAA